>Ga0105240_10002397_pt1 | contig 30173 bp, 24 predicted proteins | sample KBSC54metaG_FD_80426 | JGI IMG/M metagenome (GOLD analysis project Ga0105240, IMG submission 80426) | Corn rhizosphere microbial communities from Kellogg Biological Station, Michigan, USA - KBS C5-4 metaG | ecosystem: Host-associated > Plants > Roots > Rhizosphere > Soil | place: Michigan, USA... | reverse complement strand
TGCGTCGGGGAGCTTACGGCAATCAGAGCGGCACCAGCCGCGTTGTCGGAGCAAGCGCGGCGCGATACCGAACATGCTGTCCGCGTGGCACTCATGACGGTCTGTCGAGAACACTCGGTCGACATCATCCACCTGCACGGGAGTGACTTTTCGTCGTACTTGCCGAGTTGGTCCATGCCGGTCCTGGTGACTTTGCATCTACCCCTGCGCTGGTACCCGGTCGGCTCACTCCAGCCGCCCCGTCGAGATACATGGTTCCTCCCGGTGTCCAGGGCGCAAGCGCGGGCGTCGTGGCCTGGGTTGGAACTGTTGGCGCCCATCGAAAACGGTGTGCTGCTCGAAGAATATGCACCGTTGGCCCGGAGCCGGGGAAAATTTGCGCTCGCCCTGGGGCGGCTTTGTCCCGAGAAGGGTTTCCATCATGCCCTGGATGCGAGCCGCAGCGCCGGCGTACCTCTGCTTCTTGCTGGCGAGATCCAGGGCTGGCCCGAGCACCGTCAATACTTCGAGCAACAAATCGCGCCGCGCCTGGATTCGAGTCGCCGTTGGATTGGCCGGGTCACTGGCCACCGTAAGCGGCGACTGTTGAGTGCCGCGCGCTGCGTTCTGATCCCAAGTCGTGATGAGACATCCTCATTGGTGGCGAGGGAGGCACTCGCCGCGGGCACTCCGGTAATAGCCTTTCGCGTTGGCGCACTCCCGGACGTCGTCGAGCATGGAGTGACGGGATACCTCGTCGACAATGCCATTCAGATGGCGGAGGCGTTGCACATGGTCGACCGGTTGGACAGGCGCGTCTGCAGGGAGGTAGCGCGCCAACGGTTCGATGTGTTGCAATGCACGGAGGCCTATCTGGAACTATACCGTAGGATTGCAGCGGGCGAGTTGTCTCGCGTTGCCCGACCTCGCGCGCGCGAGACGAGTTTCCAGGGGCGGCGTGCTGAAGGAGGACGTACTCAGTCTGCAGGGCTCGGCCATCGCGGGCTCTAACGAACAGCTGCGGCGACCCGCTTGCTTTCCAGCGCAGGCGCGGGAGGCAAGCCGGTCGCTTCGAGGATCTCCCTCTCGTCGAGAGTCTCGCGCGCCAACAGCGCAGTTGCGAGCGCATCGAGTTGCTTACGATGTTTGCTGAGCAGGGATTTCGCGGCTTCGTGACTCTCGTTGATGATACGCAGCACCTCGGCGTCGATCATGCGAGCCGTTTCTTCACTGAACGGCTTATCGCTTCCGTAGACATTGCCCAGGTACGGATTCTGGCGAGGAGCGAGTTGCACCATACCGAGCTCATCGCTCATGCCCCACCGCGTCACCATGCTTCGGGCGAGGCTCGTGGCCTGCTCGATATCGTTTTCCGCCCCCGTCGTCCTCGTTCCGTAGACGATCTCCTCAGCCGCGCGACCACCGAGCATGCCAACGATGCGGGCACGCAAGTAGGCTTCCGGATAGTTGTAGCGATCCGTCTGCGGCCGTTGATAGGTGACTCCGAGCGCCTGACCACGCGGTACGATCGTTACTCGATGCACCGGATCGGCACCGGGCACAATCAGGCCGAGAATTGCGTGCCCGCTTTCGTGATAGGCAATGCGCTCGCGATCGTCGCTGGTCAGTAGCAGTGGCCGCTCCGGTCCGAGCACGATCTTCTCGAGCGAGTCCACAAAATCCTTCTGACGCACATCGTTCTGATCGCGGCGGGCCGCAAGCAGTGCGGCCTCGTTCGCCAGGTTCCTCAGGTCGGCACCGGAAAATCCCGGCGTCGCTCCGGCCAACTCGCCCAGGTCCACATCGCTCGCGAGCGGCACATTGCGTGTGTGCACCTTCAGGATAGCTTCCCGGCCAGTCTTGTCGGGAAGGTTCACAATGACCCGGCGATCGAATCGGCCCGGTCGCAGCAGCGCCTTGTCCAGCACATCGGGTTGATTGGTCGCGCCGAGCACGATGACGCCTTCGCGGCTGGAAAAACCATCCATCTCAGTCAGGATCTGATTCAAGGTCTGTTCTTGCTCGCTTGCGCCCCCGATCGCGGCAGGCCCGCGCGCGCGGCCGATCGAATCGATCTCGTCGATGAAGATGATCGCGGGAGCATTCGCCCGCGCTTCCTTGAACAGATCGCGTACCCGGGCCGCTCCGACTCCGACAATCATTTCGACAAACTCAGCCGCGCTCATGGAGAAGAATGGCACGCCGGCTTCACCCGCCACCGCCCGCGCCAGCAGAGTCTTGCCGGTTCCCGGTGCCCCCACGAGCAGGACGCCTTTGGGCGCGGTCCCGCCGAGGCGCGTGTACTTGGCGGGATCTTTCAAAAAATCCACGATCTCTACCAGCTCGTTCTTGCTCTCGTCGATGCCCGCAACATCGTTGAACGTGACCTTGGTGTCAGCCTCCTGATCGTAGCGGCGGGCTTTGCTCTTGCCGATGCCCATGAGCGCGCCGCCCAATCCGCCCCCTTGCGAGGCCCGGCGATACATCCAGACATAGAAGAGAATGATCAACAGTGCAGGACCAAAGCCGAAGAGAAGAGTCGCCCAGGGACTGCCGCCTTGAATGGGAATCGCACTGATCTCGACATTGTGTCCGATCAGGAACGACTCGAGGCCTTGATCGACAAACGCCGGTAGCGTGGTCGTGAACGTAGTGGCCGTCCGCGGTCCGGATTGCGCCAGCATGGCTGCGAAACCCTTGTCCCGGCCAGGTGGCGTGTTCTTGTTTCCCGGGGGTGGCCAGGTCACCGGTTTGTTGAATCGGCCATCGATACTGGCACCCTTGCTGTAGATCGCTTGGACATTGCCCTTGGTGACTTGCTCCTTGAAGGCCGTGTAGGGAATCGTGATCGGCTCTTCGGGATTGGGAACGAGCAGCCGCATCACTACATAGTTTACGGCCAGGATAATGAGGAATGTGAGCCATGCCCGCCGGCCCGGCATGTGGGAGGGTTTGTCGGGCGCTTGCGTAGGTTTGGATCCGTTGGCCGGAAACATACGTGAGCGTCCGAGGTCACGATCGCGCTGCATGGGGGGTGTCGGCCGAATCATGTCCTCTCCTCACAAAGAGCTCGAGACGGGATCCATCATACATGGGTCCCAACAGGCTGACGCCGGAGGTCGAGCTGATCGAGCGGTCGCACCCCGGCTGCGGCGCAAGCGGCGGGGTTCGGCAAGGTCCGAGACAGCCAGCGCAGGCACCCGATCATGAGGTTGCGCGAATACCTTCTGCAAGCCCGTCCGGCTGGTCAATAGACCTGGATGGGGCGGCCGTTGCTCGCGTTTGCCACGTACTCGGACTCCAGCGTTCTTTCGAGCCGATGTCCAAATAGAAGCCGTTGGGACTGTTGGTGCGCTATGCGGTGAGGTCGAGGATCCCTGAGTCAAACCTCGTCGCACCATGTTGCGAAAACGCATGCGGCGGGCTGGCAGGCGCGTCGGCGTCGCCAGTTCGCTCGCTCTGGACAATACTGTTCCAGCGTTGGAGAAGTGCTGAAGGAGTGGATTCGTCATTGCCGATCTGGCTGACGCGTTTGTACAAGGCGATTGCCGCGGAAGTCTGGCCGCCACCGGATTCCGCAGCTCCGCCAGTTGACCTTGCACCGGTAGCGCCTGCGCGGAGCGCCTCTTCCAGTGGGCTTTGGAAGTTGCTGTCGCGGGAAGAATTGCCAGACGCTGCTTCCTCCGCAGTGGCGAATGCCCGCCGCGGCCCATCCGCCTCGATGGAGGTAGCAGGCGGCAAGGCGGTCGCGAAGCGACCCGACTTCGCAGCTTGCGAGTTGTTGCCGGAGAGCGGGCCGTAGGACGGCAGAAGTCCCGGCAGAACCGAATTGACCGACATGTGCTCTTACGTGCCCGTATACCCGGCGGCAAGGAATTGCCGCTTGCCGCGGCAAACAACCGCCACGCTGAATTGTATGTCAGGCCAGTGGTGTTGCGCGTTTGATCTCGTCACAAATCCCTGGAACGACGCGTCCGCGCCGCCTTTCGTGGTGAGCTCTCGCTCGCTGATGCCCTGGAGGGTGATCTCCTCCACCAAGCCCCGATCGCATCTATCAACGGCACCAGCTCTTGCCCAAACGGTGTCAGCGTGTATTCGACGCGCAACGGATAGCCCTCGTAAGCGGTTCGACGCACAATTCCTGACGCCTCGAGTTTGCGGAGCTCGAGCGACAGTATCCTATGCGACACCGTCGGGTTGTCTCGCCGCAGATCGCTGAAACGTTTCCTACCCTCCTTCAGGTAATAAAGTAACAGCGTCGGCCAACGCCCGCTCAGGACGCGCATCGCCTCTTCTATCGGGCAATGTGAAACTGTCGTCTTCATCCGCGCTCCTGGTAACAAATTTGTTCGTAATTTACATCAGCGATAGTTTGCGCGAATCTGTCCACATGGAACCGATATTGCTTTACGGATTTCCTCTGGGTAGCTCGGCGGGCCTGGTCGCGGCGTTCGAGTGGCTGGGGGAGCCTTATCGCTTGTGTCGCGTGGACATGCTGCGCGATATGAAGATCGACGAGTACTCACGAGTGAACGGCCGCCGTGAGACCCCTGTGCTGATTACTGAAGAAGGTCGCTGCCTCACCGAGACGATCGCAATCGCCCTCTGGCTGGAAGCCCGTGACAGCGCAGGTCGGGTTAGTTTTCCGATCGGCACACCCGAGTCGGATCGGATGCATCAGTTCATGGGCTTCGTGAACAGCAGCTTCACTGCGGCATTCAGCCCGCTTTGGGCGGCGCTGGAGATGACTCCGCCGCAGCCGGCGCTGCAGGCGGCGCTGCGGGAGTTTGGGCGCAAGGCCGTCATCAAACGGCACGAACAGTTGGAAGCCATGATCGGCGACCCACCCTTTCTAGTGGGCGATCGGCCGACCCTCGCGGATGCAATGCTCGCAGGCGTCGCGCGCTGGCAGGAGTTTCATCAGATATTCGACGCCGCGAAGTATCCCCGGCTCTATCGCCTTCGTCAGAGAATCGAATCTGATCCGGCGTTTGTCTTCGCTCGTGCCATCGAAGCAGGAGAGCGCGCGGCAGGAGTCGGCGCAATGCGGGGCCAGCTGCCACTGAAGGAGGTGCTGGCGCGCTTCCCGCAATTTGCAGGCGAGGAGCCGAGCCGCGCGTTCCCAGTCAAATCATAACCAATCCACTTGATTGCAACATCACGGCGTCATAGTCGTGAGCCGATCGTCTGTAAAGGTGACCCGATTGGCGCGTCTGACACACCTCCCGGCGCAGGCCGGCGTTATCGCAACGACCATTGCGGCCCTGGCATTCTCCGCAGGCCCCACCCCTGCAGCGGATTCGCCGTCACAAGCGTCCAATATGGATGGCTCGTCTCCTGAAACTGCGGCGAGAACGGATGGCTTTGCAGCCGTGCGCCACGAGATTCGTGAGGGGCGTTACGCCGCTGCGCTCGCTGTGCTAAGAAAAATCCCGGCGCCCGCGGGCGCAACTCTTTTCCAGAAACTCCTGCTCGAGGCCGACATAGCCATGCGCCGGGGCGAGCCAGAGCGGGCACACGAGATCTATGTGCAGGCGGAAGGACAGGCCGGTGATGCACCCGACGCCGATCTGGGCCAGGTGCGTGCGGATCTGCTGTCCGGCGAATTCCGGCGCGCGTCCGCTTTCGCGTTGCTGGTATCGGGAGAGCACTCGGACTCGATGGACGCCCTTGCGCTCGGAGCCTTCATCGAGGAGCGCGCGGGTCAGACCGAGCGCGCTCTGGATTTTTTGAACAAAACACGCACGGAGCATCCCAACTCAGTGCCGCTGCTCGGCGCCACTGCGGAAATTCTCATTGATCGCGGTCGCGCGAGCGAAGCTGCTGGCATGTTGGACGAGTGGATCGGGGGTCATCTCCCCCAGCCGGCTGTCTTCGCCCTGCGTGCTCGGGCCGCCGCCGTATTGGGAGACAGCTCTGCGGCGCAATTTTGGCGTACGCGGGCGGCGCGCCTGTATGCGCAGGCTGGTGAAACGCTTCTCGCCCGAACGTCAGGTGGCAGCCGCGAGGGGTCTGTCGATGAGTCGACAATGCCGCTCGTGACGGGTCGTCAGGGATCCGAGGGAGATTGGCGGCCACCCTGTTTCGAGCCGTTTCCCATACAAACTGGCCGCGGCGGTAACGGGTTCGTAATCGACAACGGCTCGAGGGTCGTGACTCTGTCCGCAATTGTCGCTGGCACTCACGGTCCGATCTACGTTCGCAACGGTACGGGCCATGTTCGCCGGGCACGCATCGAGAGAGCCGATGGCAGCAGCGGGCTCACAACTCTGCGGCTGGATATTCCCTTCGCGTCCCGTTGGAGCATAACGCGCGAGCAGTTCACGTCCCCGGTACCGGGTCGCCCGGCATCGGTAGTCGGTTTCGGTGTTGTCGATCCGCATGAGGCGAGCTGGCCTGCCGTAACATCAGGCTTCGCTATCCGTCCTCGGGGACAAGGGCCATTCAGAGTGAGCGCCGATCTGCCGGCAGCTGCCGCCGGCAGTGCGGTCTTCGATCCGCGGGGACGGCTGATCGGGGTCATCGCTCTCCGCGGCGAGCCTGCATCTGAGGATGCGCAGCTCATCCCCGCGTCGGCGTTGGAGTCATTACCGCAAGACCAAACGGCGACGGCTGCGCGGCCGGGAGCTTCGACCAGCGCTCCGGTAGAGGTCGGCTCAGCCAAGGAGTTGCTGGAACGAGCTCAGGGAGCCGTTGTCGTGGTGTTGGCTCCGACGACCTGATTTGCCTGAACGCGGCGCACCTGAGCATGCAGGTGCGCCGCGCGCGAGCGATCAAGGGAAAGTAGTGCCCCCGTCGAGCCTCGTGATCCGGTCGGGAAAGGCGGCTGGATCATAAGCGGCGAAGCCGGGCGTCTTGAAGCCGGCGAAATAGTTGACCAGCGCGTCGATGTCCTGAGCGCCGCCAACCAGATTCGTTGCGGACTTCAACACGGTAAAGCCGTCACCGCCGGTGGACAGGAAATTGTTGACCGTTACGCGGTAGGTCTGCGACAGATCGGCACCGGCACCGAAGATCGGCTGACCGTTGAGCGATATGCTCACGACCTTGTCGCACAGGGCCCGCCTGTTGTCCCAGCTCCAATTGAATCCGGCCGATACGAGCAATATCTTGGTGCCCGACTGCGGCGGCAGACCTCCGACACTGCAGCCATTGAACTGTTGTTCCAGCAAATCCTTGATCTGTTGTCCCGTGAGCGTCAGGGTCACGAGGCTGTTGCCGAACGGCTGAACCGTAAAGGCTTGTCCATAACTGACATTCCCGGAGTTTGCCGGAGCAGTGCCGCTCAGCAGGAAGCCGCTCGCCCGCACGCCACCTGGGTTCATCAAGGCAATTTGCGCCGGTGCTGTCGGATACTGTGTGGCCTGCAGCTGGGCGTCCGCGATCAGCCTGCCGGCCGGATTATCCCCGGCGGCGCTGCGGATATTGGCTACGTCGGCCGCGATGTTGCCGATGATCCGGCCCGACAGTGGCGCCACCAGCGATGCGTAGCCGTTCACGATGCTCGTGATCGCGGCATTCGGGGTTATGCCCTGTGAGGCCAGTGTTGCGGGCCGGTTGTCGACAATCGTATTGGTCGCGCTGATAGAAGTCACATGGCCGGCGGCCGGGTCGATCGTCATATCGATGTTGGTGAGAACGCGGCCGAAGGCGCTCGCGCTCGTAACCGGGACCTTCCGGCCGACACTGTTGGGAACGTGGCAGATGTAAGCGTTGTGGGTGTGCGCCGATACCACGAGGTCCACGGCGTCGTCCAGGCGATTGACGATCTTTGCGATGTCGGAGCCGGCCAGGCCGGCTGGATCTGTCACGTCGGTATTGCCCGGATCGCCAGGGCAGCTGCTGATGCCACTCGAGTTGAAGCCACCCTGGTGGACGACGACGATGATTGCCTGGACTCCGAGCGCGCGCAGTCGCGGAATCAGCGCGTTCACCGTGGTGGCCTCATCCGTAAAATTGAGGCCGGCGACACCGGTGGGTGTGACGATCATCGGGGTTCCCTGCAGCGTCATTCCAATGAATGCCAGGCGCACGCGGCCTGTCGGCGTCGAGAATGTTTTGATCGCGTAGGGCGGAAACAGAGTTGTATTCGTCGCAGTGTCCAATACGTTGGCGGCGAGGTATTTGAACTTGGCGCCCTCGAACGGGACTGGTGTGCCGACCGCGTTTCCTTGGCATGTGAGCTTTTGACCGTTCGGGTCCGACGGAGCGCAGCCGCCGTTTTGCTTGCGGAGCAACTCGGTCTTGCCGAGGTCGAACTCGTGATTGCCGACCGAGGCGAAGTCCACACCCAGCCGGTTCATGGTCTCAATCGCGCCTTCGTCGTAAAAGAACGCTGAGATCAGCGGGCTCGCTCCCGACATGTCTCCGGCATGCACCGTCACGTTGTACGGATTCTGGCTTTTGAGCTGCGCGACATAGCCCGCCAGGACATCCGCGCTTCCCGCGGGAACGCCGATGAAGGTCCCGGGTGATTGCAGGTTGCCGTGGAAATCGTTGAAGGCGATTATCTTGACGGTGACTTGAGCGGACGCGGCCGCCGCGGCCAGCAGGCCGACCAGAGCAAATAAGACCGTGCGCAGGGGCGCAGGTATGTTCTGCCGATACATCAGTTTACTCCTTGCGACGCGACCCGAGCCGTGCGACGACGTGCGGCCACACCAAATCCGGCAAGGGCGGAAAGGAACAGCGGCAATGCCGCGGGTAATGGAACCGGGCTGAACTCCAACGCACCGGATGTTGCATCCAGAGCGGCGCCATCGACTATGGCCGACTGCAACAGCGAGCCACTGATCGTATAGGTGCCGGGCGCCAGGTTGAAGAGCCCGCGACTGAAATCAGGATTAGCCAACGCCGCATCGAAACCGTTGAGCGGGGCGAAGCTGGTGCTGGTGGCGGGAACGGTGGAAGTCGCCAGATTCTGTTGACCGCCCGTGCCCATGATATTGACGTTGAAAGTATCGCCCGCGTTCCCCAGGTCGATGACCTTCAGCGTTCCTCCGAGGGTGGTAGTCAGTGTGAAGCTCAGCGTGGTGCCGTCGTCGATGTTGATCCATGACGTCGAGTTGCCGAGCGCGGAGACAGGGTCGACATCGAACCCCTGCCAGACATTGTCGGTGAGGGACAGGGTTGCCGCTTGCACCGCGCCGATGCCGCCGGCGAGAAATCCGGCGCAGGTCGCGAGTACTACGCGACGAGCGATTCGTGAGCCGATTTTATTCATTGAGTCTTCCCTTGAGTTGCAATGGATGTGAGCTCCTGGAGTTGCGCGACGTCCGCTCCGCGCAGGCCAAGCCGACGCATGGCGCACAGCCCCGACGAGAAAATGGGGCGAAATGATTTCACCCGCATTAACGTCTGATGAAGAACGCTTCAGAACGTAACTTGCGGAACGCGACAGGTGTTTGGCGAGGACTAGGTCGAACGACGCCTCGCGCCGCCGCTCATTCGCGGCGCCGGTGGTAGGTTAAATCGTACTCCACCTGCCAGGTCTTGCCGTCATCCGTCGAGCCTTCGCTGAGCTGCCGGACGGTATCAGCGTCGATGGGGAAGAAGCGCAAGTGACGCTGCAATGTCTTCCCGTCGGCCTGTGGAATGGCAGCGGTGCGGAAGTCCATGACGCCCCCGCTCGCCAGCGAGCCGGTGAAATGCATCATGCCCGCTTGATTGTCGACCCAGAACTGCTCCCACCGCTTCTGGTCCGGGTTGAAAACGTTGTAACTCTTGCCTTCATAGCCGGAGTCGCCAGCAGATTTCCAGCTCTCCCAGATGACGCACGAGCCCAACGTACGCTCGATGTGACTCATTCCCGCGGCAGTGCCCTCTTGCGTGCGCACGACGTTCCAGTCACCGATCCAGAAATCAAACTGTCGATTGTCGGCGTGATGCTCGCACGGAGTTTGATTCTCGCGCGCTTTGTCGATGAGAGCGAGGAAGCGAGGGTCGGAGCGAAGCTCAGCAAAAACCGGGTCGTCGCGCAAGAGGTCGGGCCGGCCGCGGCCTGCATGAATGGCCTTCGTGAGGGCGTCCAAGGCTCCTTCGCGGTTGTGTCGTTGCGCCTGTGCCAGTGCGATCTCGTACTCCGCGATGATGGCCGGTGCTCCTTTCGCTTCCGCGTGCTGATATGCATCGAGCGCTTCGCGTGTGTGGCCGAGGTGGCGGAGGGAAGTTCCTAGCCGCATCCAATAAACGTCCCCAGCCTTTTTTGCCGCCGTGAGCCGTGAATAGAGGGCGACAGCCTCCGTCCAGTTCTGCGTTTGGAAGGCCGCATCCGCACGCTGAGGCAACGACGAATCTGGCGGTTGTGTAACGGCCGGCTGCGGGGATGTTGCGTCGGCTGTTCGGGCGAGCGCGAGGAGGGCTGTCGCTTGTATGAGTACCCTCAGCCGCTTGCAGGGTATGTTCACGATCGGTCTCTCTCGCGTAGCTCCGCCGGACTCACGCCGTAGCGGGCACGCATCTGTCGGAACAGCGTGCTCCGATTACCGAAGCCCACCTGCTCGGCGATCTCCGTCACAGTGCTCCGGGTTGTGGCGATGAGCCGGAGCGCCGTATTGACTCGTTTCTGGTTGAGATAAGCCGAAGGCGTGGTTCCGTGATAGGCCTTGAAGGTGCGTAGCAGGTGATAGGGCGAGAGACTCGCCGCGCGCGCCATGGCCCTCAGGCCGATGGACTCGCGATATCGAGTATGAATGAACGTCAGCGCGAGCCCGAGCCGGCGTTGCAATTCGCGGCGGACGGCCGGACGTCCCGGAATCAACTCGAGCTGGCGCCGCTGTGAGCGCTCCGCGCGCACCATGCGCTCCAGAAGAAAACGCAACTGCTCGTCGAGCCATATCTCGCTGGCACATCCAGTCTGAACGGTGGCTTTGATATGGCGTAGGACAGGAGAGACGAGCGTGTCGTGCTCGCGCACGTACTCATCAAACTCCATGGGCTGCGCGTCTGCTTCCAGTCCTGGCTTCTCCAGCAGCGACTCTGCCGGCTCCTCGACGTTGCGCCGTGCATCTTCTGCCATACCCCGTTCGAAAAAGATGGAGAACGAGTGCACCGGTCGCAGCGAGTCAATCCGACTGCCGTACGTGCGACCCGCATTGAGGACCAGGTAAGTGTCGTCCTCCACCGCGATCCGACGGCCATCGACGAAGTAGTCCTCGGTTCCACCGCAGACCGTCTTGATCGAGAGTAGCTGGGTGTATTGCGGGTACTCGACCCGGCGACATTGCGCCAGTATGACCGCGCTCTCCCGCCCCCACCGCTCATAGAAGCGACGGCGGAACGCGGGCTCCCAGATGGCCGGCATTTCCCTGTAGATCACACCTCAGTCTCTCCGCTGCTTGTGCGTCCGCGCATAGTCTACGGCTCCTCCAAAGCCCCGCGGATGCAAATGTTGCGCGGAAGCGTCCCGTACCCGCCACAGGGCCAAGATTGAGCCAGCAGGTGCAACCTGTGCGGCCAAGCAACTGTGAGGCGCTTGTCCGAGCGAGGCAATGACACAAGACTGATCTCGGCGACTCACTTCAGCGCGGGTATCTTTCCGCTGGTCGAGACAAGTTAGCGCTACCGCGAGAGCGGATCTATTTTCTATCCGGCTTCCTTCCCAGAAAGAGAGATCCGCGTGATGTCGAGATCACTACCCGGTAGGCACGGCCGCTGGTTGGCAGTCGCCTCCATCTTCGCTGTCGTTGCGTTGGCTGGCCTCGTTGAACAGGCGCTAGCGGCCCCCCCTGACGCACTGCTCCGTGAGCTCTGGTCCCGCGACAATGATCGGTTCATACGGACATGGCTCTTCCTGGGTCCCATCCCCGAATCAGCTGCGCAACTGGACGGCAACGTCACGCCGCAACCCGGCGGGGTCCAGGCCCTCGCGGGCAATCTCAAATCGAGCTGGGTGCCGAACGCCGCATATCACGACACCGTCGATCTCCTGGAGGTATTCGCGCGTCCGGTATCACGTGGGCACCTGGCGACGCCGGAGATCGTGTATGCGTACACCGCAGTCAATCGTGCGGAAGATGGGAACGCGGTACTCTCGTTGGCAAGCGACAACGCAGTGCAGATCTGGGTGAATGGCAAGCTCGTTCACGAGCAGCCCACGGATCGCCCGTTCGAATATGACTCGGACCAGGTGCCGGTCCGCCTCTCCAAGGGCGAGAACCGCATCCTACTGAAAATCGTGCGAGTCACTGGACCTTCCCGGCTCGCCTTGCGGGTACGGGCAGGCTCAGTGCTGGCGCGGCTGACGGAAATCGCGCCCTCGATTACGTCCGACGCTGACAACCTGCTACAGATAAAGACTCACGCCCGGGAGGAATCGGGGCCGGCGGTACAGCTCGATGTGCTGGCGGCAGGAGGAAAATCCGTCGCACACTTGCAGGCCCAACGCGGTGAGGTCGTGCGGTTTGACACTCGCGGGTGGCGCGACGGCGCATACGAAGTTCGTGTTAGTACGCCAGCAACGGATGGCAGTCGGTTCATCTCCTACTTGCCTTGGTACAAAGGCGATGTCATAGCGGCTGCCAGGCGGCTGCTGGAGCAAGCGCCCAAGCTGCCGAACGACACTGCTGGGATGACCGCACGTATGCTTGCTGACATGGTCCGCACCAGGCTAGGTAATGACTTCAATGCCATGCCCGATGACATCTGGCTGAGCATTCACTCACCACTCCTCGAATATGAGGAACTGTTACAGGCGAAAGCCGGAGAGCCCGGGCCCGTCCATCCGGGAGGCTTTGTGCGCTTGGCGTACGAGGATGATATCGACGGCTCAGCCCAATTCTGCCGCGCGTACTTGCCCCCCGACTACAGTGCCTCCCGAAAGTGGCCCGTCATCGTCTATCTTCACGGCTACAATCCAGCCAACCCGGAGTATGTGAAATGGTGGTCGGTTGACCAGAGGCACAGTGCGATCGCGGACCATCACAACGTGATCTACATCGAGCCACACGCGCGGGGCAACACTCAGTACCTCGGGATAGGAGAGCGTGATGTGTTGCGTTGTCTCTCGGAAGCCCGCAATCGCCTGAGCGTCGACGATGGCCGCGTTTACCTCGCTGGAGAATCGATGGGCGGCTCCGGAACGTGGATCATCTCTTCACGGCATCCTGATCTGTTTGCCGCGGCGGCTCCAAACTTTGGCGGGTGGGATTTTCGGGTGGCCCCTCTGGGGGGATATTTCGTCGAGCCGCGCCAGGACTACACCCCCGTGGAGCGGTTCATCCATGAAATCCAAAGCTCGTTTGTGGGAGCGGAGGGATTGTTGCACGTTCCCCTGCTGGTCAGTCATGGTGACAGTGATCGCAGCGTCGACGTGAATTTTTCCCGGCACGCGGTCGCCATGCTGGAGCGCTGGGGCTATGACATTCGTTACGCCGAGTATCCCGGGCGCGGCCATGAGGAGCTCGACAACGCCGACCAGGTCGCCGATTGGCTGTTGAGCCATCAGCATGTCGCCACCCCTCGCCACGTTCGGCTGCGCTCAGGCGATCTGGCCAGCGCGTCTGCGTATTGGGTGCGCGTGGAGGGCAGGCAGGAGCCATTTCAGTTGATTGACGTGGATGCGGAGGTCGTCAGGCCCGGCCTCATCCGGCTCGACACACAAAACGTCGACGAAATCACGCTATCACCGCCACCGGTGCTGTTGGTCCCTGATCATCCAGTGGAGGTGGTGTGGAACGGATCTCATCGGCAGGTCGCCCTCATGCAGGGCAGTGCGACGCTCAGATCACCCGAAGCATCTGCCGGGCCCGGAATGCCGCCGCATGGCTCGGCAGTGCGCGCCGGACCAGACAACAAGCAGCCCGCGCTGGAAGGCGGATTGTCACGGCTGATCACGACGCCGTTCGCCCTCGTCGTGGGGACACTCTCTCCAGACCCCGTCATGCGGCAACGCTGCCAGGCAAAGGCTGACGCATTCGTCGAGCTCTGGCAACAATGGCAACATGTAACACCACGGGTCTTCCGCGACGATCAGATAACGCAGGAGGAGCAACGGCGCTACTCATTGCTCCTCATCGGGGGACCTGCGGAGAACAGAATCACCCGACAGCTGGCACCGCGTTTACCTCTCAAAGTCGCGCCGGATGGGTTCATCATAGATGGCCATAAATACGCCGCGACCGACGCTGTCGTACAGATGATCTATCCGCACCCTCTCGCCAAGGAACGTTATGTAACGGTCGTTGCAGCCACATCCGCGAACGGAATGTACTTCTGGAATCCTCCGCTCTGGAACACGGCACTGGGCCTTCCCACGAATTATTGGGATTGGACTGTCCAGGATGGCCGGCGCGTCAAGTTGGCCTCCGGTGCCTTCGGACCCGAACGGGGGTGGGTGGCGGCCGGTGTGTTCAACCAACACTGGCGCCGGGACGATCGCTGGGTATATTTCGGGGATGCTGAATTGAGGCGTAGCAGCCCCTTACGCCACGCGCCAGTACCTGGATTGAGCATCCCGGAACAGGTATTGAATTCTTACGTGGGCACATACCAGATCGCCCCGGGTCTCTCCGCACAGATCACTCGCGCCGGCCAGTCTCTTCTGGCCACGGTTCCGGGCGAGGTACCTATGCGTCTCGATCCCGAGAGCAACACGGAGTTCGTGGTACACGACACCACGGACTCCGTTTACTTCGTCTCGAACGATAAGGGTCAGGTTACCGGGGCGGTTCTCAACCGGTCAGGAACCGAGCTCCCGATCACGCGCATCATGCAGTAATCTCGACATGCGGCAACCGAGCCATCCTCCGCCCGCCAGTGCCCTGGCCTACGTGATGTGATGAGCGAACCGTTGATTCGGTCCCCGGCGGAATTCGAGAACATCTTCCGTATGTGAATCACGGTCAGCACCCTGCATTTGGGTAGTATGAATGATGGCGACGCTGATGACCTGCACGGCGGCGAACTGTGGATGCGAGCTCATTGCCTGCTCAGCGGCTGTCGCGATCGTATTCGCCGCGTTCTCACGATCCATTTGGTTGGAGTGAGCGAGTGTATTGTCGCTGACCGCAATGCGCAGATGAACGGAGCTGGCCAACAGCTCCAACGAATCCGTGGAGTAGCCGGCCGTGGAAGCAATCGCGCTCTGGATCTCTCCCAGGCCTGACATTGCCTGCAGGTTTCCCGCGGTTGCCTGCGAGTTTCTCGAGGGGGGCGGCCCCTGTCCACCGCATGCGCAGAGAGCTGCCGCAATCAAGACCGCCGTAGAAATTCGCCTCAAGGACCGGACTTTCATAAACATTTCCTCTCTTCTCACTTCGGCGGAAACCTTTGCAGTACCGACTCCACGGCCGAGCGGATCGCAACGTCAGAGCGGTCGATATCCGATTGACTCAATTCCTTCTTTGCCCAACCATGCCAGACGGCCCTGTGCGTGCGCACAGCAAACACATCGATCGACATTGTGCCTTCACGATACTGCCGCACATCGACGTCTCTCCCCCAATAGGGACGCCCCCACCACCCGTAATACCCGGGATACAATGGGCCTGCGTAGGACACCGGGTAACTTTGAATATCCGTTCGGTCGTGCGCCCCGATAGTAAAGTCGACAACGAAGTCTGCCTTGGTGGAGTCCTCGACATAGGCAAACCCCTTGCCCACGAGGCTCCCTTGGATCGCATCCCGGGCTCGCTGGATTACGAGAGGATTGTGTGTGCCGTAGTGCTCGCGCGGCATCCAAGCGAAGGTATGGTAGCCGGACATGTTGACAGTGCGGTCGAAGTCACTGCCCGTCTGCAGTGATGCACAAGCCGCAAGCGTCAAAACGAGGGCTGTCACAACCAGCGAACGCCCCACAAAACCGAGGTCTCTCGAGCTCATGTTGCCCCCTCTATGCCGCGACAGCGGCGGTAACCGCAATGCTGACGGCTCGGCCTGCGGATACTCCCGATTCGCCAGTGCGATCCCACGAATCCCCAAATGATTCGAAACACGATGAGACCCGTGGCCGTGTACCCCAGGATCATGTGTACGCCTCGTAACTGCTCCGACTCGGCCACGAGGTAGGCGACAGCAAATGACCCCGCCAAAAGCCAGTGAACACGCGCACCGGCAGATCCCACACTCTGATTTTCTCGGACATTGCGGTTCCCCAAGTTGGATGGAAGTAGTCTCTTCCGACTTCGCTCGCTCTCCAGTCCGTAGAGATACTGATTGCCTAAGGGCTTTCCGTAGGCAAGGCTAGGGGGAGTCTCTTGAGAACAGCTCAACGGCTCGGGGGAGGCGGCCGTCTGCGGCCTGCGGAAGGTTCGTATGGAGCTCATTCCGGGTCAGGCGTAATGGTGGCGGCAGAGATCGCTTGCCACGAAGGAGACGACAGATGGACGAAGAGATCAGAAAGAAGATCCTGACCCTGTTGGATCAACACCGGATCATGACGATTGCAACGCTGAGGCCGGACGGCTGGCCGCAGGCGACCACCGTCGGCTACGTAAACCAGGGTCTCACCCTCTACTTCCTGTGTGGCCTGGACAGTCAGAAGGCGAAGAATCTTGCGCTAGACGATCGAGTGTCACTGACCATCGACCATGACACGCCGGATCTGATGGCTATCGCCGGCCTGTCAATGGCGGCACACGCGCAAGCGGTGGTCGACCGGGCCGAAGCGGAAAAGGTTCTGCGCATGCTCCCGCTGAAATATCCCGAGCAGACGTCTTTGCCGGTGGCGATGCCGACGCCGGCAGACGTTCGAATATTCCGCGTTACGCCGACCGTCATCTCTGTGCTCGACTACTCCAAAGGGTTCGGGCACTGCCAGCTCGTCGCCTGTTAGGCTTCGGAGTCGTCCGACCCCAGGGTCAACAGGCCGATCGCACGCTTCGACGCTCGCGCGGCGGACAGTCTCACCTCGCTGCGTGAGCCCTCGGCGGCGCGGGCAGGTCGATAGGCGAGCCTCTGCAATCCGGCCTGGATCTCGATGCAGTCCTTTTTCCACGCGGCTATGCCTATAGCTTAGCTGTAGAGGAGGATAGCGATTTGTGAGTGGCGTGAAGCAGCCTCACCCCATGTCGATAGCGGAACCCGTAACGCCCTCTGTGTGTTGTACTATTGCAACGCTTCGAAGGCAGAAGTTCCCCAATTCCCTCGCCCCGCGGAGGTCGAAATGAATGCGAACGCCAGCGGGGTTGTCCATTGCGGCATCGAAGGTCTCGACGATATTTTGCGCGGCGGATTTCCGCAGGAATGTCTCTTCCTCGTTACCGGTGCTCCGGGCACAGGCAAGACCTCGCTTGCCATGCAGTTCCTGCTCGAGGGCGTCAGACGCGGCGAGCGATGCCTTTACGTGACTCTCTCCGAATCCAAATCGGAGATCGAAAAAGTCGCGCAGAGTCATGGATGGGACCTGTCGAAAATCGACATGCTCGAGCTCATCCCTTCCGAGCACAACCTCTCCGCGGATGCGCAACTGACAGTTTTCAACCCGTCCGAAGTGGAGCTCGGGGAGACCACCGAGGCCATGATCGCCGCCGTGAACCAACACCGGCCGCAGCGTCTCGTGCTCGATTCACTTTCGGAGCTGCGCCTCATTGCCCAGAACGCGTTGCGCTACCGGCGCCAGGTACTCGCTCTCAAGCAATTCTTCGGTGGCCACAGTTGTACCGTATTGATGCTCGACGACCGAACCGGCGGCATCGAAGACGATCACCTGCAGAGCATCGCCCATGGCGTCGTCATGCTCGAACAACTCGCCAATCAATATGGCGCCGAGCGGCGACGCCTCCGAGTCACAAAGATGCGCGGTGTACCGTTTCGCGGCGGCTTCCACGATTTCGCTATCCATCGGGGTGGCTTGGACGTCTATCCGCGCCTGATCGCGGCCGAGCACTTTGCTGAGTTCGTCGAGCGGGACCTGCCGAGCGGAAATGCCCAACTCGATGCGCTCCTGGGTGGTGGGCTGCCGACAGGCACGAGCACGCTGTTGCTGGGCCCCGCCGGCACCGGCAAATCAACGGTGGCGACCCAATTTGCTATCTCTGCCGCCACGCAAGGTGAGCGTGCCGCGGTCTTTATCTTTGATGAGAGCATCGCCACCTTTCGCTCCCGCTCTCGAAAGCTCGGTCTGCCGGTGGATGGACTCATTCGCGAGCATCTTCTTTCGCTCCAGCAGATCGACCCCGCGGAACTCTCGTCCGGTGAATTCGCCACGATCGTGCGTCGCGCGGTCGAGGGTCTGGATGGCAGTGGCAAACGCGCCAAAGTCATCGTGGTCGACAGCCTGAACGGCTATCTGAACGCGATGCCGGAGGAAAAGTTTTTGACTGCGCAGTTGCACGAGCTGCTCTCGTACCTCGGCCAACAGGGTGTCGTCACGCTACTGAGCGTCACGCAATCCGGCATGGTCGGGCACATGAGCTCGCCGGTGGACACGACCTATCTAGCCGATAATGTCATCCTGTTCCGCTATTTCGAAGTCACCGGCACTGTACGGCGCGCGATCTCGGTCGTGAAAAAGAGAAGTGGGCATCACGAAAAAACGATTCGAGAGCTCGACATGTCCCCGGCGGGTATTTTGATTGGAGAGCCCCTGACAGAATTCCATGGCATTCTCACCGGAGTCCCGGTCTATGCGGGCCAGTCCGGTCCTCTCACGCGAACGCCACCGAATGGCAAGTGAGCGTCGCCCGGAAGCGAATGTCAGCCCGTCTGAGGCTCGCGTTCTGATTTTGCCGCCGACGACCGCCGATGGGCTGGCAATATCCAGGTTATTTGGAGCGCATGGGATCCAGTTCGCGCTTTGTCCGGATATGACAGCCCTCGTCACTGAGCAACGTTCCGGTGCGGCGATGCTCATCGTTTCAGAGGAGGCTCTGGCTAGTGAGGGGGTGCGGCTCCACGGCTTCATCGCGCAGCAGCCCGTTTGGTCGGACTTGCCTATCATCGTGCTCTCCAGGACCGGTCGTGAATCAACTTCACTCGCGCAGATTCTGCCGCAGCTGGGTAACGCGAGCGTTCTCGAGCGGCCGGTCCGCATCTCGACACTTCTGTCTCTCGTGCGCTCGCATCTGCGTGCGCGCGAGCGTCAGTATCAATTGCGCGATTACTTGATGGAGCGCGAGCAGTTGCTCGGCTCCGAACGTGCCGCTCGTAGTCAGAGCGAGCACCTGAGCCGGACCAAAGACGAATTCCTCGCGACGCTCAGTCATGAGCTCCGTACTCCACTGAACGCGATGCTCGGCTGGGCAGAGGTGCTGCGCAGGTCAGCGGGACTGCCGGCCGAAGCTGCCAAGGCGGTCGCAGTGATCGAGCGCAACGCCCGTTCTCAGGCGCAAATCATCGATGATCTTCTCGACATGAGCGGCATCATCTCCGGCAAGGTGCGTCTGAATGTGCAGCGTATCGATCTCGTCGCGCTCATTGAAGCGACATTGGAGACGATAAGGCCCGCCGCGGAAGCCAAGCGCGTCCAACTCGAGGCCATGCTCGAACCCTCGGTCGGGCCGGTACGGGGCGATCCGGGTCGCCTGCAACAGGTGCTCTGGAATCTATTGACGAATGCCGTGAAGTTTACCCCTGCAGCGGGTCGTATAACGGTCTCGCTGGCGCGCGTCGACTCGCACGTCACAGTGGAGGTGGCCGATAGTGGTGACGGAATCGATCCCGCGTTCCTGCCCCATATCTTTGATCGCTTTCGCCAAGCGGACGCATCGACACGTCGGCGGCACGGGGGGTTGGGGTTAGGTTTGTCCATCGCCAAGCAGATCGTTGAACTTCACGGTGGCACCATCACCGGCAATAGCGAAGGACCCGGTGCCGGCGCGACCTTCCGTGTGATGCTACCCATCGTCGCGATAACGAGCGACCGCAATGATGCGCAGGATGGAGCGGAGCGACCGATCCGCTCGCCGCAGTCTGTAGACGCACCGGTGAGGGCGCCAACTGACTTGACTGGTATAAAGGTGCTCGTCGTAGACGACGAGTTGGATGCACGCGCTCTGATCGAAAGGGTCCTGAGTGAATGTAAAGCAAGCGTCGTGACCGTCGCGTCGGCCGACGAAGCGTTACGGGCTTTGGCGGAGCACGCCCCGGATGTCCTGGTCAGTGATATCGGAATGCCAGGGGAGGATGGATACACACTCGTGCGCCGATTGCGCGCCGGAAATGATCCTGGTGCATTGATTCCTGCGATTGCGTTGACGGCGTATGCTCGCAACGAGGATAGCCAGAGAGCGGCAGCAGCCGGTTTTCAGCTGCACCTCTCGAAACCTTTGGAAGCCAACGAGCTCGTCGCCGCAGTCAGAAGTCTCGCCAAGCGTCCGGTAGCCGTGTCGAAGGACTAGCACCGTAGCAGCCTGAATCGTGTCTCACGGCCATACGCCGAGGATTTCCACCTGCCCCGTGTAGGCGCATAGCAGAAGTTCGGCGAACCATAGCGATAGGCTCGTGGACTTTTCTGCGTGACGGACGAGCTCGTAGCGTGCGTCTTTCGTTTCGCTCAGCGTGTACTCACCCGGTGGGACGCTCACAACTTCGCCGTCAACATTTGTTGTGCGCATTGTGCGTAGAACTCTGGCGCGCCATTGCTTTTTGTCGTTGTCCACGCACATATCATTGTCGAGCGCGACCGCTGCTCGAAGTGACGGATCTCACAACTCTGAAGACCGGTTTTGGAAGTGCGCACGAGCCGACGCTCAGCTCCTACCCGCCGATGTTTAGGACAGCCGGAGAATCCATCCAGGTCAAAACATCTGCGCAGCTGGACGGCCCCGGGGGTGGCTCGCCCCTCTCGCAGATCCAACATCTCGCGACGCAGTTGCAATACGCCTCGAGAGATGCCTACGCGTCCCATAAATCGTCCGACAAGCGCACGATTTGCGAGCTGACGGTCGATCGTGCGACGTGCATCCGCAGCCATCTCCGCGGTAGCCCGGATCGAGAAGCCGGCGCGCGTAGCGAATGGGTGAGAGTGTATTGCGCAGCTCGGTGGGCGGAGGCTCACCACCCGGTAACGCGGAGATTAAGCTGCCATTTATGTAGCGTGTGAGACACTTTCGCCTCACCTGAACGATTATTGACGTTGAAGCTCAGCTCGCGGCGTCGCCACGGGAGAAAAAAATGAATTTAATCGAGATTCGAGCAGGATTGCGCAGGCTTGAGTTCGAACCCGCAACAGAGTCTGAAAACGCCGCCCATTATGCAGCGGTTGAATTCGTCCGTCCGAAACCGTTGCGTCCCGGTGAAAAGGTGTGCGTGCCGCTTGGAAGCCAGGGCAGTGTGCTTCGTGAGCTCGTCGGCGAGCCACAATTGATTGAAACCGTCAAACTCGAACGGGATCAAAGCGAGTATCGCTATCGCGTGCGAGGACCCATCGCCGCGATGCGTGCCCAACACCGAAGCGTTGGATAGCAGTCGCCGGCGAAGCTCTTGTGCCGGATCGGTCCGTTCCGATATGCGCAGCGAGCTGGCATCCTCCCAATAGCCCAATAGTACACCGTCCATGTGCGGCAAGCCGTGGATGGGCGGGGTCCCGGTTAGGGGCCCCCGGGTCGGATTGTCGCGCGCGACATCTCAAGGCTCCGGACGAACGACCCATATCGCTGCTGGAGTTGAAGATGTCGCTCTTACGGCAAGGTAAAGCCGGTCCATCTCCGGCACGAACAGTGATGTCCTGGCGCCGGCGGACGTTGTCAGTTTTCCGCTCTGATGATATCCGCTAGCATCCCGTGAAAACACATCGATGGCGCCTTCACCGCATGTGACATACACACGGTGACGCTTCGCATCCACGAAGAGATCGTCGGAGTCGCCGCAAGTCTGCAGCGCTTGTAGTCTCTGTCCATTCTGGGCCCGGAAAACCGCCAGCCTTGCCGGGTGGCGGAAAACGGCAAGAATGTTACCGCTTTCATCCAACGCGAGCGGGTAGTTGGACCGCAGGTCGTCAGTCTTCCAGGTTGCGACCTGTTTGCCGGCGTTACGGTCCACGACGGCGATCTCACCCGCGTCGGGCACGTTCACATAGATCTGCGGGCCGGCAGAGGCCAGCCGGAAACTCTCCGGGTGTGCCTTCAAGGCGATGTCAGCAACCTTTCGCCGGCTGTTGGGATCTATCACCGCCAGAGCGCCGCTCCCATAACCGATCCACACGCGGTGACTCGCCTCATCGATGCGCACATTATCCGCGTCCTCACCTAGATCGAGCGAGCCCAGCGGCGCCAGATCCTCGCCCTTGAAGAAAACCACGGATCCGTCCCGGGCGTTAGCCACGTACAAGGTATCGGTCTGCGTTTCGTAGCCGATACCCTGTGGCGCTTTCAACCCGCGCAGAGTCTGAAAAGTCCGGCCTGTCTGGAGATCAACGACGCCTACACTGTCGTTGCCCAACTCCGCGACGTACAACCTTTTGCGCTTCAGGTCCACGCCGAGGTGATCGATGCGACCGTGGACTTCTCCCAGGCTGATCTTCGACTCGATCACCAGCGCCGGCGAATCCGCGGCACGAACGCTCGCCACTGCTGCCAGCCATAGCGAGAATAAGACAAGGGCACACATTCGCATGAATCGCGCTCCTGAGAGGTTCCAGCACTATGGGCTATGTTTCACGTTCATGAGCTTCAGTGCGGCCCGCACCCCTTGGGCAAGCTTTTGCGCATCGTCGTTAGCCCAGAAATGCATGAAGAAGAGATGCGGACTGTCGTCAATCATGTGACTGTGGAGTGCGGTCACCTCTATGCCGTGCTGACGTAACGTCCGCAGCACCGGATTGACCTCACTGCCGACCATCACGAAATCGCCAGTGATAGCGGCCTTTCCGCCCCCCGTCGGCTGGAAATTGATTCCCGTGGCGGTTCCCATGGAAGCCGCCACTGCCATTCCACCCTCGGAGATTGTCTCGGCGCGCGGCACGCTGACTTGGTAAACACCTCCGTTGACCTTTCCCTTGTAACCGAGTGCCTTTTCCAAAGAGGCGGTATCCAGGTCAATCGAAACAGGTTGGCCGGACGGAGGGTTAGGGGGAGTCATCGGTGTCTTGCTCTGTGCTAGAGCGGAATGGAGGATTTCGGCGAGCTTCACGGGATCGCCATGCCCGCCCACGTGCATGTAGAAAACAGGCACGGAGGTACGAAACAGATGGTTGTGGACCGCGGTGATCTCGACGTCACCAGCTATCAACCGCGCCATCACCGGACTGATCTCGGTGTCCGTCAGTACCAGATCGCCCATGAACATGGCACCTGAACCACTCGGCTGGAATGCGATCCAACCGCCCAAGGCCAGGGCAGGTTTGATCGGAACTCCATCGACTGTAACGCTCAGGTCCGAGCGCGGGAAAGAGTACTTGTGAACGCCGTCGGGCTGATCGGAGCCTTTGCGTCCAATGGCCTGATCCACCTTGGTCCAATCGATATCCGCGGCACCGGCGGCGGTAGTTATGGCAAGCACGGTAAGCGTGGAAAACAAGGTTGCAAGAAGGTTCATCTAACTTACTCCGATTGAAGAAAAGCCCCTGCGCACGCGGCCGGGCCGGGTTTCGCAACCATTATGCATCCATGGGATGCTCTGGTTTCGCGTTTCCCCGCGAAGGTATGCGCCTTTGCGTGGCACTACCCGTAAGTCCGCTTTCGTCCAGTACATACGCATAGTCCACCATTGTCGATATTTGCGCTTGCTCTAATGTTGTATGCAGCCCGATGCGTGAACAAGAACGGCGCGTCGGCTGGAATTTCACACGCAATCAGTGCGAACAGGAGTACGACACAGATGAAACCGTCAATTCTGATGCTGGGCATAACGGCGCTTGGACTTTCATTGGGGACGCTGTCAGCCACGGCCGCAGTTCCCACCGCCGCCCAGATCTCCGCCGCGAAGACCTCGGCCGATCACGAAGCGCTCGCCAAGGCATATGAGTCGGAGGCAAAGTCCCTCGAGAAGATGGCCGCGCGGCACAAGGACCTCGGACAGACATATGGTCAGCCAGGCGGGAAGCCGTGGCAACCTGCTATGGCAAAGCACTGTGATAGCGTATCTTCCGAGCTCGAAGCTGCAGCAAAGGAAGAGCACGCTCTTGCGGAGGAGCACCACAAGATGGCCAAGGGTGGGCAGTAACGGTGGGAATGAAGGGAGTCGGGGCGTGGCATTACCAGTCCCGACTCCTCATTGATTCACTCGGACGCGACGGCGCTTGATCCGGGTAGCGCCTGCTCCATGACTCGCTCCTCGATCTCTACACCCGTTTCTAGCGAAGGCGTCAATCTGCAACGACACGCAACGGCCCAGGGGTTGATACGGGTGTCCAGCTGGATCTCGAGCGGGATTTCGTGCTGGCTTTTCTGTCCAACTACAGTCCTCCTTTTCCGCAGCAACTGGCGGAGGACGTGGGCAAGATGTTGGATAAAGATTGACGTCTGCGAATCGAGCTAGAATCGCGAGCCGCCTTTTGAGCCGGCAGCGGGGCGGCGCCCGGCGCGAGTTGCCGAGTGAGGGCTCAGATGATCCAATCGATCGGGTAATTGATATGCTCGACGACGAGGCTGACGTCGTCAGGGGCGAAACGTGCCTCAGCAGGGGCTCGCGCCATCTGCAGCTGCTCGCTCAACCAATCGAATGCGATAGCGGGTCATGCGCAATCCAGCCGCAATGTTCGCGCGGTAATGGATTGTCTCGGATAGGCGGACCGAAAGAGAGGATTCGTGCGTATTCTGTTGGTAGAAGACGAGCCGGAGATGGCGGCGGCGTTATGCGCGGCCCTGAGTCGCTACGACATGGTGATTGACCACGTCCTGACGCTCGCTGAAGCCAAGGCTGCCGTTGCCGCCAGAGTCCACGACGCCGTACTGCTCGATCGCCAACTGTCGGACGGCGATGGATTGGCTCTCATCCCGACGCTGCGGGCCAATGGTCTTGGCGTGCCGGTGATCGTACTGACGGCGCGCGGGGCTCTCTCCGAAAGGGTCAATGGGCTCGACATCGGCGCCGACGACTATCTCGGAAAACCGTTTGCAGTGGAGGAGTTGCTTGCACGCTTGCGGGCCGTCCTGCGTCGGCCGACGGAGCTGCAATCAGACTGCGTACGCATCGGCCGGCTCAGCTTTGATTTCAGCCACCGCACGGCCAGCGTTGATGGCGTGCTTCTCGAGTTACCCCGCCGCGAGCTGTTGGTGCTGGAGGCACTCGTACGGCGGCTGGGGCGCACGGTCTTGCGTGCCTCTCTCGAGGAAGCGGTCTACAGCTTCGATGACGAGATCCAGTCCAACTCACTGGACGCGCACGTGTCGCGACTCCGTCGCAAGCTGGCGGATAGAAATGCGGGCGCCGAGATTCACGGCATCCGCGGTATTGGCTATCTCCTGAGGAGTACGCCTTGACTCTGTGGAAATCGCGCTCGCTCATCGGCCGGTTGGTTTGGCGGCTGATGCCCCTGCAGGCAGGCCTGTTGATCGCATTCGTGCTGATGGTCTGCATGACCATGTGGGCCGCCGGCTTCATCCTCGACGATTCGGGGCATCCGGTATCACTGAGCAAACTCCTCAGGGGGACCTATGCCGTGGTCCTGCTGGACATCCTGCCCAACTTCGTTCTGATGACGCTGGCGACAGTGTTCGCCATACCGATCGTCGTTCGCCGGGTGTTGGCGCCCTTGGGGCAGGCCGCTGCCCAAGCGGAGCAGATCCATGTGGACCGACGCGGCACGCGACTCTCGACTGAAGACGTGCCGGCTGAAGTGACTCCGCTAGTGAAGGCGGTCAATGATGCACTTGCCCGGCTGGATGAAGGTTATGACCGGCAGCAACGCTTCCTCCTCGATGCGGCCCACGAACTGCGCACGCCCATTGCGATTCTGCAGACCAGGCTCGAGTCGTTGCCCGATGGCGCACAGAAGACTCGGCTGCTGGAAGATGGTGCGCGACTCGCGTCCCTGGCCGAACAACTGCTGGATCTGCAGAGATTGAATCCGCATAACGGAACGGCGGGTACGATGATCGATCTGGTGGAAGTCGCGCGGCGCGTTGCCGCGGACCTCGCACCGCTTGCGATCGCCGCAGGCTACGAGTTGAGTTTCGACTGCGAGGTCGAGAAGTTCGCAGTGATCGGAGATCAAGGAGCACTCGAGCGAGCGGTGGCAAACCTCGTGCAGAACGCCATCGAACATGGCGGGCGACGGGGGGCCATCACGATCGCGGTGGGGCGCAGTGGCACCGTCGATGTGACCGATGAAGGGGAAGGTATTCCGGTTGAGCATCGGGAGCGCATTTTCGAGCCGTTTCATCGACTACAGCCCCGCACACGAGGCGTGGGCCTCGGACTCAATCTCGCGCGCAGCATCGTTCAACGACACGGTGGAGATATCGTCGCGCTCCCTGGAAGTCGCGGTGGCGCCCGTTTCCGAATAACGCTCCCTGCCGCCAAGACAGCGTAATCTGTCTTTCGACGCCGGTAGGCGACGCAATCGACGGCGCCTGCCGTGCGCGCTCACTCCCGACTCATGATCAAAACGTGATTCGAAAGGTCAGTGCGGGAAATACTCCCGCTCCAACGGTATCCTTTAAATACAACGATCCGCCGACTCGCGAACGCTTGTAATCGAGGGCCCGTCCTTCGAGGTTGCGGATATTCAACGCATTGATGATGTCGAGGATGATGGCGCTCTGGTAACCCCTGACAAGAAACTCGCGTTTTAGCCGCAGGTCGAGGCGGCTATAAAATGGCAGTCTCGTGGAGAATGGCTCACCGTACACGGGTTGCACCAAGCCGGGGAAGTCGGGATTCTCTTTGATCCCGACGATCGGCGTCGTAGCCTGGCCGCTGCGCAGCGTCAGGCGCAGGCCGCCATCGATGCGAGGCGTGAATCGATAGTTCATCACCCAGTTTACGATCAGGGGTGTATCCAGGTGGTAGTCGCGCGTGACACCAGTGCGCTCGTTGGTTCGCTCGCTCTTCGCGAGGCTCAGGGATAACCAGCCATACCACCTGTCAACCCGCTGCTTGTCGAGCAGCAAATCGATCCCATAGGCACGGCCACGGACGTCGTTGCTGTAAAGCCGGGCTGCGTCCGGTTGGCCCGCATCGAGCGCCAGCGGCAGGTCGCGCAGGTCCTTGTAGTAGAATTCCGCATTCCAACTCCATCCGCGATCGAGCTGATGTTTCAAGCCCGCAGCAAAGTGTGTCGCGCGCGGTGACTCGAGCGCGGGATTACCCATTCCCGGCAGTATGGTATTTGTATCCGGAAAGCGGTTGTATTGACCGGCCTTCAGGCTGAGCGTCCATCGATTGGCCGGCCGCCAGGTGAGCGCCGCTCGCGGCTCGATGAAGTGTTCGCGGGTATATGTGTTGCTCTGGTACTGCGCGCCGAGGTCGAGATCGATGTCTTCGCTGATATTCCAGCTGTCTGACAGCCAGACAGCGCGGGAGTTCTCGCCAATCTCCTGCGTTGCCGCGATCCGGCCACGGCGCGTGTCCTGGCAAGTCGGATCGAACTCGTTGCACACGAACAGAATCTGATCGTAGGCAATGCCCAGCGTGTTGCGACTCAATTCCGTGCCCACATGCAGTGTATGCCAGGACCCCAGAGCCTGATCGTACTGTAATCTGCCGAGAGATCGCTTCAGGAACTGATTGTTGAAGTACGAATTACCCCAGGCGAGGGTCGTGTCGCGCCGCATTTGACCGACTCCCACCTTCAGTGTGGAGCCGGTATTGCCGTTGTAGTCCCAGATCAGGCTCCGGTTCCAGAAGCTGTCGTGGATCCGGGCGTTGCCGACGTAGTCCGGGCTGATCTGCGCCACGTCGGATGTCGCGCCGAATTGCGCCGCGACCAGATCCGAGGCGCCGTTGGCCGCGAAAGTCAGACCCTGACTCTCGTCTATGTTCCACGCGTACTTGAACTGGTAATCATCGTCCTGGGGCGCCTCCTCCACACGAACGCCATCCTTTTCCTTGTTCTTTGACACGAACAGATGAATCATGCTCTTGCGCATCGACAGGTAGGCTGCCGTATGGTCGGTCAGGCCGCCTTCGAAAAACACCCCTGAGCGCAGCATGGAGACATCCAACACCGCGGACCACGGTTGGTTTTTGGGAGCCCGCAATGAGATGTCAAATACGGCCCCGGTCGCGTTGCAGTACTGTGGGCCGAACGCGGCCGGATAGAGTTGGAAGTCCTGGATGATGTTTTCGCTGAACACCGAGCTGAGGAAGGTGTGGAACACATAGCCGGCGGGCAGGAAGTCCACCATGTACAGGTTGTCGTTGGGCGAGGAGCCCCGGACGGCCGGCTCTCCGAACTCGCCGTTTGCATAGACGACGCCAGGCAAACTGAATACCGCGGCGACCGGGTCGCCCAGCGCCCCCGGTACGTCGATGAGTTTCTGGGCTCCAGGGGTGATGCGAGTGGAATCTTTGCTGCGCTCATCACTGATTACGACTTCAGGGATGTCCGCTTCGGTGTGCGCGGGGCGCGTGCTGGCTGTCTGTGCTAAGGCGCAGGACGGTATGGGGAAGCAGAGGCCAAAGGCGAGGGCAGATCCGGACAATTGACGTAATTGCAAGATGGTGACTCGGGCTCCAAAGTGATGGTGGTCCCGAGCCTTTCGATCACGTAATTAGCCTGCGGGATCGGCAGAACGACAACACGCGCTCGGGATTGTGCGCGGCAGTGTTGCATCGGGGAATTGCGCGAACATTGCGTCGCAATCGAGAGCAGGAGTGTCTGCAGCTCTGGCAGGAGCTGCGGTGTCGGATCAGCTTACCGTTGCGCCGATTGGTGAGGGCCTGTACGGATCGGCGCTGCTCTCCAGCAGCCTCGTTGCTCCCTAGACACGCGCGCTCGTTGGAATGTCCGAACCTGATCGGCGCTTCATGCGGTGCGGCGATTCGAACCGCCGCTACTGCTCCCGCGCGTGCAGTCCCTGCAAAAATGCCCGAGCTGTGCGCAAGACTGTACGCGCGCGCTCGTTGAGATCGGGATAGCTGTCACGAAGCTTCTTTGAGCGCTCCTCAACTCCGATGGGCAAGCCGTTCGGCAGGAGGTCAATGATCTCACGCAGAGGCAGACCACCCTCACCAAGAGCAACTCGCCCATCGATGGCTTCTGTCAGGATCGACTCCCCGTCCAGAGGGTCGGCGCCTGGCATTGGCGCGTCGCAAAGCTGGATGTAACTGAGCCATCGCTTGGGAATCGCCTCGATGTCGCTGAGTGTGCCCCCGGAGCGCTGCCAGTGGAGCGAATCGATGAGCAGGCCAGCAGCTGGACCATCCACTTGGGACAACAGTCTGTGCGCCTGATGAATCGTCTTTACTTCAGTGAATAGGCCGAATTCCAGATTCAGTCGGATATGGTTGCGCTCTGCACGCTCCATGAGCAGGCCCAGCTTGTCGAGGGTCGCTCCGAGGTCGGGGTCGCTCGAAACACACAGGACATTCCGCGCGCCGAGCTCAGCGCCGACGTCTATGATGCGCAGATGATCGGGATCCAGCGGTCCGGGTTTTATCCATACAACCTCGATGTCGAGGAGCCGGAGGCCCGTATCGCGCAGCGCCCCTGCAACAGCGCGTGTGGTCGCATCCGTCCATTGGTCAGGCTCCATCCACATGCCGCCGAAGTCAAAACCTGCGCGTGCGGCCGCCTCGACGAGCTGCAGAGGTGTTGCCTCAGGCATGATGCCTGATGCCATGGCGAGCGGATGCATGCGATTCATCGGTGCACTCTGCGTTATGTCCACGGGATGATGAGCGGCTCGCCGCTCCAATGGGAGGGTGCCTCGCGCGCCTGTCGATACATATCCCGGATGACAGGATCTTCCGGATACAGCTCGATCATGTGTCCGAAATCGGAACGCGCGTCGATGTAGCAGATCCTGACACCCCAGCTCAGCGTGAACTCGCTCGCTACGGGATAGCCTGCTGCGACCCATGCATCCTTCTGTTGCTCATAGTCGTCGCAAAACTCAGCGGCGTGATGGAATCCCTCCTCGTCCGCGGCAAACATGTCGTGAAACGCGCTTGGCGGGCTGGACAAGATCTGGAGGAGCTCCACGTTGAGTGTGCCGACCTGCACGAACACACCGCGTACAGATACCGCGTTTGCAGGCCGTCCCCGGTAAATGTGGTCCTTCAGCTCAAACTGTGAATCCCCGACAAAGGGACCGACGCCATAGACTCGGTGAAATCGCCGGCAGGCGTCCTCGAGATCGCGCACGACATAGGCGTTTTGCACGATCGCGGAACGGCGTGGCGCCCGTATGCCGCCGTTTGAGTCGGTCACG
>Ga0105240_10002395_pt1 | contig 30188 bp, 33 predicted proteins | sample KBSC54metaG_FD_80426 | JGI IMG/M metagenome (GOLD analysis project Ga0105240, IMG submission 80426) | Corn rhizosphere microbial communities from Kellogg Biological Station, Michigan, USA - KBS C5-4 metaG | ecosystem: Host-associated > Plants > Roots > Rhizosphere > Soil | place: Michigan, USA... | reverse complement strand
CCGGGCGCGGTGATCCTGGCGCGTCACGGCGAGCCGGCGCTGTCGCGCCGTTGCCGGCTGTCGGCCGACCAGTACCGCGAATGGTGGGCTGACTATGAAATGGGCGGCCTGGCCGAGGGCCAGACGCCGCCCGAGGCGCTGAAGCGCGTGGCCGCCGGGGCCGGCGTCATCATCGCCTCGACCCGGCTGCGCTCGGTGGAGAGCGCCCGGGCGGTCACCGCGGGGCGCGCCTTCGCCGAGGACCCGCTGTTCATCGAGGCCCCCCTGCCCCCGCCCCACTGGCCGAAGTGGATGAAGCTCAGCCCCCGGCTCTGGGGTTTCACCTCGCGGGTCTGGTGGTGGTACCTCGACCACCACGACAACCAGGAAAGCCGCGCCGAGGCCGAGATGCGCGCCGCCGAGGCCGCCCGGCAGGTGGCCGAACTGGCCGCCAACGGCCAGGATGTGCTGGTGGTGGCGCACGGATTCTTCAACACCATGGTGGGAATCGCCCTGAAGAGGCAGGGGTGGCGCTGCGCCCACGACGGGGGCTACCGGTACTGGGCGGCGCGGCGGTTCGAACGGGCGTGAACGCTGACCCACCCTGGTGATGGGTGGGCCAGGCGCCCAGATAGCCGAGCGGGGACTGCGGCATCTGCGCCACATCGTCCCGTTCTCCACCAGCGCAGGTTGCCGCTCCGGCGCATGGCATTTAGGGTGCGGAATGGTCTTAGTGAGGCGAAATGTCGGGCGCCGATGAGATCCCAGGCTTGAGTTTCGAGCAGGCGCTCGCGGAGCTCGAGCGAATCGTGGCCGAGTTGGAATCCGGCAAGACAGACCTCGAACAGTCGATCTCCGCCTATGAGCGGGGGGCGCTGCTCAAGGCCCATTGCGAAGCCAAACTCAAGGAGGCTCAGCTTCGTGTCGAACGGATCGTCATCGGATCAAGCGGCGCCGCAGGGGTCGAACCCGCGGAGTTCGGCTGAGTCCATCATGTCGGAGCTGGCGCAGCGAATCGCGGAGGTCGCCGACCTGGTGACGGTGGCCCTCGATGAGCTGCTGCCCCGGGCGGAAGGCCCCGAACACCGGCTCACCGAGGCCATGCGCTACGCCGCGCTGGCGCCGGGCAAGCGGCTGCGCCCCTATTTCCTGTTCGAGACCGGGCGGATGTTCGACCTGGAGGAGCAGTCGCTGCTGCGCGCGGCCTGCGCACTGGAATGCATCCACGCCTACAGCCTCGTGCACGACGATCTGCCCAGCATGGACGACGACGACATCCGGCGCGGCCGGCCGACGGTGCACATCGCCTACGACGAGGCCACCGCGGTGCTGGCCGGCGATGCGCTGCAGACGGTGGCCTTCGAGATCATGGCCCACCCGGACACCCACGGCGACGGCTCCATCCGGGCCGAGCTGGTGCGCCGGCTGGCGGTGGCCTCGGGCGCGCGGGGCATGGCCGGCGGCCAGATGATCGACCTGATGGGCGTGCGCGACGACCTGGGCGCGGTGGCGCGCATGCAGCGGATGAAGACAGGCGCGCTGATCGCGGCGGCGTTCGAGCTGCCGCTGGTGATGGCCCGGGCGAGCGACGCCGAGCGCAGCGCGCTGATGGCCTTCGCCCAGGACCTGGGCCTGGCCTATCAGATCGTCGACGACCTGCTGGACGCCGAGGGCGATCCGGCCAAGCTCGGCAAGGCCGCGGGCGGCAAGGACGCGGCAAAGGGCAAAGCCAATTTCGTCACCCTGCTCGGCGTCGAACCGGCGCGCGAGCGTGTGCAATTCCTCATCACCCAGACCAAATCGCATCTCGACCCGTTCGGCGTCCGCGCCGCGCATTTGCGGGCCGCGGTCGATTTTGTGCTAGATCGAAATAACTAGACCGTGCGCCCTCTCGCGAATCGCCCCGTCATCAGAGCTTGGACTCCGTAGCATGCATCCCCACACGCCACTGCTGGACCGGGTCAAGAGCCCCGCGGACACCCGCGGCCTGACCGTTCATGAACTGAAACAGCTCGCGGACGAGCTCCGCGCCGAGACCATCGACGCTGTGTCCGTGACCGGCGGCCACCTGGGCGCCGGCCTCGGCGTGGTCGAGCTCACGGTCGCGCTGCACCACGTGTTCGAGACCCCGCGCGACATCGTGATCTGGGACGTGGGCCACCAGGTCTATCCCCACAAGATCCTCACCGGCCGGCGCGACCGCATCCGCACCCTGCGCCAGGGCGGCGGCCTGTCGGGCTTCACCAAGCGGGCCGAGAGCCCCTACGATCCGTTCGGCGCCGCCCACGCGGGCACCTCGATCTCCGCCGCCCTCGGGTTCTGCGCCGCCCGCGACCAACGCGGCGATGACAACAAGGTCATCGCCGTGATCGGCGACGGCTCGATGAGCGCCGGCATGGCGTACGAGGCGATGAACAACGCCGCCGAGACCACCGGCCAGCTGATCGTCATCCTGAACGACAACGACATGTCCATCGCCCCGCCCGTGGGCGGCATGAGCGCCTACCTGGCGGGCCTGGTTTCGGGCGGCGCCTACCAGTCGATGCGCAAGTTCGGCAAGAAGGTCGCCGGCCACCTGCCGCGCCCGTTCAAGGACATGGCGCGCAAGGCCGAGGAATACGCCCGCGGCATGGCCACCGGCGGCACCTTCTTCGAGGAGATGGGCTTCTACTACGTCGGCCCGATCGACGGCCACAACCTCGAGCACCTCGTGCCGGTGCTCAAGAACGTCAAGCACATGGACGACAAGCCCGTGCTGCTTCACGTGGTCACCCAGAAGGGCCACGGCTACGCGCCGGCCGAAAGCGCCGCCGACAAGCTGCATGCGGTGCAGAAGTTCGACGTGATCACCGGCCAGCAGGCCAAGAGCGCCGCCAACGCCCCGTCCTACACCAAGGTGTTCGCCAACGAGCTGATCAAGCAGGCCGAGATCGACGACAAGATCGTCGCGATCACCGCCGCCATGCCGTCGGGGACCGGCCTCGACCTGTTCGCCAAGCGCTTCCCGGACCGGACCTTCGATGTCGGGATCGCCGAGCAGCATGCGGTGACCTTCGCCGCCGGCCTGGCCGCCGACGGGATGAAGCCGTTCGCGGCGATCTATTCCACCTTCCTGCAGCGCGGCTATGACCAGGTGGTCCATGACGTGGCGATCCAGCGGCTGCCGGTGCGCTTCGCGATGGACCGCGCCGGCCTCGTGGGCGCCGACGGGCCGACTCACGCCGGCAGCTTCGACGTCGGCTACCTGGGCCAGCTGCCCGGCTTCGTGATCATGGCCGCCGCCGACGAGGCGGAGCTGGCGCACATGATCTCCACCGCCGTGGCGATCGACGACCGGCCCAGCGCCTTCCGTTATCCGCGCGGCGACGGCGTGGGTGTCGAGATCCCGGAGCTGGCGGCGCCGCTGGAGATCGGCCGCGGCCGCGTGGTGCGCGAGGGCTCGACGGTGGCCATCCTGTCGTTCGGCACGCGCCTGGCCGACTCGCTGAAGGCGGCCGACCAACTGGCCGCGCGCGGCTTCTCGACGACGGTGGCTGACGCGCGCTTCGCCAAGCCGCTCGACGTCGACCTGCTGCTGCGGCTCGCCCGCGAGCACGAGGTGCTGCTGACGGTGGAGGAAGGCGCGGCCGGCGGCTTCGGCGCTTTCGTGCTGCACGCCCTGGCCGAGCACGGCGCGCTGGACCGCGGCCTGAAGATCCGCACCCTGACCCTGCCGGACATCTTCCAGGACCAGGACAAGCCTGAAGCCATGTACGCGGCCGCTGGTCTAGACACGGACGGCATCGTCCGCGCCGCGTTGTCGGCCCTGGGGGCCGGCAAGGCGGTGAAGGGCATCCGCGCCTAGAAACTCGTCAGCGGCGGACGGCCGAGCTCTTTCGCTGGCGGGCCAGCGTCAGGAATTCGCCCTTGATGCGTGCAAACAAGGCCGGCGGAATGAAGCCATAGGCGAACACGCCGGGCTGGCCGGGCAGCGGTTGCAAGCCGCCGTTGGGCCATGTGTCGACGTTGTGCTCCGAGACGATCACCCACCCAGGTCGGTCGTCCAGGCCGATCGCTTCGGCGACGCGCGGCGGCACGGCGATTCCGACCGTCCCTTCCCGCGGCGGCGTGTGCGTGATGGGGAGCAGCACGACGAAGCGCGGCGAGGCTCCCGCGTCGCTGGCTGCGACAAGGCAGGCTGGCCGATCCTTCCCGTGATCGCGTCCCTCCGCAGCCTCGCCCGCCCACAGGTAGTCATATCGAACGACGAGCCCCGGCCTGGGCTGCAGCAACGCCACGAGGCTCCTAATCCATCAAGGCGTCGAGGTGAGCGAGTTGCGGATCCATCTCCGACTGGGCCACGGCCTCGATCACCACATCGGTCGCGTCCGGCGTGAGATGTGATCGTTGCGCCGCGGCCACCAACCAGTCGTAGTGATCGGCGGAAAGCAGGACCAATTCGCGACGTCCATGCCGTGTGATCTCGACGGGCCCCTTGCGAGCCTGGTGCTGGTACTCACCGAACCTGCGCTGGAACTCCATAGCCGTCGTCGTCGATGCCATCACGCTACCTCGTCGGCGATCTACAGAATATACGGATAAATCGTAGAAAATCCAATATGCCTTACGCTCGCCCCACCACCGCCGTCATCGGATCGCTGCGCCAGCCCTCGGCGAGCCTGTAGGTCTGGACGTCGCCGAAGCCGGCCGCTTGCAGGTACGAGCCCACCAGCTTCGGCTTGTCCATGTCGCGGATGGCGGTCCAGATCGCCACCGCCTTGGTCGGAAAGCATCGGTTCGAGAAGCTGATCACGATCGGGCCGCCCGGCTTCAGCACGCGGCGGACATCGGCCAGCAGCTCCACCGGCCGCTGCAGGTACTGGATCGAGACGCAGATCATCGCCGCGTCGACGCTGGCGTCGTCCAGCGGCAGGGTCGGATCCTGGTTGAAGTCGCGGGCGAACCAGCGGCCGAGGCGCGGATTGGCGGCCAGCTCCTCGGCGTTCATGCCATGGCCGATCACCTCGGCGTAGGCCACGTCCGCCGGCAGGTGGCTGACCCAGCTGCTCATCAGGTCGAGCAGCACGCCGCCTTCCGGCAGGACCTCGCGGTAGAAGGCGGTGAGCGTCGCGATGGCCGCATCGTCGATGTGCGTGACCAGCCGGGCGATGCCGTAGAAGGCCGCATCGTCGCCCTCGTCGGCCTTGGCGAAGGCGCCGGGGGGGAACTGCGGCGGGGCGGCGTCGGACATGCGCCAGGGTTAGCAGCCGACGCGCCACAAGGGCAGCGTTACCGCAACGCAACATGACCACCCTTGTTTCGGACCGCAGCGCACCATAGGTGCGCAGGCGATGGCCTCCCCCCGCGACATCGCAAACCGCATCCCGATCACGGTCGGGCTGATGCTGGCGACGCTGATGAACTCGCTGGACTCGACCATCGCCAACGTCGCCCTGCCGCACATGCAGGGCAGCTTCTCGGCCGCCGGCGACCAGATGACCTGGGTGCTGACGTCCTACATCGTCGCCACCGCCCTGATGACGCCGCTGACCGGCTGGCTGTCGTCGCGGGTCGGCGCGCGCAACGTGTTCCTGGTCTCCATCGTCGGCTTCACGATCACCTCGATGCTGTGCGGCTCCGCCAGCAGCCTGGCGGAGATCGTGGTGTTCCGGGTGCTGCAGGGCCTCTGCGGCGCGGCGCTGATGCCGCTTTCCCAGTCGGTGATGCTGGACCTGTACCCGCCGCACATGGTGGGCCAGGTGATGGCGATCTGGGGCGCGGGCACGCTGCTTGGCCCGATCTTCGGGCCCCTGCTGGGCGGCTGGCTGACCGACAATTTCTCCTGGCGCTGGGTGTTCTACATCAACCTGCCGGTGGGCATCCTCGCGTTCGCGGCGGTGTGGGTGTTCATGTCGCCGGACAAGGGCCGCAAGGGACGACCGTTCGATTTCCTCGGCTACGGCGCGCTGGTGGTGTTCATCGTCGGCCTGCAGCTGGCGCTGGACCGCGGCCCGGACCAGGACTGGTTCTCGTCGCCCGAGATCTGGGCCGAGACGATCTGCGCCGCGATCGGGCTCTACGTGTTCCTGATCCAGATCGTCACGGCCAGGCACCCGTTCTTCGACCGCGCCCTGGCGTTCGACCGCAACTTCGTGATGGGCAACATCTTCGGGATCGTGCTCGGCGTCCTGCTGTTCGCGACCATGGCGCTGCAGCCGCCGCTGATGCAGGGGCTGATGGGCTATTCGGTGTTCGGCGCCGGGCTGGTGATGATGCCGCGCGGGATCGGCTCGTTCGTGTCGATGCTGGTGGTGGGCCGGATGGTGGGCAAGTTCGACACCCGCCTGCTGCTCGCCATCGGCCTCTTCATGTGCTCGGCGGCGCTGCTGCAGATGAGCCACTTCGACCTCTCCATGACCACCATGCCGTTCGTGACCTCGGGGCTGATCCAGGGATTCGGCATGGGCTTCATGTTCGTGCCGATGACGGCGCTCTGCTTCGCCACCCTGGATCCGAAGCTGCGGCCGGACGGCACCTCGGTGTTCGCGCTGGTGCGCAGCCTCGGCCAGAGCGTCGGCATCTCGGTCATGGAGGCGCTGTTCGTGCGCCAGTCGGCAGTGGCGCACGGCGACATGGCCGCGGCGGTGCAGCCCGGCAACCCGGTGCAGGGCGGGATGGGCGCCGGCCTGGAGGGCCTGAACGGCGAGATCACCCGGCAGGCGGCCATGGTGGGCTACGTCGACGTGTTCCGGCTGATGTTCTTCGGCTCGCTGATGATCATTCCGCTGGTGCTGTTCCTGCGCCCGCCGAAGTCCGCGGCGCCGACCGAACTGGCGATGGATTAGCGGTCCTCTTCCCGAGCGGGCGCTGCGGGTCCAAGCTGGCCGTCCGTGGCCAGGCCCGATTTCATCTTCATGCTGACCCGCGGCGATGCGACCGTCGCCGATGCGCGCGAGCGGCTGCCAGATGCGCTGGCCGCGGGCGTGCGCCACATCGGCTTCAAGGACGTGGGCCTGCCGCTGGCCGAGCTGCGGGCGCTGGCCGCGGACATCCGCGCGGCGGGCGCGACGCTGTACCTCGAGGTGGTGAGCCTGGATGCGACGGCCGAGGCGGCCTCGGCGCGGGCGGCGGTGGAGCTGGCGGTGGACGTGCTGATGGGCGGGGTGCGGCCGGAGGTCGTGGAGCCGATCATCGCCGGGTCCGGCGTGCGCTACTTCCCGTTCCCGGGCGAGGTGGTGGGGCATCCCAGCGTCCTGGCCGGCGACATCGCCGCCATCGCCCGCAGCGCCGGCGCCCTGGCCGCGCGGGACGGAGTCTGCGGGCTGGACCTGCTGGCCTGGCGGTTCGCCGGCGACGCGCCGGCGCTGATCCGCGAGGTCTGCGCGGCGGCGGGCGGCAAGCCGGTGGTGGTGGCCGGCTCGATCGACTGCGCCGAGCGGATCGCGGCGGCGGCCGCGGCGGGCGCGGCGGCGTTCACGGTGGGGACGGCGGCGCTGGACGGTGCGTTCCCGGCCCCGGCGGGCCTGCGGGCCCAACTCGCGCACATCGGGGCGCTGGTGGCGGGGTTGACGGGATAACCCCTCACCCTCCCGTCGTCGCCAAGCCCCACGCGAACTTCAGATCCTCGGTCAGCGCCGCCAGAGCGCGGGCCCTGTCATCCTCCTCCGGGGAACGCAGCACATAGGACGGATGGTAGGTAACCACCGCCTGGGCGCCCGCGATCGGCAACGCCTTGCCGCGGTTGGCGCCGATCGGGGTGGACTTGCCGAACACGCCGAGTGCGGCGGTGGCTCCCAGGGCGACGATCACCTTCGGTCCCACCAGCCGGCGCTCGGCGTCGAGCCACCACCGGCAGGCGGAGACCTCGCCGGCGTTCGGGGTCTTGTGCAGGCGGCGCTTGCCGCGCGGCTCGTGCTTGAAGTGCTTGACCGCGTTGGTGACGAAGATCCGCGCCCGGTCGGCGCCGGCCCGGCGCAGCGCCTCGTCCAGCACCCGCCCGGCCGGACCGACGAACGGCGCGCCGGCGATGTCTTCCTGGTCGCCGGGCTGCTCGCCCACCAGCATCAGCGCTGCGCGCGCATGCCCCTCGCCGGCCACGCCCTGGGTGGCGTCGCGCCAGAGGTCGCATCGGCGACACATCTGCACGCCGGCGGCTGCCTCGGCGAGCGACGCGGGGGCATCTCCGTTCCACGAGCCGTCGCGCGCCGCGCGGATGGCGGCGCGGGCTTCGCGGGGTGATATGATCTGGGTCATGGTCTGGCTCCTGCCCGGCTGAACGCCCAGCGTCACAACCGGATGCCAATCCTAATGTTCCTGTTTTGTTCGGTCAAACTGTCGGGTATCAAGCGGAACAAAAAGGCTCGCCCATGGTTGCCACGCCGATGACACGCCTGCTGATCCGCCACGAAACCCGCTACGACTACCAGAACCCGGTCAGCTTCGGCGTGCACAGGCTGATGATCCGGCCGCGCGACAGCCATGCGATCCGCATCATCTCGGCCAACCTCACCCTCTCGCCGCCGGGATCGACGCGCTGGGCCTATGACGCGCTCGGCAACTGCGTCTGCTGGTTCCAGCCGCTCGGCGAGGCGGACAGCCTGACCATCACCAGCGAGATGGCCATCGAGCGCTTTCCCGCGCCGCTGGCCCCGATCCATGTCACCGACCCGCAGACCGCGCTGCCGATGGTCTACAGCCTCGGGGACCGCACCCTGCTGGAGCCGTTCATGGCCCCGGCCACCGCCGACGACGACGGCGGCCTGACCCGCTGGCTGCGCAACCACCTCAGCGCCCCGAACGAGCCGGCGCTGAACTATCTGCAGCGGATCAACAAGGCGATCTTCGACGAGATCACCTACACCGAGCGCTACGAGGCCGGCACGCTGGAGCCCTCGGAGACGCTGCGGCGCGCCCAGGGGGCCTGCCGCGACGTGGCCTGGCTGATGACCGAGGCGCTTCGGCGGCTGGGCTATGCGGCGAGGTTCGTCAGCGGCTATCTCTACGCGCCGCAGCTGGCCAACATCAAAGGCGCCGGCGCCACCCACGCCTGGGTGCAGGTGTTCCTGCCCGACCTGGGCTGGATCGAGTTCGACCCGACCAACAACCTGACCGAATCGGCCGACCTGATCCCGGTGGCCGTGGCGCGCACGCCCGACGAGGCCGCCCCCATTTCGGGCACGATCATCGGCTATCCCAACGGTTCCAACCTGACCGTCTCCGTCGACGTCCACGCCGACGAACACCAGCTCGCGCCAGCCTGAGGAGAGCGCGAGGACAACGACAAGAGGAGGACAACGCCCATGACCACGCACTTCCAGCAGCAGTCGCCGGCCCAGAACCTCAACCTCGTCAGGAGCGTGCCGGCCCAGCAGCACGGCGCGAAACCCAGGCCCGAAGCGGCCGAGAAGCTGCGCGAGGCCCGCTCGTTCGAACCGAAGCCGGGCCGGAGCTGAGGATTTCTCCTCCCCTGCGAAGCGCAGCGTAGCGGGGGAGGTGGCGATCGACGCGAAGCGTCGAGCGACGGAGGGGGCGAAGGGCCGCCGCCGCGCTGCGAACCGAAGATAGCGACCCTTCCCCGCGCCCCCTCCACCGCTTCGCGGTCCCCCTCCCCCGCTGCGCGAGGGAGGAGAAGATTACGGCTCGCCCGGCCGCGCCTCCGCGATGGTCGGTACGCCCGACGGCAGCGGAGCGGCGGGGTCTCGGACGAAGGCGGCGACGTCGGTCCAGACCTTGGGGGCCTGGTGGTCGCGCAGCAGCAGGTGCCAGCCGTTGGCGTAGAAGCCGGTGCGCGCGCCGGGCGGCAGGCGGGCGGCGGCCTGCACCGAAGGGTGGGTCGGGATGATCTGGTCGTGGGCGCCGATCAGGTACAGCACCGGGCCCTTCAGCCGCCCGGTCTCGCTCCAGGCGTGCTGCATCGTATTCACCAGGCCATAGAGCGCGTCGGACCGTGCGCCCCAGAGCATCAGCGGATCGCGGCCCATGGCGCGCAGTTCGTCGATGTTGTCGCTGGCGCGGATGTGGCGGGTGACGAACTCCGGCGGCTCGAACACCTTCGAGCCCATGGTGTGGGCGGTGAACCAGAGGGCGACACGGTAGGGCAGCGGCTGGCTGGACCAGCCCCATACGGCCGGCGAGATCAGCACCAGCCGATCGGCGTCGGGCGGACGGTCGGAGGCGAAGGCCTCGATCGCCACCGCCCCGCCCATGCTCTCGGCGGCGACGGCAATGATTGCATGCGGGTAGCGGGCGCGGACCAGGGCGGTCACGGTGCGCAGGTCCTCGGTCAGGATCCTGTCGCCGGCCCAGACGCCGCGATGGGGCGAACGACCGAAGCCGCGCTGGTCGTAGGCCCAGGTGGCGATGCCCTGGCTGGCCCACCACGGCGCGGCCAGGTGAAAGGCGTTGGCGTAGTCGTTCATCCCGTGCAGGCCGACGATCACCGCCCAGGGCTCGCCGTTCGGAACGTCCCAGTGGGTCAGCGCCACGCGCGCGCCGTCGAAGCTGACGAAGTCATGGTCCTCGAGACGCGGGCCCTGGAAGCCGGCCTGCGGCGGCAGCACGTGCTGGATGGTCGGCGCACAGGCGGCCAGCGCCAGGGCGAGGAACAGGACGGCGAGGCGCTTCATGCGGCCAGCATGCCCGCGACGCGTTCGCGCAGCCAGGGCGCGACCTCGGCCTCGAACCAGGGGTTCCGCTTCAGCCAATGGGTGTTGCGCCACGACGGGTGCGGCATCGGCAGGAAGTCGGGCAGGAACTCGCGCCAGGCCCGCACCGTCTCGGTCATCGACCTGCGGGCGCGAGCGCCGAGCGCCCAGGCCTGGGCGTAGGAGCCGACCAGCAGGGTGAGCTCGACGTTGGGGAGTTGGGCCAGCAGGTGCGGCCGCCAGAGCGTGGCGCAGCGGCGAGGCGGCGGATAGTCCCCGCCCTTCGGGTTTGTGCCCGGGAAGCAGAAGGCCATGGCGGCCACGCCGATGGCCGGCTCGCCGTAGAACACGCCGCGGTCGACGCCCATCCACCCCCGGAGCCGCTCGCCGGACGGATCGTCGAACGGCAGGCCGCTCTCGTGCACCCGCCGACCGGGCGCCTGGCCGCAAATGAGCAGCCGCGTCTCGGGCCGCACCCGCACCACCGGCCGCGGCTCATGCGGCAGCTCCCCCGCGCAGGCCCGGCAGGCGTGGATGTCGGCGAGGACGGCGTCGAGGGACATGGGGCGGATATAGGCGCTCCCTCCCTCACCTCCACTCCCGCTCATCCCGGCGAAAGCCGGGACCCAGATCTTGATCCACGGACCACACGGACGACACTGACCTGAGGTCCGCGTGGTCCGTGTGGTCCCTGGACAGTCTTTTCAGATGGACTGGTCCCGGCTGGTGCCGGCATGAGCGGGTTTGGAAAGGCCTATGAAAACGACAGGTCCACCCGGCCCTTGAAGATGTTCTGGGCGATCTGGCGTTTCTGGATCTCGTTGGTGCCCTCGGTGACGTGGGTCATGCGGGCCTGGTTGAGGGCCTGGTAGAGGCGGGTCTCGTTGGCCAGGCCCATGCCGCCGTGGATCTGCATGCACTTGTCGACGATCTCGAAGGCGGCCTGGGTGCAGTAGGACTTGCACATCGAGACCTCGGTGCGCACGTCGCGGCCCTCGTCCGCCTTGGCGGCCGCGTCGAGGCACATCAGCCGGCCGGCGTATAGCTTGGTGGCCGCCTCGGCGATGTAGTTCTGGATCGTCTGGTGCTCCGACAGGGGGGCGCCGAAGGTCCGGCGGACCTTGGCGTAGTCGATCGCCTTCTCCATCGCCCAGCGGGCGGTGCCCAGCGTGCGGCCGCAGTTGGCGAGGCGCCCGTGCCGCACGCCCAGCATGGCCAGGTCGAAGCCGCGGTTGAGCTCGCCGACCCGGTATTTGTCGGGGATGCGCACGTCGGTGAAGCTGAGGATGCCCTCGTCGCCGCCGAGGTCGCCGAAGATCTTCAGCACCGACTCCACCTTGAAGCCGGGCGTGGAGGTGGGGACGTAGAAGCAGGAGACCCCGCCCTTGCGGGCGTTGGTCAGCTCGCGGTCGGTGACGGCGTAGAGCATGATGAAGTCGGCGGTGGGCGAGTTGGTGGTCCACTGCTTGGACCCGTTGATGATCCAGCCGTCGCCGTCGCGCCTGGCCTCGGTGCGCATCATCCAGGAGTCCGAGCCGGCGTCGGGCTCGGTGAGGCCGAAGCAGCCCTGCAGCCGGCCGCTGGCCAGGTGCGGCATCACCTCTTCGCGCAGCTCGGGCGAGGCGTGCTCCCAGACCTCGTGCGGGCCGGACGCGAAGCTGGACAGCACATGGTAGACGAACTGGGTGCGCGGCATGCCGTAGCGGTGGAACAGCGACTCCCAGCACAGGAACCAGAGACGGATACCGAGGTCTTCGCCGCCGAACTTCTTCGAGCAGAACATGGTGTAGAAGCCGGCCTCGGCCGAGCGCATGCGGGCGCGCCGCTTGGCCTCGGTGATCGCCGGCGCCTCCTTGCCGCTCTCGTCGTAGTGCAGCCGCTCGTTGTGGAAGGTCGCGCCAAGGGCCTCCTGGATCGGCATGATCTCGCGGTCGACGAAGGCGTGCAGGTTGTCGATGATCTGCCGGTCGCTGGCGTCCATGGCGTTCCCTCCGTTCTGGTTGCGCGACCATGGCCCTGGGGCGCTCGCTGGACAACCCTGGGGGCCGCTGGTCTAGTGCCGGCAGACAGAACGACATTGGGGAAGGCATGGCGGATCTGACGGGCGACGACGCCCCGGCCGCAGTCGTCGCGACGGCGGCGGAACGGCCGGCCAGCGCCGGTCTGGGCGTCCGGATCTGGGGCGTCGTCCTGCTCGGCCTGATCGCCACTGTCTCGTCCATCGACCGGCAGTGCTTCTCGGCCCTGCTGACCCCGATGAAGCGCGAGCTGAACGTCAGCGACCTGCAGATGGGCATCCTGTCCGGCAGCGCCGCCACCCTGGTCTACACCCTGGTCGCCCTGCCCTTGGCCCGGCTGATCGACCGCAGCCACCGGCGCAACCTGCTCACCGGACTGGTGGCGGTGTGGAGCGTGGCCACCGCCCTCTGCGGCTTCGCCACCGGCTACCTGCAGCTGCTGTTCGCCCGGTTCACGGTCGGGGCGGCGGAGTCCGGCCAGCTGCCGGCGTCGATGAGCATGGTCGGCGACATGTTCCCGGCTCGCAACCGCGGCACCGCCGTGGCCATGGTGCTGTTCGGCTCGGCCATGGGCTTCGGCCTGGGCGCGATCCTGGCGGGGGCGCTTGCGGATCGCTACGGCTGGCGGGTGGCGATGATGGTGGTAGGCGGGCCCGGCCTGCTGCTGGCGGCGCTGTTCCTGTTCACGGTGCGCGAGCCGGTCCGCGGGGCCCAGGACGCGCCCGGCCATGGCCAGGCGCGGGAGAGCATCCTGCAATGCCTGCGGCGGCTGTCACGCATCGGCACCCTCTATCCTTTCACGGTCGGCTGGGTGCTGATGGGCGCCTGCAACGCCGGCTGGCTGGTCTGGGGCCAGACCTTCTATGTGCGCGTGCACCACCTCTCCAATGCCGCCGCCGGCGCGGCCTTTGGGGTCGGGGTGCTGGGCGCCCTGCCCGCGGCCATGGTCGGCGGCCCGCTGAGCGACTGGCTGGCGCGGCGCGGCGCGCGCTGGCGGCTGTACTACTGCTGCGCGGCCATCTCCCTGGCGGCGCCGTTCCAGGTGGCGACGCTGCTGGTGGAGAACGTGGCGGAATCTTCGGTGCTGATCTTCCTCTACAGCCTGATCTCCGGCGGCGTGGTGGCCGTAGGGATGGCGACCTACGTGTCGTTCGCGCCGCCGACCATGCGCGCCTTCATCACCGCCTTCATGACGCTCTGCTCCGCGGTCCTGGGAGCCTCCGTAGCGCCGGCGCTCTACGGCGGCCTCAACGATGCGCTGGCGAAGACCTATGGCGACGACTCGCTGCGCTATACCCTGCTGCTGTCGCCCGCATTGCTGGTGCTGGCCGCCGTGATGTTCCTGGTCGCCAGCCGCACCGTGGACCACGACGTCGCCGCCGCGGCGCTGCCGCCGGAACCAATCGCCTAGGAGTAACAACATGGCCGAAGAGAAGAAGAAGGTCTGGCGCACCCCGCCGTGGGTCGACAGCCACATCGAGCGCTACCTCAACGACCCCGCCAATGCGGTGATGTGGGACGCCAACGGGGCCGGCTACGACGCCCAGGTCCAGACCCTGCTGCTGACCACCACCGGCCGCAAGTCGGGCGAGCCGCGCCATTCGCCGCTGATCTTCAAGGCCTTCGGCGACGGCTACGTGGTCATCGCCTCCAAGGGCGGCTGGGCCGACAATCCGGCCTGGTACGAGAACCTGGCTGCGAATCCGAACGCCGAAATCCGGGTCGGCGCGAAGCAGCTGAAGGTCCGCGCCCGCACGGTCGGCGAACCGGAGCGGTCGAAGATCTGGACCGAGATGGCCAAGCTCTACCCGCCCTACGACGACTACCAGCGCCGCGCCAAGGACCGCGAGATCCCGGTGGTGATGCTGGACCCGGTGTAGGCGCTGTTCATGCGGCCTCGCCTGACACGCCATAGAATACCCCTCTCCCACGGCGTGGGAGAGGCTGGGTGAGGGCGCCTCGGCGCCATGCGCCGAGGCTGGCGTCGAAGACGCCAGATGCGCTGCGCGCTCGCCGCTCCGCGCCGAGCCCCCTCACCCGTCCGACCTCTCCCCGGGAACGGGGAGAGGGATACTCGGGGTGGCGCCGAAACGCACACGATGGAGGACATCGGCGATGATGACCGGCGAGGACTACAAGGCGTCGCTGCGGGACGGGCGCTCGATCTACTACGCGGGCGAGGCGATCGACGACATCGCGGCCCATCCGGTGTTCGCCTCGGTGATCGACCGGGTGGCGGCCGGCTACGACAAGCTGGCCGCGGCCGGGGCGGGCGACAACTACTTCGATCCGCCGCAGACCGCCGAGGACCTTCGCCGGCTGGCCCGCTCGCACGTCGACCCGGTGGCCGGCTTCACCCACACCAGCGTGATGACCCTGATCACCGCGGCCGAGCGGATCGCCCACCGGCGGCCGCAGGCGCGGGCGGCGGTGGCCGCCTACGTCAAGGAGGCGCGCGCCAAGGACTGGCGGATCGCCGAATGCATCTCGGACTCCAAGGGCGACCGCGGCCGGCATCCGGGGGAGCAGCCGGACCCTGACCAGTACGTGCGGGTCGTCGAACGGCGCGACGACGGCGTGGTGATCCGCGGGGCCAAGCTGCACATCTCGGCGGCGGCCTTCTGCCACGAGCTGCTGACCATGCCCACCAAGGCCATGCGCAAGGGCGAGGAGGATTACGCCATCGCCTGCTGCGTGCCGGTGAACGCGCCGGGGGTGCACATCGTCAACACCGTCTCCGCGCCGCGGCCCGGAGATCTGCGGGATTCGCCGCTGTCTGGCGCGCGGCAGATGCCGCAGGGGTTCGTGATCTTCGACAATGTGTTCGTGCCGAACGAGCGGGTGTTCCTGGACGGCGAGGCCGACTGCGCCGCCACCTTCGCCCATTCGCTGGGCCTGTGGACCCGCGCCGCCAACCTGGCCGACGCCTGCGACGACGCGGACCTGCTGGTCGGCTTCGCCCAGCTGATCGCCGAGGCCAACGGCATCGAGAAGATCTCGCATATCAAGGACAAGATCGGCGACATGATCGTCAGCGCCACGCTGACCCGCGCCTGTTTCGAGGCCGCGATCGCCAACAGCCGGCCGGGCGAGAACGGGGTGATGGTCCCCGACGAGCTGTTCACCAACGCCGGCAAGTACCAGTCGACGGCCGCCTACGCCGGCATGATCCAGCTGCTGCAGGACATCTGCGGCGCGTCGCTGGCCACCGCGCCGTCGATCGTCGACCTGGAGAGCCCGGCCATGGGGCAGCTGGTGCGCAAGTACATGGGCACCAAGCAGGAGGTGGACGGCGCGTATCGTTTGCGCCTGTTCCAGGCGATCCGCGACATCGCGGTCAGCGAGTTCGCGGGCGACCGGGCGGTGGCCAAGCTGCACGGCGGCGGCGGCCTCTATGCGCAGCGGGTGGTGACGCGGGGGCGCTACGACCTGAAGCGCGCCAAGCGGATCGCCCTGGCGGCGGCGGGGCTGGAGGACGTGGCGCCAGCTTGATGTCCTCCCTCCCCTTCATGGGGAGGGAAAGACCGCGAAGCGGTCAGGGTGGGGATGTGCGGAGCGGGACCCGCTCCTCGCCAATTGTCGTTGCGGATGCAGACTCCCCCACCCGTCGTCGCTGCGCCACGCTGTCCCTCCCCATGAAGGGGAGGGAGGACGTCAAGCCGAGCAGTCGATCTCGGCGCCGCCGAGGACGATGTAGCGGTCGACGGGGTTGCGGCGAAGGGCCAGCTCGTTGGTGGCGTGCGGGTGGACGTAGAAGTGCGAGGCGACGCTCCGGGTGACCAGCCGGCCGACCTCATCGTAGCCTTCGAGCCAGGAGGCGTTGCAGCTCCAGCGTCGCGAGCCGCGGTTGGTGGCCGTAACCACCAGCGGACCGTCGAAGCGCTGAGTGAAGGCGGGATAGTCCGACGGGCGGCGGGCGGCGTCCGGCGCGGCTTCGGCCTGGGCGGAAGCGGCGATGGCCAGCGACACGCCGGATGTTATGAGAATGCTTCTCAATAGCCTCATCGCAACCTCCATAACCAAGGCCGGCGCGCGGGTCAAAACGATTTGCTCACGCCGGCGAAGACGCCGCGCCGCGGCCCCCATTGCGCCGCCCCGACCCCAACGCCGGTGCCGTCGCGGATCTGGTAGCGGGCGTCGAACAGGTTGATCACGTCGAGGCGCAGGTCGACCGGCCCGGCCGGGCCGCCGGCGACGCGCCAGGCCAGCGCCATGTTCGCCTGCAGGTAGCCGGGCACATGGTCGCCGTTGGGCACGTCGGCGCCGTCGGGCAGGGTCAGGTCGCGGCGAAGGCCGCTGCCGTAGACGAGGTCGCCCGAGAGCTTCACCGGACCCCACTGGTAGGCGGCGCCGGCCGAGATCGTCAGGGTCTGGTCGTGGTCCAGGTGGATGAAGTGGGTGGCGATGTAGTCGAGCTCGTCGGGCGCGAAGTTGAACTGGCTGGAGACGATCTGGCGGCCCTTGGCGGACTGGATCGAGGCGTTGGCCCAGGCGCTGAACGGCCCCTTGGCGTAGGCGGCGCTGAACTCGACGCCGCGGATCTTGCCCACCGCATAGTTGAACGGGGTCAGGATGATCGGCGCGCCGAACTGGCCCTCGTCTATCAGGTTGCGGGCGTCGCGCCAGTAGCCATCGACCCCGAAGGTGAACGGGCCGATCTTCTGCTCGGCGCCGACGTCGTAGTAGTTGTCGGTCTCGGCTCGCGGCAGGTCGTCGGCCGTGACCTGGGCCGCAGCGGTGGTGTTCGCGAACCGCGCCACCGTCTCGCCGGCCACCAGCTCGAACGGCGGCGGCGTGAAGTAACGGGCGTAGCCGACGTGGAGCGTCGTCCCCTGCCCCGGCGTCCAGACGACGTTGATCCGTGGGCTCAGCGCGTTCTCGGTCCGGAAGGCGGCCACGCGGTCGACGCGCAGGCCGTAGTTCACCGTCACGCCGTCGAGCGGCTTCCACTCGTCCTGCAGATAGGCGCTGAGCTGGGTCTGGGTGCGGGCGGAGCTGTCCGAGATCACCACCGGGACGTCGCTGAGCTGGACGCCCATGTCGTCGGTGGACAGCACCTGGGAGGTGGTCCGACTGACTGCCCGGTCGGCCGAGACGATCAGGCCGGCGCGCAGGGTATGGCCATGGCCGACGTCGAACACGCCCTCGGCCTGCAGGCCGCCGGCGAGGTCGGACTTGTCCGCCGCCTGGGCGATGCCGTCGAACAGCAGGTCGCCCGGAAAGTCCGGCTCGAACTTCAGTGACGAGTAGCGGACGAACCCCGACAGCTGGACGGTCGCCCGGTCGGTGCTGTGCTGGTAGCTGAGGATGCCGAACTGGGTCGCCTCGCGCTGGCGCTCGTTCAGGGCCTCGCTGGGATAGCTGCTCCGGCCGAGCACGGTGAGGCCGAGGCCGTCGGGGTCGGCGGCGTTCACGCCACGGCGGTTGGGAATCTGGAAGCTCTGGTCGGAGGTCCCGAGGATCAGCGACAGCCGGCTCTGGGGGTCGAGGATGTGGTCGACGAAGGCGAAGCCCTGGAACTGGTCGGTTCGGTCGTGCAGCGGATCGGCGCTGCCGTCGGGGGACTCGATGCCGAGGTTGTTGCGCAGGTAGCTGGCCGAGACGAAGGCGCTGGTCCCGCCGGAGGAGCCGCCGACCTCCAGGCTGGGCTCGATCTCGCCGTGGCTGCCGCCGTAGATCGACACCTCGCCGCCATCCCTGAGGCCGCTCTTGGTGGTGATGTTGACGATGCCGGCGGTGCGCAGGCCGTACTGCGCCGGCAGGGCGCCGGTGATCAGGTCGACGTTCTGGGCCAGCCGCGGGCTCAGCACCTGGCCGAACACCGAGAGGCCCTCGGGGATGATCACGTTGTTGAGGCGGTACTGCAGGTTGCCGTGGTCGTCGCGGATGTGGATCTGGCCGAAGCTGTCCTGCACCACGCCGGGCGCCTGCAGCAGCACCTGGCTCAGCGAGACGTTGGCGCCGCCCGGCAGGGCGTCGACCACACGCGACGAAAGCGAGTAGGTCGAGGCGCCGAGGCTTGGCTCGACCGTGGCCCGCGCCGCGTCCAGCCGGCGCGCGGTGACCACGATGTCGGGCGAGGTGCTGGTCGCGTCCGCCTGGTCGGCGAACGCCGCAGCAGGCCAGAGGGCCAGGGGCGCGGCGGCCGCAGCCAGGCGCTTCAGGGTCGGTGCGGCCACTCGGGGAACCTCGTTTGCTGCGGCGCAACAGGCTTCGCAGACGCCGGCGCCTGCGCCCATGGCCGGGCTTCCCGACCTGACCGGGAAAACTTCCCGATCGGAGTTTGCGGTCTTTGCCGCGCCGCCCCGCGGGTGCAGGAAGGCGTCATGTCGCTGCGCGTGCGGATCGTGGCCGCCATTGTGCTGGCCCTGGTCCTGGGCTCGGGCCTGGGGCTGGCGCTGGCCGGCTGGCATGCGCGCCAGTGGCTCCGCGGCGAGCTGACCAGCGCCGAGGCCAGCGGCCAGACCTCGGTCGCCCGCGCCTATGCCGACCTGCGCCGCTCCGACACGCCGGCGCGCGACCTGACAGACCTGATCCGGGGCTTCGACGGCGACCGGCACCTGCAGGCGCGGCTCGTCGCGCCCGGCGGGCGCGTGCTGGCTGCGTCGACCCCCGAGGCGGCCGGCGCGCCGCCGTCCTGGTTCGCCGCCCTGCTGCGCCAGGACGTGCCGCCCCTGCGCCTGCCGAGCCCGGCCGGGAACGCGACCGTCGAGCTGCGGCCAGTGGACGCCAACGACATGGCCGCGGTGTGGGCCGAGTTCCTGGACCTGGCGGTGGTGCTGCCGCTGGCCTGCCTGGGCGGCGCCGCGCTGGTCTGGCTGGTGGTCGGCCAGGCGCTGCGCCCGCTGCGCGCGGTGGGCGAGGTGCTGCCACGCATCGGGGCCGGCGACTACGGCGCGCGCGCCCCGGAACGCGGCCCTCCGGAGCTGGTGCGGCTCGGGCGGGGCGTGAACGAGATGGCCGCGCGCCTGGCGGCGATGCGCGAGCGCAATCGGGCGCTGGAGGACCAGCTGCTGACCCTGCAGGACGAGGAGCGGGCCGACATCGCCCGCGACCTGCACGACGAGATCGGCCCGCACCTGTTCGCCGCCAACATCGACGCCTCCATGGCCGCGAGCCTGATCGGCGGCGGCAAACCGGAGGCGGCCCTGGAGCAGGTGCGCGCCATCCAGGGCGCCATCGCCCGCATCCAGCGGCTGGTCCGCGGCATCCTCGAGCGGCTGCGGCCGACGCGGCTGGCCGAGCTGGGCCTGACGCCGGCGGTGCACGACCTGGTGGAGTTCTGGCGCGCCCGCCGCCCGGAGATCGCCTTCGAGGTTTCCGCACCTGAGGACCTGGGCGCCCTGCCCGAGGCGATCGAGGACACCGCCTATCGCCTGGTGCAGGAGTCGCTGAGCAATGCCGTGCGCCACGGCGCGCCGCGGACGGTCCTGGCGTCCATTGCGCGCATAGCCGGTGAGCTCAGCCTGGAGATCGCCAACGACGGCGCCACGGCGTCGGACGGCGCGCCCGGACGCGGCCTGACCGGCATGGCCGAGCGGGTGGCGGCCGCCGGCGGGACGTTGAGCGCCGGGCCAGCGGCGGCGGGCGGCTGGCGGGTGGCCGCGACCCTGCCGCTGCCGGCGGCGAGCCGGGATGAGGCGGCGTGAGGGTCCTGGTCGTCGACGACCACGCCATCGTCCGCGACGGACTGGCGCGGCTGCTGGCGGCCGACGGCGGGCACGAGGTCAGCCAGGCGGCGAGCGGACGGGAGGCGCTGGCGGTCGGGCGGACGGTCCGCCCGGAGCTGATCATCCTCGACCTGAACCTGCCGGGCCTCGGCGGGCTGGAGCTGCTGCGCCGGCTGCTGCGGCTGACCCAGGCGCGCATCCTGGTGCTGTCGATGCACGCCGAGCCGCTCTACGCCCGGCGGGCGCTGGACGCGGGGGCGGCGGGCTACGTCAGCAAGAACGCCGCCCCCGACGAGCTGCTGGCGGCGGTGCGCAAGGTGGCGGCGGGCGGCCGCTACGTCGAGGCCGAGATCGCCCAGGCCCTGGCGCTCGGCGAGGCCGACGCCCTGGGGGCGCTGGGCCCGCGCGACCTGGAGATCATGCGCCTGCTGGCCGGCGGCGCCAGCCTGGCCGAGATCGCCGCGGCCCTGGGCGTCGGCTACAAGACGGTGGCCAACAACCTGACCCTGATCAAATCCAAGCTGGGCGTCGCCCGCACGGCCGACCTGGTGCGCCTGGCGATCGAGGCGGGGGTGTCGTGACCCCTAGGCCGCGATGATCGGAACGCCGTAGGCCCCGATCTTCCGGTCGTGCGTGACCAGGGTCATGTTCTCCTGCATGGCCTGGACCACCAGGAGCTGGTCGAACGGATCGCCATGAAGTCGGGGAAGCCGCCGGACACCCCAGACGTGCTCGGCGAGGATCGGCAGAAGCGTGAGGTCCCGGTTCCGTTCGATCTGATGGGGCAGATCATCGTCAATCGCCAGCTGACCTTTGCGGGCCTTGATGGCGATTTCCCAGAGGCTTGCGAGGCTGATGAAGAGCTCGTTCCCCGGAGCGGCCATGGCCGCCCTGGCCGGCGCGGACAGGCGCCCGGGCTCATTGAGGCCCCAGAGCAGGATGTGGGTATCAAGCAACAGCCTCACTTATCAGGCTCGTCGGACGGGAAGACCTCGCCCTCCTCCATGAGCTGCATGAGCTCCTCGTCGGGGGCCTCGCTGCCCGGCGCGATCCAGATCTTGCCCCGCATCGAGCCCAGCCAAGAGCCTTTGACGTGCTCTTCCGCCCTGGCCGCCGGGGGGTCGATCGGGGTGAGCCGCACCCGCGGCGAGCCGGCGCGCGCGATGATTACCTCCTCGCCCGCCTCCGCGCGCTCGATCAGCTTCGAGAGATGGGTCTTGGCGGCGTGGATGTTCACGATCATGACTTAGCTAAGCTAAGTCCGCGCCGACCCGATTTCAACTCAGGGCGGCTTAGGTCTTCAGCCGGTATCCCGTGGCGAACATCCGCCAGCAGCCCAACCAAAGCGCGACGACCAGGGCGGCCGTCAGGGCGACTCCGACGGCCAGCGAGCCGTCCATGTGGCCGGTGAAGCCGTAGCGGAAGCCAGCGATCAGGTAGAAGAACGGGTTGTACTGGGAGATGCTCCGGAACGGCTCCGGCAGGCTGGTGACCAGATAGAACGTGCCCGACAGGAAGGTCATGGGCATGACCACGAAGTTGGTCACCGCCGCGATGTGGTCGAACTTCACCGACCAGATCGCCGCCATGATGCCCAGCAGGCCCATGATCAGCGAGGCGCCGACCGCGAAGTAGACGATCGCCCAGGGCTGGGCGACGCCCGAATGGCTGAACGGCAGGACGGCCGCCGCCGAGATCGCGCCCACCACGATGCCGCGGGTGCCGGCGCCGAGCGCGAAGCCCGCCACCAGTTCGCCGGGTGACAGCGGCGGGGTCAGGAAGTCGCCGATCAGGCCGTTCATCTTCGCCTGCAGCAGCGAGGAGGAGGAGTTGGAAAAGGCATTGTTGAGGATCTGCATCATGATCAGGCCGGGGGCGATGAAGGCCCCGAACGGGATCCCCTCCACCGCCGGGCGCACGCCCCCGACCGCCACCACGAACACCATCATGTAGAGCAGCGCGGTGACCACGGGGGCGGTCAGGGTCTGCATCCCGACCTTCCAGAACCGATGCACCTCGCGGACATAGAGGGCGGTGAGGCCGTCCCAGTTCACGCCGCGGTATTCGCGCGGCGTGGGTGGCAGGACGACGTTCAGGTCGGGCGTATCGCGCATGCGGTTCATGTGCCCCCGAGGCGCCTGCGGCGCAAGCGCACAGCATTTGCATCAATATCTAGTTTCTGTGGACATCTACCAGGGCGCCTATTGTGGCAATCGGCGTTCCGTGCACGATATCTAGTAGGTCAACGTCGAGCTGACGGGGCTGGGGCACAACATCTTGCGTCGACGTCTGTGGGGACAGGCGGCGCGCAGGGCGGCGGTTGGAGATGGGCGATGGGTTGGACCGACGAAAGGGTCGAGTTGCTGAAGAAGCTTTGGCTTGATGGCTTGTCGGCAAGCCAAATCGCCAAGCAACTCGGCGGCGTCACGCGCAATGCGGTGATCGGCAAGGTGCACCGACTGGGGCTGTCGGGGCGCGCCACGCCCTCGCATCCGAGCCGGCCGACGTTCAAGGCGCCGCGGGCGCCGCGTCCCGTGTCGCTGCCGACGCCGCGCCCGCGGGCGGTCGAGCCCCGCCCCCACGCCCCGCCAGCCCCGCGCCCGGCGCCGTTCGTCGAGTTGCCGGGCACGGCGACGGTGCTCACCCTGGGCGCCCACATGTGCAAGTGGCCGATCGGCGACCCGTCCACCGAGGACTTCACCTTCTGCGGCCGCCGGGCCGGCGAGGACGGCCCCTACTGCACCGACCACGCCCGCATCGCCTACCAGCCCCCGCAGTCGAAGAAGAAGGGCAGCGTCACCGAACTGGCGCGCTCGCTGCGGCGGTATATCTGAAGCCTTCCCTCCCCCTCACGGGGAGGGAGGACTACGTAGGCGTCGATGAGCGAGACCCCGGCCCCAGACGCCCAGACCAACGCCGAGCCCTACAGCGTCTCGGAACTGGCGTTCGCGCTGAAGCGGACGATCGAGAACGCCTACGGGTTTGTGCGGCTGCGGGGCGAGCTCTCCAAGGTCACCTTCCACTCCAACGGCCACGTCTACCTCGACATCAAGGACGAGAAGGCCTGCATTTCGGGGGTGATCTGGAAGACCCAGGTCCGCGGGCTGGCGGTGAAGCCGCAGACCGGGCTGGAGGTGATCGTCACCGGCAAGATCACCACCTATCCGGGGCGGTCGCAGTACCAGATCATCATCGAGAGCATGGCCCCGGCGGGCGTCGGCGCGCTGCTGGCGCAGCTGGAACGGCTGAAGGCCAAGCTGGCGGGGGAGGGCCTGTTCGAGACATCCCGCAAGCGCGCCCTGCCCTCGATGCCCCGGGTGGTGGGGGTGATTACCAGCCCGACCGGGGCGGTGATCCGCGACATCCTGCACCGCATCCGCGAGCGCTGGCCCTGCCGGGTGATCGTCTGGCCGGCGCTGATGCAGGGCGACCAGGCCGCCGGCCAGGTGCGGGCGGCGATCGAGGGGTTCGGGGCGCTGAAGCCCGGCGGAGCGGTCCCGCGGCCGGACGTGCTGATCGTGGCGCGCGGCGGCGGGTCGGTGGAAGATCTCTGGCCGTTCAACGACGAGGCGCTGGCCCGGGCGGCGGCGGCCAGCCCGATCCCGCTGATCTCGGCGGTGGGGCACGAGACCGACACGACGCTGATCGACTTCGTCTCCGACCGGCGGGCGCCGACGCCGACGGCGGCGGCCGAGATGGCGACGCCGGTGCTGGCGGACCTTGTGGCCACGCTGGCCGACCTGCAGCGGCGACTGACGATCGGCGGGGCGCGGAACCTGGAGCATCGACGCACCCGCCTGTCGGCGGCGGCGCGGGGCCTGCCGCGGCCGCAGGAACTGCTGGCGATCGCGACCCAGCGGCTGGACATCGCCTCCGGGCGGCTGGGCGCGGGCCTGCACCGCAACGTGGCCGTGCACGCCCAGGCGCTGGCGGGGCCCGGGTCGGCGCTGAAGCCCGGCCTGCTGCGCCGCCCGCTGGAGCTGAAGGGCGCGCGGCTGGCGGAGATCGGCGCGCGGCTGGGGCCGATGGTGGAACGGCGGATCGAGCGGGCCGGCGAGCGGCTGGCGACGCTGGAGAAGATGCGCCAGTCGCTGAACCCGGACGCGCCGCTGGTGCGCGGCTTCGCGCGGGTGCGGCGGGCGGACGGCAGCCTGGTGCGCTCGGCCGGTTCGGTCAGCGGCGGCGAAGGGGTGGAGCTGGTGTTCTACGACGGCCACCGCGCGGCGGTGATCGACGGCACGCCACAGGCGCCGCGGGGCCGCCCGAAGACCAAGTCGCCGACGACCCAGGGCGATCTCTTCTAAAGCGGCGCTCGGCGCGCTACATCAGGCCCATGAACGCCTACGACAAGGACCTGGGCAAGCCGGGGGAGCTGGCGCTGGTGCGCTACGGCGACGGCGAGGTGACCGTGCTGCGGCCCGGCCGCTACGTGCTCTGCGCGGTATCCGGCAGGAAGATCCCGCTGGACGCGCTGCGCTACTGGAACCCGCAGCTGCAGGAAGCCTACGCCGGGCCGGCCGAGGCGCTGGCGCGGTGGCAGGCGCTGAATCCCTGACCACGCGCTAGGGAGGACAGCTACCCCTCCCGCCGGTAATACTCGTCCGGAAACCTCCGGTGCACCCACCACCATTGTTCCGGGGCTTCGCGGATGCGGGCTTCGACCCAGTCGTTCACGCGGGCAAGGTTGGCGGCAATGTCGGCGGTCTTGTCGCCGCCGCGGTCGATCCGGATCGGTTCGTGGATGGTGACGCGGAAGCGCGCCCCCTTCAGCCGGCGCACGGTCATGGTGTGCAGGTCGACCCCGAAGCGCATCGCCCAGCGCACCGCCACCGGCTGGGTGTGAGCGGGAATGCCGAAGAACGGGATGGCGGGGCCTTCGCGGTATTTCTGGTCGGTGAGGATCACCACCGTCCCTCCCTGGGCGAGGGCGCCGATCAGTTCGCGCCCGCCATCGAGGCTCTTGGAGGCGGAGAGCCGCAGCCCGTAGGCCGCGCGGGTCTTGCGGATGCGCGCGTCGATGTAGGGGTTGTTGGTGGAGCGGTAGGCCAGGTGGCCGTCCATGCCCGACGCCAGCAGGGTCGCGGCCATGATCTCGAAGTTGGCGAAGTGGGCGCTGATCCCGATCACCGGCCCGCCGTCGAGGGCGATGGGGATCAGCTGCTCGAAGTTGACCCGCTCGATCCGGCTGGGATCGGCGGCGATGCGCGGCACCAGGAAGAATTCCAGGAAGGTGCGGCCGATGCTCTCCCAATGGTCCAGGGCCAGCCTGCGCCGCGCCGCCTCGTCCAGCTCCGGGAAGGCCAGCTCGAGGTTGCGCTTCACCGTGCGGTGGGTGGGAACCAGCGGACCGGCCAGCCTCATCAGCGCGCCGCCGAAGTCCGACGCCGCGTCGATCGGGGTGATCTTCAGCACGGCCTCGGCCACGTCCCAGCCGAAGGCTTCCAGGCGCCAGAGCAGATTCTGCGCGAATGAGGTCCGGCTCGCCATGCGGCCCGCTTACTAGGCGGGCGCCCGGCCCACTGCAACGTTCGGCACAGCCCTTGCCTCGCCCCGGACCAACGTGCCGCGGTGGCACAGCTGTTCGAGGGTGGGACGGGGCTCCATGGCCGACGACATCGACGTGCATATCGGCAAGCGCGTGCGGCGCCGCCGCCGGCTGCTGGGCCTGACCCAGCAGCAGGTCGCCGGCGCGTGCGGGGTGCGCTTCCAGCAGATCCAGAAGTACGAGTGCGGCGCCAATCGCCTGTCCGCCGCCCGCCTGTGGCGGCTGGCCCGCGCGCTGGAGGTGCCGGTGGCCTATTTCTTCGACGGCCTGGACGAGACCATGCGCGAGACCGCCCCTCGCGCCCCCGACGAGACGGTGGACCTGATCCGCACCTACCGCCAGCTGGGCGAGCGGCCGCGCCGCCGCCTGCTCGACCTCGCCAAGTCGCTGGGCAGCGAGAGCGACGCGGCCTGACCCGAGACTTCGCAACCGCGCTGCGCTAAAGCCGGGCGGATGCTGCCAGCCGCCCGCCTCGCCGAGCTTGACGCCTTCCTGATCGAGCTGAACCGCGCATCCGCGGCCGTCATCCTGCCGCTGTTCCGCGCCGACCATGGCCTCGTCAACAAGGCCGCCGACGGCCGCCCGTTCGACCCGGTGACCGAGGCGGACCGCGGCGCCGAGGCGGCGATCCGCCAGCTGATCGCGGAGCGCTTTCCCGACCACGGCGTGATCGGCGAGGAGTACGGCGAAGAGCGGCCGGACGCGGAGTTCGTCTGGGTGCTGGACCCGGTGGACGGCACCCGGGCGTTCGTGGGCGGCCTGCCGCTGTGGACCACGTTGATCGGGCTGCGTTTCCAGGGCGAGCCGGTGCTGGGCTCGATCGGCCAGCCGTTCCTCGGCGAACTCTTCATCGGCAGCGCAGCGGCCGGGTCTCGGCTGATGAGCCGGGGCGGCTCGCGGCCGCTGAAAGTGCGCAGCGGCCTGCCGCTGACCCAGGCGATCATCGCCACCACCGATCCAGAGGCCTGCTTCGACGGCGCCGAGCTGGGCGCCTGGCGTCAGGTGCGGGCGGCCGCGCGCCTGGCCCGGCTGGGCTGCGACGCCTACGCCTACGCCATGGTGGCGGCCGGCACGATGGACCTGGTGGTCGAGGCCGGGCTGAAGGCCTGGGACATCGAGGCGGCGGTGCCGGTGATCGAGGGCGCCGGCGGCATGGTCACCGACTGGCGCGGGCAGCCCATCGGCCGGCACGGGGGCCAGATGGCGATCGCCGGCGACCGTGCGTTGCTGGACGAGGCGCTGGTGGCGCTGAAGCGGGCGGCGAAATAGCTAAGGCGCCGCCGTCGCGGCCAGACTGTCGAACTCGCGCCAGAAGATCGCGCGGGTGTCGTCGGTTTCCTGCAGCACCTCGTGGAACGCGCCGGGCGCCTCGACGAGGCGCGCGTCGGGGATGCGCTCGATCACATGGCGTTCGTCTTCGATGTCGACGATGCGGTCGTCGCCAGCCGCCACCGTCACCACCGGCGTAGCGATGCGGGTGACGGCCTGGCCCGTGTGCAGCTCGGCGATGGCCTTGAAGGCGAAATCCAGCCAGCCCCAGGTCGGGCCGCCCAGCATCAGGTCGGGGCAGGCGGCGAGCTGGTGGCGGTGCCGCTCGAACCGCCGCCGGTCGTGGGTGACGATGTTGTCCTCGAACGGGAACTCCGCCGGGCTGCGCCCGCGCCCGGGGGGCGAGGCGGCCGAGGCGCCGAAGGCGAGGAAGATGCGGGTGACCGGCAGGGCGAGCAGGCGCGGCACCGGATTGGTAAACAGCCCCAGCATCGGCGAGGACAGCACCGCGCCGGCGAACCGCGTCTCGCCGGCCGCAAGGACCAGCAGCGTCAGGCAGCCGCCCATGGAGTGGCTCAGCGCCAGCCAGGGCTTCGGCAGGCGGCTCTCGAACGCCGCCAGCAGGGCCGCATGGTCCTCGACAAAATCGCGGTAGCGGACGGCGTGGCCGCGCATTGGGAACTTCGTCAGGCGCTCCGACAGCCCCTGGCCGCGCCAGTCGTGCGCAAGCACGGTGAACCCGCGCCCCCGCAGCTCGTCGATGACCTCGAAATACTTCTCGATCGGCTCGGTCCGGCCGCCGCTGATCACCACCGACCCGCGCGGCGTCCCCGTGGCCGGGAACAGCGCGGCGCGAAGCCGCACCCCGCCCGCGCCGGCGAACCATTCGGCCGCGCCGCCGGCCGGGACCGGCGCCTCGGGAATGCCGACGAGCGGCGCCCCCTCCGCCAACTAGCGCAGCTTGGCGAACAGGGCCTGCATCTTGCCCTGCAGGCCCATGGCCAGGCCCATGTCCGAGAGGCCGAGCGCGCCGGTCATCACCGCCGTCATCGGGTCGAGACGGCCTTCGCCGAGGGCGACCAGGTCATTCAGCGCGATGGTCAGGGTCAGGTCCGCCGGCTTGTCCTCGTTGGTCACCGCGCCGCCGTCGATGTGGATGAAGCCGTCGCCCTTGAGGTTGAACTTCAGGGTCTTGCCGAGGCCGGAGTCGGCGCCCACGGCGGTCTTCATCTTGTCGGTGAGTTCCTGCAGCGTCATGGCGGCCCCTGAGGTGGCTGGTTGAGGTCTCCTAGCTTGGCCCAAGCCGGAGCGAAAGCAAACATCGCGCAGGCATTCCCCGGCCTTTCGGGGGGTTGACGCGCCGGGCGGGCTTCCTACCTCAAGGCTCGAAGGCGCTGGTTTCCGGGCCTTCCAGGTCACCCGCGGGGCCATTCCGGACCGCGATCGGCCTGCACATCAAACGCAACCTTGCTTAGCCAAGAAGGATGCCACCATGCGCACCGTCGACTTTTCCCCGCTCTATCGCTCCGTCGTGGGCTTCGACCGCCTGGCCGACCTGCTGGACGCCGCGTCCGCCGAAACCGCGACCGGCTATCCGCCCTACAACATCGAGCGCACGGGCGAACACGACTACCGCATCGAGATCGCGGTCGCCGGCTTCAAGCCGCAGGAACTCGACATCGAGGTCAAGGAAAGTGTCCTGACCGTGAAGGGCCAGAAGGCCGCGGGCGACGAGCCCCGCCGCTACCTCCACCGTGGCCTTGCCGAGCGCAACTTCGAGCGCCGGTTCCAACTGGCCGAATATGTGGTGGTGACCGACGCCAAGCTCAGCGACGGCCTCCTCCAGATCTCGCTCCGCCGCGAGATCCCCGAGGCCCTGAAGCCCCGGAAGATCGAAGTCCAGTCCTCGGCCCCGGCCCAGCTGGAGACCGCCAAGGCGGCGTAAGGCGCCTCCTCAGACGAAGACAGCCCGCCTCTCGCAAGAGGGGCGGGCTTTTCTTTGGGCGATTGCGAGGGCCCTCGCCTCGCTTCTCCCGCTTGCGGCAGAGGTAAGGTGAGGGCTCTCAGAGCACGTCCAGCCCCCTGGCCCCGCCGCGGATGGCGTCGCTGACGTCGACGCCCTTGAGGATGGCGCCGGTAAAGTTGGCGCGGGAGAGGTCGGCGCCGACCAGCAGGGCCTGGCGCAGGTCGCAGCGTGCGAGGTCGGCGTTCTTCAGCAGCGCGCGGGTGAGGTCCGCCGGCAGGGAGCGGTTGGGCGCGATCACCAGCGGGCCCAGCTGCGCGTCGCGCAGGTCCGCCCCCGACAGCCGGGCGCCCGCGAGCCGGGCGCCGCGCAGGTCGGCGCGCCTGAGGTTGCAGGTGCGCAGGTCGGCGCCCTCGAGCCGCGCGCCCTGGAGCTGCACGCCGGCCATGTCCAGGCCATAGAACACGGCGCCCTTGGCCGAGAGGGCGGTCAGGTTCAGCCCCTTGATCGACTTCAGCGAGCGCAGGTCGGCGCCGTCGAACACCGAGGGCGTGCCGCTGCGGCCGCCGGTCTCGCACCAGGTGGCGTGCGAACGCAGCATCTCGTCAAATGGAAGCTCGGTCGCGTCCTTGCCGGCCGGCCTGTCGGTCAGCACTCCCGCCAGGTTCGCGTCCTGCACGTTCCAGAGGTAGGTCTTGGCGCCCACCAGCACCGCGTCCGACAGGTCGGCGCCGCTCAGGTCGGCGCCGGAGAGGTCGGCCCCGGCCAGGTTGGCCCCGGTCATGTTGGCCTGCTTCAGGTTCGCCCGGACCAGCTTGGCGTCCTTCAGCACCGCGTCGGTGAAGTCGGCCTTCAGCGCGACGACGCCGGAAAGGCGGGAGCGTTCGAGGTTGGCGCCGGCGAGCGTGGCGCCTACCGCGTTGGCCGCACCCTCGGTGTGTTCGAGGATTCGCAGGCCCCGCTCGCGGTCGGCCGCGGCGATGGTGCCCTCGCGCAGGTCCGCCTCGAACATGTCGGCGCCGGAGAGGTCCGCGCCGCGCAGGCAGGCGCCGCGCAGGTCGGCGCGCCGCAGCGAGGCTTCCCGCAGGTTGACGTTCTGCAGGTCGGCACCGAACAGGTTGG
>Ga0105240_10002394_pt1 | contig 30190 bp, 19 predicted proteins | sample KBSC54metaG_FD_80426 | JGI IMG/M metagenome (GOLD analysis project Ga0105240, IMG submission 80426) | Corn rhizosphere microbial communities from Kellogg Biological Station, Michigan, USA - KBS C5-4 metaG | ecosystem: Host-associated > Plants > Roots > Rhizosphere > Soil | place: Michigan, USA... | reverse complement strand
GCGGATTTCGCCACCATCGACGCTTCCAGGCCCACCTGAAACTTTGCGGCCGATGCGACGCCCGCGAATTCCGCATCGGGCCGGTCGAACTCCAGCCCGGCCTTGAGGGTAAGGGCCTGGGCGTGCGCTTCGGCGACAAGCATGTCGACAAGTCGATGCTGGATGACCTGCATGCGCGCCAGCGGGCCCCCGAAAGCGACACGGGTGAGGCAGTGCTCGCGGGTCTTTTCGTTCAGGACGCCCATCGCCCCGACCGCTTCCGCACAGAGCGCCACCGTCGCTTCGTCGATCACGCGCGACAGCAGAGGCAGGCCTTGTTCCATCCCGCCGATCACTGCCGACTTCGGGACCCGGACGTTGTCCAACGTGAGGTCGGAGGCGCGCATGCCGTCGGTTGTGGGGTAGTCGGTGCGCTGCAAACCGGCGGCGCCCGGATCAATCATGAACAGGGTCACCCCGTGCTCATCGCGCTGACCGCCAGACGTCCGGGCCGTGACGATCAGGGTGTCTGCGGCTGGCGCGCCGTATACGACGCATTTACGGCCGCTCAGCCTGAACGCGTCACCGTCTGGCGTCGCGGTTAGGCTTACATCGGCGAGATTGAAGCGGCTTCCCGGCTCTGAAAAGGCCACGGCGTAGATGGCCTTGCCGGTGGCGATCTGCCGGATCCGATCTTGTGAATCGGGGGTGCCAGCGCGCCGCAGCAAACCACCAGCGAGGATCACCGTAGGCAAGTACGGCTCGACCACTAGCGCACGGCCAAAGGCTTCCATGATCGCTACGATGTCGAGGAAGTTGCCGGCGCCGCCGAATTCCGGCCCGAACGGAGCGGCCAAGAGTCCCATGTCGGCGAAGGCTTGCCAAACTGATTGGCTGAACCCGTTTCGCCCGGCGACAATGGCGCGCCGCTTTTCAAAGGTGTAATTATCCGCGAGAAACCGGTCGACGGAATCCCGGAGAATAGACTGCTCGTCCGCCACGGCATAGGCCATGTCGAGGTTCCTCCACTAATTCAACAGCCTTCTTGCGGACGAGCGCCAGCACCGCGGCGAACGATTTACTCGCCTTGAGCTTAATTTGGCCTATCGCGATTGGGTCAGAGCGACCTGAATGTATCCAGATCGAATTGACTGCCCTCGCGTAACCCGTCGTGTGGGTGTTTCCAAAATCATTAGCTAGCTAATAACAATGCGGCAAGTGATTTTTTTGGCCCGGGCATTTCGCAGGGTTTGGCGTCGCTCAGTTGAATTGGTTGGCACGGGGGGCGGGCGACGCCAACGGGCGCTCGCCCCGGGCAGCTTATCCCTTGGATTCCATGAGGTTCAGGCGGCCATCAACATCTTCAGCACCCAGACCCACCTGATCCGTCGACCCACGCTCCGCCTCCCCTTCGAGCTGCGGTCCACAGCGCCTGGGCGGCCGCGACCCAGGCCGCCTGAAACGGGAAGGGGAGGGGCCCTTGCGGGCCGGCCGGGTTAGAAGCGTCAACTTCCGCGACAGTGCGTAGCGGGACGTACAACGAGACCGTCGGCCGGATTGGCTCGATCACCCATCCCCCGTGGTTTGATCCGATGAACCACGCGGCGTGCCCAGGGAGGTCGGCGAATGGGCGGCTGGCAGGCGCCGGGACAATGAAAGTGGGACAAACGGCGACAGGAGACTTCAATTCCCATCGCGTTGCCGCCTAGATCGGTGGTCCCTCACCGTCGAGGCCTTGCTTCATGCTCCCACCGTCCCTGCCTGGCGTCGCGTCTGACGTCATCGACAAGCTCGCCCTGCCCGCGGAAAACGAAGCGGTCGCGGTGCTTGCCCGGGCCCTCGTCGCCAAGCTGGCCTATTCGGTCGGGAAAGACCCGATCGTGGCCAGCACGCACGACTGGTTCATGGCCACGGCCCTTACGGTCCGCGACCGCATCGTCGATCGCTGGTTCCCATCGACCCGGGCGATCTACACGGAGAAGCGCAAGCGGGTTTACTACCTCTCGCTGGAGTTCCTGATCGGGCGATTGCTGGGTGACGCGCTGAACAATCTCGGCCTGACCGAGACGATGCGCGCCGCGCTGAGCCAATTGGGGGTGGACCTGGAGGCCCTGCGCGCCATCGAGCCGGACGCGGCGTTGGGCAACGGCGGCCTTGGCCGCCTGGCCGCGTGCTTCATGGAAAGCATGGCCACCCTGTCCGTCGCCGCCTACGGCTACGGCATCCGCTATGACCACGGCCTGTTCCGGCAGCAGATCAAGGATGGCTGGCAGACCGAAGTGCCGGAAAACTGGCTGGCCTCGGGCAATCCGTGGGAGTTCGAGCGGCCTGAGGTCCTGCTGCATATCGGTTTCGGCGGCAGCGTCGAGCATAGCGAGGATGCTCAGGGCGTCAGCCGCTACCATTGGCGGCCGGCCGAGATCATCGAGGCCCTGGCCTACGACACGCCGATGGTCGGCTGGCGGGGGCGGCAGGTCAACACGCTCCGTCTGTGGTCCGCGCGAGCGCCCGATCCCCTGGGACTCGAGGCGTTCAACCGCGGCGATCACGTCGGCGCCCTGGCCTCGCAGTCGCGCGCCCAGGCCATCTCCCAGGTGCTGTACCCCAGCGACGAAACCCCGGCCGGCGAAGAGCTTCGCCTGCGCCAGGAGTACTTCTTCTCGTCCGCGGCCCTGCAGGACATCCTGCGCCGGCACCTCAGCCAGCACGACGGGAACATCCATAACCTCCACGAGAGCGTCGCGATCCAGCTCAACGACACTCACCCGGCCATCGCCATTCCGGAACTGATGCGCCTGTTGATCGATGTGCATCATCTGGAGTGGGAAGAAGCGTGGGGGATCACCACCCAGACGTTTTCCTACACCAATCACACCCTGCTGCCGGAAGCTCTCGAACACTGGCCGGTGGCTCTGCTGGAGCGGGTCCTGCCCCGGCACATGCAGATCATCTACCTGATCAACGGACGGCAGATCGACCAGCTGCGCGCGCGTGGCGAGATCACCGAGGCCGAGATGTCCGAGGTCTCGCTGATCGACGAGAATTTCGGCCGCAAGGTCCGCATGGGCTGGCTCAGCTTCATCGGCGCCCACAAGGTGAACGGCGTCTCCGCCCTCCACACCGACCTGATGCGCCAGACCGTGTTCTCCACGTTCAACCGGATCTACCCGGATCGCATCGTCAACAAGACCAACGGGATCACCTTCAGGCGCTGGCTGATGGAAGCCAACCCGGGCCTGACGCGGTTGCTGCGCGACACCATCGGCGATGCCTTCCTCGACGATTCCGAGGCGCTGGCGAGTTTCGCCGCTCATGCCGACGACGCCGGCGTGAGGGAACGTTTCGCGGCGATCCGGCGCAGCAACAAGCTGGCGCTCGGACGGCTTATCTCGGATCGATTGCGCATCCGAGTCGATCCCGATGCGATTTTCGACACCCAGATCAAGCGCATCCACGAATACAAGCGCCAGCTGCTGAATATCCTGGAGACGATCGCCCTCTACGACGCCATGCGCGCTCAGCCCAACCGTAACTGGGTCCCGCGGGTCAAGATCTTCGCCGGCAAGGCCGCGGCCAGCTACCACCGCGCCAAGCTGATCATAAAGCTTATCAACGATGTAGCGCACGTCGTGAACACCGACCCCACGCTCGGCGGTCGCCTGAAGGTGGTCTTCCTCCCCAACTACAATGTCAGCCTGGCGGAATCGATCATCCCCGCCTCAGACATCTCCGAACAGATTTCCACCGCCGGTATGGAGGCGTCGGGCACCGGCAACATGAAGCTGGCGCTCAATGGCGCGCTGACGATCGGCACGCTCGATGGCGCGAACGTGGAGATCAAGCAGCGCGTCGGCGACGACAACATCTTCATCTTCGGCCTCACCGCCGAAGAGGTGGAGACGCGCCGGCGCGAGGGGCTGGGCACGCCGGAACTCGTGGCCGGCCTGCCCATGCTGCAGCAGGTGCTCGATCAGGTCAGGTCGGGCGTGTTCTCGCCGTCCCAGCCCGACCTCTATCGAGATCTGGTGGACAGCCTCCTCGACCACGACCACTTCCTGGTGCTGTCCGACTTCGATGCCTATGCGAAGGCGCAGGCCGACGTGGCGGCGCGCTGGGCCGATCAGGGCGCCTGGTGGAGGTCGGCGATCCTGAATACCGCCAACATGGGATGGTTCTCGTCCGACCGCACAATTCGGGAGTACGCTGAGGAGATCTGGAATGTGCCGGTGCTCAAGCGTTGAAATCACCACGGTCGACGACTGGCTGGCGCCTTCCGGATGAGGCGGTCGCCGCCATTGCCGGCGGCCGGCATGGCGACCCCTTTTCGGTGCTCGGCCCGCACGCCGTCGCGGGCGGCGTTGCGATCCGTGCGTTCGTACCGCATGCGGAAACCTTGGAAGCGCGGGACCCGGACGGCGTGTTGATTGCGACGCTTCAACGCCGGCACAGCGAGGGTGTGTTCGAGGGGCTTTTCGAAGGGGAGGGCGCGCCGGGGCGGTATCGGCTGCGGGCCGCGAACGCCGGCGGAACCTGGGAATTCGAAGACCCGTACGGGTTTGGTCCCGTCCTCGGGCCGATGGACGACTACCTGCTGGTCGAAGGCCGTCACCGCCAGCTCTTCAACCGCCTGGGCGCACACCTCGCGATCCATGAGGGAAGCCACGGTGTTGGCTTCGCGGTTTGGGCCCCCCATGCCCGGCGTGTTTCGGTGGTCGGCGACTTCAACGCCTGGGATGGACGCTGCGCGCCCATGCGCAGGCGGATCGATAGCGGGGTGTGGGAGATCTTTGTTCCCGGGCTCGAGGAAGGCGCGGTCTACAAGTACGAGATCATCGGGCAGAACGGCGATCTGCTTCCGCTGAAGGCTGATCCGTTCGGCTTTGCGGCCGAACTTCGTCCCTCGACGGCCTCGGTGGTGGCGCGCGTCGACAACTTCCATTGGGACGACGGCGCCCATCTTTCGGCCCGCCACTCGGTCGACCCGCGGCGGACGCCGATCTCGATCTACGAGGTCCATCTTGGCTCGTGGCGCCGACGCGCTGATGGCGGCTTCCTTAGTTACGACGAGATCGCCGACGCTCTCATCCCCTACGTTGTCGACCTGGGCTTCACCCATCTCGAGCTGATGCCGGTGAGCGAGCATCCGCTGGACGACTCCTGGGGCTATCAGCCCATCGGTCTCTTCGCGCCGACCCGACGGTTCGGCGACGCGGCCGGTTTTGCGCGGCTCGTCGACCGAGCCCATCGCGCCGGGCTCGGGGTGATCCTGGACTGGGCGCCGGCCCACTTTCCCACCGATCCGCACGGATTGGCGATGTTCGACGGGACCGCGCTCTACGAGCACGCCGATCCGCGCCGTGGGTTCCACCCCGACTGGAACACAGCCATCTACGACTTCGGCCGCCGGGAGGTCGCCAACTTCCTGCTGGCGAACGCGCTTTACTGGCTCGAGGTATTCCACATCGACGGCCTGCGCGTGGATGCAGTGGCCTCGATGCTCTACCTCGATTATTCGCGCGAGACGGGCCAGTGGCTGCCCAACGCCGAAGGCGGCCGCGAGAACCGGGAGGCCGAGGCCTTCGTCAAGCAGCTCAACACGCTCGCCTATGACACGCGCCCCGGCGCGATCACCGTGGCCGAGGAGTCCACCAGCTGGCCAGGCGTCACTCTGCCGGTCCACCTCGGCGGCCTCGGATTCGGGTTCAAGTGGAACATGGGCTGGATGAACGACACCCTGGCCTACATGTCGAAGGATGCGGTCTATCGCCGGCACCACCACGACAAGCTGACCTTTGGGCTGCTCTATGCGTTCAGCGAGAACTTCGTCCTGCCTCTGTCCCATGACGAGGTGGTGCACGGCAAAGGGACCATTCTCAGCCGCATGCCTGGCGACGCATGGCGTCAGTTCGCCGGCGTTCGCGCCTACTACGGTTTCATGTGGGGCCACCCGGGCAAGAAGTTGCTGTTCATGGGCCAGGAGTTCGGCCAGCGGCGTGAGTGGGATTTTTCCGGGGAGCTCGATTGGGATGCTTCGACAGGGCGCATGAACGCGGGCGTGACATCCGTCGTCAGGGACCTGAACCGGCTCTACCGCGACCTCCCGGCGCTCTACGCCCGCGACTGCGAAGGCGACGGGTTCCGGTGGATCGTGGTCGACGATGCGGCCCAGTCCGTCGCCGCCTGGCTGCGCTTCGGCGCCGCGGGCGATGCGCCGCTCGCCGTCGTCTGCAATTTCACGCCGGAGCCGCGCGTCGGCTACAGGATCGGCTTGCCGCGGGCCGGGCATTGGCGGGAGGTCTTCAATTCCGACGCCACGGAGTACGGTGGCTCGGGGATGGGCAACCTCGGCGGCGTCGTTGCGGGGCCGATCCGCGCCCACGATCTGGATGCGTCGGCGGAGATCACCCTCCCGCCCTTGTCGGCGCTGTATTTCCAGTATCAGCCGGTCTGAGAAACGCGTTAGGTTGGGCCCCCAAGGGTCGGAAGAACTCATGACGGCGAAGCCACCTGTCAGCGCCCCCCTTTCGCGTCACGCCATGGCCTATGTGCTGGCCGGCGGCCGCGGCAGCCGCTTGCTTGAGATGACCGACGTACGCGCCAAGCCGGCGGTGTATTTCGGAGGCAAGTTCCGGATCGTCGACTTTGCACTTTCGAACGCCCTGAACTCCGGCATCCGCCGCATCGCCGTGGCCACCCAGTACAAAGCCCACAGCTTGATCCGCCACTTGCAGCGTGGCTGGAATTTCTTCCGCCCCGAGCGCAACGAGACCTTCGATATTCTGCCCGCGAGTCAGCGGGTTTCCGACGAGAAGTGGTACCTCGGCACGGCCGACGCCGTGTTCCAGAACCTTGACATCGTCCAGGCCTACGATCCGACCTTCATCGTCGTCCTCGCCGGAGACCACATCTACAAGATGGACTTCGAGCCGATGCTCCAGCAGCACGTCGAGCAGGCCGCCGACGTCACGGTCGCCTGCATCGAGGTGGCCAAGAAGGACGCGTCCGGCTTCGGCGTCATGCAAGTCGACGCCAGCGATCGCATCCTGGAGTTCGTGGAGAAGTCATCCGAGCCGCCGACCATGCCGGGCAAGCCCGACCGATGCCTGGCCAGCATGGGCATATATGTCTTCGAAACCGACTTCCTGGCTGACGAATTGCGGCGCGACGCCGCCGACCCCGACTCCAGTCACGACTTCGGCAAGGACATCATTCCGAGGCTGGTGAAGGGAGCAAAGGCCGTCGCTCACCCGTTCGAGCGCTCCTGCGTCCGGGCGACGTCGGAAGCGTCGCCCTACTGGCGGGACGTGGGAACGATAGACAGCTATTTCGCGGCCAACATCGACCTGACCGAGGTCGTCCCGGAGTTGGACATCTACGACCGCAACTGGCCGGTCTGGACCTATAGCGAGATGAACGCGCCGGCCAAGTTCGTGCACGATCACCCGGGCCGGCGGGGCAACGCAGTGGCCTCGTTGGTGGCGGGGGGCTGTGTCGTGTCGGGCGCCAGCGTCTGGCGCTCCTTGCTGTTCAGTGGCGTGAGGGTCAACTCCTACGCCAAGGTCGAGCTCGCCGTGATCCTGCCGGATGTCCAGATCGGACGTTCCGCCAGCCTGCGCAACGTCATCGTCGATCGCGGCGTGCGAATCCCCGAGGGGCTGCAGATAGGGTACAATCCGGAGGCCGACGCGCGCCGATTCCGACGAACCGACGGTGGTGTCTGCCTGATCACCCAGAAGATGATCGATCAACTGGACGCATGAAGCCCACCGAGGTTCTTTCCGTCGCCTCGGAAGTCTACCCACTGATCAAGACCGGTGGCCTGGCGGATGTCGTCGGTGCGTTGCCCGGCGCGCTGGCGGAGCACGGTTTCGCGGTGCGGACCCTGGTTCCAGGCTATCCCGCGGTGATGAAGGCGGTCGAGCGCGCCGAGCCTGCCCACGCCTACGCAAGCCTGCAGGGTGGCGCGGCCAGGCTTCTCGCGGCCCGCGCCGCTGGGCTCGATCTCTTCGTGCTGGACGCGCCGCACCTGTTCAACCGCCCGGGCGGCCCCTACGCAGACCCCCGCGGCGTGGACTGGCCGGACTCGGCGTTGCGCTTTGCCGCCCTCGCGCGCGCCGGCGCTGATCTCGGGCTAGGTCGGGTGCAGGCGTATTCGCCGAAGGTCGTGCACGCTCACGATTGGCAGGCGGGTCTGGTCGCGGCCTATATGCATTACGATGGCGCGCGACGGGCCGGCACGGTCATGACCGTGCACAATCTCGCCTTCCAGGGTCAGTTCGACCGCAGGCTGCTGGCGTCGCTGGGTCTGCCGGCGGCTTCGTTTACGCGGGATGGGGTCGAGTACTACGGCGACATCGGCTACCTGAAAGCCAGCCTGCGGCTTTCCGACCGGATCACCACCGTCTCTCCCACCTATGCCGCGGAGATCTGCACGCCCGAGAGCGGCATGGGATTGGACGGCCTGCTGCGGGGACGCGCGGACAAGTTGTCGGGAATTCTGAACGGCATCGACGTGGCTGTCTGGGATCCCGCCGCCGACGTCATGATCGACACCGCTTTCACCCGCGACGATCTGGGCCCGCGCGCTTCAAATCGCGCCGCGCTCCAGGAGGCGTTTGAGCTCGAGACTGACGGCGATGCGCTCCTCTTTGCCGTGATCAGCCGGCTGAGCTGGCAGAAGGGGCTCGACCTGCTGCTCGCCGCATTGCCGGTGCTCCTGGCCGAGCGGGGGCAACTCGCCTTGCTTGGATCCGGCGACCCCGCGCTCCAGGCCGGCTTCGCCGCCGCAGCCAAGACCCATCCGGGACGCGTAGGCTGCGTGTTCGGCTATGACGAGGCGCTCGCCCACCGGCTCCAGGCCGGCGCTGACGCGATCCTCGTGCCCTCGAGGTTCGAGCCTTGTGGCCTCACCCAGCTCTGCGCCCTGCGCTATGGCGCGGTGCCCGTCGTGGCGCGAGTGGGAGGGCTCAGCGATACCGTGATCGACGCCGGGCCCATGGCCTTGGCGGCGGGGGTGGCCAGTGGCGTGCAGTTCGCCCCGGTCAACGAGCCGATGCTGGAGCACGCCCTGCGCCGCACCGCCGCCCTGCACCGCGACGCGGCGGTCTGGCGACAATTGCAGCTGAACGGCATGGCCTGCGACGTATCCTGGCAGGCGCCCGCCCGACGCTACGCGGACCTCTACCGGGGCCTGATCGCCGAACGGGCGGCTTGAGCGGTGGTCGGCCCGGTCACCGAGGGATCGCCGGAGCCGCTCGGTGTCAGCGTGGCGGCCGGCGGGATCAACGTCGCGGTTCACTCGCACCATGCGACGGCAATCGACATGTGCTTGTTCGACGCCGAGGGCGACGCCGAAACCGCACGCATCACCTTGCCGGGGCGCACCGGTCCGGTTTTCCACGGCCATATCGAGGGCGTGGGCGAGGGGGCGCGATACGGTCTGCGCGCACGAGGCCAGTTCGATCCGGCGGCGGGCCAACGGTTCAACCCGGCGAAGCTGCTGGTCGACCCCTATGCCGTCGCACTGGACCGACCGTTCGTCCTGCATCCCTCGATGTTCGCCTATACGGCCGACGACCCGCGCGGCGGAGACAGCCTGGACCAGACGGACAGCGCCCCTGCAATGCCCAAGGCGATCGTCACGGTCTCGCGCGCCACTGCTCCGCCGAACCTCGGCATCCCCTGGGGCCGGACCGTCATCTATGAACTGCATGTGCGAGGCTTCACCCGCACGCACCCCGACGTTCCCGAAGCCATCCGCGGCACGTTCGCGGGCCTGGCGCATCCGGCCGCGATCGAGCACCTGAGGGCATTGGGGATCACGACCGTCGAGATCATGCCGGCGGCCGCCTGGATCGACGAGCGACATCTGCCGCCGCTGGGTCTGAGCAACTACTGGGGCTACAACCCTGTCGCCTTCATGGCCCCCGACCCGCGCCTGGCGCCGGGCGGCTGGGGCGAGGTGCGCGCCGCGGTGGACGCCCTGGCTGCGGCGGGAATCGAGGCGATCCTGGACGTGGTGTTCAACCACACCGGCGAGGGCGACAGCCTGGGCCCGACCCTGTCCCTCCGGGGCCTGGACAACGCCGGCGCCTACCGCCTGCGGCCGGACAATCCGGGCCGCTACGTCGATGACGCCGGCACGGGCAACACCTTGGCGCTCGATCGGCCGGCGGTGCTGCGTCTGGCAATGGACGCCTTACGGACGTGGCGGCGTCTCGGCGGGTTCAGCGGCTTCCGGTTCGACCTGGCCACCGTGCTCGGCCGGCGGCCCGACGGGTTCGATCCGGCCGCGCCGCTGTTGGCCGCCATAGCGCAGGATCCCGAACTGCGCGGACTTAAGCTGATCGCCGAACCGTGGGACTGCGGGCCGGGCGGCTACCAGCTCGGCCGCTTTCCGCCGGCGTGGAGCGAGTGGAACGATCGCTTCCGCGATTCCGTGCGCGGCTTCTGGGGCCGGGGCGAAGTCCCCCTGGGCGACTTGGCGCGCCGCCTCGCGGGGTCGGAGGATTTGTTGGCGGGGCGGCGGCCGACGCGCAGCATCAACTTCGTCGTCGCCCACGACGGCTTCAGCCTGGCCGACATGGTCGCCTACGGGACCAAGCACAACGAGGCCAACGGCGAGGAGAACCGCGACGGGGCCAACGGCGAGCGCTCATGGAACAACGGCGTCGAGGGCGCATCTGACGACCCGGCGATCGTTCGGGCGCGCCTCGACGATCAGCGGGCGCTGCTGAGCACGCTGCTGCTGGCGCGCGGTTCGCCGATGCTGAGCATGGGCGCAGAGCTCGGCCACAGTCAGGGCGGCAACAACAACGCCTATGCCCAGGACAATGCCACCGGGTGGCTCGACTGGTCGCGCGGCGATCCCGATCTGCTGGAATTCACCCGCAAGTTGATCGGAATTCGGAGCCGGCATCCCGCCTTGCGCGCAGACCGGTTTCTCACCGGCGAGGTTCTGGTCGGCGAGATTCATCCTGACGTCGCATGGCGCACCGCGGCCGGTGGGGCGCCGTCCGCGGCCGAATGGGACGATCCTCACGGTCGGACGCTGGTGATGGCGCTCGCGGAGCCGGCGGGCGGGGACCTCGACAGGGTCGTCCTGGTCTTCCATCGCGGCGATCACCCCATCGACGTCGTCTTGCCGGCGGCGCGCGGCGGTTTCGCCTGGCGGATGCTTGCCGACAGCTCAGATCCCGACCGCAGGTCGGGCGACGATCCCTGCGTGGTCGGCGTCGCTCCGCGGTCGGTGGTCGTGCTGGCCGAGGCGCCGAGGCCGTCCCGACTGCCCTCTCCTGGCGTCGATTGCGAAAGCGTCGATCGCCTGGCCGAGGCCGCCGGGATCGCGCCCGAGTGGCGCAGCCTCGACGGCGAGCGCCACGTGGTAAGCCTCGACACCAAGCTCGCCCTGCTCAAAGCCATGGGGTTGCCGGCGGCGGGCCGGCGCGAGAGCCTGGAAACCTTGCACCGACTGGCGGGCGATCAGGATCGCCCGCCGATCCCCCAAGCGCTGACCGCCCGGCGTGGCGAGACGGTCCGGGTGCGTCTCGGTTGGGACGAGGGCGCTCCCCCTCCTCGCACATGGCTGACGGCCGAAGGGGAGGGTGGTGAGTTGTGGCGCCTGCGGGTGGACCCGCAAGCCTGCGCCGAGGAGATCGTCGCCTGTCGGGACGGCCGGCCGGGCCGCTGCTTGGTGGCGGTGCTGCCGCCGCTGCCGATCGGCCGCTATCGCCTTAACCGCGAGGATCGTCCGGATCTGGTCGGGCGGTTGACCGTGGCCGCGCCCGCCTGCCACGCGCCGCCTGGGCTGACGACCGGCGGCCGACAGTTCGGGTTGTCGGCACAGATCTACTCGGTTCGGCGCCAGGGCGATCAGGGGATCGGCGATTTCACCACGCTCGGCGATCTGGGCGCCGAAGCGGCCCGCCAGGGCGCGGCCATACTTGCCATCAATCCCCTGCACGCGCTGTTCAATGACCGCCGCGATCGCGCCAGTCCCTACTACCCGTCGGACCGCCGCTTTCTGGATCCGCTTTATCTGGACGTGCCCGAGATCGCCGACCCAGGCCAGGGGTTCATCGACTACCCCGCGGTCTGGGCGGCCAAGGCGGCGGTGTTGGAACGCCGGTTCGATCGCGGGGTGTCTGATCCGGAGCTCGACGCCTTCATCGACGCGGGCGGCGATGCCCTGGCGCGGTTCGCGGCCTTTCAGGCAATCGCAGAGTTGCATCCGAAGATGTCGTGGCGGCTGTGGCCGAAGGATCTGAGGAACCCGGGGGGCGCCGGCGTGGCGGCCTTCGCCGCCGGCCACTCCCGTAGGGTGCGGTATCATCAGTATCTGCAGTGGCTCTGTGAACTGCAGCTGGCGCAGGCGGCGAAGCGGGCGGCCGGACTGGCCTGCGGCTTCTGCCGCGACCTTGCAATCGGCGCGGCGCCGGATGGGGCCGAGGCCTGGGCGAATGCCGACCTCCTCGCCGATGGCGTCTCGATCGGCGCGCCGCCCGATCCCTTGGGCCCCAACGGCCAGGTCTGGGGCCTGCCGCCAATCGATCCGCATCGTCTGAGGGCAGACGGCTACCGGCGGATTGCCGGCCTGTTCCAGGCGAACATGCGGCACGCCGGGGCGTTGCGGATCGATCACGTCATGGGCCTGGCCCGCCTGTTCTGGATCCCGGAAGGCGCTGACGGCTCGCAGGGCGCCTATGTCGCCTACCCGGTCGCCGACCTGCTGAACGAGCTTGCGTTGGAGAGTGAGCGCGCGCGCTGCCTGATTGTCGGCGAGGACCTCGGGAGCGTGCCCGAGGGGCTGCGCGACACCCTGGCGCGCTCGAACGTCCTCAGCTACCGCGTGCTGCCCTTCGAGCAGGACAGACCGCACCACTTCAAGCCGCCGGGCGACTATCCAAGGTCGGCCTTCGCCTGCGTTTCGACCCACGACCTGCCGCCGCTGGCCGGGTGGTGGGAGGGTGTGGATATCGCCGAACGGCAGGAGCTGAAGCTGGCGGCCCCACCCGACACGGAACTCGCCCGCGAGGGCCGGCGGGCCGACAAGCAGGCGCTGGTACAGGCCTTGGCGCAGTCAGATCCCCATCTGCCCGCGTTCGATGCCGACGGCCCCATCACCCCCGCCCTGGCTGCCGCCATCCACGCATTCCTGGCGCGCACGCCAAGCTTCCTGATGGTGGCGCAGGTGGAAGACCTGGCGGGCGAGCGCACCGCGGTCAATCTTCCGGGCACGGACACGGAGAGGCCGAACTGGCGCCGGCGCATCGGCCGCCCCCTGGAGGTCCTGTTCTGCGGCGAGCCGGCCCAATCGATCCTCGCCGCGCTGCGCACGGAACGTCCTGACGTCTGACGGGCAGCCTGCCAACGCGCCAAACACGCGCCATTTCGACCGGCGCCGGACCGCAGGTTCAAAGTTTGGCTTTCGATCCGGCCTTGGCCTGCCATGCTTGAGCTCCCCCGGGCGTGCAGGCGTCGGCGGCGGGTCGGGCGTCCTGAATCAACGGGAGATGCATTGGCAAGAATTCCGCCTGGGGTCGGGCCAAGATATCCGCAGATCGTGGTCCTGGTGGGCGCGACCGGCGATCTCGCCCGCCGCAAGCTGCTGCCTGGCCTGTTCCACCTCTGTAGCGCCGGCTTCATTCCTGACTGCCGGATCGTCGGCGTCTCATTGGACGACCTGGACGCCGATGGCTTTCGCGCCATCGCCCGGGAAGCGCTGGCGCAGTTTTCCCCACGAGACGTGAAGGCGGCCGACTGGGGCTCCTTTGCGGATCATCTTGACTACACGCCGATTTCCGCCGGGCCCGAACGGCTGAAGGCCGTGGTCTGCAAGTTCGAGCAGGCGTTGGGCGGCGACAGCCGCCGGCTGCACTATATCAGCGTGCCGCCGAATGCTGCGCTCTCGGCGGTGCGACTGCTGGCCGCCGCTGACTTGGTCGACCAGTCGCGCATCGTGATGGAGAAGCCGTTCGGCACCGACCTGGAAAGCGCGGTCCGCCTCAACGCCGAGCTTCACAAGGTCTTCGCCGAGGAGCAGATCTTCCGCATCGACCACTTCCTCGGCAAGGAGCCGGCGCAGAACATCCTGGCGTTCCGCTTCGCCAACGGTCTGTTCGAACCGATCTGGAATCGCAACTTCATCGATCACGTGCAGATCGACGTGCCGGAGACATTGGGTCTCGGCAGTCGTGCGGCGTTCTACGAGGCCACCGGCGCCTACCGCGACATGGTGGTCACCCACCTGTTCCAGATCCTGGCGTTCATGGCCATGGAGCCGCCGACGGCGCTGGAGCCGAAACCGATCAGCGAGGAGAAGAACAAGGTCTTCCGCAGCATGCTTCCCATCGACCCGAGGGACGTGGTCCGAGGGCAATACGCGGGCTATCGGAACGAGGAGGGCATCGATCCGGAGTCCGATACGGAAACCTTCATCGCCCTGAAGTGCATGATCGACAACTGGCGCTGGGCGGGGGTGCCCTTCTTCCTGCGCACCGGCAAGAAGCTTGCCGAGGGCCAGCGGATCATCTCGATCGCCTTCCGGGAGCCGCCCAAGAGCATGTTTCCCACGGGATCGGGCATCGGCGCGCAGGGGCCCGATCACCTGACTTTCGACCTCGCCGACGCCTCCAAGATGTCGCTGTCCTTCTACGGCAAGCGTCCGGGTCCGGGCATGCGACTGGACAAGCTGAGCCTCCAGTTCGCCATGCACGACACCGGTCTGATCGGCGACGTGCTGGAGGCCTATGAGCGGCTGATCCTCGACGCCATGCGCGGCGACCACATGCTTTTCAACACTGCCGAGGGCATCGAGCGCTTGTGGGAGATATCGATGCCGCTATTGGAAGCGCCGCCGCCGGTGCGCCTCTACCCCGCAGGCGGATGGGGACCGAAGTCGATCCATCAGCTCGTTGCGCCGAATGCCTGGCGGCTGCCGTTCGAACGGGCGTGGCGCGCGCCGAACATTTCCGGCGCATGACTGCAGGGAATTGCCAGGCCGCAGAGGTTGCGCTGGCGCTTCCCGCATGGGCCCGCCTGCGTTCCCGACATTGCCGAGCCGCCGCCCATCGTCTCTCGAGTGGGGACGACCTGTCGGCTGCTGAACCAGCTCTACAAGTCGAAGCCGAGGCGGTCGCAGTCGAGCGCGCCGCCCGAGCGTGATCGGGTTAGCCTCACCGGCAGGCGGAACCGAGATTTCGGGGCATGCCTGCGTGTGAGAGCCTCACCAGCCCAACGCCGCGCCGCCTTGCGTCCCCTGCACGTCGAGGGGGCGACTGGGTGGTGGTGGTGTCAGTCTAACTCCAACACGTCTCCGCAACACGGATTGAGTCCTAAACGTCACACGGGTTTGCCCAAGACTGACCGCCACCCCGCCCTTCGTCACGACGCCGTCGCCAAGCTCGATGGAATGCCACCATTGGTGCTTCGCGACTTCTGCGGCCAATGTCATCGGCGGACATCCAATTGATCCGCGCCCGGAGCGCGCGACGCATGGGCGGACCGGCCCGCCTCGAGCGCTTCGACATCTTGCCGGTAGACAGCGAGGGAATTCGCCAGGGCGAGGAGCTCAGCGCGCGCTTCCGCAGCCCATTCCGATTGCGCCCCGAGCGCCGCCTCGAGTCGGTCTGCCTGCGCCTGAATGGCTTCCAGCCGCGCGCTCAGGGACTCGATGCGGTCGACCTGGGCCTGCAGGGCGTCCATGACTGCGCGCGCGCCCTCGAGCCGGCTCGCCTCGCGCCCATCGCCAAACCACCCCCAGCGGTTGATCCAGCCCAGCCTAAGCAATGGAAGCACCGGAATGGATCTTTGGGAGGGAGCGCCCGGAGGGCCGTACGCCGTCCCGGAGCGCGCGTTCCACGAGGGGCGTCCATCGGTCAAAGTCGAACATGCGCCTGGCGCTGCGGCTGACGCGGCTTCGGCAGTCCCGGCGCTCCGCCGGCGTGGAGCGAGCGACTTCGCCCATTGCCGAGGCCAGCGCCGACGCGGTGCGGCGTATCTTGATACAGTCCAGACCAGCCACCATCCATTCGGCGGCGCCGATGGCGCCGGTCATGATCGGAAGGCACCCGGCAACGGCTGCCTCGGCGGCCACGGCGCCGAAAGCCTCCCGCTCCCAGGTCGGCAGCAACAGAGCATCGTACTCAGCGTAACGAGCCAACATCTCTGGCTTGGAGACCACTCCAGCGTAGCGGACAAACCCGTCCAGACCTCGGCGTTCGACCTCGCCCATCCAAATGCCTACATCCCCCGGTCCGAAGAGGTCGACGTGGAATTTTCCGATCGCCGCGTCGCGCGCGAGTTCAACTGCGTCGAGCACGATCTGGATTCCCTTGTGCTCCTGGAGACGCGAGGCGAACACGAAACGCAACCCGTCGTTCTCCGACCGCACGTCCGCGGAACTCCGGGCGGACGCCGCCGCAAGGGGTACGCCCGCCGGAATGTATCGTGGCGCCATGAACCGCAGTCCGAGTTCCGCCTCGATCTCTGCGCGCACCCGTCGCGAGAGGAAGAATGCGCTCGCGCCGGATAGGATTCGGTCGATCGACGACCGATCGGCATGGGCGGCGTAGATCTCGCCTGAGTTCCGGACGCCGGAGAAGAAGTTGTCGCCGAAGATGCTCACCGGCCGGAACGCCAGATCATCGAGGTAGGCGTATATTCCCAGGGCGCCGATCCCAGAAATGCTAAAGATCAACACATTGTCCGGCCTGTGCTCCGCCACCGCGTTAGCCAGCGCGTTCAGGTTATCGGCCGTGCCGAAGCAGCTGGCGATGGTCCACTCATCCGATGAAAGCGCCTCGTCGGTGGCGATGCACCGCTTGAGCGTCCGCAAGACCGGAAAGCGAATCTCCTCCGGCGCGGTCTGGTCGAAGGCCGGAGAACTCAGCACCGTCACTGAATGGCCCAACGCGACAAGAGCGTCGGCGAAGTCGGCAGCCATCAACTCGTATCCACCCACAAAGCCGGGCGGAAACAGGTTACTTATGAGCAGCACCCGCACCCTTGCGCTCCTGCTTCGTCGCGCCGTGTCGGGTGCTTCGTCGACCCGACTTCCTTTCGAGACTAGCCGAGCAGAAGCCTGGCGCCGACTCCGTTGCGGGCCGTTCGCAAGCGGCTTGCAGCGGCCGCGCGTCGCCGGCTTATCTTCGGCGGGCGTTTTATGGAGGGACCTTTGAGCTTCTTGGCCACGGGACGGCCCCCCCAGCACATGCGCGCCTGTTTCATCTCCCACCAATATCCGCCGGCGGCCGGTGGGATCGGGAGATTCACCGCCGATCTTGCCGCGGGCTTCGCGAATGCGGGGCACGAGACCCACGTGATCTCCTGCGGCCCCTACGAGGCTGAAAGCCATGAGATGGAGCACGGAGTCCGGGTTCACCGGATTGCAGAGGCATGGCCGTCGCCGTCGGCGCTGCAGTCGGAGGTCGCGGGCGCCGATCTAGCGCGGCTCGCAACGGTTTATCGCGAATTGAAGCGCCTGCACGACGTCTTGCCGTTCGACATCATCTCCGCGCCGATTTGGTTGGGTGAAGGCCTGTTGACGTCATTGGACCCGAATCTGCCGTCGGTGCTGTCGCTGCACACCGAGACCCGCACACTCACGCAAATCGACGAATTCTGGCGCAGCCATCCGCGCAGTCCCGGCTTGATGGCGCTGGAGCAAAGGGCTGTGTCGGTGGCCCGCCACACCCACGCCAACAGCGCCGCCTGCCTCGCGAAGATTTCCGCTGACTACGGCGCCCCGCAGGGCGCGTTCGTTATCCACCACGGTGTGCCCGATCTCTCGCAGCGGGTCACCCAGGACGCAGCGTCTGGGAACAGGGTGAGGGTGCTGGTGGTCGGCTGGCTCGACGTCCGCAAGGGAGCCGACCTGCTGGTGGAGGTGCTGCCGCGGCTACTCGAGTTGCATGCGGAGCTTGAAGTGGCTCTCGTGGGACAGGCAGTGGCCATCGCCGAGATCGGCGGCCTCACCGTCGAGGAGGTGATCGCCGGGCGTTGCTCGGGGCGCCCGGGGCTGACGGACCGCATTCACTTCCTCGGAAGGGTGTCCGACGACGAACTGCTGCGCCAGTACGCGCAAGCGGACATCCTTCTGTTCCCGACCCGACACGAATCGTTCGGTCTGCCGTTGATCGAGGCCATGTCGTTCGGAGTGCCGTCGGTCGCATCGAGGGCGGGGGCGGTCCCTGAAATCGTGGCCCATGGGGAGCAGGGTCTACTGGTCCAGGTCGGCGACAGCGCAGGTTTGGTGGCGGCGGTGAGTACTCTGGTCGACGACCCGGAGCGCCGCTATCGCATGGGTTGGGCCGCCCGCAAGCGCTACGTCTCCGAATTTTCCCTGGCGGTGAGCGTTCCAAGGACCATCGCCGCATACCGCGCCGCCGCTGCCAAGGAACGCGAAAGAACCCGTCGCGTCCAGGAATTCTGCCCCGTGGCGGCCCTCGGCGCTATCATCGAGTCGACCACCGCCTTGCGCGACCGCAACGCACACCGCGCGGCCGCTGAACTGCTTGGGGAGGAAGGCCCCGCGGCATCGATTGAGAGGCCGCGCTCCCAATCCAAGCGGTGGATGCAGCGGGTAGCGCAGCTGAGCTTCCGGACATTCAGGTCCAAGGCCCCCAAGCCATCGAAAAGCACGGCGATCGTTTGGCTGACCCACGTCGAGAATCGAGACACCCACGTCGCCTTCCAACGGCTGCGCCGTGAGGCCTCATCCTACGGCGACGTGTTTTGCGCATGTCATGGTGACGCAGTGCTTTCGGGACTGGGGGCTCGACCGATCCGCCTTGACGACGCCGACCTCCTTGCGGCGCTGCCGTCCCGGGGGCGCGCATGGATCGCCGGGGGATCAGACCTCTACGGCTTCATCGATGTACTGCACTTCGCAGTCGCCCGACGGCTGCCCGGGTTCGATCATTACTGGTTCCTCGAGTACGACGTCGACTTCTCCGGACGGTGGGAAACACTGTTCTCGGCATTCGTCGACTGCAGGGCGGACTTGGTGGGCACGACCCTTCTTCCCCGTAGCGCGGATCCCGACTGGACATTCTGGCCAGACTTTGCCGCGCCGGAGGGCGTCTCTGCGCAACAGCATTTCCGGGGCTTCTTCCCAGTTACCCGCATCTCACGACGCTTCACGCAAGCCTATGCCGCCAACGTAGACCGCGGCTGGTCTGGCCATTTCGAGGCCCTCTATCCCAGCCTGGCCGCCGCGACCGGGCAGGTCGTGGAGGACATCGGTGGAGACGGGCCTCTGACGCCCGCCGACCGAAGGGGCAGATTCTATTCAAACACGGGCGGACATCCGTGGCTGCTGCCGGGGAGCTTCCGCTTCCGGCCCGCCGTGGCCGCGCGATACTACGTCCCTGGCGCCGCCGAATTCCCCGAACCTGATTTCCTTTGGCATCCCGTGAAGCCGGCTCCGCCTTTACCTGCCCGGCGCTAGAGGGATCCGGCCGGCCAAGCAGTTGGGGCGGCTGAGACGTGGCCGAGAATCTCACTTGCGGTGTCACCCCAGTCATGTGGCCGGTAGCTCGCCTTGATGGCCGCCTCTCTTGCCGCCACGTAGGCCGGATCCTGGATGGCCCGGCGCAGGGCGGCCAGGAGCGTCGATGGATCTGCCGGATCCACATAATCGATCAGTTCGCCCCCGATTTCCTGCAGGGGCCCAGCTGAACTGGCGATGCAGTAGCGGCCAAGTCCGAGGCTCTCGGCAACTGGAAGTCCCCACCCCTCGTAGAAGGACGGGTAGACCGTGAACAGACAGGCTCGGTAGAGGCGACCGAGGGCTTCGTCGGTGACGTCGTGCAAGACCTGCACATGGCTCTTGATCATCGGATCAGCGAGGATCTGGGCCAACAACTCCGGCGCCACGGTCGGCGAGGGGCCGACGAGGACGAGACGCGGGCAGGAATCGCCGAGGACCGCGACGAGTCCGCGCCACGCCAGCTGCAATGCCTGATGGTTCTTGCGCGGATAGAAGCCGGACACGCAGAGCACGAAGGGCCTGCCCACTGCCTGATCGAGCCCAGCAGTCGAGGACAAGGGAGACCCTGCGGCCAACAACGGCGGATTGTCCCCGAGCCTGATCGCCCGCACCGGAGGAGAGCGCAGGCGCGCGCGGTCCAGGTAAGCCTCGATCTCGCGCCGCTGGAAGCGAGAGACTGTAAGAATGAGGTCGGCGCGCCGCGTCACTCCGTCCAACCAGGACGTGGCCATTTCCTTCCACTCGGCGGCCAGCCATTGCGGCTGGGTGATGGGAGCGATGTCGTGCACCAGCTGCACCATGCGCGCGCCGCCGGTCTTTTCCGCCCCGAGGGCCTCCCAGTAGCCCTCGTAACCCCAGGTCAGAGAAAGCGAGAGAATGGAGTCCCCTGTCCGGATGGCGGGCTCCGCCGTGCTCGCGGCAGGAAGCAGATCGGCGGCAGGCCGTGGCGGCCTCGCCCGCAGGCCGCGTAGCCAAGACCACCCGCCCCTCGTCCCATCGATCGGCGCCGGCGAAGGGCTTCGGCCGATCCCGCCGTAGCGGCGGACCGACTCTGGCAGCTCCTCCGGGGAGAGCACGACAAGGCGGCGCAGGTTGCGGTCGAAGCGAAACACTCGAACGTCGCTGCGCTGTCGCAACGCGAACCCAAGCACCGTCGCCACCACGCGCTGAATGCCGGTCAGCTGCGGCTCGCGCCACTCCCAGAGGTCGGTCGTGTCGAACCAGAGAGTCATCGCGTGGACTGCCTCCCGTAGACACTGCGGTGATTCTGCATAAGACCAGTTCAGTGGAGAAGGGAAACGCCCGAAGTCTCTTCGCGCGCCTCACCGGGCGCGCCCGCAAGAAGACGTCGACGCTCGGGCAATCGGACCGGCATCGGGCTTTACGTGACGAGGCCGTCGACATCGTCGTGTGCGTCCATGACGCCCAGGCCTGGGTGGCCCGGTGTCTGGAGGCCATCCTTGCTTCTACGGAACCGCCCTATCGCCTAATCCTGGTCGATGATGGCAGCGCCGTACCCACCCAGGAACTTCTGAAGTCCGTCAGCACGCGCACCGGCGCCGTCCTGATTCGGCACGAGGTCGCACGCGGCTACACGGGAGCCGCGAACGCTGGGCTCGCTGCAAGCGCCGCGCCCTGGGTCGTGCTGTTGAACAGCGACACCCAGGTCACGCAGGGCTGGCTGGAACGCATGTGGGCGCACGGCAGGCGCGACCCGCGCGTCGGCATCATTGGCCCGGTGTCCAACTGCGCCGCGTGGCAGTCGGCTCCGCGGTTGAACGGCGGCGGGGAATGGCGTTCGGCCCAAGTCCCCAGCGGCTTTTCGGTCGAGGAGATGGGTGCGCTGTGCGCCACCCTCGAGGACGCCGGGGTACCAATCCCCTTCATCAACGGCTTCTGCTACATGATACGCCGCGCGGTCCTCGACCAGGTTGGATTGCTCGACGATGTGAACTTCCCGATCGGCTATGGGGAAGAGCACGACTATTCGATCCGCGCGGCGGCCGCGGGCTGGACCAGCCTCGTCGCCGGCGACGCGTACGTCTACCATCGGGGCTCGCAAAGCTTCGGGCGGAGGCGCCGCGACGAGTTGATCGAACTCCATGAGCGCGCGCTCCGGATCAAGCACGATCCCGCGCAATGGATCGATGCTCAGGCGGACTCGTGCCGCACCAGCCTGGGAATGGCGAGCCTTCGCGCCCGTCTTGCTTGCGAGATGGACAGGGTGCGAATTCGACGCCGTTTCCGGACATCCCGGCCGGGAAGCAGCATCGCATTTGTGGTCCCGCCGGTCGGCGCGCCGGAATCTCCGGACGATGTCTGGCCCCAGGCAATCGCACTGGCCCGGATGGGCATGAGGGTGACCCTGCTCCGCCACGGACCGCTGGCCCCATGCAGCGAGGTGAGGAACGCCAATGTCCGAGGCCTCGGTTTTGCGACCGAGGCTCTGCTCAACAACCATATTTCGCGCGCTGGCTACGGGGCGGTGATCGCCCCCGCGCTCTCCCCGCGCTATCGGCTGCCGGACCGCGATGCGAACGCCCGGACCACAATGGCTTATCACACTCCGCGGCTTGAGCCCTGGATCCTGCCTGGTTCCATCGACGACGCCTCGCGCGCATTCCGGGACTATGTGACCGGCGCGCCGATCGCCCTTTTTGCCCACACCGGGGCCATTGTGGAGGAGGTTGAAATCTACACGGGTCGCACTCCAGTGCTTCTGCCGCCCACCATCGACCCCGACGTGTTCCACTTCGTTCATGACGATGCGTCCGCCGATGTCCCGCTGGTGTTGGCCGCGATGCTGCGGCCGGAAGAGCCTGAACCGAACGTCCGAATGCTGTCCGCGTTGGAAAAAGCGAGCGCGGCGCTGGCCGGCCGCGTCGCTATCGAGCTGTTCGGACTCTCCGAGACCGAAATGTCGATGCAGGGCCTGTCCCCGCCCGGTGGCGCTGTGAACCACGGCAGAGTGAACGCCGCGTCCGCCGCCGCAATCCTGCGCCGCTCCGCGATATTGCTGGACTTGGCCGAGCCCTACACCATGCATGGAGCGGCCCTGAACGCCATGGCCTCGGGATGCGCGATCGTCGCCGGGCATTGTTCCGGGGTCGCCTCCCACAGCCGCCATCTGCAAGACGCGTGGATCGTGGACAATGGGGATGTGCATGCCGCGGCTGCCGCCCTTGTGGGGCTGGCGCACGACACAAGCCTGCGCAGTCGCCTGCGGAGATCAGGGCTGGAGACCGCCTTGCGCTATTGCCCCGAAGCGGCAGCCGCGGCCTTGGCGAATTCGCTCTTCCAGTGACAGGGAGCTGGCCGGTCTCAAGAGCCCCGCGCCATCGTTCTCTCTAAGTGTTAGAAATTTAGAAGAAAAATTGGGTGGACTGATCTCGGTGCTGTCAGTCCAACCCCAACTCGTCTCCGCGACGGCGCAGATCCGTTTGGCGGTGTCGCTGTTTGGATCGGGCCTGTGGAACGTGGGACGAACCGCGCCTTATCCAGTCGTCGCTCGGCGGCTAACTAACTAGGGCGGCGACCGCGGTGCGACGTTGGATGGCGGCCACAGTAGTCAGCAAGCGCTGGACACTGGCGGCGGTCAAGCCTTTGGGATTGAAGCCGCCTTTGGCATCGAGCACGTCGAGGATCGCCTTGTCGGAGGGCGCAAGTGAACGGGCGCACATGTTCCACTCGCCGAACAGACGTTGCTCGGCCGGGCCCTGGGAGATGACGTGCAGGTCGTGGTGGCGCGGGTCCATTGAAATACGGGCGTACGTGGCGCGCACTGCATCTACGTTGCCCTCCAACGCTTGAATGAAGTCTCCCCTGACGGTCAGCAGCAGTCCGGTCAGGCCGACCTCGCGGTTGCGTCGGATTGCTGCGCCGATAATCTGCTGGACCACGAAGTCCAGATCCGCGGCTACCGCTGGGGTCTGGCGGCTGCGGTAGAAGAGACGGTAAAGCGTGCGCTTGGTTTGGGCCATGTCGGGTCTCGTGATTGGCTCTACTGGTCTTATCCGAAGGTCCTTAACAGCCTTGCGGTTCAGACGCGGCAGAGCGGAGGCAGATGGTCGCAGTGGCGCTAAGCTACACTTCTGCGATTTTGGCAGTTTCGCCACATGCCGTCCGCCGGTCCACGGCAATACAGGCATCGTCTCCGAGCTTCACCTCGCCGCACGCTCTCTGCGGCTTCCTCACCAGACTGCCGTTTCAAGTCCTCCGGGGGGAAGTGGAACGCACCTCACAAGGACGCCGTTTAGAGGGCCGCAGCGGCGCGTGAGTAGGCCGCCGGCGACGGACCCTAAGCCGCCGCGGAGCCCCGGCGAACCCTCGACAAGCCCCGGGGGCTCCTGGCCCGCTCCGGGAGGACGCCGCGGTTTCACGAGCCGCCAAAAGAGACCGATCTTGGCTAGTGCCCCGATGACGACTGATCGCACCGTCTAACAACGGCCTAAGCCCGGTGGGGCCTGCGTCATCGTCGAGCGCGCCGCCGCCGTTGGGTCGGGCGCAAGCGACTCTCAGTCACTGCATCGGATCGACCCTGCGTCCGTCCGCGAGGAGTCCCAGACCGCCCAGTCCACCTGATCAGCCGCCAGACATTTCGCCGCCGGTCATTGCATCCGCGATCGCCGCCCGCATGACCATGAGCGACCAGTCCATCAGCGCCTCGCGGCCTTCGCCCTGGGTCTCAACTATCTTAGTCAGCAGATACGTCCCCAGTTCGTTGATCCACTTGGCGGCCTGCGCCATCGCTGTGTCGTCCAGGGCGCTGCCATCCCGCCGCAAGGCATCGATGATCAGGCTCACCGCTCGTGTGCGGCGGGCCTCGTCAATAGCCCTTAGCTCCGGATAGAACTGCAGCACTTTCGACGTCACCAGAACGTGTGCCGCTGGCGTTTCGCTTATGTGCCGAAACCAGTCCTTCATCCTTGCCGCCAAGGTTGCGGTAGGATTCAACCGCACCAGCTGCGCCTGCGCGCGTTCGACTTCGGCGTTCCATTCCTCCAACACCGAGGCCAACACGGCCTGTTTGTTGGGGAAGAATTTGTAGAGGGTCGCCACCGACACGCCGGCCACCTTGGCAATGCGGTTCGAATTCAATCTGGGCAACCCCTCGGTCTCGATGATCCATGCCGCGGCTTCACGGATTTTGGCTACGGTCTCGCGGGACTGGGGCTGAGCGGGCTGGCGGCGCGCAACCAGGGGCGGCGCCGGCTGCGCGTGAAGAGTTCGATCAGGTTCACCCATCATCCCCACATAGTCGCGAATTTTCCGGGCCGCTAGCGGCGCTTGACGAGGGGTGAGCAAATGCTTACCCCAGCAGCAACGGACGCGTCGAATGTTTGCTCGTCCAAAACCAGAGGACACCAAGATGCCCGTCATCGACGCCGACCAACATCTGTTCGAACTGCCGGACTTCTGGCGGAGCTATTGCGACGCGAAGAAGCGGGAGGGTGGCCCTCAGCGGTGGCGCGGGTGAGTTCCGGGCAGGGGCGCTCTGCAGCGCGCTTTATCGGACAAAGCGTGCACCGCAAGGAAGATCGCCGATTACTTACAGGGCGAGGAACCTATGTGGACGATATCGTCCTGCCCGGGATGCTGGAGGCGACCTTTGTTCGCAGCCCGTTCGCACGGGCGCGCATCGTATCCATCAGCCTTGAGGCCGCTCTGCGGGCTCCCGGAGTTCGCGCGATCTTCGTCGCCCAGGATCTCAAGCAGCTGCCGCTCGCCATGTTTTACAACTTCGGCAATCCCACTTCGCCGATGCCAGTGCAGACACCCCTTGCCGAGGGCTATGTCCGTTTCGCCGGCGATCCCGTCGCGCTGATCATCGCCGAGAGCCGTTATCTCGCGGAGGATGCGGCGGAGCTGGTGGAGGTTGAGTACGACGCAGAAACCCCTGTGCTGACAATCGCCGACGCCATCTCCGGCCCACAGGTCCACCCTGATCTTCCTGGCAATATCAGCGACGACGCCCTGGGCGGGGATGATCCGGAGATCGACGCCATCTTCGCCGGCGCCGCCCATGTTGTCAGCGACGTCATCCGTCACCAGCGCCAGACTCACGTGCCGATGGAGACACGCGGCCTGATAGCCGCCTGCGATGGCGCGGGCGAGCTCACCGTCTACTACGCCTGCCAGAACCCGCACCAGGCGGCGCGCTACATCAGCAAGGTCTTCGATCTCCCCGGTCACCACGTCCGGGTGGTCGCCAAGGACGTGGGTGGCGCCTTCGGGCTGAAGGTGCATCCTATGCGCGATGAACTGGCGGTGGTGGCCGCTACACTGATCACCGGACACACCATCAAGTGGATCGAGGACCGGGTCGAAAATCTCACCGCCGCCTATCACGCCCGCGAGCAGGAAATGTCGGTAAAGCTGGCCTTTGACGCCGGCGGTCATCTGCTGGCGGCGGACATCGATCACGTCATGAACATGGGCGCTTATCCTCAAGGCAATAGCCCGGGACCCCTGGCGATGATGATGTTTTCGGGGCCTTACCGCCTGCCGAAGCTTCGCCACCGCACACGCAGCTACTTCAGCAACACCTGCGGCCTGGGCGCCTACCGCGGCCCATGGATGATCGAGAGCCTTGGCCGCGAGACCATGATGGACCTGGCCGCGCGGCAAATGGGGATCGATCCTGTTGACCTGCGCCGGCGAAACCTCATCCGCAAGGAAGATCAGCCGTACGTCACGCCGATGGGCCTGACGATGGATCGCATCTCTCCCGTCGAGACCCTGGAGAAGGTTGTCCGGGAGATTGATGTCGACGCCTTCCGACAAGAACAGGCCGCGGCGCGCGAAGCGGGACGCTACCTTGGCTTGGGGTTTGCTGCCTATGTCGAACCCACGGTGTTGGCCTTTGCTGGCGCCATGGCCACAGAGTCGGTGCAGGTGCGCGTAGAGCCTACAGGCAAGGTGGTGGCGACCTCCTCCACCCATTCGCAGGGACACTCCACCCAAACCACTATCGCCCAAGTGGTAGCGGACGAGCTTGGAGTGGACCTAGCGGACGTCACGGTGCTGGAAGGCGATTCCAGTCGTGGCGGGTTTGGCGCCGCAGCCGGCGGCAGCCGGCAAGCGGTGGCCGGCGGTGGGGCGGCCAAGACCGCCGCGGGTCTGGTGCGCGACAAGGTCAAGAAGATCGCCGCTCACATGCTGAACGCGAGCCCACACTTGGTGGAGATCAAGGGCAGTCAGATCCTGGTTGACGGCGTCGTAGAGGTCTCCACGACGCTGACCAACATCGCCGAGGCCGCTTATTTCAAGACTGATCGTCTGCCGCCGGACATGGAGCCGGGACTGGAGTTCCAGTTCCGCTATCGCCCGCCGCCGATGGTGTTCTCCAACGCCGCGCACGCGTGCGTAGTGGAGGTCGATATCGCCACCGGCATGGTCAAGATTCTGCGCTGGGTAGTCAGCGAGGACTGTGGCGTGATGATCAACCCGGCCGTTGTGGAAGGGCAGGTCAGCGGCGGCGTGGCGCAGGGTATCGGCGGAGTATTGTTCGAGCACGCGGCCTATGACGACTACGGCAACCCCACGGCAGTCACCTTCAAGGACTACCTGTTGCCCCAGATCGGCGACGTGCCGGTGCTGGAGTTCGTGCACACCATCACGCCCTCGGACACGCCCGGCGGCTTCAAGGGCGTTGGTGAAGGGGGAGCGATCATCGGGCCTCCGACCTTGGTGAATGCCATCGCCGACGCCCTGTCGCCGTTGGGTGTCCGTTGTCTCGACCTCCCGCTGACTCCCGATCGCATCCTTGGTGGGCTGCAGCAGCGATCAGCGATCCCTGAAAGCGCTGGGCGATGAAGCCGGCGGCTTTCGATTACCTCGTCCCCACGACCGTGGACGCTGTGGTGGCATCCCTCGCCTTGCATGGGGACGACGCCCAGCTGCTGGCCGGCGGTCAGAGCTTGGTGCCGATGATGGCCCTGCGGGTGGCCCGGCCCGAAGTCCTGATCGACCTCAATCGCGTGGCAGGATTGAGCGGGATCGAGCGGATCGGCGACACCCTGCGGGTGGGCGCCATGACCCGCCAGGCGCAGGTGATCGCCTCCCCCGTGGTGGCCGAGGCGCTGCCGTCGCTGGCCGCCGCGCTGCGGTTCACTGGCCATTTCCAGACCCGCAACCGCGGCACCCTGGGCGGGTCGATCTCACTGGCAGACCCTTCCGCGGAATCGCCTGCCTACGCCCTGGCGTTGGACGCCCAGATGGAGCTGCGGTCTCAGCGTCGGAGCCGGACGGTGGCGGCCGCAGACTATTTCCTGAGCGGCTACACCACCGCTCGCGAGCCTGACGAACTGCTGGTGGCGATCCACTACCCCATCCGGCCGCGGGCGCGGATCGTGGTGGACGAGGTGGCCCGCCGGCAGGGCGATTTCGCCACCGCCGGACTGGTGGCGCGGGTGGAGTGCGAGGGTGGCCGGGTGGCCGCCTCGGCCCTGGCCTGGTTCAGCATGGGTCCGGGGGTGCTGCGCTCGCCCAACGCCGAGGCGGCGCTGAACGGGGGCGCCCTCGCTGACATCGATCCCGAAGCCGTGGCGGACTTGGCGGTGGGCGACACCGACCCCTTCGACGACCACCACGCCAGCGCGTCCCTGCGCCGCGCTACGGCCCGCGTCTTGGCGATCCGCGCGCTCACGACCATCCGGACGGAGGAACTAGCGTGAAGGAACTGACCATCAAGTGCCAGGTGAACGGCCAGGCCTTCGAGAAGACCGTACCGGTGCGCAAGACCCTGCTTGATTTCCTGCGCCAGGACTGTGTGCTCACTGGCGCCCACGCCGGGTGCGAGCATGGGGTCTGCGGGGCCTGCACGGTGATCGTCGACGGGGTGGCCGCGCGGTCCTGCCTGATGTTCGCCGTTCAAGCCGATGGCGCGGTGATTTGCACTGTGGAAGGCGTGGCCGAGGAAAACGGCGAGTTGCACGCCGTTCAGGCGGCCATGCGCGACAGCTTCGGCCTGCAGTGCGGCTTCTGCACTCCCGGCATCATCATGACCCTGGTGTCGATGACCGCCGGTGAGGGCGCCACTGAGGACGAGATGATCAACGCCCTGTCCGGACACATCTGCCGCTGCACCGGATATCAAGGCATTCGGCGGGCGGTGACGAAGCTCGCCAAAGCGACCGGCGAAATTTCCCAGGACGACAGTCATGCGGTTTGAACACGACTTCACCCTGCGCCTTTCAAAGGCCGAGGCCTGGAACGTGCTCACCGACGTGCCACGCATCGCGCCGTGCATGCCGGGTGCTACCCTCGAATGCGTGGAGGGCGACACCTACAAGGGCGCTGTGAGCGTTAAGGTGGGCCCGATCGCCACCAAGTATCGTGGCCAAGCGGCCATGGTCGAGCGTGATGACGCCGCCTACCGCATTGTGCTGGACGGCAAGGGCGCGGAGAGCACCGGGTCCGGCGGCGCCACGGCGCACATGGTGGGGACGCTGCATGACGCCGGAGACGGCCGCACCCAGGTTATGCTGACAATCGACATGCAGCTGTCCGGCAAGATCGCCCAACTGGGGCAGGGGATGATCAAGGATGTCTCCGCGCGCTTATTGGCTCAGTTCGTCAAGAACCTGGAGGCCAAGCTGGCGGCCGAGGGCGCCCAGGCCCCAGCCCCAACCGTTGCCCCCGCCCCCGGCGCGGCCGCTACGCCCATCCAGAGTTCCGCCCTGGCGGACCCCATCGACGTCGGCGCGCTGGGGGCCGCCGCCATGTGGGATCGCTACGGCCTGAAGATCGGCCTGGCCATCATCATCCTGCTGCAACTGGTCATCATCGTTCGCCAGTAGGCGGCGGCCTGCTCGGTTCTCATCGAAAGGAGCTCCCCCGATGACTTTCAATCCCCGTCCGGCTCAGGTCTTTGCGGACGTCAACTATGTCCGCAATGCGCCGGCCCCTGGCGAGCCGGAGCTGGAGTTTCATACTGACGACCCGTCGCGGGACACGATGCAGGTGCGGCCTGGACGTCGGGTGCCGATCACCGACGCAAGATCCGCGAACGAGACCTTCTCGGTTGAAGAGAGCGGCTTCCAGCTGTGCCGCATGAAGACCAAGGTCGAGCCATTGGAAAATCTGCAACTAGATCCGGAATTCCTGGATCAGTACTGCCGGGAAGTAGAACAATTCTTGATGGACCTGACGGGTGGGGCGCGGGTTGTAGTGCGTCGTAATTCGGTCACCACCCGCTATGGCGCGCCCAAGGACGTGAACCTGCCAAACGTGAGTCCCGCGCTTTTTGCGCACGCCGACAATACGGATGCCTCATCTCTTGAAAACCCACTGAAAAGTGTCCTAGACGAGCTGAAAGCTGATGGCGTCGATTTTGATCTGAACGAATTCAGCCGCTACGCCTACTACAACGTGTGGCGTTGCTTTTCACCGGCGCCTCAGGATATTCCGCTCGCCGTCTGCGACGCGCGGACGGTCGATCCGAGGGACGAGCTGCCCGTCAAATCCATTACGAACACTTCGCGGTTTGGCGTCATCACTCACGGTGTGACCCTCTACAAATATAACCCGAACCATCGTTGGTATTACTATCGAGACATGGCGCACGATGAGGTACTGGTGTTCAAACAGCACGACTCCAAGCTTCCGCTGCGTCGCACGCCCCATACCGCTTTCATTGATCCGAGCTGCCCGCCTGGCGTGCCGACGAGGAATAGCGTGGAGGCCCGCGGCGCCGTCTTCTTCAAGTAAGCCAGAAGCTAG
>Ga0105240_10002393_pt1 | contig 30196 bp, 22 predicted proteins | sample KBSC54metaG_FD_80426 | JGI IMG/M metagenome (GOLD analysis project Ga0105240, IMG submission 80426) | Corn rhizosphere microbial communities from Kellogg Biological Station, Michigan, USA - KBS C5-4 metaG | ecosystem: Host-associated > Plants > Roots > Rhizosphere > Soil | place: Michigan, USA... | reverse complement strand
GTTTAATTATTGTCTCAATGTCATTGCATAGAAGCAAGGTACGCACGGAAGATAGAATTTATAATAAAGAGGGAAAATTGGAGTCTGTACATATTTTGGATAGTAGCCACAGTGAATTTGAATCTCGCTTTATGTATAAATCTGAAAAAGATTTTAGAACTAGGAAAAGATCAAAAAATACGCAGATTGAATGTGATTAGAAGAAGATGTGGCAACGATCCATAATCCGGATAAACCTGCCAGAAATATGCAGTAAACTTTTTTAACCTTTAAAACCAGTTCGCTATAGAACGATACCTGTAGTTCGCCGGGACATTACGTACTATTTTTTCTTCCGCTGGTTTTATTTATATATTAAAAATGAAAGATTGGATTTTTATTATAATGTTTTTTTTCAGTAGAGTAGGTGTGTTGGGTCAATCAATTGACACAATGGCATACCCAGAGGTAGGCAAGCCTATGCCGGAATTGACCATTCATAATATTAAATATTTCCCTAAAAAGAGCGCACGTATATCTGATTTTAAAGGTAAATGGCTGTTATTGGATTTCTGGAGCATATACTGCGGAGCCTGCATAGAAAGATTTCCTAATATTAACGAGATGCAAGAAAAGCTCGGAGATAGTATCCAGACGCTGCTTGTTGGGATACAGGATGAAAGAGAGCTAATTGAACCGATGTATGCTAAGTTTAGGGAAAGACAGCATCTGGTTATGCCCTGCGCCTTTGATTCTAATTTGGCTAATAGACTCAACATTGGTGCCGTGCCTCACTCTATTTTAATAGATAATAAAGGTATTGTACGTTGTATAGCATCCTCGTTCAATATGGCAGATATTGAAGGTTTTTTAACGGGTAATCCCCCTATGCTGTCAAGCTACTCTCGGTGGATTCATGAAATGAATAATGAAAGAGAGGAGCATTATGATTTTAATTACCAAGAGCCCTTGCTAATAAATAACAATGGTGGTAATGATACCGATTTTTTATTTCGCTCAATCCTATCAAAATGGGACCGAAACCTGCACCACCAATATGTACCTTTAAAGATCACTCAGAATATTATCAATGGTAGATTTCAAGTATTGGGGGTGCCATTGGAATGGCTTTATAATTACGCTTTTTTTGGGCAAAGGGACTGGGATTTTCACGATACAACTCGATATGGGAAAGATTTTGTATATCCTATATTAGAAATCGAGGATTCATCAAGATTTAAATATTCTTATAAATATAGCCAGAATATTTATTCATATAGTCTTAGCCTGCCCCCCGGCCTGTGTACTGAACAATCTATAAAGAGGGCGCTCCAGCGCGAACTGGAAGCATGTTTTGGATTTGAGACGAAGCTTGAGACGAGGGACTGTCCCTGCTGGAAATTGATAGCGAATGAAGGGGCTAGGGAAAAATTGAAGACAAAGGTGAAAATACCTTATTATAGGCAATTGGCCTATCGTACTGGCTTTATTGCTGGGAATTACTCGTTCAAAAGCCTAGTTGATTGGATAAGAGTTAACCAGCAGAATAAAGTAGTTCTTGATGCTGCAGGAATAGACGGCAATATTGATATCTCTATGGACTGTATTCCGACAGACTTCAGCGATTTAAAAAATGTATTACACCAAAATGGACTCGAGTTGGTACCCTCCAAGGTGCCTATGCGTGTAGTGGTAATTCGGGATAAAAATTAAACTGTTACCATGAAGTAACACTGCAGGGATAATACGTAAATTATCTCGTTTATTTACAAGATTTATTTATGAGAAAGACATTTTTATTTTGCGTGGCGTTTATTGCGCACCTATTATTGTTTGCTCAAAAGCCAACCATTGACACCTCCGTTTTCGCGAAATGGCCTTTTGTGGATAATGCTAAAATTAGCCCAAATGGGAAATACATCACCTATTCCATTAGATCGTCGCCAAGTGACAGTCAAATATTTGCTTCCATTCATGCGGATTGGAAAGAGACCTTCTCAAACATTTCCGATGCTGATTTTCTTTCCAACGATAAGTACGCGATTTTCAAGACTAGTGATGATAGCCTTTGCTTGCTGCAATTGGGCACAAGCCACAAGCTATTTATTGCCCGGACTGCTTCTTATATGCTGTTTAAGGATAAAAGAAGCCATGAATGGTTGGTTTATCAGGAGATTGAAGGAGACAAGAAATTCTTCGTTCGGAATATGATTTCAGGGGAAACCCTATCGGAAAATCATGTTGCCAGATATTTATTTGATGAACTTAACAACACTATACTGCTGCAGATAAATAAAAACAATGAATCGATAGGTGAACAATCTCTGTGTAAATGGAACCTGTTAACAGGTGAAAAAAAGGTCATATGGAAAGGGGAACATGTTACAAAATGTGGATTTGATGAAACAGGACAACAAGTTGCCTTTCTCACAGATGAGCAATCCAAATATACTTTGTGGTATTTCAAAGAAGGAATGGAGCAGGCACAAAGATGGGTAAGTGATACGACCATTGGTATTGATGCTTATTTGGAGCTTAGTAATGAACAACCTATATTTAGTAGAGATGGTAGAAGCCTATTTTTTCGATTAAAGAGAAAATTAGTCGATAAACCAAAGCCAGCGGCAGTAAAAGTTGATATATGGAGTTATAAAGATTTGCATTTACAGGAGGAGCAACTTAGAGATATATCTTCTCGAATGTTTACTGCTGTTATATCAACGGGCGATAAGCAGATGCATAGACTGGAATTTGAGGAAGAAACTCTTAATTTTAATATAGATTTAAAGAATTGTAATAAGTATCTGATCGTTACAAAGAATGGTGGAAATATTGACTTGTGGTGGCAGCCATTGGCACGATCGTCAGTGTATCTTGAGTCGGTGCTTGATGGCAGCAGGGTTCTCTTAAAAGAAAATATTCCATATGCACACGACTGGTTTTATTCCCTTAATTTTTCCATATCTCCTGGAGAAAAATATATCGTCTATTATGATCCTTTTGAAAATAACTATTTCAGCTATGAGATTGCCAGTAAAATTACGCGTAATATCACCTTTGGGATAGACGTCAGATGGAGGGGACATAATGATCGATGGGAAGCGCCCGTATTTGGATACCCTGAAGGTATTGCTGGATGGTTGGAGAAGGATTCGGCCATATTGATATATGATGCATTCGATATCTGGATAATAGATCCTTTCGGGAAAAAAAAACCATTGAATATCACGAATGGCTATGGTCTAACACATAATACGGTATTGCGCCTAACGGGCAACTCCAAGTATCGAAAACCGCTGGCAGCGCATTCACGTCTTTTATTAAGGGCTTTTGATACTGAAAATAAATATAGTGGTTTTTATAGTAAGCTTTTGGACCGGCCGGGAGATCCTCTATTATTAACAAAAGGACCTTATGTATACACAGACCCTATCAAGGCTGAGAGATCAGACATTTGGGTGGTACTACGGCAGAGTGTAATAGATGCTCCAAATTATTTTTATACAAAAAATTGGAGTTCCTTTACTGCATTGAGCTATGTGCAACCACAGCGTGAGTATAACTGGATGACATCTCAACTGGTTAGCTGGACTTTGCCGGACAATAGTCTGACACAAGGAATTCTTTATAAACCGGAGAATTTCAATATACATAAAAAATATCCCTTATTGATTTGTTACTATGAAGAACGTTCCCACGAACTTTATGAGTTTAAAAAGCCAGAAGTTATTAGGGCTGAGATAAATATCCCTTATTTTGTTAGTAGAGGCTATCTTGTTTTGGTGCCGGATATCCATTATAAGATGGGTACGCCAGGGGAAAGTGTAGTTAACACAATAATTTCAGGCGCACGTTATTTGTGTAGAAATTCATGGGTGGACAGTACCCGACTAGGCATAGAAGGGCATAGCTTTGGTGGTTGGGAGACGAACTACCTGGTGACGCATTCTCAATTGTTCGCAGCAGCAGCCGAAGGCGCCGGAACCTCAGACTTGATCAGTTCTTATGGAGGGCTCTTTATTGGCCAAAGCCGGCAATTTGGTTATGAAATATCCCAGGGACGAATCAGAAGTAGCCTATGGCAACAGCCTGATCTATATATCAATGGCTCGCCAATTTTTAGGGCGGACCAGGTCACTACACCTTTGTTAATGATGCACAACAAAGGGGATGAAGCTGTGCCTTGGGCACAAGCAGTCGAATTCTTTACAGCGCTTCGCCGACTTGGAAAAAAGGTATGGATGTTGCAATACGATAAAGGAACTCATAGCGTGGATGGGAACGATGCCATTGATTATACCATCCGCATGACACAATTCTTTGATCATTATTTGATGGGGTGTGCAGCTCCTAAATGGATGACGGAAGGTATCCCAGCCAGTAGGAAAGGAATAGATTTGGGATATGAACTTGATGGAATAAATAAAATTCCTTGATGTAGAAAGTTTAATAAGATAATGAGCAGGAAGGTATTTTTAAATATCGAATACCTTCCTGCCAGAAGAAGTAAATGATTCGTTATTGAATCATCGTTTATGGCTCACTGGGATATTGCAATGCACTTTTGCAATTTGTTGGATTTGCTGGATGGTATACCCCCGCAGGTCCGTCAGTATAAATTTGAATAAAACTGCCATTAGTTGTTTTGAATAGACAGGGATTGCTTCCACCTGTAGTGCATGTGATACCGGTCTGTTGTAAACATGCAGTCAAGCCATGTGTTAAGTAAAGCCTCGTTTTAGGCGGGCCATAATGTTTGGCTGCTGCTACACCAGCTACCGCCAATATTGCTGTTGTGACCCCTAGAAAAACTTTAGAACGTTTCATAAAATTGTCTGCTTTTAGTCAAAAGCAATAAAACTTTAAGATTTAATAATTACCTACTCTATTACAGGTTTTCGGATGCCCCTGATTGTGCACAATATTTTGACGCTATTTGAATAATTGTTCATTATTTATGGTTCATTACTATACCGAAGTTGGCTAGTGCAATTATGTGGATTCGAGTTGTTGTATCGACCAGCAGGACCATCGGTATAAAGATCAACATAATTACCACTAAGTGTATGCGCTAAGCATTTGATAAGTCCGCCTTGTGAGCAGCTGTAGATACCTAGCGGCAAACAGGCAGTTAGATCATGTGTGATATAGAGCCTGAATGTAGGAGGGCCATAACGTCTAGCAGCAGTTACGCCAGCAACGACCAAAAGGGCTGTAGTTACCCCTATAAAAATCTTTGAACGTTTCATAAAAATGTCTGCTTTTTATTCAAAAAGCAATAAAACTTTACAATTAAATAATTACAACAGAGGATGTCTGAGTACTTCCGGGTACAAGAACCGCATCATAAAATGAATAATACCCCCATTCCCAGAAAATAGATCCGCTGTTGTGACATCTGTTATCCAGGTTAGCCAATAACCTGTATCATTTTTGGCTGGCCTAAAACAGTGGAAAAGAACAGCTGCTATCCAATTGGCCCTGTCCAGCCAAATGGGGTCTTTAAAGACACGGAATGCTTCCAGGTATGTCTCACCTAGCCCTGCTAACCCTGATCCAAGAGTGAGGTCTAGGTTCATTGGATATTCGGTAATATCCAATAAGCATTGCTCCGCTATTTGTTGATAAGATGAATCTTTTAATACTTCATAAGCCTTAATGAATGCTAATACGATGCCGGGCAGACCAAAACCGGTGCTCCATTTGTCTACCAATTTTGAATTGATACGAACAGGCCATGAATACTTGCTACTACTTCTCTTACCTATTCGCTCTAGCCATTCCATCGCCTTGATGACTGAGGAGTTAATATTGTCGTTAGACGCTGTCTCCAAATAAGATAGTAAGAATAAAACAATGCCTGCTGCGCCACGATCAACACCTGTGTAAATATTCCATGATCCATCTTTATGCTGTTGCTTAATGAGCATGTTTATATAGGATGGCAGTGTGGTTTTCGTAAATGTATCGTCCAGCCAGGCAGAGCATCGTAACAATGCTAGCCCCTGGCCTGTTAATCCTTCTGCTAGATGTGGTTGGTCAGCAGTGATGGAAAAGCATTGTTGCAATCTTACTAGTATATCCGGCTCCGGCACTAACAGGCCATTATTTAACCCTTCTACGAGGGCCAGTGCAATACCAGAATTGCCTGCATGAAGGCCAGGAGAGGCTCTTTCTTGCTGAGCGAAATAATTTTTTTTGATATAATCCCAGCTTTGAACATAGGGAGTTTGACAATATTCGACCGAAAACCCAATTTTTTTCGCCAGTGCTACCAACCATAGTGGGCCTGCCATCCCAGTATGCCATCCTTCATACAGCTCCATTCCGATTTGCCTATTACCTATATGCGTTTCCTTTTGGAGTGATTGAGATATCCATCTATTCTTTGGACTTAATAATGCTGGAGAGCCGAGGTTATTGATACCTCCTTGCACTATTCGTCTTATTTCAGAATGGGTGGGGATAATGAATGCCGGTTTTGAATTATTAGTTTCTATGGTTTTTTCCTTAGTCCATTTTTTCCGACAGGTGGTCAATTTGTCCGCTATATCACTCAGCGATGGCCTTTCTGCAGCCGTCGCGCTCCAACAAGATGTGATGCAATTGGCAATCATCGTATCTCCTGTTAAAAATTCCAAAGATTGTTGCATTTGCAAAGGATCTTGCCCAATAAATTTGAGCGCATAGAGGTTTGTTAAGAATACAAATACCAGACTGCCTACTCCAAAAATATCTTCCTTTACGGTAGGTTTTTGGGCTGCTATTTGCTCGGGAGACATATGTCCCGGGGTACCCAATTGAAATGGCGGCTGTGGCGGACTCGTGACAGCGGACCAGGTAAGCTCCATGTCTATCAAGAATATTCTCCCCTTTTTATCGACTAGAAAATTTTCAGGCGTAATATCCCTGTGAACGTACCCCTTTTTGTGCAGGCAGTTGATTATGGTTAATAATTTCAAGAGTTGGTCCAACAATTGAACGCGTTCATAGGGCGACAAATGCAGCCAACTGCGATCTTTATAAATTTCGTTGACCCAACTAGTGAGGGTCTTTCCTTTGATAAATTCCATAGCCAGATAGGTGGCGCCGTCATCCTCAAAATAATCAAATACCTGAGGCATAGGTATATCTTCATGTAAAGCCTGGTACAATTCGTGCTGCCATCTTAATCTATCCCGAATGTCCCGGCCATGTTCGTCCGCAAACATATTGGGCCGACCCTGTTTGATGAGGCAAGACTTTATCTGCCACGGTCGTTTAAAATACAGTGCCCTAATAACATCGCCCTTTGCATCGGGTTTTAGGATGAATAAAGGATAGTATCTATAGTTCAGCAATTTTCGGACCTTAACTTTCTCGGGCATCGTGATATCTCTAAAAGGCCAGGCAATACCATCAGGCAAAATGAAAGGAATATTATATGGGTCGCGCACCAATTGGCCATGGACATCATAAACATGCTTTACCCATTCCCCGGTGGCATTTTTTATCAAAACCGGGGTGATGGAGCCGTACCGGGTATAAACGATTCCTCCCAGATGTCGATCTGTAGGGATATGTGGCCCCCGAAAGGAGGATGTTCTTTCAATCAACCATTTTGCTACTTCGGCTGCCTCCTGCTCATTCCTAGGATAGATAGATACCATTTTCCCCAGGGAAGGATACCCTAATCCTCCTTCCAGCGAATAAAATGCCAGGTTGGCGTCGCGGACGATTCTAAAGGGAAGCCCTTGCGCTAGTAAATCCGGGATAATATCGCGGAGCAATTTCTCTAATTGTACTAGAATTACCGACAGGTGCAAGACCCATCCCTGGGTCTGTTTCGTCTCCCCTACCTGCCAGTAATAGTCTACAGGCGAATAAGTAATGCCATACAACTTCAATATTTCGCTGTAGTCATAGATCATTCTTGTTGTAGTCAGCTCTTCCATAATGGATTTATAGATGATTGACGAAAGAAATAATGGTATCCACGGGCGTATCGCCTTCATAAGCCGCCCTTTGTCGTTTTTGTCGGTCATATAACACCAGATAAGGAGGAGAAACTCCTTTAAAATACCGGAGTAAGAAAAACTGCTCGTCCCTTCCCAGGGTAATGTTTGGGAATTGATCCAACTTGTAGTATCCTTTGAATATTTTCAGCCTATCGAATGGATCATTTGTGACAAAGTAAAATCGGGCTTCTTGTAGGGCCGGCATATGTTGTATGATTGACTCCGTCTCTTTCTGGCAATGCTGACAGTCGGGACTAAAGTATAACAGCACAAGAGGGGCACCTTCTTTGATGGTGGCTGTATTTAACCGCGTTGTGCTGTCTGCCAACAAGATATCAAAAATGGGAAAAGGTGCTCCTCCTTTCGAACCTGAAGTGCAGAATACGAACATACTTATGAACCCTATGATGGCTATTTTCTTCATTGCTATGATTGTTTTTTAAGAAAAAAGTAGATGTTGTTGATCTGTTTTTAACTGCCTATTGTTTACCCAAATAGCCAGCAAGCCCAATAGGGTAAAGCAACTGTTGAAATATAAATGTTGGTGCCAATTCATCTTTGAAATAATGCCTCCACAAGAACAAGGAAGGTGACCATGTTCAAACTTTAGCATATAACCTATATACAAGGTAAATATTGCCATCAGGGCTGTACCTACATATAAGCCCCGTTTACGTGATAAGGGGGCAGTGCGGAAAAAAGGTAACAGTAAGGCGAAGGCTACCAAAAGCTCCAGTAAGGGAATGCCGATAGCAAACACGGGCGTTAATCGGGTGGGCAGGGGGGATTTGTACAGTGCCTGCTTGAAAGTATCCTGATCCAGGAGTTTAGCAATTCCGGTATAAAGGAATAGCAATGCATATAGATAGGAAGCGATGTTGATAATTTTCCTTTTCATATTTTTTGACTTTTACCATAAGGAGAAAATGTAGATGTTGTCTGTTCCGAACGTCTTTCCGAAGTTGGATCTTCTATCTTCTTTTCCTCGTGATATTCCTGCTCGGTATTGATAGCCCAAATTTTTTCTTTAGTGAAAATACCTGCGCAGATATTATCTACTGCCACCATTGCCGTCAGCATAGAATGGTCCGCATTGTTATACTTATGCATACCGTTGCGTCCCACAAGAAATAGGTTGGGAAATTGATCGGTATATTCTCTTATCTTAGCAAAATCCTTGTAAGTACCAAAATACGCGGGATAGGTCTTTTCCATACGGCGGACTGTGCTATCCAGCACATCCTCGGTCCTGCCCAATTCCATCTTTTCAAGCTCCAGAATGGCATGCGCTTGTATAGCCACGTCATCCAAGGCCCAAAAAGCATCTTCTTTATTACAGAAATATTCCATACCGATCCAGGTAGTGTTCGGGTCCTTTATCATCCCGCCCCCCCAGTTGTTGTAGATCATCAGACGCCCTACTTTTACATCCCGTTCCTGGATATAGATCCAATTATCCTTTAGATCCAGTTTTTTATATTCTCCGGCAATTTTACCACGCGCGGATAATTGTCGTAACAATATGCCCACGTTGATAAAGTCGCGATATTGTAAACCTGCTGCTATCTGCTGTACCTCTTCGGGTACCTCAGTTCCCATGTCCGCGATCAATTCCTGGACAGGCATAGTAGAGAAGAAGTAGTCACCTTCCCATGCGGCTGTCTGGCCGGTAAGACTGTTGCGAGTATGCACGCAAGTGACCTGGTTTTTATCTGTCTCGATCATTTGTACATCCTGGTTGAGATAAACCTTCCCTCCCATTTCCTCCACCTGTCGCGCCACTTCTTCCCACAAGGAACCCGGTCCATATTTGGGATAAAGGAATTGTTCGATCAGACTGGTTTCTGTCCCTTTCTGACCAAGATCTGTTTTCTTTTTACTGCTTAAGGTCTTGATAGCTTGCCAGATGGCTTTGCTCAGAGACAGGCCCTTGATCCGCTGAGCTCCCCAGTCTGCAGATATTTCGTGACAGGGTACACCCCACACTTTCTCGGTGTAATCCTTAAAGAAAAGCAGGTATAGCTGACGACCAAACTGGTTGATAATGAAATCTTCCAGCGTAGCGACAGGTTTACGTGGAGATATTTTGGCATAAAGGAATGAACCCAGGATTTTTATCGTCCTAACTAAGCCTAGTGTCTTTAGTGTATCTATGGAAAGCTGGATAGGGTAGGTAAAAAACCTGCGAAGAAAATATATGCGTGTAAGCCTTTGTATGACCAGCATTCTTTTATCACTGACCTTAGCCTCTTGTCCATTACCTGATCCTTTCTTTTGAATTTCCCTAGCCTTGTTCTGGTAAGAAATGGTGAATGAACCTTTTGTCTCTTCTTCTAATGGCATAAGGTTCAGCCACCACTCCATGACTCTATCTGACTTGGAGAAGAACCGATGCGGCCCCATGTCCATCCTGTTGCCTTTATAGTTGATGGTCCTGGATATTCCTCCGATATATTCGCTCTTTTCGAGGACAATAGGTAGAATATCGGTCCTTTTCAAAAGTTCGTAGGCTGCTGTAAGGCCGGCAGGACCGGCACCGGCGATGATTGCTCTTTTTCGCATGGCTTAAGAAATATTTGGGTGTAGAGATGGTATTCTATCTGATGATCGCCCTTGTATAGCTAGTTCCAACTGATCCGTCAACAGCATCATAAAGGCCAAGAGTATTATCATTGGGTACACCTGGTAGCGTATGACGATGATATTGGCAAAGACGCTGAAGACAAAATTCAGCAGCATGAACCCGGTGATCAATGCAATGGTGTAGTTAAAGCTTCTGGCTGCCTTTTTCCAGGCACGCCGGCGTATATAGAGGCATAAGGCTACGGTGAAATACAGGTTGAGGATGGCAAATAATACAGTATAGACGAATAAGATCGTACCCTGCAAGGTCTTGGATATCGACGTTACTTTTAAGTTGGGATAATGAAACCAATAGGCACCGATGGGCCACATCTCATCCATGCCCAAGTTATAGATCTCCAGCTTTTCCAATGGTGGTAGAAAATAATTCTTGGTATTCACTAACAAGTAGTACCGGGCGAATGCTAGGGGATGCCTTTTGATCAGAAAAAGACCATATTGCCCAAATACAGGCGCCACCTTTCCCCATTGTTCTACGGATGCATTGGTGGGGTCGATAATGTTGAATTGTTTAGCTACGTATTGCTTCAGTGGTGCTTCCGGCTGCCGTATAAAGAAATTTGCTACATACGAGGCCAACTCATCCTGCGGACGGGAAGGTTGGCTGAAATACCGGCGTGCAATGCGGTCCAATTCAGCAGTTTGAGGTGAAGGAAAAGCCATGCTGTCCTCCTCGACAAAACCGCGCATATAAAGCGCATTATTTCCCCATTGCCAGCCTCCAAGGATGGGAGGGAATTGCGCCGTACCTGTCATTTTTTTTGCGGCATTGGATGAGAAAATAATAAATGGTATGATCAAGACAGGGCCAGAAAGTATACCCCCGAGCTTTAACAACGGCTTTTGCCTTGAAATGATAAAGGCGGCTGCGGTTATTAAGGGATAAAACATTGCGTTATACCGGAACGTGAAAGCAATAAAGAATATTACCGCTTGCACCGGTATCTGAAAAGGGTGAGGGCGGTGAACGATCCATATGATCTGTGTCAGCCAGATAAGACTCAAGCCTATGAAGATGGTATCACTGGTAACATAATTGGCCAGGTAGAGATTGAGAGGGTTAAGGAACAGGAAAAGGCAAAGTATCATCCGTGAATTTTTCCCTGTTGGGTAGAAATAGACCAGGGTATGATAAAAATATAGAGCTGAAACTTCCAGGAACATATACTGAAAGAAATTCAGGGTAGTGGCTGAATGGGTGAACCAATGGAAGCCCAGCAGAAATTTTGAATAACCGATGGGCCAGATATTAACATTGCGGTGTGCATAGGCCGCCTCAATATAGCTATAGCTGTCTGAAAAGAAGTCCGGGAATGGATAACAAAGCTTGAATGTAATGAACTGTGAGATCAACAGGAGCAACATTAATAGATTGTAGATCTTATTCTCCACATAGAGATAAGTAAAAAAGCTCTTGCTGCTGGGAGCCTGTTTGAGCAAAAATGCCGGTAAGTATAGTTCAGGTCTGCTACTGGCCGGAGAGTCGATAAGAGTTGTATTTTTCATGCCCTTGGATTTAACGACCGAGGCAGGAGCAGCCTGCCATCAGGCTGCCCCCGTCCACACGATCGTATATATGGGATTGCTATTGATCAGAAAGCCTTAGCCTATACACAGATGTTCAAATATCAATTAGAATAATAAAATTAGGTCGTATGGATTGTTGTAATTTTTTATTGAAACTTATTATGTCTAAGTTATATCCCCATAATGTTCTTTTCAATCTTAGTTATGTTCTGTTTAGTGGATTGTATATTTAGGGCTGTCGTATTGATCAGTTTTAAAGTTGCAATTACTTTACTATCTAATCAATTTTCAGTAAGAAATAAAACCTTCATTCAATATTGTATACCATTGAAGCATACCTATACTGCACCGGACTAATGAAGTGTGTTTTTTTGAATACCTTACAAAAATGGCTTTCATTCACAAATCCTGCCGCATCGGCAATAGCTTTCACAGGGTGATTGGTGTTGGCAAGTAATTCTTTTGCTCTTTCAAGCCGAACCTGTTGGATATATTTAGCCAGCGTTTGCCCTTTGCGAGCCTGTAGGCCCGCTTGTAATTTTTCTTTACTAAGTCCCACCTCTATCGACAACTGGTCAGCGGATATCTTATCCATGTAATGTTTATTGACATAGTCTAGGGCTTGGTCGATTAATCGATGGTCGGTAGGACTCAGACGAGTGGTTTTCATTGGCTTCAATTGGCTGCCTGCAGTGAAGTTTTTCACCATGGTTTCATACATTTTTAATGGAAGTAAATGGTAACAAAGACGCAAACGCCGGCTGCATGCGAGGAACCCACCAAAATATTACGGTGATGAAACGATTGCCCATGAATGGAGACATGATGAGGATATAGGAACATATCCTCGATCTATCTGATCTTAGCATACAATGCATAGTGAGTAAGGTTTAACAATAAGGCGTCACATGCGATTGCTATAATAGGAGCCCTCAGAACTACAAATGTCTAATCTAATAATAGCCAGTTCGGGACGAATTACATTCCAGGAAGTAGCATTTTGGAATCACTGCTTTAACAACGCAGGAATCAGCAATATTCTAATTTGAATTGGGGGTAAAATTAAAAATATATAAGTTTTTATTCTCCTATAAAAATACTGGAAGGATGCCGATAGGGTAGTGCCAGCAATTGGATACGAGCCTTAACAGGGGTGATTCCATAGTAGTCTATAGTGCAAAGGGAAAAAGTGTGAATGCTGCGTCGTGATGCAAGAACTTATGTTGTTGATGGGAAGATGAGATAGATTATACTATCCGTAGAGACTGTTACAAAAAGTGTGTCAGTTTAAAAGTACTTAACTTTAAACTGATAACATGGAAAAGAAACCATTTGATTTTGAGGCCTTCAAAAAGGAGGTTGCGAGCCGCCTGAAGAGCGGCGATACGCTGTTAGGTAAAGAAGGCGTACTGACACCTCTACTAAAAGAATTCCTGGAAGAAGCAATGGAAGGCGAGTTGGATGCTCATCTGGAAGAGGAGGAGAAATCCAATCGTAGGAACGGCAAAGGCAAAAAGACCGTCAAGACGCCTGTGGGTAGTGTGGATATCAACACGCCCAGGGATCGGAACAGCACCTTTGAGCCGGGACTGGTGCCTAAGCGTCACAAGACGCTGGGCGTGGACCTGGATCGTCAGATCATTGCGCTATACGCCCGAGGCGCCAGTTACAGCGACATCCGCGACCACCTGATGGATATGTATGGACTGGAAGCCTCTACAGCCACGATTAGCCGGGTAACAGACAAGATTCTTCCCTTGATCCAGGATTGGCGTAACCGACCTTTGGAAGCTGTTTATCCCTTTGTTTGGCTGGATGCTATCCATTACAAAGTCCGCCACGAGGGACGGGTAGTTAGCCGGGCTGTTTACTGTATCATTGGCTTGAACCAGGAAGGTTATAAGGAACTGCTGGGCCTTTATATCGGCGATAGCGAAGGTTCTAAGTTCTGGCTGCATGTTTTAACGGATCTGCAGAACCGTGGCGTAGAAGATATTTTTATCACCTGCATTGACAATCTTCAAGGCTTTGCCGAAGCCATCGAATCGGTTTATGCGCAGGCAGAAGTGCAGCTTTGCATTGTCCATCAAATCCACAACTCGCACAAATATCTATCCTATAAGGACGTCAAAGCCTTCATGAAGGACCTCCAGGGAATTTATAAGGCTTCTACCCGGGAGCAAGCTGAAAGAAACCTGGATCAATTAGAAGCGAACTGGGGTGACAGGTATCCTAAAGTGATTGAATCCTGGCGTCGTAACTGGCCTCGGCTGTATAACTACTTCCAATACAACAAAGATATCCGGCGCATCATGTACACGACCAATATCATCGAAGGCTCCCATCGTCAGCTCAGGTCTATCACTAAAACAAAAGGGGCCTTCCAATCTGATGAAGCGCTGTTAAAACTGCTGTTCCTGGCTCAGGAGCATATCACTGCCAATTGGAATAAGCCGGTCTTCAACTGGAACCAAACACTGAAGCAATTAATGGTTATCGTTAACAACCGGCTGAAATTAAATCTCTAACAATGTTCCCTCATTACCTCATGATATTTTGTGGAGCTTCAGAATATAGCCTAGCATCGTCAGACAAAATATCATTCGCTAATGAGGCCCTGACACACTTAATGTAACACATCCTATCCGTATGGCCTATTAATTAAAATGGGGCGGGAGGATGTCTTCAAAATTTTAATTCCTTCCCGCTTAAAGAAGTAAACATTTTGAAAGGTGTTTTCTCAGAATTCAGTGTTATAATTAGCCTTTCGTTTTCATTCAAAAAGAGATAAAACTTTAAGATTTAATAATTGCCCGTTCTTTCAGATGTTGTCAGTGCTTTTTCTTGTTATCCATTATGCGGTTAATTATCAAGATTCACTATTATAATTGTCGAGATATCTGCACCTATCTTGAGGGACTGCGATAAATCCTTGGGGCCCATCAGTATAAAGTTTTATTATAGAGCCATTTGTTGTAACGTACGTACATTGTATTGTTCCACCGTTTGTGCAGGTAGCAGCCACGGCATGGCAATAGGTCCCATTATGCGTTATATAGAACCTGGTTACACCTCTGCCAAAATGCCTAAACGCAGTTGCTCCTGATGCGATCAATATTGCGGTCGTAATTCCCAGAAAAACTCTTGAACGTTTCATAAATAATTTGCTTTTCCATCCAAAAGCAATAAAAGTTTAAGGTTTACTAATTGTATAAATCTATTGCGAAAGAATTGTCAGTTTGGGATAAAATGTAATCCGCTGAGTATTATTTTTTATTGCTCACTGAAGTGCTATTGCGGGAAGGAATATTACATTTAAAATATTATTCCTTGTCAAAATACATAGTCTTATGCCGCACCAGAAACTTAACCTCCCGCAATCCTGGGTGCTGATGATCGCCTTTCTTACGTTGCTGATCCCTTTACTCATATTGGAATATCCACTACTGCAATACTCAAAAGGCATATTTATATATCCACAGGATGAAGCCTATATACGGATGGCAACAGCTAAGGGTCTCGCCTTTCACGGCGTTTGGGGCCTATCTGGTCAAGAGTTTAATTCAGCGTCTTCCTCTATTCTTTACCCCATGATCCTCGCTGTACTATATAAATTGTTCGGCACGCATCTCCTATTTCCTTTTTTGATCAATCTGCTCGCCGCTGTCGTGTGTATTATGGTATTTAAACGATGGCTGCTGCGGCAGGGATTGACGCCTATCAGCCAGGCGCTTACGCTGGCAGCCATCATCCTTTTAACACCACTACATGTCCTTGTGGCAGGAGGAATGGAACACATGCTGCAAGTATTATTTACTATACTATTTATCATCAAATTCTGTGAGTGGCTTGCCGCTGAAGGACAGCAAGATCATAAACGCCGAACTCTACCGTGGAATATTTACGCGTTGGGTATACTCATGACTGCTACTCGTTATGAGGGATTATTCGTTGTGCTAGTGACTTGCATGGCTTTGCTGATAAAACGAAAACCCTTGCTTTGCATAACATTCGGCTTAGTCTCTGCTCTTCCCGTGATCTTTTTTGGAATATATGCTTTACACAAAAATGCATATTTTCTTCCCAACTCTCTTATGATGAAAGCCATTCCTGTCCCACTGGATGGAGATGCGGTACAGAGATTTTTTAAAGATGATCTTTTCATCCGGCTTATCTACCCTTATAATACCCCTGGCTCAATTGCGGCAACCCGTCTGTTGATCGTCCTGCCTTTGTTATATTGGCTAGTCTTTCACCATCTGTGCGAGCAGACCCTTTATCGAAATATGCTGCTCTTTAGCCTGGCAGTAACTATACTGCACTTGGCATTTGTCAACGTTGTCTTATTCTTCCGATACGAAGCATACCTTATTGCTTGCGCCGCTTTTATCACAAGCATCCTGATTGCGCAGTATAAAGGGGCACGATTACCTCAAAGAAGCGGGCTCGCCAGGTGGATGGTCGTCTGGACAAGTGTTCTGTTGCTCTATCCCTTTTTCTCGAGGAGCTGGACAGCGCATGAAGAAGCTTTTTCAGCATGCCTGAATACCTATGAACAAAGTTTTGCGGCAGCAGGCTTTGTACACCAGTATTATAACGAAGCTACAGTGATCACTGATGATATTGGCGCTACCTCTTATCTCAATGAGGGGAAAATAATGGATCTGTCTTCCGGCATAGGATATATGGAGATCGCTCGCAGCAGGGAAGGATCTTATTTGCGTGTCGAGTATGCTGATTACCTGATCAAGCAGGAGAGGCCCCTCCTGGCCATCATCAATGAGAACAAGTATGGTCGTGGGCTGCTGCAGCATTGGGTAAAGATTGCCGAGTGGTATACCAATAATAAAATTGTGTCGCGCGATACCCATCTTAGCATCTACTCACTGGACTCTTTATCCTCACCTGTATTGAAAGAAAGATTACAGGCATATGAGCCCTCATTGCCTTCGGCAGTGAAGGTTGTTTATCCATAACGTATGATCGAAAGATACATATCATCTTATCTTATTCAGAAATGTCTGTCGGCCATTTTCACGTTTTTATTTGTCTTTGCTCAAGTAGGGTTGCATGGGCAATCCTCGCTGAAAGGTCGGCTGCACGACACTGGCTTTAACAAGGATTGCTCCTTGGCTGTCGTAACCCTCCTGGAACCTGACTCTACCCTGGTGAGATATAGCCGGAGCCGGAAGGACGGGAGTTTCTTCTTTAAGGATCTTACCCCTGGCAATTATCAGCTGCTGGTCACCCATCCCTCATATTCACCCTACTTATTGTCTATCCATATTGACAGCGGGGGTAGTATTGATGTGGGCATTCTAGCGCTGTTTCCCAGGGCGGATGCCCTGGCGCCCGTGATCGTCACGCCTAGGAACCTATCTCCCCGGCTACGGAACGATACCCTGGAATACAATACAGCCCATGTTAGAATGAGGGTAAATGCCACGGTGGAAGAACTTTTACACCGGCTGCCTGGCGTACAGGTGGACGCGGATGGGCAAATTATGGTCAACGGGCAGAAGATCGAGAGGCTGCTGGTGGACGGAAAAGATTTTTTCAACGGTGCCCCAATCCTTGTCACCCATAATTTTAATGGCGATATGATCGCCAAGGTGCAGGTACTGGATAAGAAAAGCCAACAAGCTGAGTTCACAGGTGTGGATGATGGACATCGGACAAAGACCCTGAACCTCGTCTTGAAAGAGGATAGTAAAAGAGGGTCTTTGATGAAGATACAAGCTGGAGGTGATACCCAAGGGTATTATAATGCCGGCGGCCTACTGGGCTCTTTTAAGGGCAGAATGCAGTTTGCTGCCCTGGGAATGGTCGCCAACACTGGAGCCTCGGATTTTGGCGACGATATGGAAGGCCGAAGGTCGGGGATCTTTTTTGGGGGAGGCGGCGGTGATCCATTGGGTGCATCGGCCGGCTCGGGAATTCCACGGGTGGTGGGCGGCAGTATCCATTATGCTAATGACTGGGAGGGCAAAGAGGGTCATGTTGTCAGCAACTATCAATATGGAAGAGTGACCACGGCCCCATCTTCTATCTCTCTAACCCGACAAACCTTGCCGGATTCCATCTACGTCCAGCAACAACAGAGTAATTCCGAAAATATTCGCGAACAGCACAGCTTGGGTGGTTCGTTTGAATTTGCACCAGACACAGTCTCGGGGTATAGGCTATTTCTGGGAGGTAACAGCATGCAGGGGCAAAATGTATTCAATTCTATTGGCAGCAGCAGCTTTAACGGTACCTTAGTTAACAGCAGCCAGCGGACGATCCGGTCGGAAGCGGGAGATCAGGATTACCAGGGCAGTCTGATGTTGCGTAGACGGGCGCGGCAGAGCAAAGAAAGGATTTTTTCGATTACCATAGGGTTCAGTCGACAGCAAAATACCACCAAGGGTTTTCTTTATTCGCTCAATGATTTTTTCCAGCCAGGAGGAACCCTACTGCGCACTGATACCACTGATCAGCGTAAGGACATTAGCTCGGAAAACCTAATATTGGATGGCAGCGTCAACTACACCTTGCCAATGAAAAAAAGCGCAGTGCTCGAATTTAGTTATGGGCTTAACTACAATTCCAGCCGGGCAATACAAGGCACTTATAATCGTGGTGATGGCAAGTATGAAGCCTTTGTGGACAGCCTCAGCAACCATTATCTGAATAATGTACTGGGCCAACGCGGTACTGTAAACCTACAATCGCATAAGGGGAATCTCATCTATGCAATAGGGGGAGATCTTCTGCATTATGATTACAAAGAAACCGACGTCTTGAAGGGCTCTTTTCTTCGCTATCGATATCTAAATTTTACCCCTCGCATCGGAACTCGTATCAATATCACTCCACAGAAAGCTATCAATATCGACTACACCGGCAGTACGCAACAACCACCCATTACTCAGCTACAACCCGTACAGAACAACAATGATCCATTACATGTCACAATGGGTAATCCAAACCTTCACGGCAGCTTCTCCCATCATATTGGATTCAAATATGCCGACTATTCTTCAGGATTCTTTATTACAAACCTCGATTATAATCTTACCAGCAATGGCATTAGCACTAGGACCTATACAGATAGTCTGGGCAGACAGATCAGCCAGGCCGTAAATGTAGACGGCGCGCATGACGTTAACCTGAGTATTTTTTTTAGCAGGAAGATCAAACCCCTCAACGTTGACGTAAGTGTCATCTCTCACTTTTCCTATGCGCGAAGTGTCAACTATGTCAACCAATACCTCAGTCGGAATAATAATTATATCACCGGAGGGGGCGTTGCTCTATCCAAGTTTGTTCCGGAAAGATACAATTTCGACCTTCGCGCTAACTTTACTTATACATATTCCAATAGCTCGATCAACACTGCCCAACCCGTGCATTACTGGACCCAGATCTACAATGGGAAGGTGTCTGTTTTCCCTATCCCTGGTCTCGAGATAGGTACTACTGCGATATACAATTGGAGACAAAGACTGGATAATTTCGATACGAGGAATTCCACCTTTCTTTTGAATGCATATGCCGCCAAAGACCTTCTCAAAAATCAGCTGAACATCCGCTGGCAGATCAATGATATCCTGGGGCAGAATGCGGGTATCTCACGCACCAGCACTGCCAACCAGACCTCAGAAAATGCTGTAAATGTCTTGGGAAGATATTGGATGCTGTCGGCCACATGGCGGTTTGTCCATCACAGAAAGCTAAACTAAGCCCTCTTCCTAAAATCGCCCGGCGTCACTCCATACATTTTCTTAAATGCCTTGATAAAGCTATTGACACTACGATACCCCGTCATAGAAGCAATTTCTTTAATGCTTCTTCCGGAATCTGTGAGAAGTGATCTCGCCGTCTGCATACGCTCGCTGCGGAGATATTCGTAAACACCGTTGCCAAAAAGTTCGCGGAAGCCATTCTTGAGCTTGAACTCGTTCATGCCCACTTTTTGGGCGATTTCCCGGATGACGAAATGATAACGGATATTCTTCCGGATCATATCCCGGGCGGCCTGGATGCTGTCGACTTCGTAATAGTTATAGTTGCTGGCGGGCTGTTGTTGAACGGCTTGGTATAAGAGGTGAAAAAGGAGGGTGTTAACCAGTAAGGTAAAATGTTTTCGTTGGGCGGGCTCTTCTAGTGAGAGGTGCAGCATGCGATGGATAAGATCCTGAATTTCCTTGGTTACCCATTCGCCGCGGGGCAGGAGCGTGGCCGGTTGTCCGGAACGCACCCGTTCGAGGAAATTGGCCAATTGAGGGAAATAAGGTTCCCACTCTTCCAGGAGGGCCATATCATATTCGATATCGAGCGTTATGTATTCGGGCACGTTGTCGTGATAGCTGGCGAAGTCGGTAGAAGGGGTAAAAAGGAGGTTGAACTGACCTTCTTTGATGACGATTTTTCCCAGCCCCGTTAGATCCAGGTGGCGGTCGTGCTGTAACGCCAGGTACGCTCGAAGGAAAGGAGCGTCGTCCTTCAGACGGAAATTGGACTTCTTGTCTACGAGGTAGACGGAATAGAATGCCTTAGAGCTTTCGGCAGGCAATTCCTGGATAAGCAGTTTCAGGTAGTCGTTGACGAGAGCAGAGGCCTCGCTGCCCGGTAGTTGATACCGGCTCAGTTCAGCGGGTATGTCCCGGCTTAACCTGTAGTCGTGTTGATTAAATGAGAAGACCATTAGCCTTTAGGATAAGGGTGATACAAAATTTTAGCCGGACTGCCGTGCCAGGGGTCAGTCTATTAAAAAGCTAATCAGAAACCTGCCTTCTTGCTTGTAGTAATAACTCTTTCGCTGTCGGGAGTAAAGAACGGGCGCTCCAAAATCCTTCATGAGCTTTATATATTCGTACGTGCTACGCTCGGAGATGCCGATCTTGTCGGCCAATTCTGAGGGTGTACCCGTCCCTTTGATCCGGATGAGCTGATCGATTCGACTCAGCCGGTGAAAGATCTCTTTCTGCATTGGAATAAGGTTTAATTTCGAGATCCGAATTTTTGTTTTGTTAAATATATTCAACAAAGATCGGACGAGTTTTATAATCTTACCTATTCTAAGCGTAACTTTATACTATCCAATCGGGAATATTTTGCTAAAACTGACGATACTTTCTGTGTGGGATATACGAAGAAGGACTTTTTTTAGCACACTGCTGCCGTCAGGGTCATGGCCCCCCTGTCAGGTAGGTGTCGGGTAGATTTTTATGAAAGGTAATGCTATAGCAAGGAATTATATATATGTTTGTCTGGTTTTAAATAATTTTTTTAAAAAATCACTAAATGAAAACACTGATTAAAGGGGTTTTGCTGCTGTCGGCAACACTTGGCATAGTAACTACACAGGCTCAATCCGTCGATGACATCGTCAGCAAGCATATCGAAGCACTGGGTGGAAAGACGGTTCTGAATTCCATCAAATCTATCTATGTGGAAAGTACCGTGGAATTCATGGGCAATGAAGCTCCTTCTACTACCTATATCCTCAACGGCAAAGGTTATAAAAATGAGCTGGATTTCAACGGCACGAAAATCGTACAATGTGTCACGGACAAAGGCGGCTGGGCTATCAACCCCATGGCCGGAGCCACTACGGCCCAGGCCATTCCTGCCGATCAGCTGAAGAATTATCAATTGCAGTTGCATGTGGGCGGCCCCTTGATGGACTATGCGGCAAAAGGCTATAAGGCGGAGCTGACAGGAAAGGACAGCGCATCTTATAAGATCAGGCTGACTACCCCGGATGGCATCGACATGACCTATTTCATCGACCAGAAAACCTATCTCATCAATAAGGCCGTGAGTAAAATAAGCATGGGAGGACAAGAGATCGAGACTACCGCGGCTTTCTCGGATTATAGGTTCACAAACGGGTACTCACTTGCCTACTCGCAGCAGGTGATCCTCCCCCAGGTAACGCTGAACATTACCAACAAAAAAGTGGAGATGAATAAAGACATTGATCCTGCCATGTTCGAGATGCCGAAGAATTAAAGATCGTTCCGGATCATAGATCATCCTGAACGGATCATGGAAGGGAAGGAAATTTATAGATGAGCTTCCTGGTATTTATATGGGTCCATCGACAAAATCGCAGGTACCTTTTAGGTTGCGCTTTCATAAGTTTCCTTCTTTTTTTTGTATTCAAGCTGCTCTACCCTTATCCCAATATGGTGATGGACAGCTATGTTTATATACGGCCCCTGGCAGAGCACCTGGGGGCCAATTCTTTCCCCATCGGGTACTCCTGGTTCTTAGGTGTATTTAGCTTTTTCTCCCGGTCTGCCGCCTTACTAGTATGGCTGCAATACCTCTTCCTGACGGCATCCTGTCTGCTGTTCTTTTTCACATTGCTTTACTTTTTCCGGCCCGGCAAATGGGCGACACTCGGGCTGTTCATATTCCTCTTTGTGAACCCCCTATTCTTTTATTGCAGCAATTTTATTATGTCCGATACCCTTTTTACCACCCTTAGCGTCCTTTGGATCACCCAGCTCATGTGGATGATCGGGCGTCCCCGGACCTATATGATCTTTACTCATGCACTACTTCTGCTGCTGGTATTCACCGTCCGGTATAATGCCCTTTATTACCCCATCTTTGCCTCATTGATCCTGCTTTTTACCCGGCTGCGCCACTGGCTGAAAGTGGCCGCCATCGCGCTGCAATTCCTTCTGATAGGGGCTTTTATTCAATACACGTCTGGCGAGATGGAAAAACTCACAGGAGTTAGGCAGTTCTCGCCTTTTGGGGGTTGGAAGATGGGGAATAATGCATTGTATATGTATGGACATGTCTGCCAGGAAAGGAATGATGCGGTACCGGAAAAATTTGCACATTTGGACAGCATGGTCCGGCGCTATTTCAAGGCTGTCCGATGGGTGGATGATCTGTCGCTTCCCAGGTCCGACGGCGGATTTTATATGTCCAATGACGAAACTCCGCTTTCACAGTACCAATTTGAGAGATATGGTCAGAATACTGCCTTCCAGGATTTTAAAAAATGGGGTCCTATGGGGCCCATAAGCGCTGCATATGGCAGCTACCTGATACGAAAATATCCGCTGGAATTTTGTAAATGGTTCGTATGGCCTAATACCATTCGGTATGCTTTTACGCCCACCGAGATATTTTCACTGCTTACTCCCTATTATTTGCGGAATGACGACCTGGGGCAAAAGGCCAGCAGCTGGTTCCACATAAAAACTTTAACGGTCAGCCAATCCTATATCAATCTACGAACCACCCTTCTTGCACCTTATCCGGTGCTGCTTGGATTAACCCACCTGGCTTTTATCCTGGGTTTGGTGGGTTTCACGCTGTTTGGAGGATTTAAAAAGCTGCCGCGTATAAATGCCTCTATTGTTGCATCCGTAGTCGCCTTCTGGATCTTTGATCTTTTCTTTAAAGTGACCGCGGGCGGCATCATGCTGCGGCACCAGATGTTCCTAATGATCCTTGAATTCGCCTTTGCCCTGCTGTTCATCGACTTTATTTATCACAACAGCGATAGCGACCCCCACCATTCCAGTCGAAAAGTGTTATATGAGGGCTCCCAAAAAAGCGAAGCACGCATATGAAAAATGCTATTTTCCTCGGCCTCCTGATCACTACTGGTACCCTTCTGTACGGTCAAAATACGGTCAATCTTCTAATTTCTGATACCTCCGGACCCCAGATCAGCCGTCATATCTATGGTCATTTTGCTGAGCACCTCGGGCGTTGTGTCTACGATGGGTTTTGGACAGGGGATCATATCCGTATGGACGTAGTGGAAGCCCTGAGAAAGATAAAGGTCCCTTTGCTGAGATGGCCGGGGGGATGTTTTGCCGATCAGTATCACTGGAAAGATGGCATCGGTCCCCGCCAGCAGCGCAAAAAGACGGTAAATACTTCCTGGGGGATGGTAACGGATGACAACAGCTTTGGCACCCATGAATTCCTCGAGCTGTGCAATCTCATTGGATGTGAACCTTACCTGGCGGGAAATGTGGGCACAGGCACACCTGAGGAAATGGAAAGCTGGCTGGAATACGTGAATTTCAATGGAGAAAGCGACCTTGCCGATCTTCGCCGTAAGAATGGCCATCAGCAGCCCTGGAATGTCTCTTTTTTTGGGGTGGGTAATGAAAGCTGGGGCTGCGGCGGCGGGATGACTCCTGAATATTACGCCATGCTGTACCGCAGATATGCCAGATTCTGTAAGTTTTATCCGGGTGCACCTCTAAAACTTGTTGCCAGCGGTGCTAATGCTGACGACTACAACTGGACCGAAATGGTGATGAAGAATATTTCTTTGCGTAATACCTGGGGCATCGGAGTGCATTATTATACCATTCCGGGTGATGGTGGCACACAGGGTTCTGCAACCCAATTCGGAGAGGACGGGTATTTCCATGGTTTAGCTTCCTGCCTTAAAATAGAAGAGCTGATCAACAAGCACCTGGCAATCATAGATAAGTACGATCGCATGAAAAAAGTGGCTCTTTGTATGGACGAATGGGGTATTTCCACCGATGTAGAACCAGGAACGCGGCCGGAATTCCTCTACCAACAGAACAGTCTGCGTGATGCCCTGATCGCAGGCACCACGCTCAATATCTTCAATAATCATGCTGATCGCATAAAAATGGCCAACCTGGCACAGGCGGTGAATGTACTACAGGCCTTAATCCTTACCCAGGGAGATAAGATGCTGCTGACCCCCACCTATCATATTTTTGATCTGTACAAAGTGCACCAGGATGCCTATTCCCTCGTAGTGAAGTTCAACAGCCCGAATTATACTTACGGCAAAGAAAAAATCCCTGCCTTGAACGTTTCGGCCTCCCGAGACTCCGCAGGATCTGTACATATCAGCCTCGTCAACCTCGATGCGTCAAAAGCTATCACTGTGCGTACATCCATGCAGGAGCTACCTTCCAGGAGAGTCCATGGGCAAATTTTAACTTCCGAAAAGGTCAACGATATCAATACCTTCGATCAGCCGGATAAAGTACATATCACATCCTTTTCTGGTGCCAGGAAAGAGGGGAATGACCTGTTGGTAACCCTACCTCCCAGGTCGGTGGTAGTACTGGAGTTGAAATAGCATATACTACCAGCTGAATAACTTTTTCTGCCACCCGGATCATCATTGAGCCGGAAATTTACGGCGCACCATAGCATGGAATATGCTCGTAAATGTTCAATTATTGTCCGAAAAAAAACTGGCTCCGGAAAAGAAGATGCTAACTACACTGGGCATCTATTTTTTCCTGGTATATGTTGCTGCCGTTTTGCTTTACCCCGTAGTATTCACCCAGACGGCCTCTTTTTGCATAAAGCAGGATAATCTCCATCAAACATATCCTTTCTTTAATAAATTAGCTATCGCTCTGCACAAAGGGTATTTGCCTGTATGGGATGCAAACACTTATGGAGGAAAGAATTTCTCAGGGGAGCTTCAAACCGGCATTTTTTATCCAGTGAATATCCTATGGTGCCAGTTCTTTGGCTCTATCAAAGGTATTGACGTGTACTATATCGACCTCCTAGTAAGTTTTCATTTTCTCATCTGCCTCCTGGGTATGTACCGCCTCTCCAGGATATTCCAACTGCCGCCAGTAGCAGCGATCGCGTCTGCGATGGTCTTTACCTTTACCAGCGCTGTTGCCGCCAGGGCAGGAGGGCAAACCTGCATCTTCTTTGGACTCACCCTTTTACCTTGGTCCATTTATTTTACAACCAAATACTATTTTGTACAACGGCATAAGAAATATTTGATCTTTTCGGGTCTGATAGCAGGATTGGAAATATCCGCCGGTCATATGCAGCCGTTCTTTCATACGGTACTTATCAATGGGATAATGATCATTTATTTTGAGGTGAGACGTCTTCCGGACTGGAAGGCTTTTTTCCTATCCTCTGCCACTAATATCTTCCTTCTCTTACTATTTGCCATCATTATTTCCCTCCCTCAGATATACTATGCCGCGGAATACCTGAGCCGGTGTTACAGGACTGTCAGTCATGGGTATTTCATTGCGCCCGGAGAAAAAGTCCCTTTTTATATCTATGGGCACTGGTTTGTAATTGGCCTATCCAATCTGGCCAATCTTTTGGGTCAGGGATATGCGCAGCCGGATGACGACAATATCATTTATATGGGAATATTACCTTTATTCCTGGTAATCGCTTATTTAATTGGATATAGGCGATTGAAGCTCCTTCCTGCGCATGCCGACCTCACAAAAGTACTACTGGTCATCCTGGTGATCGGGATCCTCAGTGTATTAGGCCATCTGACCTTCTTTTACCTTATTTTGTATGAGATCCCATTCGTGAACCTGGTTCGTCAACTTGGGCGTTATATTATATTGATCAGCTTTAGCGCTTCACTCTTTACAGGGTTGGCTATAACTTATGTGTCAGAGTTGAAAGAATGGCTGTCTAAGAATGCCTCAAAAGTGAAAGTATATGCTCTGTCTGCACTTAGCCTTAATGCCCTCTATTGGATCGTCTTTCCACAAAAGGAGATCCCTGCCAGTGTATCAATCCCCTTCTTTTTGACATCTCTTTTCCTCGTGGTTTTGTTAACTGTGAAAAAGCCGATTAATGTGCCGGTGATAGCCGTGGGAATTATTCTTGTGGACCTGCTTTTAAACCCGCTGAGTTACCTGCCAACAAAGACCATTTTTTATCCTACATACTTTTACGGAAGGAATAGGATGATCGACTCCCTGGAGGCTACGTACGGGAAATATCGGGTCATGTTTGGTATGGAAAATTATGCTCTGGAGAGGAGGAATCTAGGGGATATATACAACATCCAGACAAAGTTTGGATATGGCGCCACCGTGAATAAGGTATATTCAGATTTTATCAATACCGATCAAACATTGAATTCCGAGGTAAATGATCTGTTAAACGTCAGGTATATTATCAGCGATAAAGAACTGGGCCCAGGGTTTATTTTTAAAGATTCTATACAACAATTGAACCTATATGAAAGAAAGAATTGGTACCCTCGCTATTACTGGCGGCGGCAATTAGGTAAACGAGGCGAGGAGATAGAGACAGAAAATAGGACTGCTATCCAACAATTGGCTTATTCTGACCTATATCAAAAATTATCTGTTGAGTGCACAACCCCGGATACATTGATATTTTCCGAGAATTATTATCCGGGGTGGGTTTGTAATGACAACCAAAAAAAGATCAATATTTATCCCGCAGCCATTAAGAATTATCCTCCCTTATTCAGGTCTATCGTATTAGATAAAGGGCATCATATCATCGAGTTTAAATACAACAAGGTTTTTTATTGGTTTTAAAGCGTTTGATCAATTAGAGCTACTTCAACCTATAATTCCTAAAAGTAAAGATCTGCCTCCCCCCCAGTAAATTCTGCTCAATAAACGTCAGTATCCTGTACTTCATTCTCTCATGCTTATGCCGTCGTACCAGCTTGCCATTCTTACGGGCCATCGCCAGCTGATCCTGCTGCCGCTCCAACTGGTCGCTCCAGTTAAAAAGTGTAATGCGATCCTCCATGACGGCAGGATGGGTGCCTTTAAATTCTGAGAGTAAGCTGAGATCCCCAAAGTCGAATTCTGCCTTTTCCTGTTTAAACTGGGCTTCCGCCACCTCCTGTCCCTGGTGTATGACCTCCATGGCCTTCCGTTTGTTTTGCATAAACTGAGGGGGGCGTACCCAGCCGTAATGATAGATGTAGGCGTCTACGCGGGCGACTTTTAGTTTATAAGTGCCCTTTTTCTCCCTGTAATGGATACCGTCGAAGTCGGGGATGCGCCGGAAGGATTGAGCCGACTCCCATGAGTGAATTTCCGGGTCGTTGCGGATGATGCGGATCTCGTTGGCATACCAGGCGTGGGAAGTGATATAATGATCATAGTCGCCCCAGAAGTGCCGGTATTTGAAGAGCAGCCCGTCGACAGAGGTGTCGTGCAGCAATTCTTCGCAGCGTTTACGGATCCTGGGGAGATCGTCCTCATGCACCACCTCGTCGCTTTGCAGATAGAACAGCCAGTTCCCTGTACAGGTCGCCTTGGCTATGTCCGTCTGGTGCGCATGTTCCATGCCCCGTGGATATTTTTCAAGATCCCATACCGTGTGGATGATACGTATCTTGTCTGATCCGATACTTTGTATCTCTTCGAATGTGCGATCGTCCTCATCGCTGGCGCCAAGGGCCACCACAAATTCGTCGACGAGAGGGAGGATGGAAGAAATAGCCTGTTTGATAGGGTAGTAGTATTTCGTCCCATTGCGCACCATGGTGAATCCGCTGATAGTCATAGACAAGAAGGTTTTACCCTCCGGTACATGCAAAAGTTATGCACGGTTGTCCGTCTTATATTAATACAAGATTAAAGCAGGTAAATGCGGAAAAATTCCCGGTGAATGTAGTTTTCACTGAGCGTTTTTTCATGGCCGGAAGGGTAGAATTCCTATGTGAATAACCTTCGTTTGGTATTATTTTAGTATTGCTATGAGCTCCGACGGCCTATCCTATTTTTGACAAAATCCGTTTCGCTATGAAGAAGACCATTATCATCAACTTGCTGCTTATCCTGGCCTATTACCTGTTCCTGCAATTACTGGTGGCTGCTTTTGTAAGAGGGTGAGGGTATCTCCCACGGAGATTGCACCGGTATGGCTCATTTTGTCGAACAGGAGGTTCTGTCCGAAGTAGATCTTATTACCCTGCCGTCGATAGCCACTGAGTGTTTTCAGCGGCTCCTTTCCTTTTTCGCCGGTCATAAGATCCACCGTGGTGATGACGCACCGTGCGCAGGGTTTTACGCCAAAGAACCTGATGCCTGCAATGGTAAATGCCGCCATTTCATCTTCCTGGAAGGGCGTGCCCCCTGTAAAGACAATATTGGGGCGGAAGCGTTCCATCGTCAGTGGTTCGGACAGCCTGCTGTTGAGGTCGTCCAGTGATGCCTGTCCGATCATCAGCAGGGGAAAGCCGTCTGAAAAGCTGGTGATCTCTTCGCCATGGGCATAGTTTGGGTCGACCTTGCGCTGTGTGGTTTCGGGCATGTAGACGAGCCGGCAGGGGAGGGACAGTTGGTGCGAGAACCATTGGTCGGCCTGGGGGGATACATAGCTGCCTTCACAGCTATCTTCCCAGACTGTTACAGTGCAGGCAGCGCCAGCAGGCTCGAAAGGGACAAGAAGTGCGTCGCCTGTATGTTTGTGCTGTACCCAAAGGCCGTCTTTCCGGATCTGCACCTGCAGTAAGGTCATCTGGGGGTATTCCCGTTGGGTAAGAAATTGGTCATGCTCGTCCACTAGCATCCAGCGGCGGTCATGTTGAAAACCGCGGTCGGTTAGGGTGGCTGTATTTACCCGGATGCCGCCCAGGGATTTGATGGGATAGATGTATAAAGCGCTGATGGTGAGCATTAGGTGAACAAAAATATATTATCTTGATAAGGTTATAAATATTTTATTAAATATTAAAAACCAATGAATTAACAAGTAATATGCATTATAACATAAACTTTGTTATCGTGCAAAATAACGTTATCTTTAATCATCGAAGATTTCATTCATTATATTACTCAATCTTTCGGGTTGCCAGCAGCGGCTGAATTGACTAGCCAGGCACAAGAAATCCCGCTATATCTGAAAGGCAATTATGAGATCTTTACCGGGCATATTGGGAATAGAGAAGTGGCGTGGGCGAGAGTCAAAGATGAAACTGCGGTAACACCGGACAGGTTACAAGATCAAAAGCTTCGGCTGCAACAATATTTTAACATGCCGGTCGTCTTCATCTTCGATCAATTAGACAGCTGGCAGCGAAAGCGATTGATCGAAAGACAGATAGGGTTTGTCCAAACGAACAGGCAGATATATATACCGGAATTGTTCCTTCAGTTGAATGACCATCGCTCGGACTATCGGGGTACAATCAGGCGCCCAGAGTATTTGAGCTTTCCAGCTCAGGTTGCGATTCTATATCATTTACAAAAAGAGCCATTAGATCAGCAATTTGCGCAACAGATTGCCCCCAAGCTAGGCTATTCAGC
>Ga0105240_10002391_pt1 | contig 30231 bp, 34 predicted proteins | sample KBSC54metaG_FD_80426 | JGI IMG/M metagenome (GOLD analysis project Ga0105240, IMG submission 80426) | Corn rhizosphere microbial communities from Kellogg Biological Station, Michigan, USA - KBS C5-4 metaG | ecosystem: Host-associated > Plants > Roots > Rhizosphere > Soil | place: Michigan, USA... | reverse complement strand
CGCCCCGGGCCGGTGCTGATCGACATCACCAAGGACGCGCAGCAGAACTCGGCTCCATTCATCTGGCCGCCCAAGGTCGACCTGCCCGGCTACCGTCCGGTGACCAAGGCGCACGGCAAGCAGATCATCGCCGCTGCCGAACTGCTGGCCGAGGCCGAGCGGCCGGTGCTGTATGTGGGCGGCGGCGTCATCCGCTCGTCCGCCGAGAAGGTGCTGCTCGAGCTGGCCGAGAAGACGGGCGCGCCGGTCGTGACGACCTTGATGGCGCGCGGTGCCTTCCCCGACAGCCACCCGCAGCACCTCGGCATGCCCGGCATGCACGGCGCGGTTCCTGCGGTGCTCGCGCTGCAGGAGAGCGACCTCATCGTCGCGCTGGGCGCGCGCTTCGACGACCGCGTCACCGGCAAGGTGGCCGACTTCGCTCCGCACGCCAAGGTGGTGCACGTCGACATCGATCCGGCCGAGATCGGCAAGATCCGTCATGCCGACGTGCCGATCGTGGGTGATGCGAAGGACGTCATCGTCGACCTGATCGAGGCGTTCACGGCAGCGGCCAAGAAGCAGAAGCGGAGCGATGCGACCGCGCTCGTATCGCGGAGCGGTGGCGCCGCAGGGGCGGCGGCGCCTGGCAACACCGGAAATCTGGCGGCCTGGTGGGAGCGGCTGAACACGCTGCGTGCCGACTATCCGCTCGGGTACACCGAGCCTGACGACGGGCTGCTCTCTCCGCAGGCGATCATCAAGCGGATCGGCGAGCTCACCGGCCCCGAGGCGATCTACGCCGCGGGCGTCGGTCAGCACCAGATGTGGGCCGCACAGTTCATCAAGTACGAGCGGCCGCACGCCTGGCTCAACTCCGGTGGCGCCGGCACGATGGGCTACGCGGTTCCGGCTGCGATGGGCGCCAAGGTGGCTGAGCCCGATCGGGTGGTGTGGGCCATCGACGGCGACGGATGCTTCCAGATGACCAATCAGGAGCTCGCCACCTGCACGATCAACGACATCCCGATCAAGGTCGCGATCATCAACAACTCGAGCCTGGGCATGGTGCGCCAGTGGCAGACCCTGTTCTACGACGGACGGCACTCGTTCACCGACCTGAACACCGGCCATGTCGACGGCAGCGCGCAGACCCGCATGATCCCCGATTTCGTGAAGATGGCCGACGCGTACGGCGCGCTGGGCATCCGGGTCACCAAGCCCGACGAGATCGACGCCGCGATCAAGCTGGCGCTCGAGACCAACGACCGCCCGGTGGTCATCGACTTCATCGTGAGCCGCGACGCCATGGTGTGGCCGATGGTGCCGCAGGGCCTGGGCAACTCGCTCGTGCAGTACGCCCGCGATCACGCGCCGGCCTGGGAAGAGGAGTAAGAGCATGACTCATCACGTGCTGAGCCTCCTCGTCGAGGACAAACCCGGCCTGCTGACCCGCGTCGCCGGTCTGTTCGCGCGCCGAGGCTTCAACATCGAGTCGCTCGCCGTCGGCGCGACCGAGATCGACGGGCTGTCGCGCATCACCGTCGCCGTGGATGTCGAAGACGCCCCGCTCGAGCAGGTCACCAAGCAGCTCAACAAGCTGGTCAATGTGATCAAGATCGTCGAGCTCGACCCTGCGCAGTCGGTGCAGCGCGAGCACCTGCTGATCAAGGTGCGGGTCGACAACTCGAACCGCAGCCAGATCCTCGAAGCCGTCACGCTGTTCCGCGCACGCGTGGTCGATGTGGCGACCGATGCCCTGGTGATCGAGGTCACCGGCGACAGCGGGAAGGTGCAGGCGCTGCTGCGCGTGCTCGAGCCCTACGGAATCAAAGAGATCGCGCAGTCCGGCCTGCTGGCCATCGGCCGCGGCGGCAAGAGCATCACGGAACGCGTCTTCAAATCCTGACTCGCCCTTCGGGCGAGTACGTCAACCACCCCAACAGAGAGATACGCAACGCATGACTGAGATCTTCTACGACAAGGACGCCGACCTGTCGATCATCCAGGGCAAGAAGGTGGCCGTGATCGGCTACGGCTCGCAGGGCCACGCCCACGCGCTCAACCTGCGCGACTCGGGTGTCGAGGTCAAGATCGGCCTGAAGCCCGACTCCAAGTCGGTGGCGAAGGCCAAGGAGGCCGGCTTCGAGGTGCTCACCGCAGCCGAGGCCGCCAAGTGGGGTGACGTGATCGTCATCCTGGCCCCTGACCAGCACCAGCGCGGCCTGTACGCGGCCGACATCAAAGACAACCTCGAGCCCGGCAACGCGCTGCTGTTCGGCCACGGCTTCAACGTCCGCTTCGGCTACATCACCCCGCCCGAGGGCGTCGACGTGATCATGGTCGCCCCGAAGGGCCCCGGTCACACGGTGCGCCGCGAGTACGAGGCCGGTCGCGGCGTCCCCGTGATCGTCGCGGTCGAGCAGGATGCCACCGGTCACGCCTGGGACCTCGCCTGGTCGTACGCCAAGGGCATCGGCGGCCTGCGCGCCGGCGGCATCAAGACCACCTTCACCGAAGAGACCGAGACCGACCTGTTCGGCGAGCAGGCCGTGCTCTGCGGCGGCACCTCGCAGCTGGTCATGTACGGCTTCGAGACGCTCATCGAGGCCGGCTACCAGCCGCAGATCGCCTACTTCGAGGTGCTCCATGAGCTGAAGCTCATCGTCGACCTGATGTGGGAGGGCGGCATCGCCAAGCAGCGCTGGAGCGTCAGCGACACGGCCGAGTACGGCGACTACGTCAGCGGCCCGCGCGTCATCGACCCGAGTGTCAAGGAGCGCATGAAGGAGGTGCTCGCCGACATCCAGTCCGGTGCATTCGCGAAGCGCTTCATCGCCGACCAGGATGCCGGCGCCCCCGAGTTCCTCGCGCTGCGCGAGAAGGGCGCCGCGCACCCGATCGAGGCGACCGGCAAGGAGCTGCGCGCGCTGTTCGCGTGGAAGCAGCAGGACGCGGACTACGTGGAGGGCAGCGCGGCGCGCTAGTTCTCGACGATTCAGACGCGAAGGGCCGGGGGCGATCCTCCCGGCCCTTCGTCATCCCCGACGGCGGTCGGGTCGGGCCGTTACGGCCGCTTCGCCACCTCAAGAGCGGTCACGCCCGCCAGGCTGAGCCAGATGGTGTCGTCGGATTCCACGATGGTGGCCAGCACGGCTCCGCAATGCGGGCACCGCGCGACGGTCCCCAACCCGGCTTCGTAGACCATCGCGGCCCCGATCATCCCGGACGTGCCGCAGTTGACGCAGCGTCCGATCGCGGTGGTCAGGTCGAACGCGAAGAGATCGGAGAGCCGCCCGGCCAGGGCGTTGCCGTCGACGTGCGTCATGTCGCTGTCTCTTTCATCACTTGCCTCCGAAACGTTCGGTGCGGATGTCGCCGGCCGCGTGCCCGAGCTCGATCAGCCAGCCCGCGATGAGTTCGACGAATCCGGTCGAGCCGCAGAGGTAGACGCGCGGCTTCTCGGACGCCGGGATCACGAACCCGGCCAGCGCCTCTTTCGTGATGCGCCCGGCCGGCACCGGCCAGTCGTGCGGCGCGGTGCGGGAGTACACGTAGTCCACCTGCAGCCCGTTGGCGGCCAGCTGGGCCAGCTCCTGGCGGTAGAACACGTCATCCGGCTTCCGCACCGCGTAGAGCAGGCGGAACGGCGTGGGATCGCCGGCCTCCGCGTGGGCACGCACCATCGCCAGGAAGGGCACGACGCCCGAGCCGCCGGCGATCAGCTGAACGGGGCGAGGGTCATGGGTGACGGACTGCGGCATCCAGACGAAGTAGCCGCCGAGCGGCCCGTGCAGCTCGAGCTTGTCGCCGATCATCACGTCTTCGACCAGGAACGGCGACACCTCGCCGTCGGGCAGTTCGTCGACGGCCAGTTCGACGCGCGATCCGGGCCCCGCCGACGCGATCGAGTAGGAGCGCTGGGCCTGGTAGCCGTCGGGCGCGGTGAGCCGCACATCCAGGTGCTGCCCGGCGTCGTTGCCCGGCCAGTCGGGCACCTCGAGCACCAGGCGACGAGCGCTGCCGGTCTCGGGCCGTGCCTCGACGACCGTGCCGGTGTACCACGCGGTGCGCCGACTTTCGAGCGGCTCGACCGCTGCGGGTCCGCTCACCAGTAGCGCTCTTCCTTCCACGGGTCGCCGTGCAGGTTGTAGCCCGCCTGCTCCCAGAATCCAGGGTCGTTGCTGTCCATCAGAGTCAGGCCGTTGACCCACTTCGCGCTCTTCCAGAAGTACAGGTGAGGAACCAGCAGTCGGGCCGGCCCCCCGTGCTCCGGGTCGAGCGGGGCGCCATCGGCCTCGAAGGCGACCCAAGCCTGGCCGTTCAGCAGTTCGTCGAGCGGGACGTTGGTGGTGTAGCCGCCGTAGCTGTGGGCCATGACGTACTTGGCGTGCGTCGGAATGCCCGCGAGGATCTTGTCGATCGGCACTCCCCGCCACGGCATCTCGAGTTTCGACCAGTGCGTGACGCAGTGGATGTCGACGGTGATGTCCTCGATGCCGAGGGCCCGCAACTCGTCCCAACTCCAGTGCGTCTGGGCGCCCGTCTCGGTCGTGACGGTGAACGACCAGTCGTCCGTCGAGATCTTCGGAGTCGGACCGGCCGAGAGCACCGGCCAGTCCTCGACCTTGGTCTGGCCCGGGGGAAGGCGCGGATCCCGCTCCCGGTTGCGGCCGCTGAACCCTCGCGTGATGAACGACATGGCCTCAGCGTAGCCACGGAGCTCCCACGACGGCAGCCCCGGGGAGGCGGCCCCGGCACGGCACCGGCAGCGCCGCCTAGGCTGACGGCATGACCATCGCGCTCGGGCTGCCGGCGATCCGCCGCGATCCGAGCGTCGCGCCGTCGACCGACGGGCGCCCCGACGTCGCGGGACTCGTGGATCGCTTCGGCCGCGTCGCCCGCGACCTGCGCGTGTCCATCACCGAGAAGTGCTCGCTGCGCTGCACGTACTGCATGCCCGCCGAGGGGCTGCCTGCGATTCCGAGCGATGACTTGCTGACCGCTCCCGAGATCGCCCGCCTGGTCGGGATCGGCTGGCGGTCCCTGGGCGTCAAAGAGGTGCGCTTCACCGGAGGTGAGCCGCTCACGCGGGGCGACCTGGTCGAGATCGTTCGGTTGAGCGCGCAGGCCGCGCCCGGCATCCCGTTGGCGATGACCACGAACGGGATCGGGCTGGACCGCCGGGCCGAGGCCCTGCGTGCGGCCGGCCTGACCCGGGTCAACGTGTCGCTCGACACCGTCGACCGGGAGCACTTCAGCCGGCTGACCCGCCGCGACCGGTTGCCTGCCGTGCTGCGCGGGATCGCTGCCGCGTCGGCGGCGGGCTTCGCGCCGCTCAAGATCAACGCAGTGCTGATGCGCGAGACTCTCGCCGACGCACCTGAGCTGCTCGCCTGGGCGTTGGAGCATGACGCGCGGCTGCGCTTCATCGAGCAGATGCCCCTGGATGCCGACGAGGCCTGGCAGCGCGCGAACATGGTGCCGGCTGCCGAGCTCCTCGACGTGCTGTCGTCGCGGTTCACCCTGACGCCGATCGGCCGTGAAGACCCGTCAGCGCCCGCTGAGGAGTGGGCGGTGGATGGCGGGCCCGCGACGGTCGGCATCATCGCCTCGGTGACCCGCTCGTTCTGCGCCGACTGCGACCGCACACGGATCACCGCGGAGGGCACCGTGCGCTCGTGCCTGTTCGGCGACGACGAGACCGACCTGCGCGGGATGCTGCGCGGTGGAGCCTCCGACGATGAGCTCGCCGACCGCTGGCGCGCCGCGATGTGGGGCAAGCAGGCGGGGCACGGGATCGACGCGGCGGACTTCGTCCGGCCGATTCGCTCGATGGGCGGGATCGGCGGGTGACGTCGATCCGGTATTTCGCCGCCGCTGCAGAGGCGGCAGGTCGTGCAGACGAGGTGTGGCCCGAGCCGGTCGCGACGGTCGGCGAGCTGCGCGCCGCCCTGGTCGCGCGCTACGGTGCCGCGATGGAGCGGGTGCTCGAAACCGGGTCGTTCCTGGTCGACGGGGTCGTGTCGCGTGATCCGGATCGCGCGTTGGGCGCGCGCGTCGACGTGCTGCCGCCGTTCGCCGGCGGCTGAGCGTTCCGCCCGAGGGGCGATCGACTGATGGGCATGGCTGATCGAAATCCCCATTTCAGTTCGGACGCAATTGAGCGCGAACTGAAATGAGAAATGAGGGAGCCTGCCTCCCCCGCGGCCGGCTCGAACTAGGCCATTCCCACCCACTCGGAGACGCCGTCATCGAGGTGCTGGCGCTTCCAGATCGGCACGCGCTGCTTGATCTCGTCGACCAAACGCGCGCACGCCGCGAAGGCGTCCGCTCGGTGGGGCGCCGCGACGCACGCGATCAGCGCGACGTCGCCGATCACGAGGTGTCCGATGCGGTGTGAGGCGGCCACGCGCAGCCCCGATTCGGCGGCGATGGACTCGCACACCTCGCGCAGGAAGGCCTCGGCATCCGGGTGCGCCTCGTAGTCGAGAGCCGACACGCCCGCGCCGTGATCGTGATCGCGGATGACGCCTTCGAAGGTCACGACCGCTCCGTCGGCGGTGGTCTGTACGAAGGCCTCGAGGGCGGCGCGGTCGAGCGGGGCGTCCGTCACCCGTGCGAGAACGTCAGCCATGGTGGTGGCCACCGCCCGCGAGCTGGTCGACGAGATGCGGGAGCAGCTCGTCGAGTACGGCGAGGCCGTCGCGCACGCCGCCGGGCGATCCGGGCAGGTTCACCACGATGGTGCCGCCGGCGACGCCGGCCACCGCGCGGCTGAGCGCTGCCGTCGGCGTGGAGGCGCGGCCGGCGGAACGGATGGCTTCGGCGATGCCGGGCAGTTCCTGGTCGAGCACGGCACGGGTGGCCTCCGGCGTGCGATCCTGCGGATGGATGCCCGTGCCCCCGGTCGTGAGCAGCACCGCCGGCCGCGTGCCCACCGCGGCCTCGATCGCGGCGGCGATCGCGGCATCCGGAGTCACGACCACGGGATCGGGGGTGAAGCCGTGCCCGCTCAACCACTCGGTGATCAGCGGCCCGGTGGTGTCGGCGCGGGTGCCCTCGGCGGCCCCGGTGGACGAGACGATCACGACGGCTCGGCCTCGGTCGGGCGTGCCCGACACCGCGGCGGGAGCCTCGTGCCCCGCGTCGCGCGTCCAGCGTCCTCGCTTGCCGCCGCTCTTCGACAGCAGCCGGATGTCGGTCAGCACCGCCGAGGGATCGACGGCCTTCACCATGTCGTGCAGCGTGAGTCCGGCCAGCGCGACCGCGGTGAGCGCCTCCATCTCGACCCCGGTGCGCGCGGTCACCGAGACCGCAGCCGAGATCCCGATCGATGACGTGCCGAACTCGAACTCGATGGTGACCCCGTCGAGCGGCAGCAGGTGGGCGAGCGGGATGAGCTCGCTCGTCCTCTTCGCCGCCGCGATTCCCGCGATGCGGGCGGTCGCCAGCACGTCAGCCTTGGGCAGGCCATCGGCGCGCACCAGGGCCACGACCTCCGGGGTGGTCTTGAGCCGCCCACTCGCGACGGCGAAGCGGTGAGTGACCGGCTTGGCGCCCACGTCGATCATGCGGGCACGGCCGTGGTCGTCGAGGTGGCTCAGTTTCCGGTCGCTCATAGCAGCCAAGTCTCCACGGATTCGCCCGCCGCCACCTCGGTCACGTCCTCGGGGATGATGATCAGCACATCGGATGCCGCCAGCGCCGCCACGAGATGCGAGCTCGATCCGCCCACCGGGGTGACGCCCTCGCGGCCCACACGCCGCCCGCGCAGGAACTGCCGCCGCCCCGGGATCGACCGCACCGCGGAGTCCAGAACGCGGGTCTCGACGACGCGCGCCGGCAGTCCGGCCCGCTCGCGCAGCAGCGGGGCGACGAAGAGTTCGAAACTCAGCTGACTGCTCACGGGATTGCCGGGGAAGCAGACGACCGGAACACCGTCCCAGTCCCCGAGCGCCTGCGGACCACCGGGCTGCATCGCGAGCACATCCACCACGGCGCCTCGCGGCTCGAGCAGCTCGCGAACCACCTCGTGATCGCCCATCGAGATGCCGCCGCTGGTCAGGATGAGGCGGGCGCCGAGCCGGAGCGCCGCGTCGAGCAGCGCTTCCAGTTCGGCGGACTCGTCGCGGACGCGGCCCTCGAGCACCACCTCGCCGCCCGCTGCCCGCACCGCCGCGGCCAGGGCCACGCCGTTCGAGTCGAAGATCTGGCCGGGTTCGAGCTCGGCGCCTGGCGCGACCAGCTCGCTTCCCGTGCTGATGATCGCGACCGGCAGCTGCTCGACGACCTGCACCTCGGTGAGACCGGCCGCGGCCAGCGCCGCCAGGTGCCGCGATCCCAGCACGGTGTGAGCAGGCACGACGACGTCGCCCGCCCGTAGATCCGATCCGGGCTCGCGAACGTATTCGCCCGCTGACCGGCCGCGCGAGATGGAGACGTAGTCGTTCGCCGCCAGGGTGTCTTCGACCGGGATGATCGCATCCGCGCCCTCGGGAACGGGCGCCCCGGTCATGATCTTGACCGCGGTGCCGGGCTTCAGGCGCGCGGGATCGCCGGGAGCCGCGGCGACCTCGCCGACGACCGGAAGCGAGATCGGCGCCGATGCGACGTCCGCCGCCCGCACGGCGTAGCCGTCCATCTGCGAGTTGCGGAACGGCGGCAGATCGATCGGCGAGACGACATCCCCGGCCGCGACCCTGGCCAGCGCCTCCGCCAGCGGAAGCGACTGCGGCGTGCGACGCCGGATCGCGTCGCCGGCCAGCGCCTCGCGCACACGTGCCGCGTGCACATCGACGGGGATGCGCGCCGACGGCGCGTCGTCGCTCGTGCGCGCCACTAGTAGGCCGCCATCTCGGGATCGACCTGCACACGCCAGGCGTCGATGCCGCCGGTGAGGTGTCGCACCCGGGTGAACCCGGCCTTCTCGAGCAGCTCGAGGGCGCGCGCCGACCGCACGCCGTGGTGGCAGTAGACGACGATGGAGGCGTCGCGTCCGCCGGAGGCCTCGGCCAGTTCGTCGAGGCGATCCGGCAGCTGGCCGAGCGGGATGAGCACCGAGTCGGGCAACGAGACGAACGACGCCTCCGGGGCCTCGCGCACATCCAGCAGCAGGGGCGGTGTCTCGTGGATGCCGGCGGTCGTCGGCCCGGCAAGCAGCTGCTGCAGCTTGGCCGGCGTCACCGATCGCTCGGGATCGGGATCGCGGACCGCGGTGCGCTCCTCGAGCGAGCCGGGGCGCGTGGCATCCGGGTCGCGTCGGTATTCGATCTCGCGCGTCGCGCCGGTCAGCGCGTCGAAGGTGGCGACGCGGCCGATGAGCGGCTCGCCGACGCCGGTGAGCAGCTTCAACGCCTCGCCCGCCATCATCGCCCCGATGACGGCGCACACGGTGGGCAGCACCCCGACCAGCTCGCAGCTCAGCGCCTCGTCGTCGCTCGGCTGCACCGGGAAGAGGTCGCGGTAGTCGACGCCCTGCTCGTCCCAGGCGACGCCGACCTGTCCCGAGTACTGGGCGGCGGAGCCCCACACCATGGGGATGCCGCGAATCGCGGCCGCGTCGTTGGCCACGTACCGCGTGGCGAAGTTGTCGGAGCCGTCGATCAGGAGGTCGGCGTCCAACAGGAGGTCGAAGGAGTTCGCCTCGACGAACCGCTCGTGGTGGCGGATGACGGTGGTCTCGGGCGAGAGGCGGGCGACGGCATCCGCCGCCGAGTCGACCTTGGGGCGGCCCACATCGGCGATCCCGTGGATGGTCTGCCGGGCCAGGTTGCTCAGCTCGACGGTGTCGTCGTCGATGATCGCGATCGTGCCGACTCCTGCCGCGGCAAGCGCCGGGATCACCGAACTGCCGAGCCCGCCGGCTCCGATCACGAGCACGTGGGCCTCAGCCAGTGCGCGCTGCGCCTCGACGCCGAACCCGTTGAGCACGCGCTGGCGCAGGAAGCGCGAGGAGTCGGGGTCGACCGAGGAGGCCATGAGCCGATTCTTCCAGCCTGCGCGAGCTTTCGCCCACGCCGCGTCTGCATCCGCAGATGCGGCTAATCTAGGCACTCTGAAGCGCAGGAGCGGAGGAAATACCGATGAACCAGTTCCGCATCAGCGAGGCAGCTGCCTTGCTCGGCGTCAGCGACGACACCGTGCGTCGGTGGGGCGAGAGCGGCAAGCTCCGCATCCGCAAGTCCGAGTTGGGTCGGCAGATCGTCGACGGTGTCGACCTCGTGCCCCTGATGACGGATGCCGCCGCCGAGTCGCCGATCGCGGCCGCCTTTCCACATGCCCGCGCCTCGGCCCGCAATCGGCTGACCGGCATCGTGACCGCCGTCACCAAAGACGGGGTGATGGCCCAGGTGGAGTTGCAGGCCGGCCCGTTCCGCATCGTCTCGCTGATGACCCGCGAGGCCGCGGACGAACTCGAGCTGCAACCCGGCATGCTCGCCGTCGCCAGTGTGAAGGCGACCGTGGTCGTTGTCGAACTGCCCGAGGAGGGCCGCGCGTGAAGGTCCGGCCCTCCCGTCTCGCGGCGGCCGCGCTGATGACCGCCGCCGGGGTGTCGCTGGCGGCATGCTCCGGCCCGTCGCACGCTCCGGCCCCCTCCACGAGCGCCGACCCGCTCGCCGGCACAGTGACGGTGCTGGCTGCGGCATCCCTCACCGAGGTGTACGGCGACCTGGCCGCCCGTTTCGAGAAGCTGCACCCGAAGGTGACGATCACCGAGAACTTCGGCGGCAGCTCGGCGCTCGCGGCTCAGATCGTGCAGGGCGCACCCGCCGACCTGTTCGCCACGGCGAACGAGGCCACCATGGAGACGGTCACGGATGCCGGCCTGGCCGACGGCACGCCGGTCGTGTCCGCGACCAACATCCTGACCTTGGTGGTGCCCCCCTCGAATCCGGCGGGCGTGAAGACGGTCGCCGATCTGGCGAAACCGGGCGTCAAGGTCGCTCTTTGCGACAAGAGCGTGCCGTGCGGCTCGGCCGCGATCAGCCTACTGGCCGCCGAGAAGCTGAGCGTGACGCCGGTCACGCTCGAGACCGACGTCAAGGCCGTGCTCACCAAGGTCGAGCTCGACGAGGTGGATGCCGGCTTGGTCTACGTGACCGATGCCCGGACCGCGGGCGCCAAGGTCACCCAGATCCCGATACCGGACGCGGCGAACGTGATCAACCGCTATCCGATCGTCGTGCTCGCCGGATCGACGCACAAGGCGGCCGCCCGGGCGTTCGAGCAGTTCATCCTGTCGGCCACCGGCAAGGCAGCGCTGAAGAATGCCGGATTCGGTGCCCCGTAGCGCGCGGCGGCGCGGCCCCGCGTTCGCCGTCTGGGTGATCGCCGGCGTCGCCCTCGCCCTGCTCGTGCTGCCGCTGCTGGCGGTCCTGCTCTCGGCGCCGTGGCCGCGGATCCCCGCACTGCTCATCGCTCCCGAGACGCTCCAGGCGCTCGGGCTCTCGGTGCTCACGGCAGTGATCTCGACGGCACTGTGTCTCGTGCTGGGCATCCCGTTGGCCGTGGTCCTCGCCCGGTCGGTGGCGTGGCCGGTCGTGCCGCGGCGATTGCTGCGCGCTGCGGTCACCATCCCGCTCGTGCTGCCACCGGTGGTCGGCGGACTCGCCCTGCTCCTGCTCCTGGGGCGCAACGGGATCCTCGGGCGCGTCCTCGCCGCGGCGGGCATCACCATCCCGTTCACGACGGGCGCCGTCGTCATCGCGCAGACCTTCGTCGCGATGCCGTTCCTGGTCTTCGCCGTCGAGGGAGCGCTGCGCGGCGCCGATCGGCGGGTCGAACTCGCGGCGGCCTCGCTCGGAGCGTCCCCGTCGCGGGTCTTCAGCACGGTGACGATCCCGCTCATTGCGCCCGGCGTCGCAGCTGGCGCGGTGCTCTGTTTCGCCCGCGCACTCGGGGAGTTCGGCGCGACCATCACCTTCGCCGGCTCCTACCCCGGGGTGACGCGCACCCTGCCGATCGCCAGCTACCTGGCCTCGCAGACCGATCTGGACCAGTCGATCGCGCTGGCGCTCGTGCTGCTCGTGGTATCGGTGGGCGTGCTGCTGGGTCTGCGTGACCGGTGGTTGCCGGGGGTGCACGGGTGAGTGCCGCGGGCGGCGCTCCGGCGGCACTGGTCGTCGACATCGCCGCGCGGCGGGGTGCGTTCGAGGTGACGGCCGGGTTCCATGTCGTCGCGGGGCGTCCGCTCGCGCTCGTCGGACCCAACGGCGCCGGAAAAACCACCGTGCTGAACGCGCTGGCCGGGCATCTCGCCGTCGAGCGCGGCAGCATCCTGCTCGACGGCCGCGACATCGTCGGCCTCCCGCCCGAGGCGAGACGGATCGGCGTGGTGTTTCAGGACTTCCTGCTCTTCCCGCACCTGACCGTCGCCGACAACGTGGCATACGGCATCCGGATGCGGGGCTCGCGACGCGCTGCCGCCCGGGCCGCCGCACTCCCGTGGCTCGAGCGTTTCGACCTCGCGGCCCTCGCCGAGCGGTACCCGCATGAACTCAGCGGGGGGCAGGCACAACGCGTCGCCCTCGCGCGCGCCCTCGCCGCCGAGCCGGATGCCCTGCTGCTCGACGAGCCGATGGCGTCGCTCGATGTCGAGGTCCGCGATGACGTTCGCGCCGAGCTCGCCCGGCACCTGCGCGAGTTCTCCGGGCCCACCGTGGTGGTGACCCACAGCGCGGTCGATGTGGAGGCGCTCGCCTCCGATGTTGTGGTGCTCGAGGGCGGAGCGGTGACGCAACGCGGCGCCTGGGCGCACGTGCGCAAGGCGCCCGCGACGCCGTACGTGACGCGGTTGGTGCAGCGCGGCGAGGAGTGAGGTCTCGTCGCGTCGCCAACCCCCAGCCGCACGAGACAGAATGAACGGGTGGCCCGCGCATCCCAACCTCCCCCCGAGGACGACGACGACGAGGCCCTCCGCTGGGCGGGCGACGAGCTGCGCGGCGGCGTCGATCCACTGACCCGCAACCGGGTCGCCGGGGTGGCGACGCCCGGTGTCGACCACGAGATGGATGCCGCGCCCGCGCCGGCGGGCAACCTCGCTCGCGCGGCAGCCACCGTCGGCTTCGCGGTGGTGTACCTGGCCATCGTAGTGGGGTGGATCCTCTCGGTGCAGATCACCGGCTCCACCGCCGCCGACGTGTTCTCGCAGGTGGCGTGGCAGTTCGGGGAGTTCGTCGCGATCATCTCCGGAGCGCTCTGGTATCTGGCCGTCCTGACGCTCACGCCCGACAGCCGCGCGGCGGTTCGCGTGGGCTGGTTCGCGCTCGGGGTCGGGGTGCTGGTGCCCTGGCCGGTCCTGCTGGTGGTGGCCTCGTGAGCAAGATCGTGGTCTGGGTCGTATTCGCCCTGCTCTACGCCTACCCGCTGTTCGAGGGCATCTCGAACCTGATCGCGCTGCCGCCGTTCTACGCCGCGAACGGCATAGGCGCGGCCGTTCCGTGGTGGCTGCTGATCATCGGCGTCGTCGCGCCGGTGCTGCTCTACCTCGCGGCGCTCTGGATCGGGCGCGGCCGCGAGCTGTTCGCGCGCACGCTGATCCTCGCCGTCGGTCTCGCCGCCGCCAACGCGCTCGTGCTCAGCGCGGTCTCGTGGGCGGGAGCCCTGCAGCCCGCCTTGAAATAGCGCGAGCTAGCGCAACGGCAGTACCGCCACCAGCACCAGCGCGATCAGCGCGAGCTGACCCAGATAACGCGGCCAGAACGCGATCGCCGCGCGCCCGAACCTGTCGCGGTGCTGCGACGCGTAGGCGTTGGCCGGGAACACCAGGATGAGGAACACGACCAGCGCGATCCCGGTGAGTTCGCGCAACAGCGGCCACGGCGTCAGCAGCCCTGCCGCCCCGGCCAGTTCGGCGACGCCCGTGACGGCCACGAGGAACGCGGGGGAGGGCATCCCGGGCCTCCTCAATGCGGGAGGGATCATCGCCCGCATGCCACGGCGCACCCGCGGTACGAAGTGCGTCACGCCCATGAACGCGAAGACACCCGCCAGCAGGATGCGCAGCCCGAGCTGCACCCAGTCCGCCGCTGTCACGGGGCGTCTTCCGTCGTCATGGCTCCATCGTCGCACCCGCTAAACTCGGACCGCCGAGCCCGCCACCGCCGAGGCCGGCTCTCCGACCCCGAAGGAACTCTCTCGTGGCCAAGCCGATCGTCCTGATCGCCGAAGAACTCTCTCCCGCCACCGTCGAGGCCCTCGGCCCCGACTTCGATGTGCGCAACGTCGACGGCACCGACCGGCCGGCCCTGCTGTCCGCGCTCGCCGAGGCAGACGCCATCCTGATCCGCTCCGCCACCCAGGTGGACGCCGAAGCCATCGCGGCCGCGCCGAAGCTGAAGGTCGTGGCCCGCGCCGGCGTCGGTCTCGACAACGTGGACATCAAGGCCGCCACCGAGGCCGGCGTCATGGTCGTCAACGCCCCGACCTCCAATATCATCAGCGCCGCCGAGCTCACCATCGGCCACCTGCTCAGCATCGCCAGGCACATCCCGGCGGCGAATGCGAGCCTGGCTGCCGGCGAGTGGAAGCGCTCCAAATACGCCGGTGCCGAACTCTTCGAGAAGACCGTCGGCATCATCGGTCTGGGCCGCATCGGCGCGCTCATCACCACGCGCCTGCAGGCCTTCGGCATGAACGTGGTCGCCTACGACCCCTATGTCACCTCCGCGCGCGCGCAGCAGATGGGCGTGCAGCTGCTGTCGCTCGACGAGCTGCTCGAACAGTCCGACTTCATCACGATCCACATGCCCAAGACGCCCGAGACGACCGGCATGATCGGCGCGGCTCAGCTGAAGAAGATGAAGAAGACGGCATACATCGTCAACGTCGCCCGCGGCGGTCTGATCGACGAGGACGCCCTGGCCGACGCGCTCGCGAAGAACGTCATCGCGGGCGCCGGTCTCGATGTCTTCGTGAGCGAGCCGCCGACGGGGTCGAAGCTGCTCGGACTCCCGAACATCGTGGTGACGCCCCACCTCGGCGCCTCGACCGACGAGGCCCAGGAGAAGGCCGGTGTCTCGGTCGCGAAGTCGGTCCGGCTCGCGCTCGGCGGCGAACTGGTGCCGGATGCGGTCAACGTCGCCGGGGGAGCCATCGATCCGTTCGTGCGGCCCGGCATCGCCCTCGTCGAGAAGCTCGCGCAGGTGCTCGCCGCGGTCGCCGGGCACGGAGCGCTCACCGACCTCGAGGTCGACGTGCGCGGCGAGCTCGCCGCGTACGACGTCAGCGTGTACCGCCTCGCGGCGCTGAAGGGCTACTTCACGAACCAGGTCACCGAGAACGTCTCGTACGTCAACGCTCCACTCCTCGCCGAGCAGCGCGGCATCACCTCGCGGCTGACCACCGACGAGGAGAGCAAGGACTACCGCAACACCACGACCCTGCGCGGCGCCCTCTCGGACGGCACCACCGTCGAGGTCTCGGGAACCCTGTCGGGCACCAAGATGGTGGAGAAGATCATCGGTCTGAACGGATACGACATCGAGGTCCCGATCGCCGACCACCACGTCGTGATGTTCTACACCGACCGCCCCGGGATCGTCGCGGTCTACGGCAAGGAGTTCGGCGACGCCGGCGTCAACATCGCGGGCATGCAGGTCGCACGCCGGAGTGCGGGCGGTCAGGCCCTCAGCATCATCACGGTCGACTCCCCGGTGCCCGACGAGGTGCTGGCCCGCGTCGCCTCGGCGATCGACGCCGACGAGGTGCGCGAGATCGACATCGTCAACGCGTAGCAGCGCGCGCGGATGTCGAAATCCGGGAGTACCGTTCGTCGCGTCCTCAGAGGACAGAACGCGGCCGCACAGGCCGCCTGACGAGAGGCCGGATCATGGCAGAGGAATACATCGTCTTCATCGTCGAGCCTGACTGGGATCCGTCCCAGGTCAGCGAGGCGGAGTGGACATCGGTCATGCGCGCGCACCAGGCGTTCGCCCAAGCCGTGCGGGATGCCGGGGCGGAGCTGCTCGGTGGCGATGCCCTGCAGCCGCCCAAGATGGCCGTGCGCATCCAGCCCGCGACCGAGGGCTCGCCGGCCGTGTTCACCGACGGCCCGTTCGGCGAGATCAAAGAGGTCATCACCGGCTATTACAAGCTCGGCGTCAAGGACGCCGCGCAAGCCCGCGAGCTCGCGGCACAGGTTCCCACCTCCGGCCACATCGAGCTCTACCCGGTGATGGACACCGGCTCGATGTCATGAGCCGGTGACCGGCGGCTCCCGGCCGCCATCCCCGCCCGGCGATGACGAACTCTCTGCGGTGTTCCGGGCCGAATGGCCGAAGATCTTGGCGACACTGATCCGGTACACCGGCAGTGTCGAGCTTGCCGAGGATGCGGTGCAGGAGGCTTTCGCGCGCGCCGTGGTGTCGCGCGACCGCGCGCTGCTGATCAACCCGGCCGCGTGGATGACGACCGTCGCCAAACGGATCGTGATCGACGCCGTGCGGCGAGACGTCGCGCTGCGTCGGCGACTCCCGCTGCTCGCCGAGGAGGAGGCGGTCGCCCCACGAGGCCCGTCGCTCGCCGACTCGCCGGCCGACGACGACCGACTCGGGTTGCTGTTCCTGGCCTGCTCGCCCGAGCTGACGCCCGAGACACGGCTGGCGCTCGCGCTGCGATTCGTCTGCGGCGTCTCCACTGAGGCGATCGCCGATGCACTCCTCGTCGAGCACGCGACCATGAGCGCCCGGCTCACAAGGGCCAAGAAGCGCATCGAGAGTGACGGCATCCGGTTCTCGACGCCGGATGCCGCCCAGCGCGCCGAGCGACTGGATGATGTGCTCAGCACGGTCTACGTGCTCTACACGACGGGCCATGCGGCGCCGGCCGGGTCACCGCTCGGCGGCGGTGCGAGCGCCGGTCCATCGGCCACCACGACCGCGATCGAGCTCGCGAGGGCCCTGCGCCGGCTGCTGCCCGACGACCGCGAGGTGGCGGGATTGCTCTCGCTGCTCCTGCTCACCGAGGCCAGGGCGAGCACCCGTCTGACCGAGGGCGGCGAACTGGTGACGCTCGAGAACGCCGATCGGCGGCGCTGGGACGTCAGGCGCATCCAGGAGGGCCTCGACCTTGCCGTCATCGCGCTTCCCGGGGGTGGCCGCTTCGCACTTCAGGCAGGCATCGCCGGCCTGCACGCCGAGGCTCCGAGCTGGAGCGGCACCGATTGGACGGCGATCGGCGCACTGTACGACCGCCTGCTCGGCGTCTGGCCGTCGCCGGCTGCCGAGCTGGCCCGCATCGTGGCGCGCAGCTACGGCGCCGCAGGCCCGGAGGCGGCCCTCGGCGAGTTGGATGCTCTCGAGCCACGACTGCGCGGCGCGGTGGGACGTCAGGCGGTCGCCGTGCGCGCGGACCTGCTGCGTCGCATCGGTCGCGTCGCCGAATCCCGAGAGGCGTATCTGCGGGCCGCTGCCGAGGAGCGGCACGCCCCGACTCGCGACTTCTTCGGCAGGCGGCTCGCCGAACTCGACCGGGGGTGATGCCGATCGAGCTCGGCGAATCCGCCGCTCGCGGTCGCTACATCGCGACCGTCTCGTTGATCTCGATCCGACCGCCGGCCGCAAGGTGCGGGTGATCGCTGAGAAGCGCGGTAATCGCCTCGATGCTGGCCGCCTCGACAGTGGAATACCCGTTGGTGCCGCTTGCCGGGAGCGAAGCTCCGACCGAGCTGACGGGCCCGAAGGCGTTGCCCATGTCGAGGACCGCGGATCCGGCATTGCCGAACCACGCCATCCACGCTGCCATCGTCTTCTCGCCCTCTTCGGGGCTCTGCGGCATCGCGCCGCCTTGGTAGAGCAGGACGTACTTCGTCATCGGTCTCTCCTTGTGTCGAGGTGACATGTCGAGGTGACGGGCGGATGCCCGCACCATCACCTCGACGAGCGGAGTGGCCGGAATTCGACAGCCGCTACTCGACCGGCGGTGTGACGTGCGTCTCGCGCGAGGCGACGCTCTCGCCGCTAGCGGGATCGACCGCCGTGCGAACGGTGGTCACGCTGCTGCGCTTGCGCACCAGCAGCACGATGCCGATGATCGCCACGACGACGCCGGCTCCCATCAGCAGGTCGCCGACCAGCTGCAGGTCGATCCAGCTGACCTGAAACCGCACGGCGAAGCGCAGGATGGCGCCGACTACGAACAGGAAGATTCCTAGACCGATATTCATGGACCCGACCCTAACGTGTGGTCGTACCCCGATCGGGGGACAAGACGCCGCGCGAAGGCCGACACGGTAGGCTCGGCAGCATCCGGAACGCCCGCAATCGCGGCCCTCGCGGCGCGTAGCTGGGAGCCGACTGACAGTTCTATGGGCGCAACCGGCAACCCCGAATTCGCAGGAGCACGCGTGACTCAAACCATCGATCTGGCCACCATCCCGGGCGACGGGATCGGCCCGGAAGTGACGGCCGAGGCGGTCGAGACACTGCGTGCGGCCGTGGCGGGCGAGGCCGAGTTGCGCGTCACGGAGTATCCGTTCAGCGCGCGGCACTACCTCGAGACCGGCGACATCCTGAGCGACGACGATCTGACCGCGCTCGCCGCGCACGAGGTCATCCTTCTCGGTGCCGTCGGCGGAGACCCGCGCGATCCGAAGCTGGCGGGGGGCATCATCGAGCGCGGCCTGCTGCTGAAGCTGCGCTTCGCCTTCGACCATTACGTCAACCTCCGCCCGACGGTGCTGCTGCCGGGTGTGGTGAGCCCGTTGTCCGATCCCGGCGACGTCGACTTCGTGGTCGTGCGGGAGGGCACCGAAGGGCCGTACGTCGGCAACGGCGGCAGCATCCGGGTCGGAACGCCGCACGAGATCGCCAACGAGGTCAGCGTGAACACCGCCTTCGGCGTGCAGCGGTTGGTGAAGTACGCGTTCGATCTGGCCGAGAAGCGCCGCAAGAAGCTGACCCTCGTGCACAAGACCAACGTGCTGACGAACGCCGGGTCCCTCTGGTCGCGCAGCGTGCAGGCCGAGGCGGCCAATCATCCAAGAGTGGCCTGGGACTACCTGCACGTGGATGCCGCGACGATCTTCTTGGTCACCGATCCTGCTAGGTTCGACGTGATCGTCACGGACAACCTCTTCGGCGACATCCTCACCGACCTGGCCGGCGCTATCAGCGGCGGCATCGGACTCGCGGCCTCGGGCAACATCAACCCGGATGGCACGTTCCCCTCGATGTTCGAGCCCGTGCACGGTTCGGCTCCGGACATCGCCGGACTGCAGAAGGCCGACCCCACGGCGGCGATCCTGTCCACCGCGTTGCTGCTCGACCACCTCGGGCTGACGGATGCGGCCGGACGCGTGACCGCGGCTGTGACGGCCGACCTCGCCGCACGAGGATTGGCTGTGCGCTCGACCGCCGAGGTCGGCGCCGCGATCCGGACCCGGTTGGGCACGCGGTAAAAGGCGCAGACTAGACCTCACGACGACGAAGGACAGCATCATGGTGAACCTCCTCCCGATGGCCACGCAGGATCTGCTCTGGCAGGTCACCCGCAACGAGAGCGCGAAGAGCGACGCGGAGCGCGCCGAGATCCTTGCGAACCCGGGGTTCGGCAAGTTCTTCACCGACCACATGGTCGACATCTGCTGGTCCGAGAACGGCGGATGGCACCGCCCGCGAGTGCAGCCGTACGGGCCGATCTCGATCCAACCCTCGGCCGCCGTGCTGCACTACGCCCAAGAGGTGTTCGAGGGGCTCAAGGCGTATCGCCACGCGGACGGGTCGATCTGGTCGTTCCGGCCCGAGCAGAACGCCGCGCGCATGCAGCGCTCGGCACGCCGCCTCGCTCTGCCCGAGCTGCCGACCGAGTACTTCCTCGACTCGATCCGTCAACTGATCGCGGTGGATGCCGCCTGGGTGCCCGACGCGCCGGAGACGAGCCTCTACCTGCGCCCGTTCATGTGGGCCAAGGAGGCCTTCCTCGGGGTGCGCGCCGCCGCCAAGGTGAACTACAACGTGATCGCGAGCCCCGCGGGCGCCTACTTCAGCGGCGGTGTCGAACCGGTGTCGATCTGGCTGTCGACGAACTACACCCGCGCGGGCCACGGCGGAATGGGTGCTGCCAAGACCGGCGGCAACTACGCGTCATCGCTGCTGCCGCAGCAGGAGGCGTACGAGAACGGCTGCGCCCAGGTGCTGTTCCTCGACGCCCAGGAGGGCACATACATCGAGGAGCTCGGCGGCATGAACCTCGTGCTGGTCACCAAGGACAAGACCCTGATCACGCCAGACAGCGACTCGATCCTCGAGGGCATCACCCTCGACTCCATCCTCAAGCTCGGTCGCGATCGCGGCTACAAGGTCGAGCAGCGGCCGATCCCGATCAGCGAATGGCGCGAGGGTGCCGAGTCGGGCGAGATCGTCGAGGCCTTCGCGTGCGGAACGGCCGCCGTGGTGGTGCCGATCTCCGACATCAAGAGCGCCGAATACGGAATCTGGATGCCCGAACTCTCCGGCGAGGAGCGCATCTCGCTTTCGCTGCGGCAGGAGCTTACCGACATCCAGTACGGCCGCGCCGCCGACCGCCACGGCTGGATGACGCGGCTCGACGGGTAACGAGCACCGATCACGCGCGCGTGCGAAGCTATCGGCGCGTGCCCTAGACCGATCGGTTCACCCCGATGGCGCGGTCTGCTAGCGTGAGCCAACCCGATCGGCTCGACCGATGTCGTTCGCACGGAGGATCCGCTGTGTCCGCACGCTCTCGACCTCGCACGCGTGACGTGGTGACCGCGGCCATCGCGGCCGCGGCTCTGGCCCTCGGCGGGTCGCTCATCGCGGTGTCGCCGGCCTCGGCGGCTGGGCTGACGGTCACGAGCGCCGCCGACTCCGGTGCGGGCAGCCTGCGAGATGTCGTGGCGAGCGCGTCATCGGGCGACGTCATCTCATTCGACCCTTCCATTACAGCCATCGCATTGGCGAGCACCATCACGCTTCCCGTCGGCGTCACGGTCGATGGCGGGGGACATGTGGTGATCTCGCCGGCATCCGGGGTGACCGCTTTCACGATCACCCCCTCGACCCCAGGGCAGGACTACTCGATCATCCGCCTGGAGCTCTCCGGCACGACGAACAGCCGCGGTCTGCTGGTGCAGGCCGGCGCGAGCACGGCTCGCGACCTGACCCTCTCGCAGGTCGACGTGCATGGATTCATCAACACCGAGGGGTCGGGCATCGACATCACGGCGGTGACCGGCACGGTCCTGATCAACGCGTCGACGCTGAGCGGCAACACCGCGACGGGTGCGGGCGGCTCCGCGTTGCGCTATACCGCCCCCAGCGGGGTCGCTCTGGTCATCTCGAACACGGCGGTGAGCGGCAACCAGTCGACATCCACCTCTGTCGTCGCCGACGGGGCCGTCGGAGTCGAGGGCAGTCCGGCGGCCTCGATCACCCTGCGTTCTGACGCCTTCTCGAACAATCAGGCAGGCGGCCACGCGCCGCCCCCGTACAACCTGGTGATGGGCGGCGCGGTGTCGTTGGGCAACGACGACGGCAGCAGCGGGGCGCTGTCGGTGATCGACACCACGTTCACCGGCAACGGCGTCGGAGACGCCACGCACGGCAACGTCTACTATGGCGGTGCCCTGCACGCCTCGCGCGCGGCATCCGTCACCGTGACCGACTCGACCTTCTCGGGCAACGCGGCGCGCGACTACGGCTCGGCGTTCATCTTCGACAACACCAGTGGCGCGATCACCTTGACCGGCGTCACCGTCTCGGGGGGCTCGTTTCACGACGGAGGTGGAACGGGCATCGGCGGCGGGTTCTTCGCCAACAACACCGGTACCACCTCGATCAGTGGGATGACGGCGACCGGCAACGCGGGAGGCACGGGATCCGCCCTCGAGGTCCGGAATCAGAGCGGACCGTTCACGGTGTCGAGCAGCACCTTCACCTCGAACAGCTCCGAGCAGGGCGCGGTCTATGTCGAGTCCGTCAGCTCGGCGGTCACCATCGACGCCTCGACCTTCACCGGCAACTCATCGACGCAGACCGGCGCGGCCGACGTGACGGCCGCGAGCATCTCGGCGGCGGGAACGCTGACCATCTCGCGTTCGACGTTCAGCCAGAGCACGAACAGCAGCGGCGGCACGACCGGCCTCGCGCTGGAGGTGCCGGCACTCAGCGGAACCCTCGCGGTCGAGCAGTCGACGTTCGCTGAGACGGATGCGGTGCCTGTGATCCGCGTCGGCGCCATGAACGGCACGTTCGCGCTCGCGAACTCGACGATCGTGGCGACGCTGGGCGTCGAGCTCGCCGCCGACAACGGCATCCTGGCCCGGGTCAGTCACACGATCGTGCAGGTGCCGTCGGCAGCGACGGCGTTCACGGTCGCGGGAGCCGGCACCGGACCGGACCTCGACGTGCGTTGGTCCTTGCTGAGTTCCGGCCTGGGAGCCCACCAGACCGACGCGGCCGGCAACCAGCTCGACTCGGATGCCCTGCTGGGTCCGCTTGCTGACAACGGCGGCCCCACGCTTACCATGCTGCCTCAGTCCGGGAGCCCGGCCATCGACGCGGGCGATCCCGCTTTCAGCGACCCGATCACGACGGATCAGCGCGGCCGCTCGCGGATCGTGCGGGTCATCGACATCGGCTCGGTCGAGGTGCAGGCGTCGCAGCTCGCCGCGACCGGGGCACCGGTTGTGCCCAGCCTTCTGGTGGCGTTGCTGCTCGTGCTGCTGGGCCTCGTGCTGCTGTCAGTTCAGCGGACGCGTGCGGCGAATGCCGCCACCGCATCCGCCGCCTCGGCCAGGTTCTCGGCGTAGCTGCGGCCGCTGATCGCCTTGCGCGGTCGCAGGTCGTGGTCGCCGTCCTCGAGCCAGTGCACCTCGATCGCCGGCGACAGGCCGTAGCCCGGCACCTCGTCGCGCGTTCCGAAGGGATCGCGCGTGCCTTGGCAGATCAAGGTCGGGGTGCGCAGTTCGTGCAGATGCGCGGTCCGCAGCTGCTCGGGCTTCTCCGGTGGATGGAAGGGATAGCCCAGGCACACCAGGCCGTCGATGTAGCCGAGATCGGCGAGCTCGTCGGCGACCATGCTCGCGACGCGTCCGCCCATCGACTTGCCGCCGATCAGCAGAGACCCGATCGGCCCGGCGTCGCGGACAGCTGCCACGGCATCCCGATATTCCGGCGCAAGGGTGTCGGCGCGCGGCGGCGGCTTGCGCACCCCGTCGCGCCGAGCCGCCATGTAGCCGAACTCGAAGCGCACGACGCGGATGCCCCGACTCACGAGCGGGCCGACCAGCGCGTTCATCCCGGCGGAGTCCATGGCGGCTCCGGCCCCGTGCGCCATCAGGAAGGTGGATGCGGCGTCGTCGTCGCCGTCGATGAGCAGCTGCATCCAGCAAGGCTAGGCTCGAAGCGTGAAGGTAGCCCGGTTCAGCACGCCCGGAGACGACCCCCGCTTCGCCATCGTCGACGACCAGGACGCCGACGCTGCCGAGCTCGTGGTGCTCGCCGGCGATCCGATGTTCGCGGGGTACCACCCCACGGGAGAGCGGGTGTCGCTGTCCGATGCGAAACTGCTGGCCCCGGTCATCCCGCGGTCGAAGGTGGTCTGCGTCGGCTTGAACTACGCCGAGCACGCCAAGGACTTGGCGGCGAATGTCGACGCACCAGAGAATCCGCTGATCTTCCTCAAACCCAACACGGCCGTGATCGGGCCGGGCGACGCCATCCAGATCCCGCCGGTCGAAGGGCGTATCACCCACGAGTCGGAGCTCGTCGTCGTGATCGGCAAGATCGCCAAGCAGGTCAAGGCCGAGAACTGGGCGGACTACGTGTTCGGCTACACCTGCGGCAACGACGTCTCGGCGCGCGACCAGATGTTCGCCGATGGCCAATGGGCGCGGGCCAAGGGCTACGACACCTTCGCCCCGCTCGGCCCCTGGATCGAGACCGAACTCGATCCGAGCAACCTCGAGATCAGCAGCACCGTCGACGGCGAAGCGCGGCGGCACGGCAACACCAAGGACCTGCTGCACCCGATCCCGGAGCTCATCGAGTACATCAGCAACGTCTGGACGATGCTGCCCGGCGATGTGATCATGACCGGAACGCCCTCGGGGTTGGGTGGATTCGTGCACGGGCAGACGGTCGACATCACGATCGAGGGCATCGGCACGCTCAGCAACCCGGCACGCAACCGGGACGGCGTTGCGTGATCACTCTCCCGTGACCCGCGCACCCTGGCTGCCCGGGCTGGGCCTCGCCGCGGTGGGGGCGGCGGCCGGGTTCGGCATCCATGTGCTGCTTCCTGCCGTGCCGTGGCTCACCGCGTCGATCGTGCTCGGGGTGATCGTCAGCTGCGTCACCCCCGTCCGGCCGGCCCTCGACGGCGTCCTGAAGCCGGGGCTCTCGCAGGCCTCACGCCGCGTGCTGCGGATCGGCATCGTGGTGCTCGGGCTGCAGCTCAGCCTGTTCGACATCGCGAAGCTCGGGTGGCTGGCGATCCTGGCGATCATCGCGCTCGTCGCCGCGAGCTTCGTGATCACCTGGGCGATCGCCCGCGCGCTGAGGCTGCCCGGCGACGAACCGGTGATGCTCGCCGCCGGATTCTCGATCTGCGGGGTGAGCGCGATCGGTGCGATGAGCGCGGCGCGCGCAACCGATCCGCGCGACACCGGGACTCCGACCGCTCTGGTCACGCTCTACGGAACCGCCGCGATCGCGGTGCTTCCGGCGTTGGCGGTGCCGCTCGGACTGTCTGCGGGGACGTTCGGCCACTGGGTCGGCGCGAGCGTGCACGACGTCGGGCAGGTGGTCGCGACCGCTGGCACGGCCGGGGCCGCAGCGCTCGCCGTGGCCATCGTGGTCAAGCTGACCCGCGTGCTCATGCTGGCGCCGATGGTCGCGATCACCTCGCTGGCAACGCGGCGCAGGATGTCGGCCGCCGAGGTGCCGCGGGCCGCCGAGCCCGGCCCGGGCGGGGCGCAGACGTCGCCTCGGCCGGCCGTCGTTCCACTGTTCATCGTGGGCTTCGTCGCGCTCGTGCTGGTTCGCACCGTCATCCCGTTTCCGGATGCCGCCATCACCATCGCCGCGATCGTCCAGTCCGCCCTGCTGGCGGCCGCCTTGTTCGCGATCGGCGCGTCGCTGCGACTCGAGCGCCTCCTCCGCTCGGGACCGCGCGCGCTGCTCGCCGGCGCTCTGAGTTGGACCGCCATCCTGGCCATGGCGCTCGCCGCCGCAGTGCTCACCTGATCCACGAATACCCGGGATCTCGTGTCTCGCCGACGCTCCTGATGCGCTACAGTTCACCGAGAACGAGTCCGTTCGCGCAGAACACTGTTCGCGCATAACACCAAGCAGCCGTGCCGAGTGAAAGAGCTGTGATGAACAAGCCTTCTCCTGAGATCGACCCCCTGGCTGGCGTCGACAGTGACCGTCGCACCTTCCTGAAGACCGCACTTGCCGGAACCGCGGTCGCCGTGCCCGTGATCCTGAGCGTCGCCCTCACCGGCCCCGCCGCGTTCGCTGCGACGCCGAACGTGTCCGGAGCGACGACCACCACGACGACCACCACCACGACGACGACGACCCAGGCTCCTCCTGGATGATCGTCGGCTCGGCAGGGTCTAACTGACGGTCGGTCCCACCAGCCGATTGTCGTCACTTCGTCGCGAATAGGTCATCACCGTCGTGGATCCTCTCCTTGCGGACGTTCTGGCCTTCGCCGACCGTCTCATGGAGGGCCCCGTCCCCTCGGAGACCGAGGTCGACGCGTCCAAGCCGGCATCCGTCACGATCGGCATCGCGACCTACGACGACTTCGACGGCGCCTGGTTCACGATCAATTCGCTGTACCTGCATCACCCCGAGGTGATGGAGATCGCTGAAGTGGTTCTCATCGACAACCGGGGGAACGGTCCGGAGTCTCCCGAACTCAAGCGCTTCGACACCCAGCTGCCGAATGTGCGCTACGTGCCGTCGGGGTCGTACTCATCCACGGCGGTCCGGGACCAGCTCTTCGCCCACGCGCGCGGGGAGCTGGTGATCGTGCTCGACTCGCATGTGCTGCTTCCGGCGGGAGCGCTGCAGTCAGTCATCGAATGGTTCGGTGGCCACCCGGACAGTAGAGACCTGGTTCACGGACCCATGCTGGCCGCAGACAACCGGAAGAACAGCGCAAGCCACATGGACCCGGTCTGGAACGCGGGCATGTACGGCGTGTGGGGATATGACGAGCGGGCGGATGATGTGGGCGGTGAAGCCTTCGAGATCCCGCAGCACGGCCTCGCGGCCTTCGCGTGTCGACGCGATGCGTGGCCGGGCCTGAACACCAGGTTCGTCGGGTTCGGCGGTGAGGAGGGCTACGTCCACGAGAAGATCCGACTCGCCGGCGGCCGGGTGCTCTGCCTGCCCGCGTTCCGGTGGCAGCACCGCTTTCCCCGACCTCGTGGGGTCAGCTATCGGCTCAACTGGGAGGATCGGGTGCGCAACTACGCCATCGGCTGGTCGGAGGTCGGACTCGACGCCGACCTGATGGCTGAGCATTTCGTCGAAGCGACCGGCTTGGAGTCGGCGCCGGACATCGTGGCGCGCGTGCGACGAGGCATCGACACGGCGTTCTGGGACGCGGACGGTGTGATCTGCGTCAACGACGACCTCCGACCTGGCCGCTGGGCGGCGACGCTCGCGGCATTCGCGAGCTTCGGCATCATTCCGGTCCGCGTCTCGCAGTGCGGTGCCGACGTGGCCGAGGACCTCGAGGCGGCGCGGAACGCGCTACGAGGCCTGGGATGGCGCAACGCCATCGTCGTCGGCGATCTCGTCGCGTCGCGCGAGGAGGATGTCCTCGCCGCAGACGCCGTGCTGAGAGCGGGCGGATCCACCGACGATCGCAGCCATCTCGTGGCCCGCGTCGAGGCAGAGCCGCGATGACGAACCCCACCAGAATCGAGGGCCTGCCGACACGGCGGGTGAGCGATGGCGAGATCGTCACCACTCCGGATGGCACGACCCACTACCTCAACGGGATGGCTGCGCTGATCTACGAACTGGCCGACGGGCGTGCCGTCGAGTCGATCGCGACCTCGGTTGCCACGATCTTCGACCTCGACCCCGAGGAGGGGCTGCAGCTCACCGTCACGGCCGTCGACGAGATGCGTGCCAAGGGTCTTGTCGGATAGCGGCTGCCCATGGCCGTGATACTCGACTACCTCTGGCTCGAGGTCGAACTCGACGATGATCCTCGACTCGTGTCCCTTCTCCAGAACTCGAGCACGTCGTCTCTGCCCGTCCGCGAGCGCGTGACGATCCGGGTCGCGTCAGGACCCGGTGGCGACGCCGTCGAGATCGACGGCGACTCGCACCCAGCATCCGGAACGATCGAGATCTCTGAGATCGCATACGGGGCTGTTCACGATCGAGTCGCACGGTGGGCACGGGATGAGGGCTGGTCGCGCATCCATGCCGGGCTGGCCGATGACGGAGGTCGTCGCATCATGATCGCCGGGCCGTCTGGCGTGGGAAAGACCACGACGATCGTGGCGCTGGCCGACCAGGGAGCGACCGTGCTGGGGGACGAGGCGGTACTGGTGCGCAATGGTCAGGCGATCGCACTGCCTCGTCCGTTGCACGCCAAGCACGGGGGATCGGGCATCGACGGGTTGCGTGAGGAGGCCGTTCTCACGACGCTGCCCTACGAGGACCCGCTCGCCATCCTGAACCCGGCGGCGATCAATCGGGTTCCGCGGTTGGAGCATCGTCCGGCGCCGCTCGACCTCATCGTGCTGCTCGAGCGCAGTCACGGCGATCTGTCCCAGGTGGTCCCGGCGAGCGCCGCGGAGGCGATCGTGGCCCTGGCGCCGGACGCCGGCCCGTTCACGCCTGACCGCGTTCAACTGGTGCGCACCGTCATCGAGCTCGCCGAATCCGCGCCGGTGGTCCGGCTCCTGATGACGACTCCTGCGGAGACCGCTCGCACCCTGTTGGAGATCCCGTGAGTCGTTCACCGGCCCGGGTGCTGCTCGCCTCTCTGCGACGCGATCCGCCGGAGTGGGCTGTGCATGGCCTGGTCGACCTCCGGGTGGTCGAACTGGCCGAGGAGTGCGGCGTTCTGCCCATCGCCGCCGACGTCGCGGTGCGCCACGGAGTGATCCCGGAGGTCGATGTCTCCTCGGTGCTGGGGGACCGCCGCTCGGACCTGAGCCCGGCCGCGGTCCTGCTCGCCGCCCGTCAGCAGAACCGCGCGCGCCATGCCGACCTCGACGCGATTCGCGACATGGCCCGCGCCGAACTCGAGAAAGCGGGCGTCGGGTTCCGGCACCTCAAGGGCGGTGCTCTTCGGTCCGCCGAGGTCTGGCGCGACTTCTCGGCGCGGCCGACGCGCGATGTCGACATCCTCGTCGCCGACGCCTTCGAGATCCCGCGAATCGAATCTGCGCTCCAGGAACGGGGCTTCGTGCACTCGGACGACGTCGAGAAGAACCGAGCATGGGACGACGATCATCACGACCGTCCTCTGGTCTTTCCCGGGAGGGCGGGCTCGCTCGAACTGCACGCCGCGTCACTCGTCCGACAGCACCGCGGACGAGTCTCGCTCGACATCCCGGGCCCCGCGCGCGACGCCGATCTGGCGGCCACGCTGCGCCACATCATCGTTCACGCTCAACTGCAGGATGACGCCCTCCTGCAGTGGCGGCTCCCGCTGGTCGCCCTGCTCGACGTGGCCTTCGCGATCGAGAGCGGAGCCATCACCGCGGCGATCATCCTCGAGGGCTTCGATGACCGGATCGCGCGTCGTGCCGCCCGGGTGCACTTGGGCGAGGTCGGTCGGCTCCGGGGCGAGGTGATTCCGGGCGGACGCGTCTCGGCTTTGCGCTGGGCCGTCAGCCGCACCCTCGTCGGTCGGCCGCGGCTCGCCCACCTGGTCCGCGAGGTCGTCTTCGCGCCGCGGGCCCTGTCGCGTCGGGTAATGTCCGCACGAGAAGGACGCGAACTGGGACCGGTCGCGCTTGCGCGGGCTCGCTGGCGCTTCGTGCGTGAGCGAGTGCCGCGTGGCATTCGATCGCTGCCCCGGGATGAGTCGGGGGTGTCGCGCTCCGCGTCGACGATCGAGGAGAGGCCTGCGATGACTCAGACGGACGCCGCCGAGAACGTCGGCCGCACCGGGAGCGGTCCGTCCAGGCAGAGCGGCTTCGAAGCGGTGTGGTCGTCCAGCGGGCTCGTCCTGGTGGACCTGGGGACGGATGTGCTGCACCACCTGAACGGTCCCGCCGCCGTGGTCTACGACCTGGTGGGGGGCCGATCGCTGGATGAGCTGATCGACGCCTTCGCCGCCCTGGCCGACGAGGATCGCCCGACTGCGTCCTCCGCAGTGACCGCCGCGCTGGACGCCCTCGCCGAGATCGGCGCCATCGCGGGCTGGCCTCCCGCGTGATGCCCGGAAGCTGTCCGACCCTGCCGATACGCTTCTGAGGTGATCGCGCTTCTCGGGCTCTCCAGCGCGCTCATCTACGGCGCATCCGACTTCCTGGGCGGCCTCGCCTCCCGGCGGATCACGCCATTGCTGGTGAGCTTCGTCAGCCAGTTCGCGGCCCTGCTGATCGCCACGGTGGCCACCCTGGTGAGCAATCCACCGTGGTCGACGTCGGTGATCGTGCTCGGCATCGTCGCGGGCATCGCCGGCGGCATCGGCACCTGGGCGTTCTATGCGAGCCTGGCGATCGGCCCGATGAGTGTGGTGTCTCCGGGGGTCGCGATGATCTACGCGGTCGTCCCGGCCATCGTCGGCTTCGCGATCGGCGAGCGGATCGCCGTGCTCGGCTACGTCGCGCTGGCGGCCGTCGTGGTGGCGGCTGTGCTGCTCGCCGTGCCGCGGCAACGCGATCCGGTGCGCGTCACGCCGCGGGCCGTGCTGCTCGGCTCGATCGCCGGCCTCGGGTTCGCGGGCTACCTCATCGCGATCGACCGAACACCGACCGACTCAGGGCTTGCCCCCTTGCTCGTCGACCTGATGGTCGCGTCCGTGCTCTACGCGGTGATCCTCCTGGTGAATCGTGTGCGGCGCGGTGCGGCCGAGCTGGCCGGCATCCGCAATCGCACGGGATTCGCGCAGGCGGTGCTGGCCGGGGTCCTGCTGGCCGCGGGCAACATCCTGTTGGTGATCGGGCTGCACCTGGGCGAACTGGCCGTGATGGGGGTGTTGAACGCGCTGTATCCGCTCGGCACCGTCATCCTCGCGTTCTTCGTGCTCCGGGAGCGGTTGAGCCTGCTGCAGACGGTCGGGATCGTGCTCGCGCTG
>Ga0105240_10002390_pt1 | contig 30265 bp, 30 predicted proteins | sample KBSC54metaG_FD_80426 | JGI IMG/M metagenome (GOLD analysis project Ga0105240, IMG submission 80426) | Corn rhizosphere microbial communities from Kellogg Biological Station, Michigan, USA - KBS C5-4 metaG | ecosystem: Host-associated > Plants > Roots > Rhizosphere > Soil | place: Michigan, USA... | reverse complement strand
GCCTTCGGCGAAGTGAAGGCATGGGCTTCGGGTTCAAGACCAACTTACTTGAGGTAAGGATCCGGAGCAGTTGCCCAGCGGGTGGTTTTCCGTAAACACAGAGCATTGCCTGCTCGCCGCAGGGAAGCTGCTCTTCAGGTTGGTCCAGGAGCCGACAGGCGATTTGCAGTCGAATTCGTAAATCATCAGGTCGGCGGCTTAAAACTCGGGTGAAAGGTCTCAGGAAACGGTCCAGTTTCATGACAAGTTTTTGCGCCCGATGACATCCGACTTAGGCTGCGACGCACATCTGCCGCAAGTGCAGGCGCGCTACACAATTCGCTAACAGATTTGCTTGTCTCAGTTAGCCTCCCAAAGGTCCAATCGGAGAGAGTGCAAAGGCGCGATGTAACGAGAATTGTAGCTGGTCAGTTCCACAACTTCCAATAGCCCTGGCCCACAACTCCCTGATTGATTGAGGGAAACTTCAAGAGGTCACCTGCCTTGGGCGCAGGGGGTCGTGAGTTCGAATCTCGCCGCCCCGACCAACGTAAACAACTCATTTATTTGCCGCCGCGTCCACGATCGCACCGATTCCGGTGTTGCCACGCCCGAGCGCCGCCAGCCCTATCGCATCCACATCGATTCGCGTGACAAATCCTTCCTCGGCCACCTTTACCGGGACGGTCACAGATCCATCGCCCGATGGCTTCCGGCGAGTCTTGCGGACCAGGACGAGCTGGCGCTCGCGCGCCGCGAGAACATGATCGTGAATCGCTTCCATGACCTGAACCGGCCGCATCTGGTTGATGGTGGTGTAGAGCAGAATAATCAGCAGGTATAGAGCAACTACGGTGAGCAGGAATGCGAGCGTTGCGCCGAAGATTGGATTGAAGGGCTTGTCCACCGTTGCCAGGGTCAGGGTCACCAGCGAATAAAGCGCGAGTCCTACGAAAAAACCGAAGTACGCCTGATTGATGCGGCGGCGCAGGAACTGATCCAGTATCTGGGTCGTCATGTTGGCCGCGGATTGCTGCAACGCGAGTAACAGCAATGAGATAGTGATGGAGGCGACTGTCATCAGCCCCCCCCGATCGTACTCAGTAAGCTGCTGGTGGCGGCCGGATCCGCAAACATGTGTTTTTGCAAGAGGTTTCGCAGCGGTACAAGCCACACGGGTTGGGCGCGGTCCAGCAAATAAGAGCTTGCGCTCAAAGCGAGAAAGCCGGCGATGATGCCTGTAGGAACGGTCAGAAACTCGGCAAAAGCCTGGTAGATCGACTCGACGACGCCGGTAAACCATGGTCTATCCTATCCCGCGCGACGGCTAATTGATCATCCTTGAATAACATGGTCGGCCTCACGGCGTAGCAAAGAAGAAAGCCAGCCCGAATAAGCAATAGACCGCAACCAGAAGCACTCCTTCAAACCACGTTGTCTCCCCATCCGCGGCAATGGCATTCACCGCGAGCACGGCGCCAACGATAGCGATCAACTCCAGAGGATTGCTAAAGACCAGATTCATGGGCCGCCCCATGAAATACGAAATCAAGACCAGCACCGGGGCCAGTAACAGGGCCACTTGAACGGTCGAGCCGACACAGATCCCCATGACAAGACCCATACGGTCCTGGCGCGCGAAGTACACGGAGGAGATGACATCGGACGCATTTCCAATCATCGCGAGAACAATAACGCCGAGGAACAGGCGCGTCACGCCAAGCTGAGCGGCCGTTCCTTCGAGACTGCCGGCAATCACATTTGCCTCTACCGCTATCACAGCCGTGGCCCCGATCAGAACTCCAAGAGACTTCCGCAGCGACCAGGCGGGGGGCTCGTGCGACTTGCGGGAAGCGAAGACATCGCGATGCGTGATCAGGGTATAAACGAGATTTGCCAGATAAACCAGAATCAGGACGATGGAGACGCTCAGGCTGAGTTTCTCGTCCAGCGCGGTTAGGTCCCCATGAGCCGATCCGCGGCGCTCCGTGTAATCGAAGAAAGCGGGAAGCGTAAGTGCAATTATGGATAGCGCCAGTAAGCTCCCCAGCAATCCCGCCCGCTCCTGCTTGAAGACCTGCTTTTCACGTCTCCAACCCCCCACAACAATCGCCATCCCAAGAGCCAGCAGACTGGTACCGATCAAAGAACCGGTGATCTGGGCTTTGACCGTGGCAGTGTTGCCGGTTGCCAGCACAAAGAGAGCCAGCGTCAACTCCGCTATACTACCGAAAGAAATGGTCACTAAACCGCCGACCGAAGGGCCGGCCCGGTTAGCCAGACTATCGGTGGCGCGCCGGATCCCGTCGGCGAGAGGAATAATCGCGACAGCGGATGTGGCGAATAGCCAAAGGGGCGGCGCGCGGAACCAATAGGCTAACGTCAGCGAGATGGGGGTAAACAGCAGTAGGCCGTTAAGTATCATGACTACGTGCGAAGCCGGCTCAAATTGTTACATCCAACCGCTTTTGAATCCTGCACGCCGCAGTCCGGCGACCACCCAGGGACAGTCTCGCATAAGTCTCCAGATCAGTTCCCATCGATAATTTTCCACCATTACCACGACTGGTCCCTGAGCGAGGCCGTAATGGCGCTTCGAAATCCAGTACCCGGTCTTGCCGGCGAGGATACTTGGGATTCGACGAACTGTTCCACTCCGTGTAATAGACCGGCTTGCGCTGATGAAATTGAGAGCAACGAAGTCTTTTGGCAGAAATCGAGAAATTCCTCGATCCATTGATTCTTCGCGGTTACCGGCCCCCCTACCTTCAGGGAGTTATCGACGGCCTTAAGGGCCTTCGCCGTGTGCCGGTAGAGTTTGAAATACTCTTCCTGAGTTCCGGTCCAGAACGATTTCATGCTGGGCTCGTTCCAAACCTCAAAAAACCAGTCGCGCAGACTGTTCGCACCGTAGCGCTGCACCAGGTGGGCCGCCAGTTTGTCGATCAGCTCGTCCCAGTCGTCGTACTCGGCGGCCGGGGTGACGTTGGCATTGTAATGGAAGACGGTCGTCTTGCCAGAGGCAAGCGCCTTCGGCATGAAACTCAATTTGACAAAGGGCTTTATGCCGATGGAAAGAAGAAAATCGAATATCTGATCGAGATTGAAAAACGAATACAGCCGTTTGCCCTGTTCCTCCACCACCGTGCCGACGTCATCACAGAGGACGCGGTGAAAGCGGACATGACGGAACCCCAGTTCTTCATGACACTGCCACAACCGCCGCTGCCAATCGGCGCGCAAAGCAAGTGTCGCGTGGCCGCTCCCGACCATATGGTCCCAGAAGTGGGGCAGTGGCATCTTCTTTCCGGACAGATTACAAAACAACTCGCATTTATCCCCCGAGTCACCGTTTGAATGCCGTTTCATTGGTTCGCCTCTCCGGCGGGTTCCCGCGCGGATTCAGAGGTAGCTTCATAGACCCTGTAATTACGCATATCCGCTTCCTTAAGCATCAGACCGAAGCCAGGCCGCGACAGGTCGGGGGACAGAAGCCCGTCGGTTACCTTGAGCACGCCATCAAAAGCCATTGTTTCGATCCGCGCATGGTCGTAAAAATACTCGACATTGATGGCACGCTGTGTCCCACAGCATGCGTGCGCGTGGATGGAGGGTGAAGTATGCGCCGAGAGAGGGATGAATCGGCTCTCGCAAAGAGCGTCGGCGAGCAAAAAGCCCGTGATGCCGGCGCATCGGGTGGCGTCGGCTTGGAGGACATCCACCGCTCCGGCGTCCAGCATCCGCCGGAAATACCAAGAATCATAGCCGTACTCGCCCGCGGCGATGTTCATTCCCGGCGGCCCAGCATCTCGAATCAACCGCAACCCTTTGAGATCGTCTGCAACGACGGGTTCTTCAAACCATGTCACATCGTCGTCGCGGAATCGGTGTGCCTGATAAAGAGCTTGTTTCCGAGTGTATGCGCCATTGGCATCGACGAAGAGTTCGACTTTCGGTCCGATCGCCTCGCGCGCCGCATGCACGCGAGCGATATCGGCGGCGGCATCGCGGCCGATCTTCATCTTGACCGCGAGGAAACCGGCCTCTGCCCAGCCTCCCAATTGTTCGCGCAATTGCGAATCCGAATAAGAAGTGAATCCGCCGCTCCCATAGGCCCTGATACCTGGGCGCACAATGCCGAGCAGCGCAGCTACCGAGACGTTGAGAAGCTTGCCCTTTAGATCCCATAGCGCATTGTCTACGGCAGCAATTGCCATTGACGCAATCCCGGGCCTGCCGAGATTGCGTATTTGCTGGACCATTGTTCGCCATGCCCCCCCGATTGCAAGAGCATCGTGGCCGATCAATCTGGGTGCGAGTGACTGATCAATCAGCAAGGCGGTGGAGGTGTCTGCATAGCTATAGCCGAGGCCGGTTTTGCCGCCCGCCAAAACTTCGACGAGTACAAGGGAGGTTTTATCCCACTCAATCGTGCCATCGGACTCCGGCGTTTTCGTTGGCACCGTATAAACAGAAACCTGAATGCGTTCGATCCTAGGGCTGGATTGCATAGGCCGCCTCGATTCAAATCTCCTCAACTCAAATTCGGGGCATGCCGTGGCCCCACGTATCTGGCGGAGATAAGTCACGCCGCATCGGCGGCTTTCGAATATTTCGCGTTCGCGGTTTGAAAATCTCTTCTCCTTCCGCGATCAGGTAATCGGCTGCCCGAGCCGCCAGAGCCATAATCGTCAGTCCTGGGTTCGCCGACCCCTGGGTCGGCATGATGCTGCCATCGCAGATGAACAAGTTCGCAATATCGTGCGTACGTCCGAACTGGTCGACAACCGAGGTTTCAGGATTGTCGCCCATTCGCGCCGCTCCGACCAGATGCGCATACCGCGCCTCCTGCACGACTTCCTGAGCGCCGGCTGCCCACATGACCTCCATGGTCTTGTTCTTGCCGAACTCAATCAGCTTCTTATCGTTGTCGTAGAGGTTGAAAGTGATTTTGGCAATTGGAATCCCGAGGCGATCTTTTTCTTCCGCCAATTGAACACGGTTATCTGCATTGGGCAGAATCTCGCCGAGAAATCCGAAAGCAGCCCAATGGTTGTAATCCATCATCACGCTGCGCAGTCCCCAGCCCCACGCGCCTTTCGCAACCATCATTTGCTTGGCAAACGACATCGGCAGCGGTCCCACCGTCTGGATTGCAAACCCCCTTGCGAAACCGCGTTTCGGGTCGGTCTCATAAAATTCTTCCGTTAGAGCGTGCGCCGGGGGAGCCTTGTACATGCGTACTAGTTCCTCGAAGCGGCCGAGCACAACATTGCCGGCTTGCGCCATCAGGTAACGGCCGACGCAACCGCTGGAATTGGCCAGCCCGTTCTCAAAGCCGGGACATGCAGAATTGAGCAAAAGGCGCGGAGTTTCAATGGAATATCCCGCCACGATCACCGCCTTTGCCTTTTGGAAGCACGCGCGCCCATCCGAATCGAAATAGCTGACTCCCGTTACCCGGCGTGTAGCGCCTACGTGAATACGCGAAACCATGCAGTTCGGGCGGATCTCGGCTCCGTTCTCGATTGCGTCGGGCACATGTGTGATGAGTGTGCTCGCCTTTGCACCTACCTTGCAACCCTGGATGCAGAAGCCGCGGTAGATACAGTGCGGGCGATTGGCGCGTGAACCACTCAAAATCGCTACCGGACCACCGGCAGATACGCCAATGCCCAGATTTGTGCATCCTCGAATCAACGCGTCGCCCACACCGCCCATCGGATGCGGTCCGTAAGGATAGCCATGAGGATCACCCCACGGATAGTACGACGGACCGGAGACAGGGAGCTCCAGTTCCATGAGCTCGTAGTAAGGTTTCAGGTCCGAATAAGGAATCGGCCAGTCGACGCCGACGCCGTCTGTCGAATGGATGCTGAAATCGGACGGATGCAACCGTGGAGTGAACGATGCCCAGTGAACTGTTCCTCCTCCCACGCCCTTGCCACTGTTATTCGCTCCAAACGCCAAGGGATGCTCACCGGCGGTGATCCGCATGTCGTTCCAATAGAGGTTATGCGCACCCTTCTCGTCACTGACCCAATCACGCTCGGTGTCCCAGAACGGGCCGGCATCGAAGCCAATCACTCGAAATCCCGCCCGTGCGAGCCGTTGCAGGAGCACACCCCCTCCAGCGCCGACACCCACGATGACGTAATCTACTTCTTCCGCTTCGGAGAAGCGATGCATCGGGGTCTCGATTCGCTGGATAGAACCGAGCATGTGCGGTTTCCCACTCGGCGGATGAAACTCTCCAAGAATCGGCGATTTCAATGGGTTCCTCCCTGACCAGGAGATCCGAGGTGCTCTGCTTGCCCGGCGACGGGCTCAAACACGCCCGACACAGAGCTGTCTGGAGCCTTCCATTGATAACGCTTTTCTTCCGACTCCCAAGGTTCCGCCTCTCCTCGTTCGAGACGCATATAAGCGCGCGGATATGCGGGACCGCCAAAGCCGATTTCATCCCAGGCCCAGGGATGCGAGTAGTAGGCGTCGGCGCAATCGGAGACCAGCAGCATCCAAAAGCGGTGGACGGCCATTCGTTTCCAGATCTCGTGTGCCGCCGATGGCTTGCCGTCGTGCAGCGATTGAAGAATTCGATCCTGCTCTCGTGGACCAATTTCCAGGAATCCTAGCCGATACTCGTGTTGCGCGATTTCCTCGACCGCGCGCAGTCCTAATTGGAAGGCTTCACGATCGGGCGGCATGTCTTCATACCGGTAGCCATCGTGCGAGTTCTCGTAGAGCCTCCTATCAATTTGCGGCACGATCGGAATCTTGTGAGACTCGTCGCGGTCGTCCTGCGGGAGGATGCGATCACAGATAGCTTCCAGAAGGCGAGCTTCCTGCTGGCTGAAAAATCTGATCTCGGGAACGTTGATGACACGGTCCAAAACGACTTCCCGAGTCTTGGCATCCCAAAACTTCTGCTGCGCGAGTGTGCTGAATCCTGGGTAATATCCGGGCTGGCTTATCGGACCGATCGGCTTTCCCGTACGAGTATTGACCGGGCGCGTGTCCACTCTTTCGGTTTGACTGTTCATCTTCGTTTCTCTCTCCGCAGCAAACTAGCCAACACGCCGAGAAATCCGCAGGCCGCAAACAATAAAGGCGCAAACAGCGGCGGGCCGTAAATGACGTTGTAAAACGGCTTTTTCAAGCCGCCCGGCCGCCGCAAAACACCACGCGCGTGATAACCAAAACCAACGGCTCCATCTACTATCGCCACAGCAGAAATCGCGGGAAGCCACGTACGTGCGATGCGAGGGCTTTTAACTGCGGCGATCCCTGCCGCCATCAACATGGGCGCGATGATTACTGGCGTCCACTGCGCCTTATACCGGAAATTGTTCTTGTAATGTGAGTACCAGGCTTCGAATCCACTGAAGAATGCCGAGACGGCGGTGGCGATGGCCATTTGCTTTTGAAAGCGGCCTTCGCGCACGTCCTGCGTCCAACTAATTGGTTCGTGTTCGCCAGTGGCGAACTTAGCCCAGTGGTTCGGGTGCGCGGGGAGAGGCAATATGCCGCTGCCAGCCGCCTCACCACGCCGAAGAAAAGAGGCGAGAAGACCGAGGTATGCGCTGACGCCAAACAGCAGCGGAGCAAATACTGGTGGACCCATAACCATGTTTACGATGGGGAGCCGCCATCCACCTGGCTTGCGATGGATTCCGCGAACATGGAAGTAAAAACCCACTGCGCAATCGCCGAGTGTAAGAACCGAGACGGCCGGTAGAATCGTGCGCGCGGCACGCCTGCTGAAAAAGCCCGACATTCCACCCGCCACCAACACCCCGCTTAGGATCACCGGAGTGTACATGACGCGGCGGCTATAGCTGCCTTTGTAATGCTCGTAGGCGACTTCGACGCCACTCAGCGCGCTCGACAGAGCCGAAATCAGCGCCAGCCAGCGCTGGAAGCGGCCTTCCCGGATATCCAGGTCGGTGTTTGCAGGGGCGCGCTCCAGCCCTGGGCTGAGCACTTCCGGCTTCAGCACCTCGTCCGGCTTCCCGCGGAGCCGATTATTGGCCACGGTCGTCTCCCGTCAAGCTGCGAAAAGCCACTTTCGCTTCAGGCATTGCGAGCGGGAGGGCTGCAAACGTAGCCGCCGCTGCCAGGAGTGACCACACAGAGAGCGAGTGGTACTTCCTGCAGGCATCGACGGTGAGCTTCCCCGCGAGCGCGGCATCGGCCAGGAGTTTCACGCCCATGGCGATGGGCATCAATGGATGCGTTCGCCAGCGGTTCTCAGAACCCATTCCTGCGAGGCAAGCCGTCACTCCGTAGCTCGTCAATCCGAGCAATGCATCCGGTGTGGCTAGAATCGAATAGGCTTGGGCGGAGCCATTGACTTTCTCGGCATCGAAACCGCGCCAACGCGGCCCCGGTAGCTTCTTCACGACGCCCATCTGGTACAGTGCTATGCCGCCGAGTACCGCAGATGAAAAGAACGCGAGTCCAACGATGCTGCGTCGCCGTTTTAGAAAGGGGCTTGATCCGCGGCGCAGTTCGCAACCGAGCAAGCCGGGACTCAATTGGTTTTGCATTCAGCCCCGCCTTCTTAGTGCCACGAAAAGGAGTCCTGTAAGTGCTATTCCCGCAAAGGCGGCAAGACCGCGATGGGCAGTGAGATTCATGAGCTCCAGGTTCATCGTGCTCTGCACGCTGAACCCCCTGGCGCGGTCGTCGAAGATTCCATGGGCAGAGTAATCGCCCGGAACAGGCTCGAATAAGTTGTCGGGCCGATCGGGCGAAACTGGTTCGGACGTCTGCTGGCCCTCAAAACAATTTTTCGCCAGATAATGGTCGGCAAAGGATGGAGCAATTTCTTGCGCGTAAATCGCTTCCACCGTTGGCCAGCCGACATACACTTCCCGCCGTTTGTGGCTTGCCGCCCAAACAATCGCGCGCGCGGCCACCTCAGGCTGGAAGATCGGTGGCACTGGCTGGGGATGGCGCGGCAGGCGCGTGCGGCACCAGCTAAATTGCGGCGTGTTCATCGCCGGTAACATCACCGCCGTGATATGCACGGCGCTGCCATTATGAATGAGCTCCGAACGAATGGAGTCTGTGAATCCAACGATGGCGTGCTTGGCTCCGCAGTAGGGTGACTGCAGGGGTATGGAGCGGAACGCCAGCGCCGAGCCCACCTGGACGATACAGCCGCAATCTCGCGGATGCATGCGTTTCAGCGCTGCCATGGTTCCGTAGACTTGCCCTAAATAGGTGACCTCGGTAGCGCGCTTGAATTCGTCCGCTGTGATTTCGAGGAACGGTGCAAAGATCGTGGTCATGGCATCGTTGACCCAGATATCGATCGGCCCCAATTCGCGCTCGACACGCTCGGCTGCGGCTTCCACCTGCTGAGCATCGGCAACGTCCGCCGCCAGCACGAGCGCCTTTCCGCCCAACTCCTCAACCTCACGTTTAGTGGCATCCAGACGCTCTCGTCCACGCGCAATCAGCCCTATCTGCGCGCCCTGTCGTGCGAACTCTGCCACTACGGCGCGACCCACGCCCGCGGAAGCGCCGGTGACCACGACAACTTTTCCTTGATTTGAGTTTTCCATTGCGACCTTCCTACTGCACTTTCACGAGATGATTTTGGGCCTCCCATTGTCCGCGACGCGTCCAGAAGAACGTGAACTGGACTTCCGATTGGAAATCGGCCGGGGCCAGGTCGAAGTAATCGGCACCGACACTTGTCGCTTGCGAATCGTTATCCTTCCATGTTTCCCAGTTATCGGCCGACCAGCGGAGCCGGAATGCTTCAGGCGCACAGATGCGAAGGGTGTATCCCTTCCTGGCTTGCTGGATCGGATGCTTGGGCAACCAGAATTCCACCTTGCTCAGGATCTTCTCACCCTGATAGCGGGCAACGACTTCCGGTATGAGGTCGAAGACCCTTCCGTCGTGGCAGGAGCGAAGCAGCCGTGTGTATTCCGAATGCGCCCACAGCAGGGGATTCGCCGAACCGGTAGGGCCGCCAAAACGCAAGTGGGCTTGCGGCAGATCGGCTTCATCCCAGATCTGCTCCGGCAACAGGCAGGTACCGTTTGAGAATCGCTCCATGGCATGCAGCAAGGGATGGCAATCGTGACCGGCCGCAAGTTCGTAATGCCCCCGCTCGCCGGTGAGCAGCGGCCAAGCCCGGCCCTTGCCCCATTGTTCGTAAGGACCTCCGCCAGGTCGCTGGCCGTAGCCATCGTGGTTGTACCGATGCCAGCAGGGACCGGGGGGCGTCTCTGTCTTGAGAATGGAATCGACGACCCGCAGACTCTCTACGATTAACGGATCGTGAGCCGAAACGATTCCATATCGGACCAGCTGCAGAAAACCCGCGTCGACAATGTCGCGAGCCGGATACGACTTCGAAGAGCCGGGCGGTTGGCTGGTCAGCTTGAGCTCAGCCTTATCAACGGCGCCTGGACCGGAGACTTCGCCGGGCTTGGCTGGATTCAGGCGCACAAAATGACGGGGCGACCCCGGGACAAGAGTTCCCGCGGTTGTTACCGTCCAGTCTTCGAGATGCGATTTAAGGAAGTCGGCGTAACTCTCCAGGAAAGCGGCGGTGTCGCCGTCCCGATCCGCTCGCGCGAGAGAGCCCGCGCAGATGAAAGCGGAAATAATGACTGCCAGCGTGGAAGGAGAATAGCCGCTCGCCTCTTCCCACCGTTCTTCACCCGTTACCGGTCCGCTATGAAGCAGAAAAGCGACCGCCCGGTTCACCATCACGCGCGGATCGAACTGGTCGAGCAATCGAAGCTGATGGAGGCGCCAGGCGAGCAGCACCGGAAACGCGACTTCGTCCAGTTGCATCCCTTTCCAGAAAGCTTCGCCATCGACCCAAAAATTCTGAGGAAAGCTGCCGTCTTCCTCCTGGCGTGCCGCCAAATAGATTAGGGCACGCAGAGGCGCCTCGGCATTGCCGGCCGCGAGCAGGCCCAAGGCGCTCTCCACCATGTCGCGCGTCCAAACCAAGTGATAGCCGCCTTTGCCCTGTTTATCGTCACGCGCGCCGCCCCACGGAATCGTGAGCGAAGCTACAAATGCGCCTCGAAATAGTTTGTCTTCATGAGTCAAGAGCAGGTTGTAGCTCGAATGGAAAAGCCGCCCCTTGTCGCCACTGGCTTTCTCAAGAGGTTTTCTGCTGGCGGCCGCGAAATTCCACTGGCCGACAAATTTCTTGCGGTGCTCTTTGTAATCGATTCCGAGACTTTGGAAGAGACAAGATACCACGCTGGGCAGAGTTTCCCCGAAAGCCACGCCGATCGTAAACTCAAGCGTCTTTGAGAGATCGAGTTCTCCCGTGAGCGCCACGTTGCCGTTCTTTGCCTCATCAAACTCGAAAGTCATCTTGTGGTTTTTCGCCACGTCGGTATATCCATCGCTTTGCCCGACATATCCGCAGGAGAGCCGGGAGAAGTTGCAGGAAGAGCCGATTGCGAGCCAGCGGTCGTTTTTCTCCGCAACGAGCAGTTCCCGGCCCGACACTTCGATTACAAACGCATTATTGCCTTCTCCTCCAACTTCCAAGTGAGGAGCGCAAAGCAGATACACCTTCAGATCCCGGAGAAACTTGTCGCTTCCTTCCATCCGCGTGTGCAGAAGAACGCAGGGTCGTGTGGATGCGGCTATGATTTCCTTGGTGAACGAGAAGCGATGCTCACGTTCGTGCGAACTGATGCTGTAACCCTGAGATGGCAATATCCGTTCAATTCCGTAATCCAGATCCCGCTTTTCTTCGAGGAACAATCCGTTCCCATCGGAGAAAAGAAATTCAAGATCGCGCAATTGTGGCCGATCGACAGTGGGATAATATACCTCGGTCAAAATACCGCTCCCGATCGTGAACCAGACATGGCCACTGGTTGAATGTGCTGTTCCAATCCCGTCCTTGTCGGCATGAGTCCAGCGGGGTTCGATCCCGGGTGCTCCGAATGCGCTCTTGTTTCCGCGAAAGTGCGCCATCTCAATCTCCTCTTGCTATCCGTTCACAACCAGTTCGCCGGCGTCGCATTGAAATGGGGTCAGCAGTTCCGCTCCGGCTTCCGTGACCGTTGCCATGTCGCAGTGACGGAGACCGCCATAGCCCTCGAAATAAATGGCGGGTTCGATGTTGAATACCATTCCGATCTCAAGTGTTTCGTCTGACTTCGGATGGAGGCAAGGCTTCGCATTAGCCCTGATCGCCGAAAAGCCGACGCCATGCCCCGTGGAATGCTTGAAGTGCGGTCCGAATCCCCGCGTCTTCAAAACATCCCGCGCCGCGGTATCGACATCTGCCGCTTTTGCTCCGGGATGAATGGCGTCGAAAGCGGCTTCGCGCGCCGCGAATACAGCGTCATACATCGCTTGGCGGCGTTCGTCCGGTTTGCCGATGGAATACGTACGCGTGATGTCGGTCCAATACCCGTCCGCATAGGAATTCATGTGCACCAGAACCAGATCCCCGGGCGCCACCCGCTTCGGCCGTGAACGGGCGTAGGCTGCCGAGGCGAGAGCGGAATTTGCGCCGGACATACACCAGGCGAAGCCATCGGCCCGGCTGACTTCCGGAAAGTCCACAAGACTCGCGCTCAGAGGTTGCCGGAATGTCGCGGCGATTTCCACTTCGCTGGCTCCGGTTTTGATCTGTTCGAAGCCGCGCTGCAACGCTCTCTCGGCGATTCGGCAAGCGGTGCGAATCTTTTCGATCTCGAACGCAGTTTTGCGCGCGCGCAAATAATCTAAGGCTTCGTCGGCGGGAGCGACGCCTAGAACAGAGAACGTTTCCTCGATGAGGGTCCGCATGGTTCCACCATAAAGATGCATGGCCGCGTAGGATGCCGGTTCGGAGGTTTCAAGCGCTTCAAAGCCGATCCGAACCGGCTTCGCCGAGAGGCCCTGAGACAGGGTCCGGAGCGGGCATCGTATCGCCTCCACCGTGGTAGTGAGGTCCTCCAGGGAGCCGGCCTTGAAGGTCTGAATCTCATCCGCCCAACCACGCTGAGCAAGATCCTCCTCGTCTTCCGGAACCAAAAGGCTGATCTTGCCGTCGGAGGACGCGACCGCGACGCCCGTGCCGATCACTGGCCAATATCCCGACACGAGGAGCACGTTCATTGGGAGCGCGCACACCAGCACGTCCCACTGGTTCTCGCGCAGTGCGGTCCGAATTCGGGCGACGCGCTCCGGGTTCTTCATTGCTATATGACTTCCCGAACCTTGTCTTCGAGAATTGTTTTAATAATCTTCCAACGGTCTTTTTCCCCTTTTGCCATCGCTTCGGCGAATTTAAGCGCCTGTTCCCCGGAGATGTTGCCTGGCAGAGGTGGCTCATTCGGATCCACCACGGCCTCGACCACCGCGGGGCCAGGATGAGCGAGCGCCTGCCGCAAGATGCTCTCCGCATCCTTTGGGTCTTCAATAGTGAAGCCCGCGGCTCCGCAACATCTCGCGTATCCGGCGAAATCGATGGGCTGCAATTCGACTCCAAATTGAGGATTGCCCTCCTGCGCCATTTGCTCCCACTTTATTTCGCCGAGAACGTTGTTCTTGATTACGATCACTTTGACGGGGAGCTTGTATTTCACGAGTGTGGCGATTTCGCCCAGCAACATCGTTACGCCGCCGTCGCCAACGACACAAACGACTTGCCGCCCGGGATATGCAACCGCCGCGCCGATACTGTACGGCAGGCCGTTCCCCATGGTCGCCAGGGAGCCGGAGAGAGAGAACTGCATCTGTTCCCGCATCTCGATGTAGCGGGCTGACCATGTTGCGATCGTGCCGCTATCGGAAGAAACAATTGCGTCCGGATCTAGCAGCTTGTTCAAGTGCCAGGTGACCACCTGAGGCTTCATCGGCATGTCACTCCGCGTGCCGCGTTTTTCCATGAGTTCATTCCAGGCGGTCATGCGCTTTTGCGCTTTTTCGAGAAAGCTTCTGTGCTTCTTGTGCTCGACGAAGGGCACCAAGGCGTGAAGGACGCTGCGGCAATCGCCTATCAGTCCCACGTCAACGGAATGCCTCAGCCCAATTCGGGCGGGGTCAAGATCGATCTGGATGGTTTTCGCCTGGCCGGGCTTAGGATAAAACTCCATGTAAGGGAACCCAGAGCCAGCGATGATCAGGGTGTCGCACTCCTGCAGCGCATCCTGCGAAGGCGCCGTACCGAGGAGGCCGATACCTCCGGTGGCGTAAGGATTACGATCCGGAATCGCCGCCTTGCCTAACAGTGCTTTCACCACGGGCGCTGCCGCGGCTTCGGCTAGCGCCAATACTTCTTCGCGCGCGTTCAGGCAACCCTGACCGATCAACATCGCGACCTTCGATCCCTTGTTGATCAGATCCGCCGCCTGTTTCAGAAGGCGCTCCGGAGGGATGGGGTGGGATGCGGCAAACAGATCGCTGCTGTGGTGGGCGATATTCGCCGGAGAACGTTCGTCTTCCGACTTTGTCCACTCCTGAATATCCTTCGGTATCGTGATGTGAGAAACCGTTCGCCGCGTCAAAGCGGTTCGAATCGCTTCATCGACCACGTTGACGACGTGAGCCGGTCCCATCACCCGCTGGTTGTAGGCGGCCACGTCCATAAACAGCTTGTCGAGATCGACATCCTGCTGATAGTGGGTGCCGATCAAATCGTGGAAGGTATGCCCCGTGATCGCCAAAACAGGCTGTCCATCACATTTCGCATCGTAGAGGCCGTTGAGCAGGTGGATGCCTCCGGGGCCGGAAGTCGCCAGACAAACTCCTAATCGGCCAGTAAACTTGGCGTAGCCACAAGCCGCGAAAGCAGCCGCCTCTTCATGCCGCACCTGAATGAATCGCAGTTTGTCCTGGCGCGTGCGTAACGCTTCAAAGATTCCATTGATACCATCGCCGGGAAAGCCAAAAATGGTGTCTACGCCCCACTCGATGAGGCGCTCAGCGAGATGGTCTGCTACTGTTGTTTTCGACATCGATTCCTCCCTGGAGCAATGTGTTCGTACATTCACTTCCGCCCGGTTTCCCGCGCCTCCAATATGATTTCGCTACTGTTTCGCGATTCCAAAGGTGCCAACAGAAGATCAACTTCCCGTGACGTGAGAATCGATACGAAAGCGGGCATATTTGTGCCGCCGTTCAGAATTCGCACTGTTATTTGCTCGCTCATAAGACGATCCGCGGTCGTCGTTAAATCGAGTAGGTGTCCGCCTTGTCTCGCGGTGCTGTGACAGTTTTCACATCCTTGCCTAAAAAAGAGCTGTGCGTCTTCATAAACGGCAGCGAAGAGTGGCGGCTCCGGATGCTGCGGGCGGCCGGCAAGTGAGAACCGGCCGTCAATCGCACGGAAGCCCTCAGGCGTACTGGGCCTCACTTTTGTCTTACCAATCACATTTCCCCTTCCAGTCACAGTGAGTGCGGACCTCTTCATTACTGCTGTCGGTCGTCTTTTCTTGAACGACCACATCTTCTGGCGGAGCAGGCGGATGCGACGCAGTATGCCTCCGTCGTGCTCTTGCGCATAGGATATAGACCAGCACAGCGGCAACCGGCGGCGCGACGAAGACAAGGAGGCGGAGAATTATCCGGATAGTGACCACAGAACCCGCAGTAGCCACGGCAATGACATCATCGCCGCCCGCGACGAAAAGCACGGCCAAAAAAACAAAAAAACCACATCCAATGGCGGTGTTGATTGGCTGCTGATAAGGAAGGCGCAATACGTTGTGGTATTCCCGGTCGAAGCAAATAAACTCTTCCACAAAAGGGTAAACGTAAAGCGCAGCAAAGACCAGCGCGGGCAGCAACACAGCGGGGAAAAAGACTTCCGGAATCAGGTAAGGCCCAAGATGCAGATTGATGCCTGGGAACAACCGCATTGCTCCTTCGATCCAGCCAAAGTACCAGTCCGGCTGCGCGCCGGGCATGCTGGCTATAGGATCATAGGGTCCATAAACCCAGATTGGGTCTATCTGCACCAATCCCCCCAACAACGCGACCAGAGCAAAAACAAGAAAAAACAGTCCGACGGATTTGGCGGCATACGATGGCCACAGCCGTGAACCGACAATTGTCTTGTCGGTGCGTCGTGGTCCCGGATAGTTCGTGTGATACTGTCGCCAGATAATTCCCAGGTGAAACGCTAAAAGGACCGAAATCACGGCGGGCAGCAGGAAAATATGGAAGCTGTAGAAGCGGGGCAGCGTCACCGATACAGGCACGGTGCCGCCCAGAACTAGAAACGTGAGCCATGAACCAACTACCGGCACGGACAACAAAATCGCGTAAGCAACTCGCAGCCCCGCTCCTGAAAGAAGATCGCCGGCAATGGAATATCCGAAGAAGCCATTCCCAAATGCGAAAAGCAGAAGCGTCACACCAATCAGCCAGTTGATTTCCCGCGGACGCCGGTAGGCCGCGGTAAAGAAGATACGAGCTAAATGCACCACTATTGCCGCTATAAATATCAAGGCCGCCCAATGGTGCATCTGGCGAATCAGGAGTCCAGCCGGCACATCAAAGCTAAGTTGCATTACCGACTCATAAGCGGCGGACATCTTCACACCGTCCAGCGCGTGGTATGAACCCTGATAAGTCACCTGCGCGGAGCTCGAGTTGTAGAACATCGCGAGGAATGTCCCTGTGATCACGAGAATGATAAACGAATAGAGCGCGACTTCCCCGAGCATGAACGACCAGTGATCGGGGAATACGTGGTTCATCGCCTTCGTGACAAACTTCGCCAGATGCAAGCGCCTGTCCAGCCATTGGGCAAGATGCCCGCCTGTCCGACCGCTCATGGCATCCCCCAAAATCCAGGGCCAGGCGGTTCGCTAAACCCTCCTCCCGCGCGTAAATTTCCATCGGCATCGGCATAGAGCGGCAACTGCGGAAGTGACCGGGCCGCTGGCCCGCTGGTTGGTTGGGCGGCTTTGAGGACATCGAAGGTCGACTGATGGCACGGACACATTAGAAGATTCGTTGTCTTTTCAAACAGTCCAACGTTGCATCCAGCATGGGTGCACACCCGCGAATACGCGACATATCCCATCGGCGCCCAATTCGCGCGTTCCTTTGGAAGCTGGAGAAATTGCTCATTGACGCGAATCACCACGGTCTGCGCTTTTTCGTCCCCAATGCTGTCTTCGGGGAAGACAATGGTCGTACTTCCAGGTTCAAGAGCATTGACGTTAACCGGCCGCCCGTCCAGTGTCATCAGGCGTTGCCCGCGCTTCCAGACAGTAGCGAACAAGGATGGATCGGGAGCTCTTCCCAGGGACCGGAACAGCGAAATCACCATCGCTGCAATCATTCCCACGGTCGACACACCGATCCACTTCAATAGGCTTCGGCGGTGAATCTCCTCTTCGCTTTCCTGAAAGTTCTCCGCAAAGTCCTCGCGTTCAACTGTGCCCGACGGCATTTCTTCCCGCGGCTCAGTAGCCTCTTTGCGAGACATCAGCCAGTGTGAGTAGAGCACCAGTGCCGAACCGAGCCCTCCAGAAGAAACGGCCAGGGTTACTCCCAACAGCAAGTTATTGCCGCCGGTCCAGTAAATCAACAGAAATCCCACTCCGCCCGCAAGCGCTATGGCTAACGCGCACACGACCACTAGCATTCCCCATTGCTGATGAGTTGCAGTATCGCGTTGCGGATCCAGATTACGATCCGCGGCTCGCCCGGTGTTTTCAGCAGACCCAAAATGTTCAGTAGCAGTCTCGGGACAGTCAGCAGCAGCTTTGGGACGTTCAGCAGCAGTCTCGGGATATTCGGCGGCAGTCTCGCCCGAAACCGCCGCGCCCCCGGCGAACGCCTTCGCGACCGCCCTTCGCGCAACTACTTTGCACAGCTCCCAACCGAGCACCACCAGGACGATAAGTTGACCAATTCGCTTGGGGTTCCGTTCATTTCGATCCGCAACTGGTTCGCTTTCCTGAGGAGCATTGTTTTGTTCCCCGTTTTCGGTCATCCCTTACCCCCTCTCTCGATCCACCCTGTTATAACGACCAGGGCAAATACGCTCACCCACGCAGCGAACCCTTCCGCTACCGAGCCGTACCATTTGAGTGGGCTTCCGCCGGGACTCGGTGGGTGCTGAATAAATTCCACATAATCGACAATCGAATTCAATTGTTTATCGGTGAGAATAGAAGGCGGAAACGCCGGCATGGGGCCTGCTCCCGAGCGAACGGCTCCTGCAATGATGGCTGCAGATTTGCCGGTGAGCGCTGGCGCGTTTATACCGGTAAAAGCCAGCGCTCCTCCACGCGCGGAGGTTTGGTGGCATGTTGCACAATAAACACGGAAGAGCGTTCCGCCTTCGCTCAGATCGCCTCCCGTCAGAGGAATCACAGCAAGTTGGTTAACGACGTAATCGGCGGCAGCTCGCATCTCCGGAACGGAGAGCACGTACACGAAGCTCGGCATGTGGCTTGGGCCGGTTTCCATTGCTGTCATAGCACTGCCGGTATCGTGCTCCGCCTGCAGATTTGGCCCGGCGATGGTCACCACTGCGCTTATGCCCTCACCCTTTTCACCGTGACATTTGGCGCAATTTCGCAAAAAAATCGCCTGGCCATTCGGGGGTGGCCCGGCGTCGGGGTCTTGACCAAAGCCAAATCCGGAAGCGAACGGAACCAGGAGCAAAACACGAAGAATCGAGCGAACGGACGTCGCGTGCAGACTGAGTTTAAAACTCAAGTACCCGCACACGCGGCGCAGGGTGATCTCCTGGTCAAAATGGCGGCTCTTCAACCGCTCTTCTACTGGAAGGAATCGCGGCATCTCTCCCCCATCCCCGCGTTCACCGTGTTTGCACTAGAGCGTTTCATTTCAACTGTCTCAGGTATGCGACCAGCGCCCGCAGTTCTACGCCGTCGAACTGGGTGATGTTCGGCATGGCAACCTCAGGCTTGAGCGATTGAGCGTGCGTCACCCAGGCTTCGAGATCCGCGTCATCGTTTGGGAACATATTCGCGGCGAGACCTTGCCGGCTTGCTATGTGGGTCAGATCCGGCGCGACGATGCCTCCGGCCCCAGTACCTCGCACGGCGTGGCAATTCGCGCATGGCGCCGACAGAAAAACTTCCTGTCCCTGGATTTCCTGCGGAGTGGAAGGCTGCGATGCGGGCTGGACCATGTGAGCTCGCCAGGCTTCGTAATCTTTGGGTTGCTGGGCGACGACGATAACCGCCATGTTCGCGTGTTGCGCACCGCAGTATTGCGAGCACTGACCGCGGTAGACGCCCTCCTGAGCCGCCTCAAGGCGAAGATTGTTGACATAGCCGGGGACCATGTCCACTTTGCCCTGAAGCTTAGGAACCCAGAAGGAATGAAGGACATCCGCCGTCTCCAGGGCGATGTTTACCGGACGTCCTACTGGAACGTGAATCTCGTTGGCAGTGGTGAACCGCTGATCGACGGGCCCCCCGATATATTGCACTTCCCACCACCATTGGTGTCCGATAATGCGGATGTCCGGGGCCGCACTGCTGGAGCCGTTATGACTCTCATGGTCCTCATGCATGGGAAATTCGGCCATGCCACGCAAACTCAAGATGAACGACACGAAGAGGATGACAACCGGAATCACAAAACCTCCGATTGCGAGCCAGCCTTGTCCGCCGCCAACATCAAACGGCTCGTGAGTGTCAAAGGAGCCGCGCCGCCGCAGAATGCCCCCTAAAATCAAAACCCACATGACGATGGTCACCACACAGAAGAGGATGAATACGAACCAGGAGAGCCACGCGATGCTCCCCGCGCCGGGGCCGTCGGTATAGAGCATGTCTTGCCGGCGCTCGCATCCAGCGAGTAGCAAGAAGGCCAGGACGGTTGAGAGTAACGCGGCGCGCGACTTCATGCTTGACCTCACGGTGGTTGGCCTCATGGTTGTGGCGCTGGCGGCGGTGATGCAGGTGGATTACCGCTCGCCTCGTGCGCTTGCTGTGTAGCGAGAGGCATGGTGGGAGGATCGATCTCAGAGGGGGTATTTATGGTCTTGATATAGGCGACGATCTTCCAAATCTCCTGCTCCGGGATCTTCGTTCCCCACGACGGCATTCCGTTGGAGCGTCCCTCGGAGATGGACGCGAAGACGTGATCGGGCGAGCCGCCGTAGATCCAAACCGGGTCGCGCAAGCTCGGTCCCATTCCACCTCCGCCATGTACGCCGTGACAGCCGGAGCAGTTGTACCAACTGAAGAACTGGTAGCCTTCGTTGGCGGCGGTCGGATTGCCGGCGTACGGGTTGGACCTGACAGGAAGCGGCTGGCCGCTGCCGGGTATGGGTCCCACCGCGGTTTTGGTAGCGGAGGCAGCTCCCGTGGGCGCGACCTCAAGCGGCTGCTGGTCGCATCCCATGAGACTGAGCGCCAATGCCGCTGTTGCAAAGGCGACCAGAGAACTAGTAACCGAAGACATACAGCGCGCCCCCCGGTCCCGTCTTGTTCTTGATATTCGCTTCGGCGGCGGCAGCGCCAAGAGCGGCATAAGGGTCCTGTTCCGAGATGCTCTTGAAAGCGACCGATCCCAGCGCCCCGCCAATTCCGGCATAGACGGCAATGTATTGTTTGCCATCGGGACCCAGGAAGGTCATGGGGTCGGACACCAGGCCGGACCCGAGTTTGGTTTCCCAGAGCAGCTTTCCGTCGCGCGCATCCACCGCTCGAAAGTAGTTGTCCATGGTGCCGTAAAATACTATGTCTCCGGCAGTGGCAAGCACGCCGCTGTTGAGGCCCAGATCGGCTTCCTTAATACCCCAGACTTTTTTGGCATGGGCCACGTCCCAGGCAACCAGCTCTCCCTGATAGCCCCCGGGGCCTTTTATATTGAGGACCTTGGCGCCGACGTAGGGTGTTCCGGCGATGTAGTTGACTGGCGTATCCTCTTTATCCATGCAGATATTGCGCGCCGGAATGTAAAGGAGGCCGGTCCGCGGCGAGAAGGCATCAGGCTCGTAATTCTTAGCTCCCACGTTTGAAGGACAGATGCCGGTTATCATTTTGCCCCTGTGAGTCTCCAGGTTTGCAACCATATTTGGCAGGCCCGTTTTGAGGTCGTAGCCGGTCGACCAGGTGACCGGCTGGAAAGGCTCAGCGGAGAGAAGTTCGCCGGTTTCACGGTCCATAAGGACGGCATAGCCGGCTTTTCCGGTGTTGATCAGGACCTTGCGCATTCGGCCCTGCCATTCCATGTCGAAAAGAACGTTTTCAGCGACCTGGTCGTAGTCCCACCCAGCGTGAGGCAAGGCCTGCCAAGCCCACTTCGCCTGCCCGGTGGTGGCATCGCGGGCCCAAATGGTAATGGCCCATTTATTGTCACCGGGGCGCTCATCTTCGTCCCATGGTCCAGTGTTACCAGTGCCGTAATAGATCAGGTTGAGGCCGGGATCATAGGAAATCCATCCCCAGACAGGCGCGCCACCCCGTTTCCACTGGTCCGGACCCCAGGTAGAAACACCGAGATTTTGACCCTGATCTTTCTTGTAAAAGGGCTTGAAATCGGGGCCGATGAGGCAGTCGCTATCTGGACCGGTGTTGTAGGCGCGCCAGAGTATCTTCCCGCTTTGCAGATCGAGCGCGGTCAGCCTCCCCCGCACCCCTAATTCACCGCCGCTGATTCCTACGAACACGATGTTCTTGACAATCTGAGGGGCCATGGTTTCGGTCTCGCCCAGATTGGGGTCGCCCACCTTGGTCCTCCAAATCTCCTTTCCGGTATTCGCGTCCACCGCGACGGTGTAGTCATCCAGGATGTTGTAAACGATCTTTCCGCCGGCATACGTGCTGCCGCGGTTCACTACATCGCAGCAAGCTATGCCTACAGCCCGGTTACTGGGATTCGGTGAATAAAACCACTTTTTCGATATCCCCACCTTGTCAAAGCCGAATGCGACGAGATCGTTGGGGAAGGGCTCGATCATGTATAAGGTATTGTTGACAAACAGCGGCCCTCCCTCAAATCCGTGCGGTATGCCATCGTTATAGGTTCCAATCAGGCGGAGATTTTTCACGTTTTCGGTGTTGAGCTTGTTCAATGGACTAAAGCGGGTGTTGGCGTAGTCACCTGTCGCCAGAGTCCAGTCTCCGGTGGGAAGCGGACTGACCAGGTGGATGCCCGGCTTCATTCCCGGGACGTCATCGTTGTTATTCGTGTCCGCGGCGGCAACTTTAGTCGTACAACTCGTCGTAAGGAGAGCGCCGAGGGAGGCGGCTAAAAGGAATATTTGCCCGATTCGATTCTGCCTCATAAGCTCTCCTCTTATCTCAACGTATAAAGATAGGCCGCGGTATCACGCGCCTGTTGTTCGTTGACTCCCAGAGCGGGCATCGCCGTAGCCGGTTCGATGGACTGTGGCGACATAATCCATTTCACGAGATTCTCCGGAATATTCGGGACTTCACCGCCCACAAAGCTCCGGTCGGCGAATTGCGCCAGCGACGGCCCCACCAGCCCGCGGGCCCCGGGAATCCCGGGAATTTCGTGACAAGCGCCGCAGCGATATTGCTCGATAGCCGTTTTGCCTCGACGGGCATCGCCGCCGGTGGCGGTGGGATAAGCCTCGAGAGATCTCCCTCCCGTGCAGCCCGCCAGCAGAGACAGGATGCCGCCCGCAATAAAAAGTAAGACCATATGAGGCCGGCCAGTCATCTCGCCCTCGTGCAAAGGTTAATAATAATGAGCGGAATGCCTAGCCAGACGATTCCAAGACTTAAAACCACGCTGATAAACATCCCGCCCAGCGCCATAAATTCTTCGCGTCCCGTGGCTTCCGTACGCGCCAGGCTGGCATGATTGGAGAACCGTTGGAAGTTGCCGAAAGAAATAGCACCGGCGGCAATGGTGATCGCCAACAGGATGACGGTAAGGGCGGCGAAGAGATAGATTGCCCACCCGAGAGAGAGCACGTCAGAACCGTTAGGGAGTTCGACGCACGCCTTCCACGCCACCAACAGGTCGGCGATAAAAAGAGCCAGCCAAGCCGCGGTGCTGCCGGCGAAGCCGAACCACAGGCGGGGTTGATCCGCCGGTGTCGAATTTTGAAGTTCATTTTGGAGAGGCATGCCCGTTCTCGTTTCCGTTAATCCAAATGCGGCAGTATAAAAAGAAAGAAGACGACGAAGACCCAAACCACGTCGACGAAGTGCCAGTACAAGGCAGCAGTGTGCAGCGGCCGGTAAGGGGTTCTTTGCGTCGGTCCCAGGGGCAGAAACAGTACGTAAATGAGCATCAAAAGCCCTGCCAGGACGTGGGCCGCGTGAAAGAACTGGATGACATAGAAGATGGACCCATAAGAATCGGTAGCCGGCGTAATATTGAGCCACGACTGGCTGAAACCAAACCCCTCCAGGCCCAGAAAAAGCAGTCCGAGGACGATGGTGGCAGCGATGCCGGCGCGGGCCCCGCCATATTTCTCCTTCTTCACCTGCATCTCGCCAAAGAAATGCAGCACAATGCTGCTGAGGACCAGTATGCCCAGTAAGATTAGAACCAAAGTAATCGGCGGCGGTATTTCAACTTGCCATCGGCTGGTTCGGTTGGCCAGATAGAAATAGCTAAAAAAGAGCGTGATGAAGAGAAAGGCTTCGGTCGTGATGAGCAGCCATATTCCGTATTTGCCGAGCTCATCGTCTGGTTTCAGATCCGCAATCGGAGGCGAGTTGAAGATATCCGCCGAAACGGTGCTCATGCCAATCCCTTTGTTGGTTTTGGCCACACCCAGAAACAGGCGCAGGCCAAGCCGATAACAATGGCGGCGAGCGCGACCCACAGCCAGTGTATGATGATGGCGCCGAAGAATACGAACAGTGCCAGTGCAAGCCACAAAGGAGCCAGACTGTCATCCGGCAGCCTGGAAATCGCGAGCGGTGTGGCGTCAAGCCACGTAGTGGCCAAGGTCAGGCGTCCCTGGTCGAGAATGCGCTCGTTACGAGGATCGTAGTTTTCATCGTAGTCGTCCCACAACGGACAGCGGGAGATCACTGTGGGAATCCGCACAACTTCATAGGCAGCGGGCGGAGAATCGGTTGCCCATTCGAGGGTGTCGGCCTTCCAGGGGTCTTTACCCGCCAAGACCCCGTAACGCAAGCTATTGAAGAAATTCACGATGCTGATTAAGATGCCGATGCCGAAGACGAAGGCGCCGATGGTGGACGTCATGTTGAGGCTGTCCAATCCAAGCCCCGAGGGAAAGGTGTAGATGCGGCGCGGCATACCGGCAATCCCCAGGAGATGCTGCGGGAAGAAGCCCACATTGAATCCAATAAAGCTAACCCAGAAGCTCCACTTCCCAATCGCTTCGTTCATCATGCGGCCGGTGATTTTGGGCAGCCAGTAATAGAGCCCGGCAAACACGGGAAACACATTTGCGCCGATGAGGACGTAATGTAAATGGGCCAGCACGAAGTACGTCTCGTGTAGCTGCCAATCGACCGGTACGACGGCGGTGACCAGTCCATTCAGGCCGCCAATGACGAGCAGGGCGATAAAGCCGAGCGCCCACTGCATGGACGCCGTGAGGATGGGGCGTCCCTTCCAGATGGTCGCCACCCAGGCGAAGACCTGAATGGAGGTGAAGATGGAAATAGTCATGCTGGCCGCGCTGAAGAAGCTCATGGTCATCTGCGACATGCCGATGGAGAACATGTGATGCACCCAGACGCCGAAGCCGGTGATTCCGGTGAGCAGGGTGGACAAAACCACGTACGGATATCCCACGATCGGTCGCCGGCAGAATACCGGGATAAGCATGGAGATCATGCCGGTCGCCGGCAGGAATACGATGTACACCCATGGATGGCCGAAGAACCAGAACAACTGCTGCCAGAGTATAGGATTGCCGCCTCGGGCGACGGTGAAGAAGTGAGTGTAATAGCGGCGGTCGAGCTCCAGAAAGACGCAGGCCACAGTCAGGGCAGGCATGGATATGACGACAAGAAACGACATCGTCAGAGTGCTGTAGAGATAGATAGGCATTTTGCTGATGGACATGCCAGGGGCCCGCAGCCGCAAAATGCTGACAATAAGATTGATTGCGCCGCCGGTGGTCGAGATGGTCAACAGGATCAGCGACATGGCGAAGACATCCATGCCGTATCCCGGCGAGTATTGGGTCTCGGTATACGGAGCGTGGGCAAACCAGCCGGCGTGCGGCGCCTGTCCGGCGAAGGGACTGATGTATAGCAGAACGAATGAAAGCACCAGCGTCCAAAAAGTGAAGGCGTTCAGGCGGGGGTACGCCAAGTCGCGAGCTCCGATCAAAAGCGGCACGAAGTAAATGGAAAAGCCGGACAGGACGGGCGCGGCATACCAGTAGATCATGGTCATGCCATGCATGGTGAAGAGCTGATCGTACATTTCCGGCGTGATCAGCGCCTCATTAGCGCGGCTTAGTTGAAGACGCATAATGAGCGCTTCCACGCCGCCAATCAAAAGGAAGATGAAGGCCGATACCAGATAACGTTTCCCCAGTGCCTTGTGGTCGACTGTGGCGAACCAGCCCCGGACTGTATGCGGCGACTCCCACATTTCCGTCAAACGTTGCTGGACTGCAGCGCTCATGACCAAAGCCTCCAAGTGGGATTTCACTCTTCAGGAGCCGTCGCGCAATGTTGTTTAGCCAGATGCTCTAACCGAGATCGCAGCTTTTTTTAGCCGGAATGGTTTGCGACCTCAAATTCGACTGTACGAGAATCAGGGTCAAAATGGCGTCAAAAATAAATCAGATGCTCGCTTTGATGCGCAGCATCACCAAATGAAGCGGAGCGGCGTAAAGACTAGTGTCGAGAGCGCTCGTGCCATGCTTGAAATCTATCGCAAATAAGGTCCAGACGCCGTCACAAAAAAGAGAAAGAAAGGGCGGTAACGGTACTGCGTGACGTTGGACCAGTGTTTTGACGGCGTTTTGACGTTTCTCGCTTCATACTGGGGTTGGCTAGTGAGCAACGACGGAGAAATCGAAATGGATCTTCTGATGCGCAAACGAGAAATGTCTCGGTTGCCGTTTTCCAGAAGACTCTCGCATTGAACGACTATTATTTTCGCTGCGACGATTGGGATTATCCGTTGGGTGAGATCCAGATGCTCGGCAAGTCGGACGGAGAAATGCTCAAGGGAGAAGCGCCCGGATGGGCGGTTTGGAAACCCGAGTTTGCGCTCGACTATTTGGCGGAGCACTCCATCGATTTCTGGTTGCAGTCGGAAGATTTGCCTCATCCCGACAACCGGGTGACGATCAACCGGGATGGACAGATCGTACTGAGCATCCATGAGGCCAATCTCGAAGGACACCAACGCCTGACCAAGAAACTCAAGGGAATGCTTGGCGACATTAGGTTACACGATCAATTGATGCATCGTTCGATTCACCTAGGCAAGGACATTCCAATCGGGGGCACCGCGCACCAAGCTGTAACCGTTCGGTTCGGTCGCGATCCGAAGACCTCGGCTCGGGATATCAACTGCAAGGTGCATGGTTTGGACAATCTTTATGTAGTCGATGCGAGTTTCTTTGTGTCGATTGCCGCCGTGAACCCCAGCCTCACCATCATCGCGAATGCGCTGCGGGTTGGCGACCATTTGCTTGAGAGGCTAGGAGCATGAAGGCAATCGCTATCGTTCCGGGCACAGCCGGATCGCATCTGGTGGAACGGCCTGAGCCCTCGATTACCACCCAAGATGAAATCAAGATCCGAATCGTACGAGTGGGCATCTGCGGCACCGACCGGGAAGAAGTCTCCGGAGGCCGCGCTCAGGCCCCCGACGGTCAAAAGGAACTTGTCATCGGCCACGAAATGTTCGGCCAAGTGATGAGCGTGGGCTCGTCCGTTACTCGCGTGAAGACCGGCGACTACGCTGTGTTCACCGTACGGCGGGGATGCGGTGAATGTGCCTGCTGTCTGATGAACCGCGCCGACATGTGTAAGACCGGCAAGTACCGCGAGCGAGGCATTCGTGGATTGGACGGATACCAAACGGAATTCGTCGTCGACCGAGAACAATACGTCGTGCGAGTGCCACCCGAACTGGAGCCGGTCGGGGTCTTGATGGAACCGCTTTCGGTCGTCGAGAAAGCGATCGACGAGGCGCTGCGTGTGCAGACGGTGCGTTGTCCAGACGCCGCCACGATCCCCGATTGGCTGCAGGGGCGGCGCTGCCTGGTCGCCGGACTCGGACCGGTCGGATTGCTGGCGGCCATGATCTTAGTCTTGCGCGGCGGCGAGGTTTACGGCCTCGACGTGGTCGATGCAAACAACGCGCGCCCGAAATGGTTGAGCGGTATAGGCGGGCGCTATATAGACGGCCGTCAAGTGCCTGCGGACCAAGTGGAGAAGAAGATCGGTGGAATGGATTTTATACTGGACGCCACCGGCATTGCAAAGCTGGAGTTCAATCTTCTGGACGCGCTGGCTCTGAATGGGATGTATGTGCTGACCGGCATCCCAGGCGGCAACCGGCCGGTCCAGATTCCCGGAGCCCAATTGATCCGGCAGTTGGTGCTGGACAATCAGGTCCTGCTGGGCAGCGTGAATGCCGCGCGCGGGCATTTCCAAATGGCGGCGGACGACCTGGCCCAGGCTCATCTGCGTTGGGGCGCTCAAATCGAAGGCTTGATTACGAATCGATATTCGCGAGATCAATTCGCCGGACTAAAGGATCAGCGTCAGCCGGGTGCCATTAAGGAAGTCATCGAATGGGCGCCTGGACGCTAATCGAGGAGCACATCGACGGCACCGGAGTTCTTCCTTACTCAAGGAAGCAAATGCGCGTCACAGGTCTATGACACCAAATTACAAGCGTGAGTCCACAATAATCGGTGTTCCCTACGAGGTGATCTATCGCGATCGCCCCTCACTCCTGCGAGGATCCGGGCATCCGGCTTTCTCATTCTTAGTGAAGGACACTCGACAGTATGAATGGTTACTCCGTTCGGATCTGTACTCCACCGCCGTTGCCTTCATCCGCGGGGATTTCGACATTCATGGCGACATCATCGCTGCCATTCGGTTCAAGTCCGAGATGACCAGCCACGGCCTCCGCGACTTTTTCGCCTCACTGGCCGCGCGGCTGGCGCCACGACGAATTGAATCCTGGTTTCAGACACCTTTACGGGCGGCGCGAAATATCCGTTTTCACTATGACCGTTCGAATGATCTTTACCGGTCGTTCCTGGATTCCCGGATGATTTATTCGTGCGCGTATTTCAAGAACCCGGGCTGCACGCTTGATGAGGCCCAGTCTGCAAAATTAGATCACATCTGCCGCAAGCTGGATCTTCGTGCCGAGGACCGGTTTCTCGATGTCGGCTGTGGCTGGGGCGCGCTGGTTGTTCGCGCCGCCGAGAAATATGGCGCACGCGCAGACGGTTGCACATTGAGCCGTCAACAAGATTTGTTTGCCGCGGGGCTAATTGCCGAGAAGAACTTGGAAGATCGAGTCATGGTCCACGAATGCGACTACCGAAGTGTGGTTGGCCGGTTCAATAAGATCGCATCTGTGGGGATGTTCGAACACGTCGGACGTCATCGGCTTCGGAATTATTTCCGCAAGATCTTCAGCCTCCTGGATGATGACGGCCTATTCCTCAACCATGGCATCATACGTCCCGAGGGGACCACGGACGGCCCGGAAACTCTTTTCCTCCAAAAGAAAGTATTTCCCGGAGGTGAGCTCGCATGTTTATCTACGGTGGTCCGAGAAGCTGGGCGAGCAGGCTTCGAGGTTTTGGATGTGGAAAATCTCAGGCCTCACTACGCACTGACCTGTCGCCGGTGGGTGGAGCGGCTTCAGCAAAACATGCCTGAATGTCTAAAGCACGTGGACCGCGAGACGTACCGCACATGGCTGCTTTACCTGGCGGGCTCCGCGATGAGCTTCGAGACTGGCGCCACGGATTTGTATCAGATCCTAATGGCAAAGCGGCGGACTTCTCAGTTCCGTCGGCTCACGCGAGACTACATCTATGTTTAACGCGCCGCCGCGAATGGGGTTATGTCACCTCTTGCCGGCGAATGCTGGACCGTCGTGGTCGATATTTTCCAAGGCAAACTCACTCATTGTGTTGTGCTCCGCAAAAACTCATAATACCGTGCGATGCCACTTGATAAAGCCCTCGGGCTTGACGATGACGAGAGCATCGCGCCAATCGAAAAACCGCGCCAGCGCCATCATCGCCAGCCGTGTCGCATGAGACGCTGGCCGCGGCTTCAACTTGCGTTCCTTGAACGTTGCCAGTTGTTTCCGCAGGAACAGATTCTCGGCGATCAGCGCCGCATGAGAGGACAGGAGCAGCCCGAGAAAGGTGAACAAAGGCGATTTTACAACTTACTGAGCACCCGAATTCAACTAGTCAGGTCGTTCGGATTCTACGGCCAGAATTTGTGCCACCTGCTCCCGGAGCCGGACACTTGTCCTTGGCTGCTTGCCATACCACGTCTCAGTCAATTCCAAAATACGCGTGGATGATAATTTTACGAAACCCGACGATTTGCGCCCAAGGCATTTGAGGGTTTCGGGCTTTCAGGTCGTCCGGACAAACGTGCCGCCGCCTCGCCGATCACGGAAAGTTTATGAACGACGGCGCTCCGCAGCAGATCAGATCCTTGGAAGGTCTCGGCCTCAATGCCCGAGATGAATCGCGCGATATCGTCCGCACACTCGACGATATCGGTCAGGTAGAGGTTCTCATGCCGCATACACGGGCCAAGCCTCTTTGAGGACGGATTCCCGAATCAGCGGCTTCAATCCTTTTTAGAAACCAGGTCAACCTTGCGCCCGATGAGCTTGGAAAGATCCAGCATCAAACCCGAGTAACCGAACAAATCCACTTTGGCCCCCGGGAGGAACTCCACCAACAAATCGATGTCGCTTTCGGGTCGCATCTCGCCGCGAGCGGTGGATCCGAAGACAGAAAGCTCACGCACGTGGTAGCGCCGGCACAGGTCCGCCAGCTCGGCTTCGTGCACCTGCACGGAGCCGAGTTGGATGGTCTGATTCACTTTGCGCTTTTCTCTCGCGATTCTACCGGCTGGCCCACTCTATCCCGGATCGAGGTGTGGATGAAATTGAGGATGCAGAAAGCGTCGGGTTCAACAACCTTCAACAGATCTCTGGAGTATCCTAAGGGGCACTATGTTACTTGTGGAAACCTTCCGATGGCGTTCCGCAGGGTGTTGTGCAGCGGCTTTCATCCTGCTTGCATGCGTCGCTAGCGCACAACCCCAAGCTCAAGTCCCGCGCCCCGTGACGGATCGCGAACTGCTGCAGCCCGACCCCGCCGACTGGCTGATGTGGCGGCGCACCCTGAACAGCTGGG
>Ga0105240_10002388_pt1 | contig 30280 bp, 39 predicted proteins | sample KBSC54metaG_FD_80426 | JGI IMG/M metagenome (GOLD analysis project Ga0105240, IMG submission 80426) | Corn rhizosphere microbial communities from Kellogg Biological Station, Michigan, USA - KBS C5-4 metaG | ecosystem: Host-associated > Plants > Roots > Rhizosphere > Soil | place: Michigan, USA... | reverse complement strand
GGGAGCTCGCGGTGTGTACGGGTCTGGGGGTTCCGGCGGTACGACTAATACGAAGATCCAATGTGAAGCCTGCATCTGCCGCAACGGCCTGATGCGACGTGCCGAAACGGCATCGAGAGGTGATCACGATGGCCGGTATCGGCCCCGCCCCCAAGGACCCCGCGCAGCGACGCCGGCGCAACGCCGACCCGGCCGCCACGGTCCTCCCATCGACTGGGCCGCCCGGGCCAACCCCCGTGCTGCCCGGCGGCCACGACTACGACAGCCGGACCCTGGCCTGGTACGACACGTGGCGCACCTCGCCGCAGGCCGCCACGTTCCTGGCCACCGACTGGCAGCGCCTACACATGCTCGCCCAGCTAGTCGAGCTGTACTGGGCATCACCGGGCAAGGAGCTGCTGTCAGAGATCAGGCTCAACGAGGCGTCGCTCGGCGCGACAGCTGCGGACCGGGCACGCCTGCGCTGGACCGTGGCCGAGCCCGCGGCCCCTGCACCCCGGAAGCGCGCGGCAGCCAGCCGCGCCGCGACCACACGTCGCGAGAGGGTGCTGAAGGTCATCGATGGCGGCCAAGCCGCGTCGTAGGCCGGCGCCGAACCGCTTTGTCTCGCTCGGGTTCGTCGCCATCGAGTGGATCGAGGCCTACCTCTGCCACGGCCCCGGCGACGTGCAGGGACAGAAGCTGGTCATTGACGACGAGATGGCTGCCTTCATCGTCCGGGCTTACCAGCTCGACCCGAAGACCGGCCGCCGGAAGGTCAACAGGGCTTTCCTGTCACGGCCGAAAGGCCGCGCGAAGAGCGAGATCGCCGGCGCCTTGGTGTGCTTCGAGGCCCTCGGCCCCTGCCGGTTCGATGGCTGGGACGCCGCCGGCGAGCCGGTAGGGCGGCCGCTGACCTATCCGTTCATCCGGTGCCTGGCCACCGAGGAGGGCCAGGCCGGCAACACCTACGACAACGTCACGGTGATGCTGGAGCACTTGGTCGACGTCGCCGGCGATGAGTTTCCGGCGATCGACCTGGGCCGTAACGTCCAGACGTCCTCGCGGATCTTCATCGAAGACGGCGGCGAGATCGTTCCGTCGACCGCCTCCAGCGCCTCAAAGGACGGCGGGAAAGAGTCCTTCAGCGTCTTCGACGAGACACACCTGTACGTGCTGCCCGAGACCCGGGCGATGCACCAGACCGTGCTCCGCAACCTGGTGAAGCGCAAAGCGGCCGATCCCTGGTCGCTGGAGACCTCCACGATGTACGCGGTCGGCGAGCGGTCCGTCGCCGAGGCCACGCATCAGTACGCGGAGGACGTCAAGGCCGGCAAGATCCTGGACGGCGGCCTTCTGGTCGACCACCGCCAGGCCCCGCACGTCGAAGACTTGATGGACGACGCGCAGCTGATGCCCGCGCTGAAGTACGTCTACGGCGACGCGGCCGGATGGATGGACCTGCCGGCCATCGCCAGACACATGCGCGCACCGGACACCGACCCGTCCGACGCCCGCCGTTATTTCCTGAACCAGCGCGGCACCAAGTCGGGCGCCGCTTTCGACGCCGACCGCTGGACCGAGCTCGCCAAGACCGGCTTCATCGTCCCGAACAAGGACCTGATCGCGGTTGGCTTCGACGGGGCCCGGTTCCGGGACGCCACCGCACTGATCGGCACCCACCTGGAGACGGGCTATCAGTGGGTGCTGGGCGCCTGGGAAGCGCCTACGGACCCGAAGGAAGCCGAGGACTGGGAAGTCCCAGCCGCCGAGGTGCACGCCACCCTAGAAGGAGCCTTCGACCAGTGGAAGGTCGTCCGCGTCTACGCGGACCCTCCCTACTGGGAGGAAACCGTCGCCACCTGGGGCGGCAAGTACGGGCCGAAGATCGTCGTGGAGTGGTGGACCCTCAGGCCGCGCCCGATGGCCTACGCCCTGAGGGCCTTCCGCACCGCGCAGACTGAGGGATCGCTGAGCCACAGCGGCGACAAGCTCTACGCCCAGCACATCGCCAACGCCGTCAAACGGGACGCCCGTGTCCGCGATGAGTTCGACAAGCCCATGTGGACGATCCAGAAAGATCGCCACGACTCGCCCAGGAAGATCGACTTGGCGATGACCGGCTGCTTGTCCTGGGAAGCCAGGCGCGACGCGATCACAGCGGGACTGCTCAAGCCGAAGAAAGACAGCCGGATGGTGGTGATGTAGGTGCTGGACCTGACGCCGGACGAGTGGGTCAGGATGTTGCTGTTCCGCCACCAGCTCGAGCTTGATCAGCTGTCGATGCTGAACTGCTACTACGAGGGCACGCAGCCGCTGTCCTATCTGCACCCGGAGCTGCTGGCCGAGCTCGGCCCGCAGATGCAGCAGGTGGTCATCAACTGGCCGCGTCTGGTCACCGACGCCGTCGAGAACCGCCTGGACGTCACGGGTTTCCGCCTGCCGAACGCCGACAGCTCCGACTCCGAGATGTGGCGCGTGTGGAAGGCCAACGGGATGGCCCTGCAGTCACAGCAGGCGCACATCGACGCGTTGGTCATGCGCAGGTCCTACATCATCATCGGCGCGAACCCGGACGACTCGAACACCCCGCGGATCACCGCCGAGTCAGCGCTCCAGATGTACGCCTACTACGACCCGGCCACCCGGCGCTGCCAGGCCGCCGTGAAACGGTGGCACGACACCGACCCGTTCACCGGCACCCTGCTCAACCAATGGGCCACCCTGTACCTGCCGAACGCCACGCACTTCTACAAATTCGGGTCTGATCTCGGCTGGCAGGAAATCGACCGCGACAATCACGATCTCGGCCGGCCGCCCGTGGTGACGCTGGCCAACCGCGGGCGCCTGCTGGTGCCCGGCGGCATCAGCGAGCTGGCGGACATCATCCCGATCTCCAACGCCGCCTGCAAGATCGCCACCGACATGATGCTGGGCGCCGAGTACCACGCCATCCCGCGCAGGTGGGCACTGGGCTTCGACCAGCAAGATTTTGTCGACAAGAACGGGAACCCGCTATCCATTTGGTCCCGGCTGGCCGGCCGGATCTGGTCCACGGCCAAGAACCGCAAAGACGACGGGGTCGAAGTCGGTCAGTTCCCCGAGTCGGACCTGAAGAACTTCCACTCCACCATCGAGCTGCTGGCCAGGGTTGCCTCGGCGCAGGCCGCGCTTCCGCCGAACTACCTCGGGCTGACGGCCGACGACGCCGCCTCGGACGCCGCGATCCGCTCGCGCGAGGCCACCCTGGTCAAGCGCGCCGAGCGAAAGTGCGGCGCTTTCGGCGACGGCTATGAGGAAGCGCAGCGGATCGTGCGCCGGTTCCAGACCGGCGAATGGGACCCGGAGCTGCTGGAGCTGGAGACGCTGTGGGCCGACCCGGCGACGCCGACCTACGCGCAGAAGGCTGACGCCGCGGTGAAGCTGAAGGTCGCCGGCATCGTGCCCAGGGAGCAGACCTGGGAGGACCTGGGCTATTCCAGCGCTCAGCAGGGCCGCATGAGGGCGATGTTCGCCGATGAGCGCACGCAAGCGCTCGGCCCTGAGTTCTCCGCCCTGATGGGCACAGATCAGCAGCCCCCGACCGGCGCACCAGCGCCCGCTCCGGCCCTGGTCCCGGCAGGGGTGTGACCATCCAGGCGGTCGCGGCCGCCTACAACCGCCACCAGGCCACGATCGCCGCCCGCGCCAACGCACGGACCGCAGCCCAGTGGGCCACGATCGACCCGGCAGACATCTCCGGATCCTGGGCGGCCGGCGTGAGCCCCGCGATGGTCACGACGCTCACCGCGGCGCAGCAGCTGGCCGCCGCGAGCGCGCCGGCCTACGTCCAGGCCGCGCTCGGCGCCCAGAGCGTCGCCTACGACCCGGCCGCCACGATCAGCCCGGCCGGGTTCTCCGGCGTCGCGGCCGACGGCCGAGCGCTGTCGAGCCTGCTGTACCTGCCGGTCATCGCGGCCAAGCAGGCGCTGGCTGGCGGGATAGGCGTCGACGAGGCCCTGGCGGTCGGCGGTCGCACGCTGTCGATGCTGACGGTGACCGAGACCGCCGATGCTGGCCGGAACGCGCTGCAGGCGCAGATGAGCGCCACGCCGACCGTGCACGGCTACGTCCGCATGGTCGCCGGCTCTGCCTGCTCACGCTGCATCATCCTGGCCGGCCGCTGGTACCGCTACAACGCCTCGTTTCTGCGGCATCCGCAGTGCCAGTGCACCGGGATCCCGGCCGCCGAGAACTCGAAGGACCTGCGCACTGATCCGCACTCGTTCTTCGAGCACCTGAGCCCCGCCGAGCAGGATGCCCGGTTCGGCATCGCCGGTGCCAGGGCAATCCGGGACGGCGCTGACATCTTTCAGGTGGTCAACGCGCAGCGCGGGCTGTACCAGACGCGCGTCTTCGGACGCGACGTGCAGGCCACCTTCGAGGGCATGGGACGCCACGGAGTGGCCGGCAAGAAGCTGGCCGGCGCCACCAAGGGACTTCGTCTGACCGTCGGCCAGATCTACGCCGACGCCGGCGAGGACCGCGACCTCGCGCTGTCGCTGCTGCACAGGTACGCGTACATCCACTGATCCCGCAACGGGATCAGCACCCAACCCGCAACGGGAGAAACCATGACCGTTCCCGCCAACCCGGCCGCTCCGGTAACCGACGCGGCCGGTACCACGACGCCGCCGGCCACACCGCCCACCCCGGCGCCACCGGCCGCCGGCGCGGCTCCGGAATCCGCAACGGACCAGGCGCCTCCGACAGTCACGGATCTACAGGCCGATGTGGAGAAGTGGAAGCGGCTCTCGCGCGAGAACGAGACCCGCGCCAAGGCGAACGCCGACGCCGCCAAGCGGCTGGCCGAGATCGAGGAAGCGGCCAAGAGCGACGCCGAGAAGCTCGCGGACAAGGTCGCCGCAGCCGAGGCCCGCGCCGCGGCGGCGAACAAGCAGGCCGTATCCGCGCAGATCAAGGCCATGGCCACGACCCGCTTCGCCGACGCAGGCGACGCGGTCGACTCCCTCAACGCAAGCGGCAAGAGCTTCCTGGACGCCGACGGCCAGATCGATGAAGCGGCGATCGAGGCGGAGCTGACTGACCTGCTGCAGCGCAAGCCCCACTGGAAGGCCGACGCCGGCCCCCGTATCCCGCGGCCGGACCCCTCTCAGGGGCCGCGACCGGACGGTGTCGCCACCGTTGAGACCCAGATCGCCGAGGCGCAGGCCAAGGGCGACTGGAAGACCGTCATGAAGCTGCAGAACAGCAAGCTCGCAGACGCCCCACGACCCAAGTAACCCTGAGGGCAGGCCCCGGCCGTGCCCCGCACCGAAGGAGACCCGATGACCGGGATCACCGCCCTGGGCACGACATACAACCTGCCAACTACACCGGCATCCTGCACATGCTCACCCCCGCCGATGTGCCGTTCTTCTCGGCCATCGGCGGCCTGTCCGGCGGCGGCCAGACCACTGCCACGCAGTTCGAGTGGCAGACCGAGGACATGCGCTCGGCCGGCCAGAATGTGGCTCTGGAAGGCCAGGACGCGCCCACCGCGCAGAACCGCGTGCGCGCATCGGTCAACAACGTCTGCCAGATCCACCAGGAGACCGTGGGCGTCAGCTACACCAAGCTGGCCGCAGTCGGACAGCACTCCGGCCTGAACATCGAGGCCAAGAACCCGGTGACCAACGAGCTCGACCACCAGGTTGAGATCATGCTCAAGCAGATGGTCCGCGACGTCAACTGGTCCTTCATCAACGGCGTCTACCAGCTGCCGACCGACAACACCACCAAGCGTCAGACCAAGGGCCTGCTGAACGCCATCACCAGCACCGTGCAGAACGGCGGCACAGCCCTGGGCAACGGCGCTCTGGCCGGGACCGGCGACACTGTCACGATCAACGCGCACGGCCTCGTCCTCAACGACCAGGTCATCTTCGACACGATCGTCACCACCACGGGCATCTCTCCGGACACCGTCTATTACGTCACGGCGCCGACCACGAACACGTTCAAGGTCGCAGCGACCAAGAACGGCGCCGCGATCGACCTGGTTGGCGACGGGACCGCGAACGTCACCAAGTCGGTGGCCCCGACCGTCGACACCCTCGGCTCGCTGATGCAGTCCGTCTTCGACAACGGCGGTCTGACCGAGTCGCCGACCGGCACGATCATGGTGAACTCCTCGCAGAAGCGCGCGATCACCACCGCCTACGGCAACGCCTTCGGCAAGTACTTCGAGACGAACCGCAACGTCGGCGGCGTCAACATGGAGACGATCGAGACCGACTTCGGCCGGCTGAACATCATGCTCGACCGGGCGATGCCGAAGCACAAGATCGCGGTGGTCAGCCTCGAGCAGTGCATGCCGGTCTACCTGGAAGTCCCCGGCCGCGGGCACTTCTTCGCCGAGCCGCTGGCCAAGACCGGCGCCGAGGAAAAGACCCAGCTGTACGGCGAGGTCGGCCTCGCCTTCGGCAACGAGAAGGCGCACGGCTACGCGACCGGCTTCCTGGTCTGAGGCCCGAACCCGATGACTCTGGCGACGACGGCGGACCTGGCCGACCGGCTCGGGCGCGATCTCACCGCGACCGAGCTGCGCCAGGCCACCGCGTGGCTGGCCGACGCCACCGCGATCATCCTCGACCGGTTCCCCTGGTACGAGACCGCGCCGACAGCCACCTCCACGGCGGTGTGCGCGGCGATGGTGCTCCGCGTGCTGCGGAATCCGGCCGGCCTGCGCTCGGAGACCGTCGACGACTACACGTACACGATCGACAGCGCCCGCTCCTCCGGCGAGCTGTACATGACCGAGAACGAGATCGACACGCTGACGCCGGTCACCTCCACCGCCTTCAGCATCGTGCCTACAGCGGCGCCGTGGCCACCGGAGTGTGCGCCGTGATCGACCCGAGCGGCGCCGTCGCCGCCGGCCGGGCCGCCCACCGAGGGCTGATGACGGATTCGTGCACGATCCAGCGCGCCGCGGCGCCCCGCACCTTCGACCGCGCGACAACGGACTACGAGACCACCGAGGAGACCGTCTACACCGGCCCGGTCCGCATCAAGATCTGGCGCGGCACCGACGAACAGGCGGGCGAGACGGAGATGAACATCCAGCGCTACTACCTGGACTTCCCTCTCGGCGCGACGATCCCTGACATTCGCCGGCGCGACACCGCGACCGTCACCGCCTCGCTCAACCCGGCACTCATTGGACGCGCACTGATCATCACCGACGTGGAGACCGAGACCACTGACACGGCCCTGCGCGCGACTGCCGAGTACGCGCAGTGAGCGAGATGTCCGCCGAGACCGAGGCCCTCGCCGCGGATCTCGCACTGGCTCCGGCACGCCTGATAGTCGCGCTCACTGCGGTGGTGTCCAAAGGGGCGCTGAACATCAAGACGGACTGGCGCGCGTCCGCGGCCGGGCTGCCGCACGCCCCGCTGTACCCGAAATCGATCAGCTACGACATGTCCGTGTCGGCCAACCGCATCGAGGCCGAGGTCGGTCCGGACAAGACGCTGCCACAGGGGCCGCTCGGCAACCTGATTGAGTTCGGCAGCGCACACAACCCTCCGCACCTGGACGGCGCTCGAGCCCTGGCCGCCGAGGCGCCGCGGTTCATCGATGCCTGCGCCGAAGCAGCCCAGCAGGCGATGCTCTCGTGACGGCGCCGGCATCCTCTGAACGGCACATCGCCGCGGTGGTCGCCGCCGCCGATGCCGCGCTGCAGCAGCTGCCCACGTCACGGCGCGCGTACAACGGCGAGCGCGGTGAGACCGACCGGATCTGCGCGGTGGTGCACGGAACGCCCGGTCAGACTTCCGGCTCGCTCGGCGACCGGTTCGCTGACCTGGAGCTGCTGTTCCAGGTGACCGCGGTCGCCGAAGGGCCGGAGCAGGCGATGGCCATCGCCGACGTCGTCCGCGTGGCGCTGCTGGCCACACCACCACCAGCGGTGGACGGCCGCGCTGTCTGGCCCCTATGGCAGGTCGCGGCGCAACCGGTTCTGCGCGACGACACCGTGCAGCCGCCGCTGTGGATCGCCACAGCCCAGTACGTCATCAAGTCCAACCCCGCATAGGAGCTGACATGGCCAACCTCGCCCTGCAGAACATCGCGGCCACCGGCTCGGTGGTCTCAACCTCCTCGGCCGCTGCCGGCGGCGACACCGTCACCCCGGCCAGCGCGAACGACGACCGCTGCTTCCTGCAGGTCACCAACGGCGGCGGCAGCTCGATCAACGTCACCGTCACCGACCCAGGTGTCACACCGGCAGGCAACGCCGGATCCTCGGTCGTCGTGGCCGTGGCGGCCTCGGCGACCAAGCTGATCGCCCTGCCGCCTGGCGCGATCAACCCGGCGAACGGCCAGATCGCGATCGCCTACTCCGCCGTCGCCAGCGTCACCGTCGCCGCTCTGCGCCGGTAGTCGGCCAGACCCCTTAGACCTGGAAAGGAGCACCGCAATGTCGGATCTTCTCGTCGACGGCAACATCAAAGTCAGCTTCCTGCCGTCCGTGAGCAACATCCACGCTCCGACCGTCGCCGAGCTCAACGCCGGCACGAGCCTGGAGCAGTTCATCACGCCGACCGGCTACAAGAACCCGGCCGGCACCAAGCCCGTCGACACCTCCTCGCTGGCCAGCACCTTCGACACCGAGGGTGCGGGCCGGCGCGGGTTCACGCCCAGCCTGGAACTCAAGCGGCAGACGCCAACCGACCCGGTGTACTCGCAGCTGGCCTACAAGGTCACCGGCTACCTCGCGGTCCGCAAGACGCTGCCGTGTACGACGGCGTGGGCCAGCGGCCAGGTCGTTGAGATCTTCCCGGTGCAGTGCGGTCAGCGCCAGGAGGCCGACCCGGCGGAGAACGAGGTGCAGAAGTACACGGTCATGATGTTCATGACGGCCGACCCGGACGACAACGCGGTAGTCGCGTGAGCGAGCCGAAGGCTGGCAAGACCAGCATCGAGGACGTCATCGACGCGGCCACGCTGCGCGAAACCGAGGTGCAGCTGTGCCTGTCCGGCGATCTGGCTGCCGAGGCCGACCGCCTGCAGGCACAGCTGGACGCACTGCCGCCCGAGAAGCCGCGCTCATCGCTGGCCGAGGTGAATCCGCGAGCGGCGATCGAGTCCGAGCTTGACGAAGTCCATGCTCTGATGCGCGAGAACCTCACCACCTTCCGGTTCCGCGCGCTGGGCCGCACAGCATGGCTGGACCTGGTCGCCCAGCATCCGGGCCGCAACGACGGCGAGGCCTGGAACCCGGAGACGTTCACAGTCGCGCTGGTCGCAGCCTGCGCGATCGAGCCGGAGATGACCCTCGATCAGGCCGAGCGGCTGTTCGAGAAGATCAACGCCGACCAGCGCGGAGACCTGTGGTCCGGCGCCTACGGCGCGAACACCCGCGAGACCAGGGTCCCTTTCTCGCACGCCGACTCGCGCAATCTGCCGAGCTCCGGCAAGTCGTAGAAGCCGCCCGCGCCTGGAGCACCCCGCGCTCGGTGTTCTTAGGGCGCGTCGTAGCCGCCGGCGAACCGCTGTGGACTGAAGACGACCGGGACTGGGCTCTTGCCCTCCTGGAATTCGAGGCTGACCGCTGCGAGTGCGGTCAGCCTCGCAGCGAGTCGATGACCATCGAAGCCGATTCCGGCTATCGCGCCGAAAAACTGCGCTGCCACGCCTGCAAGGCCATCGCGGAGGCCTCCGAGCGCTGGGCCGACGACAGCGCCGGCCTGTTCATCCGCATCCGCAAAGCGAAACCCCAGACCCGGTGAGGAGGCACGCATGTCCGGCACCGCCGATCGCACCGTAACCTCGCGCCTGGTCGCGGACACCACCGGCTACGACGGCCCCATCGTCGCCTCCTCAAAGAACACCAGCGCGCTGGCCGCAGCACAACGCGATGCGGCGGCCGCGGCGAAAGTCGCCGCCTCTGAACAGCGTGCGACGGCGCTGGCGTCCCGGGAGGCCGGGGACGCCGCGGCGGCGGCTTCACGCCAGGTGGTCGCCGCAAAGGTCGAACAAGCCGCGGCCGCCAAAGCCGCCGGCGCGGCAGACGCCGCGGCCGCCAAGGCGCTGACCGATGCCGACCGAGCCGAGGCCGCCTCGGCGCAGGCGGCAGCCCGGGCCCGGCAGGCCGCGGCCGACCAATCACTGTCAGCGGCCAAGGCCAACGCAGCAGCGGCAGCCGACACGGCGGCGGCGTCCCGGACCGCGGCCACCGAGGCGGCGAAGGACGCGGCCGCCAAGCGGGACGTCGCCATGGCGGCCAAGGACGCCGCGACCGCTGAAGCTGCCGACGCCGCAGCCACCGAGGCCGCCGCCAAGAAACGCTCGGAGGCCTACACCAGCACCGGCAAGATCGTCACCGGCGCAGGCCTCGCTCTGGCCGCAGGGTTCGTCCTGGCCGAGAAGGCCACCAGCGACTTCAAAAAATCGCTGTCCGGCGTGCAAGCCGTGTCGAACGCGTCCGCGGCCGATATGAACCAGCTGAGCGCCGCGGCACTGCAGGCCGGCAAGGCCACAGCCTTCACCGGCACCGAGGCGGCCGACGCCGAGGGCGAACTGGTCAAAGCGGGCGTATCGGTCAAGGACGTCCTCGGCGGCGCGCTCCAAGGCTCGCTGAACCTGGCGGCCGCCGGCCAGCTCGACCTCGCAGACAGCGCGACGATTGCCGCAAATGCCATGAACACGTTCGGGCTCAAGGGCAAGGACGTGACGCACATCGCCGACGTCTACGCCGCGGCGGCGAACAAAAGCGCCGCCGACGTGACAGAGCTCGCGTACGCCCAGCAGCAGGGCGGCCTGGTCGCGGCTCAGACAGGCTTGACGTTCGAGGACACCACCGCGATTCTGGCGGCTTTCGCCGACCGCGGCCTGAAAGGCGCCGACGCCGGCACCTCGCTGAAAACTATGCTCGAGAAACTGAATGCCCCCACGTCGCAGGCCGCGACCCTTATGCAGAGCCTCGGAATCCAGACCTACGACGCGCAGGGCAAGTTCGTCGGGATCACCAGCGTCGCCGGCCAGCTGCACGACAAGCTCGGCCCGCTGACCGACGCGCAGCGGAACCAAGCGTTGGCGACCATTTTCGGCAGCGACGCGATCCGCGCGGCGAGCGTGCTCTACAACCTCGGCGCCGACGGCGTGAAGGGCTACAGCGACGCCGTCAACGATAACGGCGCAGCTCAGCGTATGGCCGCTGAGCAGATGGATAACTTCAGCGGCGACCTGAAGCAGCTGAAAGGCAGCATCGACGTAACCCTGATCCAGGGCGGCTCAGGCGCGAACGCCGTGCTACGCGAAATGGCGCAGACAGCCACAAAGGTCGTCAACGGGTTCGCCAACTTGCCGAAGCCGCTCCAGGAGGCCGCGGTCGGATTCTCTGGCGGGGCGGGCACCGCGCTGCTACTCGTGGGCGGCATGACCTCGCTGGCCGGCAAGGCCACGTCGACGAAGAAGACCCTGGAAGCGGTAGCCGAGGCATCCTCAGGCATGAAAGGCGCTTTGGCTTCGGCCGGATCTTTCATGGCCGGGCCCTGGGGGATTGCGATTGCCGGTGCGGCAACGGTAATCGGGATCTTCGCCTCGAACCACTCGAAGGCGAAGATCGCCGTCGACGACTTCACCTCATCGATCCAGCAGGACGGCGACGCCATTGGCCAGACCACGACGAAGACTGTCGCGGATGACCTGGCCAAGAAGGGCCTGATCGTCCGCTACCAGGAGCTCGGCATCTCGGGCAACACACTGACCGACGCCGTCCTGGGCAACGCCGATGCTCTGGCCGCCGTCACGAAGGCCACAAACGATGCCGTCGCCGCCTCGAAGCCCCAGATCGTAGCTGCGGGGCGGACAGCGAGCTCGATCAACACCCACGCCGACGCACTGAAGAACGACCTGGCAACCATCCTGGCCTACAAGGACGGCGTGGCCGGCCAGATCCGCACCGAGCAGCAGGCCACCGCCGCTACACAAGGCTCCACGGCCGCCACGGGCGAGTCTGCCATCGCGACCGCGAAAGCAACGCAAGCCGCGAAGGACGCCGCAGCGACCGCCTTGGCGCAGGCTGCCGGCCAGCGCGCGGTCGCCGAGGCTGAGGCAGCCGCTGGCAGTGCGACGGGGGCCACGACCGAGAAGCGGAAGACGGGTACAGCGGCCAGCAGCAGACTCGCCGAGGCCATCCGCGAGCAGGCGCTGGCCAACGACGATGGCGGCGCCGCCGACAAGGCAGCCGCGGCCGCCGCGGACCAGCACACCCAGTCGCTGTACAAGACCGCCGCCTCAGCGAAGGCGGCAGCCGACGCGGCAGCGAAAAACAAGGACGCGAACGCGAGCGACGCGAAGGCTACCGCCGATGCAGCCGAGGCCGCCGCCGAGGCCAGCGACGTGCACCAGAGCGGCGTCAAGTGGTTGCTGGCCGTCGCCAACGCCGAGGCCGGCGCTTCCGGGTCTGCACGTGACCTCGACTCATCCGTGACCGACGAGGTCGCCGCCATGAAGGACGCGAAAGACAAGGCCTCCTCGCTCAAAGACGCCATGGACGCGCTGAACGGCATCCACATCGCCGCGAGCAAAGCAGCGATCGACGTGCAGCAGCGAGTGGCCGACCTGACGAAGGCGCTGCATGAGAACGGGACGACGCTCGACATCACCACCGAGTCGGGTCGCGCCAACGTGAGCGCCATCGACGACATGGCGAGCGCGGCGAATGCGCACGCGCAGGCGGTCGCCGAGGAGAGCGGCTCCATCGACGCCGGAAACAAGGCCCTGGACGCCTCGCGCACCCAGTTCGACGCCGTGCTGAAGTCGGCCGGCTTGTCCACCGGCCAAATCGAAGAGTTCAACAAGACGCTGCTGAACACACCGAAATTGGCGCCGGTCACGCTGGAGGTGAAGGCCGATACCTCGGCCGCCGCCGAAGCACTCCAGGCGCTGGAGAGCAAGTACGGCGGGACGGGGATCGTCTTCGGTGGCGGTCCGAGCGGCAAGCGCATCGTGTCCGGCTTCTCCGCCGGCGGCCTGGTGAAGGGCGCGGGTTCGCCTACGTCGGACTCCAACATGATCGCGGTCTCGGACGAGGAATATGTCGTCAACGCCGCAGCCGTGGCCCGCCCCGGGATGTTGGAGGCGCTGAACGCGATCAACTTCGGTACGGGCACCGCCACGGTGATCAAGCCGATGATCCCGATGCACTCGCTGGCCGCCCCCGCGACACCGCCCGCCAGCCGGAACGGCCCGGCACTGAACATTGAGAACTACTACGAGAACGGCTCACCCCCCGCAACGGTCGCAGCCGAGCTCGCTTGGCTGGCCACGGCGCGCGGGAGCAGCTGGTGAGCGGCGAGCTGATCACGCTCGACGGGCAAGCGCAGTACGGCACCCTACTGATGGGCACCGGCACGCCGTACCGCATCGCCCCCGGAGGCCTGCGCGGTTGGGATGACCTGCCCGCGCTGGACTCAGCCGACGTTCCCCGCCCGTCAGCCGACGGCTATTGGCCGGGCACCATCTACGCCGCCGAGCGCGTGATCGAAACCGACCTGAACCTGTACGTCCCGGACCCCTCGCTGTACCCGGCGGCAATGACCGCTCTGCGTGCGGCCACGGCCCCTACTGTTGAGCAGCCACTCGTGATCCGCATGGGCGGCCAGCTGCTGCAGTGCAGTGTGCGCTGTACTGGCCGGGTTGGCGGCGCGGACGGCTACGCGCTCGGCGCCGACCGGGTATCGCTGAAATGGACCGGGTCAGACCCCAGACGCTACTCAGTGACCGCCTCCTCGGCGACCACCAATCCCCCCGCCACCGGCGCCGGCATCACCTGGCCCGTGACCTGGCCTCTGACGTGGCCGGCCGCGACCTCTGGCGGCACGATCTTCGTCACCAACGGTGGCGACTGGTCGACGCCGGTGACCATCAGCATCAGCGGTCCGCTCACGACCCCCGCGGTGTATCGCCTGGACACCGGCGACGTGATCGAGCTGACCGTGACCCTGACCGCCTCCGACGTCGCGGTTATCGACACCCTCGCCGGCACCGTGAGCATCAACGGCGCCGTGAACAACAGCCTGTTGACGGATCGCTCCGCGCCGATTGCCTCCTTCCTGATGCCGCCAGGCAGCACCGGCCTAGCGATCCGCGCTGCCGTCATGAACTCCTCCGCCTCGATGACTGCGGTCTGGCGGTCCGCCTACCTGTAAGGAGTCCGAATGGGTGTGCGGATCTTCGGGATCGCAGGCTCGAGCAACAGCGCCGAGGACTTCCGGCTTGCGGCCTGCGGCCTATACGTTCCTGCCAGTCAGATCAATAGCCGGACAGGCGTGACATCCTCGCCTGTCCTGACCGGTACCGGCAGCCTCACCTGCACTGTCGGTCCCTTCTCCTGTGTGATCGACGGCACCTCGAACGCCCTGCAGGGCTCGTATTGGGCCACGTTGGACACTGCCGCCACAGTCACGATCAACACAGGCAGCGCGCAGTCCCGCATCGACCTGATCAGCCTGCAGATCCAGGACACTGCCTACGACGGCAGCGGCTTCCAGCGCGGCCAGATCGTCTACACCGCCGGCACCCCGGGATCCGGCGTCGCACCGGCCACGCCGGCGAACGCCATCGCATTGTTCAACGTCCCGGTCGCGGCGCTCGCCACCAGCGTCAACTTCGCCAGCGCCACCGCGGTCTACCCCTACACCGCGGCGGCCGGCGGGATCGTGCCCGCGCGCAGCGCCGCTGATGCCCCGGCCGTCGTCGACGGCGTGCAGTACCGGCACCGATTGGACATCGCCGCCGCGGCGGCCGCGAAGACGCCGCTGGAATCGAGCGTCGACGGCGTCACCTGGACGCCAGTGTTCGACCCGGCCGGGTTCACCGAGAACTCGTACACGGTCACGTGGTCATCGTCGGGAACCGCGCCAGCCCTGGGCGCCGGCGGCACCCTGGTCGGCTCCTACGTAAAGGTCGGCCGCCTCGTCGTCGCCAAGATCGAGCTGAACTCCTCAGCGGCGACCTCCTTCGGCAGCGGCTACTACAGCTGGAACCTCCCATTCACCGCCGCGGTCACCGGCATCCCCGCGAACCAGTTCGCGCACTCGGGCTCATTTATCGTCTCCACCGCCGGCTCAGCCGCCTTCTACACCTGCGCATCGTTCATCTCCCAGGCCACACCTGGGTTCGTCAACGGCCTGGTCAACGGATCCGGCAACTTCCTCGGAGCGACCAACCCTGCCACTTTCGCCGGCGCCGGCGTCCAGTTCCAGATCACCATCTCCTACTTCGCGACCTCCTGAATGGCCAGATGGCGGGTCCGGTTCACCGACCCCTTCACCGACGCGGTCCGCGATGAGTTCATGCTTACCGGCGTCAGCATGGGCACGCAGCTCGGCGCCGCCGGCACCGCCACCGCCCAGATCCCGATCGCCCGCGGCGACAACACCACCGGCGCGCGCATCGCCGCCGCGATCCGCGGCTCGGGCGCTACCGCCATGTACATCTACCGCGGCGGCGTGCTGTGGTGGGGCGGCCTGGTGTGGACGAAGAATCCCGGCTTCGACGAGCAGGGACGTCCTGGCGTGACGATCGGTGCCGGCACGTTCGAGTCGTACTGGGACCGGGTCCAGCTCGGTACCGACCTGCCCGCGCTCCTCGCGGCCGACCAGCTGACCATCGCCCGCAGCTTCGTCGACCACCTGCAGGCCGACCCGTACGCGAACATGCAGATCACCTACGACCCGCTCCAGATGTCCGGCGTAGTGCGCGACCGCGTGGCCTACACCGCGGCGACGCGCCCCACCTACCTGAAGATGCTGACCGACCTGGCCACGTTGGATTCCGGTTTCGAGTTCAACATCCAGGTCACGGCCGACGCAGTGACCGGGGCGCGCACTAGGCAGCTGGTGATGGGCTACCCGAACCTGTCCACCGGCCTTACGCACCGCCTGAGCAAACCCGGCGCCATCATCGACTACAGCCTCCCCGAGGACGGCGGCCGCGCCGCCACCTACCTGATGGCCCAGGGCAACGGCGTCAACTCCACCATCCACACCAACGCCGCCGCCCTCGCCGCCGGATACCCGCGGCTAGACGCCACCACCTCCTTCAGCTCGATCACCGACCAGGCCTCTCTCGAGACGCACGCCACAGCCGACCTGGTGCAGGCAACGCCGCCCGTAATCGTTGCGGCCCTGCGCGTCCGGCTGGACGGCACCGACCTGACGCCGCAGGCGCTCGGCGACTCGGTCCGGATCACTATCCGTGACGCGCTTTACCCGTCGGGGATCACGGCCACCTACCGCCTCGTCGGCATGACCGTCTCACCCCAGGAGCGCGGCAAGGGCGAAATCTGCGATCTGATCCTGAACTGAGGCCGCTATGACCCCGAACCTGCCCCGCGACATCCTCGACAAGATCGAGAAGTTGTCGAAAGACGTGCGCAGCCTGCAGGGCAGCCGTAGCCGCGGCGCACAGCCGGCGCTGCCCACCTCGACCACCCACCCGAGCAATCCCACGCTCGGCCAGCCGATCTACGAGACCGACACCGGTCTGACCGCCTACTGGAACGGTGCGACCTGGACCTACCCGCCGCAACTGATCGGCAAGAAGGCCCTGACCGTGGCTACGCCGTCGATCACGCTACCGGTCCCGGCCGGCCCGGCATTCAACACCCTGCGAGTGGCCTGGAACGCCCGCAGCGACAGCGCCACCACCGCCACGTACATGCTGCTGCAGCTCAACGGCGACACCAATGCCACCCACTACGACTGGGACGACAACCAGGCATCCGGCGCCACCCCCGGGCCCGCTGCGAGCTCCGGCACCGTTTCCTCGATCCAGGTCGGCACGATGGCCGCGGCCACCGCTACAGCCGGCTATTTCGGGGTCGGCGAGCTCGTGATCCCGAACGCGGCCGGCGCCAACTTCAAGGGCATCAGCGCGCACTCGACCTCGATGATCACCTCATCGAGCGGCTATAGCGGCACCTACGGCGGCCTGTGGCTGTCCACCAACGCCGTCACGTCGATCACCTTGTTTCCGCTGGCCGGGAACCTCGCCGCCGGATCCGCGGCCTACCTCTACGGAGAGACCTGATGATCCATCGCATGGTCCGCGCGCTCGCCGCGCTGCTTCTGGTCCTTGGCGTAGCCGGCGCGACAGCCCCAGGCGTCCGCGGCGCCACCGCTACCGGGCCCGGCTGGGAGGCGGCCGAGTCCACCGCCCTGGCCTACGCCCCGTCGCTCGGCCCCTGGGACAACCAAACGTTAAGAATGGTGGCCCGCATCTCGGCCGGAGGAACGTCGATCCGGATCCGGCTGGCCGACACGCTCTCGTCGCAGGCCGCGCAGATCGGGCACGTAACGGTCGGCACGCAGATGAACGGCGGCACGACCGTCCAGCAGACCCCGACCACTGTCACGTTCGGCGGCGCGCAGGCGGTGACGATCCCGGCCGGCGGCACGGTGGCGTCCGACCCGGTGAGCTTCACCGTGGCGGCGAACACCCGATTACTCGTCAGCATCTACATCGCGGCGGGCGCGCAGCTGGCGCAGGCGCCCCGGCACGACCTCGGCAACGACACGGAGTACAACCACAGCGGCGGCGACGTCAGCAGCAGCCAGTACTACCCGACTACCAACACCTTTACGTTCACGACGCTTCTCGACGGCATCGATGTCCAATCGGCTGCGCCGGCCACGGTTGTCGCGGTCGGCGACAGCATCACCGACGGCCTGAACACTGGCTCGGACACTGACACACGCTGGCCGGACTACCTGGCGGCACGGCTGGCCGGCACAGGCCTGGCGGTCGTCGACGAGGGGATCGGCGGCAACCGGGTCACCGCGGACGAGGGCGCGTCCGGGCAGTCACTGCAGAACCGGTGGCAGCGGGACGTCCTCGGCGTGCCCGGGGTCCGGGACATCGTCGACGCCGATGGGATCAACGACCTGCGCGCCGGGGTGTCCGCGGGAGCGTTGGAGCTGGCGCAGGCCGGACTGGTCACCTCGGCGCACGCGTCTGGCCTGAGGATCCTGCTGTCGACCATCACGCCGTGCGCGGGCGAGACACAGTGCACGGCCGCGGTACAGACACAGATCGGCGCCTACAACGCGTGGGTACGCAGCGGAGCATCTGGGGCCGACGGAGTGGCTGACTTCGATGCGGCGGTCGACGCCGGCGGTGCGCTCAAGCCGATCTACGACTCGGGCGATCACCTGCATCCGAACTCTGCCGGCGCCGCAATGCTCGGCAACATCATCGACACGTCCGCCCTGTAACGAGGAAGACCTCATGACGACCGTCAACGGGCGACTGACCAACCCAGGCGCCACCACGCTGCCCGCAAACTCCGCCGCCGCAGCTGTCCTGGTCGACTACGACGACCGACCCATCGTGGGCTTCGACGTCACCGACCAGCTCGAGATCCTGTCCACACTGTCGATCCCGCTGAACGCTGATGGGACCTGGACCGTCGCACTCACCGCGAACTCCGCGATCCAGATCGCCGGCGGCGCGGCCCAGACCGCATGGCGCATCACGGAGGCCTGCGCCGGGGCCAGCGACACCTACTGGATCATCGTGCCCGCCGGTGGCGGCCCGTATTGGGTCGGCGATCTGCGTACCACCCTGGTCGGACCGTCACTGCCGGCGCCGACAAACCTCGCCGTCGCCGGCGACCTGACCGTTGGCGGCACGCTCACCCTCGACGGCGTCGCCCTCGGCGCCCCGCCGAACGACGCCGGCCACTTCCTCGCGAGCACCGGCGCATGGCTTGTCCCTGGCGGCGGGCCGCCGTCGGGCGCCGCCGGCGGCGACCTCACCGGCTCGACCTACCCGAACCCGCAGCTGGCGTCGACGACGAACGTGCACTCCATCATCGATGCCCGGATCCCAGCCGCTCTGCCGCCGTCTGGGACAGCCAGCGGTGACCTGACTGGCAGCTACCCGGCGCCGACGCTGGCCGCGACACCGAACGTCAACAGTATCGTGCGTGCCAGCCGCCTCGACCAGCTGGCGTCGCCGACGGCCGCCGTGGCGATGAACGGCCAGAAGCTGACCGGGCTGGCCACCGGCACCGCGTCGACGGATGCTGCGACCGTCGGCCAGCTGCCGTCGTCACCGCGCGACCCGTATACGGCCATGCTCGGCTTACGCTGTCAGCCGTATCCGATCGATGCCACCAACAACGACAATCTCGGGGCGAGCTCGGGCTGCCTCATCCTGGCGCTGAACCGGCCCGGCGCCGGGCCGATCACCAACCTCGGGCTGTGGCTGCAGGTGGCCGGCACCAGCCCCGGCGCCGCGTCGATGGCCCTCTTCCCCGCAGCCGGCGGCGCGCAGCTGGGCGTCACCGCCGACATGACTACCGCACTCACGTCCTCGGCCAACGACGACACATACGTTGAAGCGCCGCTGACCACGCCATATACAGCCGCGGACGGCGTCGACTACTACATCGGCCTGTTCACCGAGCTCACCGCCGACGCCAAGATCGGCGGCATCTTCGCTGAGAGCGGCCTGCACATCCCCACGGTCAAGGGCAACCGGCCAATGCTCGTGATCACCGGCCTGTCCGCGATGCCGGCCAGCCTCGACCTCTCGGCGACGATCGCCGCGGCGGCCGCGTACTGGCTCGTGGGCTCATGATTCGCGGCACCGTGACCGGTCGGCCGTCCGCTACTCCCTGGGAGCCCTCATGACGATCTTCGGCCCCGACCTGTCCAGCTTCCAGGACGGCGTCAACGTCACCGAGCTCGACCAGCAGTTCGTGATCTGCAAGTGCACCGAAGGCACCTACTACACCGACGCCGACTATCCCGGGTGGCTCCTACAGGCCACGAAGGCCAGTAAGTTCTTCGTCCCATACCACTTCATCTCCGATGAGAACCCCGACGCGCAGGCAAAGCACGTTGCCCAAAAAATCGGCAACACGGCATTGCCCTTGATGATCGACTTCGAGCCCGAAGGAAATTTCAAGCCCACCCTGCAGCAGCTCGTGGCGCTCGCTGATGCCTGTTTCCGGGTCGGTCTGCACGTCGCGCTGGTCTACCTTCCGCACTGGTACCACCAGCAGCTCGGCTCGCCGAGTCTGAGCGAGCTGGACAGCCGCGGCATCTCCCTGGTCTCCAGCGAATACCCCGGCGGCTCTGGCTACCCCGGCGACAACGCCAACGGCTGGAAGCCCTACGGCGACATGACGCCGCTGATCTACCAGTTCACCGACGCGGCCCCGGTCCAGGGCCGTGGGGTCGACATGAACGCCTTCCGCGGCTCGACCGCCGCGCTCGCGGCCAAACTCACCTTAGGAGCAGAGATGGGCAGCTACACCATGACCGGCGGCTGGCAGAACGACTACCCGGACGCCGCCGCCGCCCTGCAGAAGCACATTCCCGTAGGCATGATCATCGACGAAGGCGATGCCGCCGCCTACTCGATGGTCCGCTCCTTCGTCGCTGCCGAACGCGCCGGCAGCATCGAGGCCACGCTCGCCGAGATGCTGCCGCTCCTCAAGCAACTGGCCACCGCCCCGGCCCCGGCGCCCGTCGACGTCGACGGCCTGGCGGCCGCGCTCGTGACGCCGCTCGCCGCAGCCCTGCAACCCCACATCAGCGGCGGCATCGACGTGACAACGATCGCCCAGGCCGTCGCCGGGCCCGTCGCACACGCGGCGGTGATGGAGATGGGCGCTGCGCTTACCGCGGCCCCGGCGCCGAGCTCGGCCCCGGCAGCGAGCTGATCCCCGTGTCCGCTCTCACCTCGACCGACCGCACCGACCTGAACCGGGCCGCGAGGCTCATCGCCCTCATCACCGTCGCCGGCCCCGCCATCGGCGAGCTCCTGCGCCCCTGGGAGATCCGGTTCCCTGCCATCGGCGCCGTTGTCGCGGCCGCCGAAGTCCTGTGGACCGCGTACACCAAGCAGGCCGCCGAGCAGCCGCCAGCCGCCACGATCCCGGCGCCCAAGCCGCCGACGGACACCTACCTGTCCTGACCCAGGAGCCGCCGCGTGCCCGAGGAGCGCCTGTCCGACGGCGAGATCCGCCGCACCCTCAAAAGGCACGAAGACGCCATCTTCGACCTGGCCAAGACCGCCGTCACCCAAGACGCGTGGACGCGGGAGAACGGGCACCTACGCGCGGAGATCAAGGTCGTCGCCGACGACGTCGCCGACCTCAAGGACCAGAAGCGGCTGCGGATCGGCTACATCATCGCGATCGCCGGAGTGCTGGCGACCCTGCTGGTCGGCTGGTGGGCGGCCGTCGGCGCCGCGAAGGGAATCCACTGACGTGAACACCACCCCCCGCGCCCGCTGGCTGGCCACCGCCGCCCTCGGTCTGGGCTTCGTGATACTCGGCGCCTTCATGCTCGAGCGGCTCGATGCCGCCGGCAGCCAGCTCACCGCCCTGCGCGCGCAGCAGGCCTCGCAGTCCCAGGTCATCGACAACCTCGCCGGCGGCCTGGCCCTCACCGAGCAGCAGCTGACCTCGCACGGCATCAAGCCGCTGCCGCCACCTCCGCAGACGATCATCCAGCAGGGCGCGGCCGGGCCGCCCGGGCCAGGGCCAAGCGACGCCCAGATCGCGGCCGCCGTCGCCGAATACCTCAAGGCCAACCCGCCTGCTTCCGGGCCGGCCGGCGCGCCCGGCAAGGACGGAGCTCCGGCCAGCACGGAACAGATCGCCGCGGCCGCCGCCCGGTATCTCGCCGCGAATCCGCCGGCCGCCGGACCACCCGGGCCGGCCGGCGAAGCGGGACCTGCAGGACCCACCGGCGATGCCGGACCAGCGGGCCCGGCAGGATCCCCCGGACCTCCGGGACCAGCCGGCGCGCCGGGCCCGGCATGCCCGAGCGGCTACAGCCCGCAGCTCGAGACCGTCAACGGCCATCAGGCCATAGTCTGCGAGGCCGCCGAGGCACCCCCGCCCTCTACCACCCCGAGCCCGCAGCCATCCGGATCGAAGCCCGCGGCGCTCCTGCTGCCTCTCCTGACCTGGCCCCTGCTATCTCGCGACCTGCGCACCATGTGAAGCGGCCCCGCCCGTTCCGGGCGGGGCCGCTTTCGCCATACACCCCTCACGAGCGCTCCGACCGGTGTATCACTGAACGCGACGCGCATTCGAATGCTGATTCTGTAGGGGGGATCATGCGGGCAGTTCTTCCTCCGTTCGCGCTCATACTCGCCGCGGCTGTCGCCGGGTGCTCATCTGGCGCGAGCAAACCATCGAGACCCACAACCCCGCCGGCCGCGGCGGCGCAGACCAGCTCTCCTGCGCCGAGTACCTCATCGTCGCCGACGCCGGACGCCGCTTGGACCGCCTCATGCGGCCAGTTCGACACCGGAATGGCTCCGGCGTACCAGGACATCACGCAGATGGAGACCGGGCACATCACGGCCGTTATGAGCTTCATCGCCAACGATCTTCGGATCTCCAAATCGAAAATCGAGATCGCTGCGGCCGATGCGCCTACTGCCATTGCTGGCCATGAATCCGACGTCGCGAAATCCCTCGACACGCTGGCAGCCAAGGTGGACGCGTATACGTCGGGGACGTTGGACGTCGCCTACGAGATCAAGGCAGTGCACTCGGCCGAAAGCACCGTGGAATCAGATTGCTACAGCGCCGGCTACTCGCTGAAAAACATGATTGCCGATACCTGATCGGATATGACGAAAGCGCCCCGCCCATTTCGGGCGGGGCGCTTTCGTCATATCCGGGATCGCCGCACACCCTCGAGCGCATCCAGCCCGAGCGCCCATGGAAACGGCGGCCGCGGCCCGGGTGCCCCCGGCATGTGCGGGACGTTCCCGTCCGCCTCCTCGATGAGCACCTGGACCCCATCGGCGCGCAGCTGGTCGACGGAGCGCGGGAACGCCGAGTGCGCCGCTTGCCAGCTGTTCAGGTGCGGGAGTGCGACCAGCGGCATCCCTTTGCCGATGCCCTCCGTGACCAGGCCGAGGGCTAACGTGTCCGCATGGCCCGACGCCCATTTGTTGATCACGTTGAAGGTGGCCGGCGCGACCAGGACCGCGGCGGCCGGCGGCAGGACGTCGGGTTGTCCGGGCACCTTGTAGCGCTGCCGTACCGGGTGGCCGGTGAGATCGGCGAGCTTCTCGAGGTGCTCCTCGAGCCAGAGCGCCGCCGTCGGTGTCAGGATCAGGCACACGTCCCACCCGCGCTCCTGGGCCTGCCCGATCGCGTCGGCGATCTGCAGGACGGGCGGCGCGGCGCAGCCGACGATGTACAGGACGGGCGCAGTCGGTATTCCAGTCACCCGGCTACTCCAGCGCGTCGCGCCAGCCCGTGCAACCCGCGACCATCTGTCGGCTGCCGTCCCTTCAGCAGCGCGAGGATCACAGTCCGCGAGAGCGCCCAGGTGCGGATGTTCTGCGGGTCGTCGCGCTCGGCCTGGAGCAGCAGCCGAAGCGCACTGTCGGGGCGGCCGGCCCCTTGCGCCGAGCGCGCAGTGTCGACCAGGTGGTGGATCCGGCGCTCGCGTGAGAGGGCGGCGAACGCGTCGGGATGGATCCGCGTGGCCACCTGGATGGCGAGGTCGTACTCGCCCAGGTCGCCGAGGATCGACGCCTCGTAGATCAGCACGTTGGTGGCGTTGAAGTTCGTAAGCAGGTAGTTCGAATCCAGAGGGAGCTCGGCAGCGGCCCGCCGCCCCTCTTCGATCATGGCGGCCGCCGCTTCTGCATCGCCCGCGGCCGCCGCGGCGTAGGCGCCCTTGAGGTAGACGATGCCCAGCGCGGAGAGGCCCGCCTCGCCACGATCGGCGAGCTCGCCGCCGACGCCGTCCACGATGCGATGCGTGAGGTCCAGGCCGATCTCGGGGCGCGCGGCCGCCGTGGCGGCGTAGATGGCGCTCTGTGCCGACAGCGCGATCTCGATGGCGTCACCGGCTCCCTCGGCCCGCAGCACGGCCTCATCGCCCGCCGCCCAGCCGCCCGCAGTGTCCCCGAGTTTGGTCAGCGTGATCGCGGCCAGGTGGCAGACGTCGGCCAGCTGCTGCAGCGCGCGGGGCTCGCCTGAACTTGCTTCGCCGGCGCGCGCGGCATCGATGAGCCGCGGAAGACGGGCGACGACGTCGCGCCAGCGCCCCGCCTGGAAGGCGAGATGCCCGTATGAGGCTTCGGCAGCTACGTCCAGGGCACCGGGATCGGTCCGTGGAGCTGGAGCGAGCAGGGCGGCGCGGACGTCGTCGACGCTGTTCGCCTCGAGGGGCTCCTCGTCGACGAGGGCCTGCACAGGGACTTCGAGCACGGACGCCAGCTGCCTCAGCAGACTGAATCTGGGGTCGGACTGTCTATCTCCGGCCTCGAAGCTCTTGACCCAACCGAGGCTGAACCCGAGGCCGTCTGCGAGCTGCTGCTGCGTCATCCCGCGAGCGATGCGCAGTTTCTTGACGCGCGGGCCAACGCCGAGATCGTCCATCCTTACTCCTGCTGTCAGCACCCGATGGTGACGGTCTACAAACTGTAGACCTACGGAGAGTGATCGCGGAGCTATGTTCCAAACTGCCAGATCAGAGACCTGAAGGGGCAGTGATGGACCAGCTCGACGAGTGGCGAGTGCGCGGACGCATCGCCATCGCGATGAAGAACGTACGAGAGGCCTTAAGCCGCTTGGCGAACGACAGCCAGGAACTCACCGACGCCATGGCCGAAGCCGAGAGCCTCGGCCTTGAGGTGCCGCTCGCCGCCGGGACCGTCCAATGACGGGCGAGATCGAAGTGCTGTCGGTCGGCGACCTGGCCACCGACACGCTGAACAAGCGAATCGGCCGCGTCATGGCCACCGGCAGCACCCCGGGCTCGAAGGGGAAATGGTGGCTGCGGCCGCCCAACGGCGGTATCGAGTGGGACGTGGACCGGGAGCACCTGGTCCCGCTCGACGGATCCGCGGAGCCGTCATGAGCGAGAGTTTCCAGGTTTACCTGCGCCGCTGCAACAACCAGCCGCCAGAGGGCATCAAGGTCAACAGGGACACGGTCGAGATCGTGCTCGCGCTCGCACGATCGGCCCAGCACTACGCCGACGTCGATATCCGCGGCGACCTCGAGACCGGCCTGAGCGTGCGCCTGCCACCCGAGCGGTCCTGGGGGTCCGAGCGCTGGGGTGCCCACTGGCGCACGTACACGTACACGCCTCTGCAGACCGGTCAGCACCGAGCGCCGGCAACGCTGTGACGATCCGCCGAGGCTGCAACTGAATACATGAACTTCCGTGCGGGTACGTATTGATGCCACCACTTCTCACCCCACGGTCGCCGGGGTAGGAACCGCTTCCTGAGAGAGCCCCGGCGAGAGCGAGCCCCTGTCTGGCAAGGACAGGGGCTCCTCCCATATCAAGACGTTGTGGGGAGAATATGGGAAACGATCTTGTGGCCCGGTAGCCAGCGAACGCGAACGAACGCCATCGAGAGCCACCGAACCCCAAGGTCACAGAGAGTGATTGAAGATCGTTCCTGGCCGGGTCACCGCTCCTACGAAGCCGAGCCGCTCGTAGAACCGGTGTGCGTTGGGCGAGAAGCCGGACAGCTCGACCGCCTGAGCCGGGGAGTAGTTCTCCGTCACGTCTTGCAGCACAGGCGCCCGTGACCTGGGGCGTCCGGTAGATCCGGGTCTCTCGCGGCTCACTGGTCTCCTGCCCTCCGCTCGTAGCCTGCCGCTTCCCTGCCGCTCCCCACATGCGGTCGTGGAGATCGACTGGGGAAGAAACGGGAGATCGACTCCATGAGAGCTGCTGTGGCTACAGGCTCGGACTCCCACCGGCGCTCCAGCCCCTTCAGCAGCTGGGCCCGCATCAGGGGCGTCGGGTGCACATACACGTTGTCCATGCCTCCGCGATCGCCGCGAACGACGTCGCCCTTCGCCTGATGGCCGAACCGCTCATCACGCGCCGGCGCCGGAACACCGTCCTCAGCGGTCCACGTCTTCGCCGTGTGACGCAGATCGTGCCAGTGAACCCCGGGGCAGATCGGCGCGGCGGCGACCTTCAGCTCCGGCTGATTCGCCTTGCTGGCGCCTGGCCAGCCGTCACGGGCCCGCCGCCACGCGTCGTAGTGGCTGCCACGCCGATAGAGCATTTCGCCCTTTCTGGTCGTGAACAGCAGCTCCTGATCCGGCGGCAGCGACGCCATGTAGATCAGCAGGATCTCGACCAGAAACGCAGGTAGCTCAACCGTGCGGCCCCGATACTCCTTCGGCGGCCCGAGGTACGGCTTGCCGCCCGTGGGACAGTGCAGGGAGCCCTCATCGTCGTCGATGATGTACCACCCGGACGCCGGCTGGTCGTCTACGGCCGGCATCAGCATCAGGTACTTGCGCTGCATTCCGAAGCACTCGCCCCACCGCATCCCCGTGAACACCGACACAATCAGCGCGATCGCCATCATCGGTCCGAGGACGCCGGCCGACGGCAGCCGGGCCGCCAGCGCGAGAACCGTCTTGAACTCCAGCGCCACACCAGCGCGCCGCACGCGGCCCTTCACCTCCTGACGCTTCGAGCCGCGCCGCCGGCGCGCGGGCGGCATCGGCGAAAACTGCAGACGCTGGTCCGCGACCGCGTCTTCCATGAGCATCCGGAGCACGCTCATGATGTGCCCGACGAGAGACTCCGAGTAGGCCGCGGCCTTCTCCTTCTTCAGGCCCTGCACATCGATGAGGCTGATCTCAGCGATCGGCCGGTCGCCACGCCAAGGCTGCAGGTGGCACTTGTAGACGCTCTTGGTACTCGCGAGCGAATCCGGCGAGTAGTCCTGCACCGGCAGCCACTTGTCCCACCAGTCGTCCAGGGTGATCGTGCCGCTGCGCGGATCTACATAGCGGCGCGCCCGGATATCCGCCTCGCGGTCGTTGCCCCACTTGATCGCCGCAGCCTTCGTCGCGAAGCCCGGCTCGCTACCCCAGGTGCCGTCCGGTTTCTTGTAGCGCGCCCGCCACGGCCGCTTGCCCTTGCCGCGCTTCTCCGCCGACGCCACGCCTCACACGCCCGGCCGCGCGCCGGCGCGCGCTGTCCGCTGGAGTTCCTGGGCTTCGGCGAGGGCGTCCTCCTCGGTGTCGAAGCCGTCAGGGGTCTCCTTCCAGCCCTCCGGGGTCCAATACCGGCCGACGTAGTAGACGTCACCTTCTTCGCCTTCGGGGAAGACGTAGGCGTCCAGGTCCTGTTTGGCCGCCCCGGCCGCCAAAGCCTCGGCCCGCGTGCGATGACCCGCTGTCCGATGGTGGCGCCCGTCTGGCGTTTTGTACCGCGCGGCCCAGCGGCCGTTGGGTAGTTTCTGTGCATGCATCAGTCGCTCCTGATGTGAGATGGGCGCGATCGAGCCGCCGCCCGCGTGGCGGCTCGATGCGCAGGGATTCAGGGCTTCGAAGCCCTCTTGTCAGGATTCATACCTGACGTATCGCGCTGGCGCGGCAGATCGGTCGAAGACAGGACCGTATCCGTGTTCAACACGATGGCGCACGTTCCATCCGGCAGCGGGTATCGGAGGCTACGAATACCCGGGCCAAGTTCGGCAAAGATAACCGTTGCCGAACCAATATGTTGCTGCCCATGACGCACTTCTCCCCCATAGGTCGTCCCCGAGTGAGATCGCCTCCTGAGAGAGCTCTGACAATAGTCACCGGCGCCAGGTTGCGCCAGTATTTAGCGCAGATAATTACTCATTCGAACTAATGTCGCCATCCTGGCTCCCCTCTAGTGGGGGTAGCAGTCGAGCCTCACGAAGAGCCGCTTCTGCTACGGCCTCGGCGGCGATCACTCGCGACTGCGCCGCATCAGGATCGATCTCGATTGTGATCTTCCGAACAAGGTCATGAATAAACGCGTTTGCATCATCGATGTCAACTCGCAGAAAGCGGCCATCAAACGTGGCGCTTGCAGGAACTCCCCCCGTCAGGACGCCATCGATAGAACCAGGCAGCCATCCGAGCGCACGCTCAAGAGCTTGGATCGTGGCCTTATTCGGCATTGTTCGCTGGCGGCCGCTCTCGAGCCGCTGAATCGTCGACCGGCCCAAGCCGCTCTCCCGGATCAGGTCGTCCTGACCCCACCCTTTCGCCTGGCGCGCCTTCGCGATCGCCGCCGCAAGCCGCCCAAAATCGTGTCCCACGGAGCCCCATCCTGTCTCGTCGCTGGGCACCATTTTAGGCAGCCTCCATGCCTGTGACCTCATCGTGTGCTCTCGTTCGAGTGGTCAATTGGTGCCTGCGTACAACCGTGGCGCACCCCTGGCGCTTTACTTGGTGCCTCATGCGCACCACTTGATGCTTGACCAAGCTTCAAATGGTGCCTAGCGTGGTGCCCATGCTTCAGCCCACGGTCGCTCCCGACCTCAAAGCACACGGGCCCGCGATCCGCGAGCTGCGTATCCGCGCGGGACTCTCGCTTGAACAGGTCGCAGTCCATATCGGTGTCACCAGGCAGTTTCTGTCTCGGCTCGAACGGAACCAGCGCGGCGCCCAGCGGGAGACGCTCGAGAAGCTCGCCGAGGCCATCGGCGCGCCGTTCGACGTCATCACCTACCCGGAGCCGCGGTGACCACGGCAGCTCGCGCCGACCGTGCAGACCGGAGCGAGACCCCCTCAATTAGTGCTACACGCCCGCGCAGGCCTCGGCAATGAGTAAGGGCCCTGTTTCTGCTGGCGCGCTCGAAAGCCACGCCCCTGCGTCTGCGATCAAGCCGGTCTTCTACACCGCCGAGCAGGTGTCGGAGATGACCGGCTACGCCGTGTCCGCCTATTGGCTTGAGCAGAAGGCGCGCGAGGAGGAGATCACCGCTCGCAAGGTCGGACGCTCCTGGCGCTGGACCGACGCCGACATTGAGGCGCTCGCCGAGTACTGCAAACGCTGCCCGCGCGACGTTCCCGCGCCCCGCCGCGGCTCCTGAACGACAAGAGGCCGACCCGCCGCGAACGAGTCGACCTCTACCGATCACCACCCCATCCACCTGAAGCACAGGAAAGGTGACCAGTTCGATGAGAAGTATCGCAGACCTCTTCCGTCGGTGGCGACCCGCTGACGGCATCACGCCGAGCGCCAGCCCGGCGCCGTACCGCCCCGACGGCCCGTACGCGCGCCACCCCGACTACGTCCCGCTGCGCCTGCCGGCGGAGAACCCGAACCTGCTGCTGGCGTACCCGAACCCGGTGAACGCCGACGGCACGCCGCGGCCGCGGCCGGCCTGCCTGATCCTCGGCACCTCGCGCCTCGAGCACGAGCACCAGCGCCGCGTCTCGGACACCGCGGACGCGATCGCCTTCGAGCTGGCCGTCGCCGAGAACCTCCTGATCCTGCACCCGGACGACGTCGACGCCGCCGCGGTCCGGGACGTCCTGCACGCCGCGCTGCCCGTGGTCGTCGACCGCGCGGCCCTGCAGCTGGCCGTGACCTCGTGATGGCGTCCTCCGGCCGGCGCCCCGTCCTGGCCGCGCTGTCCGCCGACCAGGTTCCGCTCTTGGGGGAGACCTCGGCGGTGTGCGGCCTGGCCACGGGCATGCACCACGCGCTGCGCCTGGCCGTCTACCACGCCCCCGCCGACGTGGCCGCGTTCGCCTACGTGCTGAACGAGGTGCGCCGGAGCACCGAGTACGACATCGACTTCTCCCGGTCGTTCGCGGCCGGCTACACCCTGGCCGCCTCAGAGGTGCGCCGGATCGGCGGTCTCCAGTGAGCAGCAGTGCGTTCCACCCGGCCACGATCGGCGCCCTGTACGGCGTCATGGCCCAGCACGAGCAGGCCCTCGCCCAATGGGCGCTCGCCGAGCAGTTCGCGACGGGCACCACCGACGGCGAGACCGCCGACCGGTACGCCGCCGTCGTCGGCGACCTGAAGCGGCTGATCGCGCTCGCCGAGCCGGACCAGGGCAACTACGTGCCGATCGAGGGCACCGAGCGCAACCTTCGTGCCCATGCGGTCATGGGTCGGCTGCTGCGTCAGCTGTCTGATTTCCGACTCAGCAACTGGGAGATCGACGGCAGCAGCAGCCGCGGCGACCTCCGGGCCATGCTGCACAAGATGGAAGGCGGAAGCCGCACTGCTACCCGCACCATCTGTGAGCGCCTGGGCCTCACCTTCGGCAGCGAGCCGTTCGATCCGTCGAACGGCGCTTCCGACTACGTCACGGCGAGCGGCGAGATCGACGGTTTCAAGATCGAGATCTGGTCGATCCTGCCGGTCGAGCAGCAGGCCGACCACGCCGCCGGCATCGCCTGCTCCGAGAACCCGTGCCCCATCTGCGTGGAGCTGCAGGAGCGGCAGGCCGGTACCGAGACCACTGAGCGCGCGTCCGGATCGGCGGCTGCGCAGTGACG
>Ga0105240_10002386_pt1 | contig 30286 bp, 27 predicted proteins | sample KBSC54metaG_FD_80426 | JGI IMG/M metagenome (GOLD analysis project Ga0105240, IMG submission 80426) | Corn rhizosphere microbial communities from Kellogg Biological Station, Michigan, USA - KBS C5-4 metaG | ecosystem: Host-associated > Plants > Roots > Rhizosphere > Soil | place: Michigan, USA... | reverse complement strand
TCGCGTGAGTGCATATCCATTCTCGCGGGCAAAATCGCCTCGCTGCACTCGCGTCTTTTCGGTCAGGTTCTTAAATGACCCAACCGATGTTCTCTCAGTCATATTTTAAGTGACCCAATTCGAGAGCTGGACAATGTTGCTGACCGAGCGATAAAATTGTGAACCTGATCGCATCTGGTACCGTCCAATGGTCTTCTCAATTTTAGGAACCCTCGACAAAGCAAATAAAATTTCACCGTCCACGTTCACGGGATTGAAGATTTGGGAGCGACGGCACATCGAGGAATGGATCCGCGATAATCCCGACATTCTTGGGGAAGACCTTTAACCATCGAATTTGATTGCTTCGTAGACAGTAGTGATCGGCTCGATCTACTCGCACTCGACAGGAATGGAAACTTGGTCGTCGTGGAACTGAAACGAGACTCGGTTTCGGGTTATGCCGATCTGCAAGCAATCAGGTACGCGGCAATGGTATCGTCGATGACGATTGACAAGGTGCTTCCGTATTACATTGCTTACCGGAAGAAACATTACGCTGAGGAGCTTGGCGCGGACGCAGCGAGGAATCGACTAGGTAAATTTGTCTCCGGTACCTTTGCCGAGTTTTCAACACGGCCTCGTATCATCCTTTGATCGGAAGACTTCTCCCAGGAAATTACAACAACCGTGCTATGGCTAACGTCTTTCGAAATAGACATCAGCTGCGTTAAAAATCACTCCCTATAAAATCGGCGAGCAACTCGTAATCGTGCCGAGGGTAATTATACCTCTTGAGGAAGCAAAACAATATCAAATAGATATAAAAATTAAGGAAGAGAAACTTGCGCAGTCAAGTCATAACAGTCGGCCGTCGACGATTAGAGTGCTGATTGAAAACGGACTGCTCAAACAAGGCGACAGCATCTATCTCAAGAACGCTTTGCCAACGTATCTGAGTTATGAGGATAACGACCCTGTGTTTCAGGCAGTTATCACCGGAAAGATCGGGAGGAGTGACGCCGTGAGATGGAAGAAAGATAACGCAGAATATTCGGTCTCTGCGTTGGCTTGGAAGATCTTCAAAGACCGTCATCCTGAGAACAAAGGTCCCGGCGGATTGAATGGCAACTGGCATTGGGTGAACTCAGAGGGCCGCCCACTTTCTGAAATTGCGGAAGAGTTCTGGGAAAATATTTCCCAAAGTTCCTAGGATGTTTAGGCTACCGAATGGCCACCAAGGTCATTGGGATACGTGAGCGTTATTCTGAAACCGTCCCGTTTAAGCTCACGGCTTCCAGACCGCAGGTGGATCGGCTCTCTGTGCAAACGCCCGCCATTCCCGGGCGAACTTTCGGGAAATCAGCCAACCCGCGGGAAGTTGATTCGCTGATAGAGACTGCTTCGCATCCGAAACAACTGCTGCATGAATGTTCGACATCGGCGCTTTCCATTCATCTCTCAAATCCGTCGGTTCAAGTTCAATGAATCCGACCGGACCGCCGGGCCGAGGCTTCCATCCTCGAACGAGCCAGGCCTCCATCCATGCCAGTATGAGCGTTTGTGCATTCTGGAGACAACAATGCGGCGTACGATTCTGGATGACAAACGTCCACGGCGCCCCGCGCTCCCAATGTCTGCGGAAGAATTCATATGGCTGCCTCGTGCCGCACACCTTATCCGCGCCGTTCGCAATGATCAATTGCGGACTTCGCATCGCTTCGTCGTTCAGATGGATGGTATCCATTCCCAACGGAATATACTGACCGGGCGCGTAGTCGATGCTTGCCAATATCCTGTCGGGCCGATACCCCGGTAGCCGTGCAACAAGCGACCCGGCTCCCGACCATCCCATGACGATCAGGCCCGCGCTCGCCAATTCCGTATGGCCGGTTATCGAGGCGAATTGATCCAGCGCCGTGAATAACGCGCGCCCAATGCCCTGCGACGGCTCGACAATCATATCTTCGTGCTCTTTCGACCGGCAGTGGCGCGGCAGCATTAACGCAATCTGAAATCGGCCGGCGAGTTTCCGCACATCGGCGTTCTCGTAGAAATGGACGAAGTCCACGCCGCGGTCGAACATCACCCAAACACTGTGGATCGCGCGGTCCGGCCTCAAGATCGTCAGCTCATACTGGCAAGGGCTAAGGATATCCTCATTCGCGAGCGGCGTGACGGAAGTATGATATTCCGATGCCGCGGCCGTCCAACAGATCAACGGCAGCAGCAGTGTAAGACGTGGCAAATATCATTGACGGCCGCTCAAGATCATTCGTTTAATCAGGAAAAACAACACCAGCAGCCCTCGGAACACGTCATACAATCCAGGATGCGTAAACTGATGCTAGCCGCAATCATCGTCGGACTCATCTCACAGGCTCACGCGATGGCCGAGACGCTCAAAGCCGGGGGCGCGGAGATCGAAGTCAATTTCCGTGAGGTGCCCGTGGATCCGTCAAAAGCGGTCCTCCTGGATTGGATGACAAAAGCGGCTCAAGCAGTGTCCATTTATTACGGCCGCTTTCCGCTTCCGTCGGCGCGAATTGACGTGCGGCCCCGCGCAGGCCGTCGAGGAGTATCGAATGGGACTACCTATGGCTTCCAAGGCGGCTTCACCCGAATCTCGGTTGGCGAGCATACCACCAAACAAGACCTCGACGAAGACTGGATGATGACCCACGAATTGATCCATATGACTTTCCCCGACGTGGACGAAGAGCATCACTGGATCGAAGAGGGTATCGCCACTTACGTAGAGCCGATCGCCCGCGCACAGGCCGGCCAGTTGAGTATCGCAAAAGTGTGGGGCAGCATGGTGAAAGGGATGCCGCAAGGATTGCCCGAGGCCGGTGATCGCGGACTTGATCATACACACACCTGGGGCCGGACCTACTGGGGAGGCGCGCTGTTTTGCCTGGTTGCCGACGTGGAGATCCGCAAGGCAACGAAAAGCCGGAAGGGTCTTCAAGACGCACTCCGCGGAATCCTGGACGCGGGTGGCAATATCACGGTGCACTGGCCCATCGAGAAGGCTTTCGAGACGGGAGACCGGGCCACGGGCACCCACGTCCTCACGAATCTTTACGAACGGATGAAAGCCGCCCCAGTGCAGACCGACCTTCCGGCACTGTGGAAGGAATTAGGCGTCCGTGTCAATGGGGACACAGTCTCCTTCGACGACCATGCGCCACTGGCCCAAGTACGGGCCGCGATTAACGTGGGCCCTGGGATGCATGAGAGAATTGGGTTGTCGAAACAGTAAGGACTCATAGATTGCCTGTTCGCGTACAAGTTCCAAAAAAAGCCGCCCTCGTCCGTTTCGTACTGCATCCGTGGGGTAAGGCCTTCCTCATCGCCTTCCTCGCGCTCAATACGGCCGGGCTGTTGGCATTCACCTATTTCTACGTTCATTACGCCAAGCTGATTGAACAGAAGCTGAAGGCCGGTCCGTTCTCGAATACTTCTCTGCTGTTTGCCGCCCCGGAAACTATCGTCATCGGCGAGGACATGGATCCCACCGAGATCATTAGCCAGCTGCGCAAGAGCGGCTACGGGGAAACGCGCGGTAACCGCATGGGCTGGTACAACTTACGGCCGGACGGAATTGAAATTTACCCAGGCCCGGACTCCTATTTCCTGCAAGAAGACGGCGTCATCAAGTTCAGCAAGAACAAGGTCTCGAAGATCATTTCGTTGCAGGACAACACCGAGCGTACGCAGTACATGCTCGAGCCGGAGTTGATCACAAACCTCTTCGATCACGCCCGCGAAAAACGCCGGCTGGTGAAGTTCAAAGACATTCCGCCGCTTCTGGTAAACGCCGTACTCTCGGCCGAAGACAACCGGTTTTTCCAGCACTCGGGCTTCGATCCCATTCGCGTGCTCGGGTCGGCGTGGGTCGATCTGAAGTCAGGCCGTCACGCGCAAGGCGCTTCTACTATCACGATGCAGCTCGCGCGGCAGTTATGGCTGGCGCCGGACCGCACGTGGAAGCGGAAACTCGCCGAAATCATGATCACGATTCACCTGGAGCAGAAGCTCTCGAAGGAACAGATTTTCGAGGACTACGCGAACCAGATCGATCTTGGGCGGCGCGGGAGCTTTGCCATTCGAGGATTCGGCGAGGCGGCGCAGGCGTACTTCGGGAAGGACATCCACCAGTTGTCGCTGGCTGAAGCGGCCACGCTGGCCGGTTTGATTCAGAGTCCGAGCGCGAGGAATCCCGTGCGTTGGCCGGAACGGGCGAAGGTCCGCCGCAACATCATCCTGCGGCTCATGCGCGATCACGGGTACGTCACCGACCGGGATTACGCGATAGCAAGCGCCGAGCCGATGGTAACAGCTCGGACCGGATCGGAATCGACGGATGCGCCCTACTTTGTCGACCTCGTGAACGACACGTTGCAGGATAAGTTCCAGGATCAGGATTTCCAGAGCAATGCATACCGCGTGTACACCACGCTCGATATGGAACTGCAGCACGATGCCACCGAGGCAGTTCGTATGGGCATCAAGGAAGTGGACGACCTGATCCGGAAGCGTACCAAGAAGGGCCTGAAGGTACCCGAACCACAAGTGGCGATGGTCGTTCTCGATTCGCAGACTGGTGAAGTGAAGGCGCTGGTCGGTGGACGCGACTATGGCGAGAGCCAGCTCAATCGTATTCTGGCCAAAAGGCAGCCGGGTTCGTCGTTCAAGCCGTTTGTCTATGCCGCGGCGTTGAACTCTGGGCTGAATGGCAGCGGGACTACGCTGATTACTCCGGCGTCGCTGGTGGTGGATGAACCGACGACGTTTATGTTCGACGGCAAGGAATACTCGCCCGGCAATTTCCGCCACGAGTGGCATGGCACCGTCACACTGCGTCAGGCCATCGCCAAATCGATGAACGTGCCGACGGTGAAGTTTGCGGAAGAAATCGGATACAAGAACGTGGTCGACCTGGCGCGCAGGGCGGGATTGAACATCGAGCTTCGTCCCACGCCGGCGCTGGCATTGGGCGCCTACGAAGTAACGCCGCTCGAGATTGCCGGGGCGTACACCATGTGGCCGAGCAAAGGTGTGGTTTCCAAACCCTGGTGGATCTCCGGGATCCGCGATGCGAAAGGACACCTGACGTATGAAGGAAGGGCCGAACGCAGGCCTGTGCTTGATCCGCGTGTCGACTTCATGATGGTGGATCTTCTTGAAGAGGTGCTGCGGACCGGTACTGGCGCCGCGGTGCGAGGCCGCGGATTCGCACTGCCGGCCGCCGGCAAGACAGGTACTTCGGACCGCGACGGTTGGTTCGCCGGATTTACATCGAAGCTCGTTTGCGTCGTATGGGTGGGCTTCGACGACGGAAAGGATTTAAACCTGGAAGGCGCGAAATCGGCCCTGCCTATCTGGACCGAATTCATGAAGCGCGCGCACCAGCACCGGCAGTATCACAACGTCACTGGATGGGAGCCTCCGGACGGGATCGTCAGTGTGGATATCGATCCGGCCACCGGACAACTAGCAACGCCCACCTGCCCGAGCTCGCGCGGCGAATATTTCCTTGCCGGAACCCAACCTGTGCAACTTTGCCAACTTCACAGCAACGGCGCGACGCAGGTGGCCGGCTGGGATCCCGCGGCTCCAAAGCCTCCTGATGCCGTGCCCGTTCCATCGGCTCCAGGTCAATATCGCCAGGTACAGACGATTCCAGTGAATCCGCAGCAGGTACCACCGGTGAGCGCGCAGCAACAGCAGCAGCAGCCTGAACAGCAACAGCAGCAGGGGACCGAAGAGCAGCAAAAAAAGAAGCGAGGCTTCTTCGGCCGCATCAAAGACGTCTTCAAATAGGGCGAGAGCCGGGTTTTCTTTGCGGCTTGGGCGGCTTGGCGTGAAACTTTCTGATCGGGCCGCTACGGATGAAGCGCTAGCGTCGCTTTGCCGGCCGGACCGTCATAAATAAGCTCTAGCGAATCGATCTTGTCGGTCTTCCCGCCGTACCGGAAGAAAATCAGTCCCGCCTGAGGAAGAGCGCGGTCACCTTCCGCAAGCACCGCCTTTTGAACTTTCTGTTGCATCACGTGGACCAACGGCATCGGCATATGAGGTGTCACCGGCGGGGGATCGTTCTGACCACCGCCTCCGCCCGTGTTGATGCCACCCTTCGATTTCGATTGAGGAGGCTCGGGCGGCACCCATTCGGGGTCTTTGAGGGATCTCATCACCAGTCCGAAGGGTTGGTTCGGCAGCGGCGTCTTCTTCCCGTTAACGCGGAGTGAAAAATCCTCGAGGGATAGCTTAATCCGCGCATCCGCGGGGCCGAACAACCCCACTTCGACCGATACAAATTCTTCCGACGAGAAGATCGCTTGCGGAGTGGGGATGGAGTGTCCCATGAACTCGGCGCCAATCGTCACCGTGCCGGCTTGGGCGTGGGCCTGATAATCGGTTGGAGCCGCTCGCGGCGGCATGCCCCTCGCCTCACTCACCGGCGCATCCTGCCCCTGCGCACCCACGCAGAAGGCGGCCATCAACAACAAAGGGAAAAGTCTCATTGCAGCAACCACAGCTTAGCAAATTGCTCCGGATCGCATTTCAGGTCCAGAGCCTGTGATTTTGTCTCCTGATCGTCTTGAAAGAACACCGCCACAATCCCCTCAGGCGTCGGGCGCAATTCCAATTTCCGCTCTTTCGCCTGCAGCCGAAGCGTCGTTCCCACCCAGGTGATTTGTACCTTAGTCCGCAGCCCATGACCGATCACCGCACAATGGTTCAACAGTTCCGACGTAAACTTACCGGATTTCAATTCATCGGCAGCGGGTTGGGAGGCGAGGGCCGCGTTCTTTTCCGCCAGCCGCGCAGCCTGGCGTTTGCGGGCTTCTTCGGGGTCGGCTTCGGCCCGCGATTCCATCGCCTTGACTGAATCTTCGAGGCTATCGAGAAAGCTCATTTAGTACCAGTTTCTCACGGGCGGGCTGACGCCGGGCGCGCAGTTTCTCCTGGAACTTCTCCATATAGAGGTAAATCACAGGCGTAATGTAGAGAGTCAGAAGCTGCGATACCAACAATCCGCCGACCACTGCCACACCGAGCGGACGCCGCGATTCCGCTCCCGCACCGATACCCAGTGCAATCGGCAGCGTTCCAAACAGCGCGGCCATTGTCGTCATCATAATCGGCCGGAAACGCAGAAGGCAGCCTTCGAAAATGGCTTCGTCAGGGGTCTTCCCTTCCTTCCGCTGCGCTTCGAGCGCGAAATCGATCATCATGATCGCGTTCTTCTTCACAATGCCGAACAGCATAATGAGACCGACAAACGCGTAGAGGTCAAGATCGTAGTGGAATATCGAAAGAGCCGCCAGCGCGCCGACCACCGCAGACGGAAGGCCGGAGAGAATCGTAATGGGATGAATGAAACTCTCGTAGAGAATCCCGAGCACAAGATAGATCACCAGCACCGCGACGATCAGCAGAATCGTGAGCCCCTGGAACGAACTCTGGAACGCCTGCACAGTGCCTTGAAAATTCGTGGTGATGCCCGCCGGCATCCGCAATTCGCGGAGCACGTCAGTAACTTCGTTAGCCCCGTCGCCGAGCGAAATTCCGGGAGCGAGATTGAATGAAATGGTCACGGAAGGAAGTTGTCCGGCGTGCGCGATGGTCAACGGTCCCACAGTGCGCGTGAGCTTCGCCACAGCATCCAGCGGAACAAGCTGCCCACTCGTAGAGCGGACGTACAGCTTCGACAGCGCCTCCGGGTCACGCTGGTATTGCGGCTTTACTTCGGTCACCACCTGATATTCGTTGGTCGGCGTGTAGATGGTGGAGATCTGCCTGTTTCCGTAGGCCGAATAAAGCGCATTCTGAATTTGATCGGGCGTGACGCCTACTATGAGCGCTTTGTCGCGGTCGATGTCCACTTGAACTTGCGGCGTGCTGATTAACAAATCGCTCGTGACGTCCTGAAACCCCGGAAGACTGGTCATCTTCGCGATGATTTTCGGTACCCACGCGTACAATTCTTTGGGATCAGGACCCTGCAACGTGAGCTGATACAAACTCTTGGTCAACTGGCCGCCAATCCGGATGGGTGGTGGATTCTGCATGTACACCGACACGCCAGGAACCTGCGCCAGTTTCGGACGTAATTCCTGAATCACTTGATCCACGTTGAGCTGACGAGGCGGTCGCGGTTTCAAATGAAGAAAGAAGCGCCCCTGGTTGCCCGATCCGCCGAAACTCGCGCCCGCCGACGACATGGTCGATTCGACATTTGGATCTTTCTGGATAATATCGGTGATCGCCTTCTGGTGCGCCACCATCGATTCGTACGAAATGTCCTGACCTGCTTCCGTGATGCCGAAAACCAGTCCCGCGTCCTGGCTCGGGATGAAACCCTTCGGCATAATCATGAACAAATGCACCGTCTCGGCCAGCATCAGAAACGTGACCGCCATGGTGATCAGCCGGTGCCGCAGGACCACCCGTAGCGTACCCTTATAAAGGTTCGCCAACCCCACGAAAAATCGTTCGGTGATGTTGTACAAAAAGCCATGCCTGTGATCGAGCACAGGCTTGAGAAACCGGCTGCACAGCATCGGCGTCAGCGTCAGCGAGACGAAACCGGAAACCAGAATCGCCATGCTGATAGTCACCGCAAACTCGTGAAGCAGCCGCCCGACGATGCCGCCCAGAAACAGGACCGGGATGAAAACGGCCACCAGCGAAATGGTCATCGACACGATGGTGAAGCCGATTTCCCGTGACCCCAGCAGCGCCGCTTCCATCCGCGGCATGCCTGATTCCATGTGGCGAACGATATTCTCGAGCATGACGATGGCATCATCGACGACGAAGCCAACCGACAGCGTGAGCGCCATCAGCGAAAGGTTGTCGAGGTTATAGCCGAGCAGATACATGGCGGCAAACGTGCCGATAATCGCGATCGGCAGCGCAAGGCTCGGAATCACGGTAGCCGAGAGGTTCCGCAGGAATAGAAAGATCACCAGCACCACAAGGCAGACCGTGAGCATCAGGGTGAACTTCACGTCCGCGATGGAGTCGCGAATCGTCAGCGACCGGTCGTACAGAATATCGAGTTGTACCGACGCGGGAAGCTGCGAGTGGAACTGGGGCAGCAGACTCTTGATGCCGTCTACCACTTCGATGGTGTTCGTACCCGGCTGGCGCTGAATCGCCAGGACCACCGCCGGCCGCCCGTTAAACCAACTCGCGGTCTTATCGTTCTCGACGCTATCGAGTACCGTAGCGACTTGATCGAGACGAACAGGATTGCCATTGCGATAAGCCACAATTAACGGCCGATAAGATGCCGCATTATAAAGCTGCCCGTTCGACTGCACGGTGAATGACTGCTTGCGCCCCCAAAGAGTTCCGTTCGGAAGATTGACGTTGTTCGCCGAGATAGCCTTTTGCACGTCATCGACGCCGATTCCCCTTGACGCCAGCCCATCGGGATCGAGCTGTATCCGCACCGCGTATTTCTGCGAACCGAAGACCTGCACTTGCGCCACGCCGCTCACCATGGAGATGCGCTGAGCCATCAAAGTCTCGGCGTATTCGTCTACTGTGTAAAGCGGAAGGGTGCTCGAGCTGACCGCCATGTAGATGATCGGCTGGTCCGCCGGGTTCACTTTCTGATAGGTCGGCGGGCTCGGCATATTGGGCGGAAGCTGTCTTCCCGCCTTTGAGATGGCCGCCTGAACGTCCTGGGCGGCTGCGTCGATATTGCGCTCGAGCGCGAACTGCAGCGTAATAGAAGTATTGCCGAGCAGGCTGGTGGAGTTCATAGACTCCAGCCCTGCGATGGTTGAAAACTGCCGCTCCAGCGGAGTAGCGACGGCGGCCGCCATGGTCTCCGGACTTGCACCCGGCAGCGACGCCGAAACGGAAAGCGTCGGGTAATCGACGTTCGGCAAATCGCTCACCGGCAACGCGCGGTACCCGACAATGCCGAACAGCAGAATCCCCGACATCACCAACGTAGTGCTGATCGGCCGCTTGATGAAAAACTCTGGAATGTTCATGGCGTGCTCGGCTCCACACCATCTTGAGCAACAGTCGCGGTGGGCTTCACCAGCGCGCCCGGCACCAACCGCATCTGGCCATCGATGACAACCGTATCTCCGGGTTGAATCCCCTTGTCGACGATGGTTTCATGCCCGATCACGCGGCCTGTAATGAGTTGCCGGCTCTCGACCGTGTTGTCGGATTTCACCACAAACGCATATGGCCCCGATTGCCCTGTCTGCACGGCCTCGGACGGAACCACAGTAACGTTAGCCTCGTGGCCAAGCGTCATCACGACGTTGACGAATTGCCCCGGCCACAGCAGATTTTCCGTATTCGGAAACGACGCCTTCAGCTTAATGGTGCCCGTCGTAATGTCGACGGCATTGTCGATCAACGTCAGCACGCCCTGCTTGGCCGCAGCCTGGCGATTCGGAATCTGTGCCTCGACGCGCATCTCCGAGCGGGCTCTACTCTCGCGCACAGCTCCCAATTGCTGTTCGGGCACCGCGAACGTCACGTAAATGGGCGCGACCTGGTTGATGGTAACCATCGGCGTGTCGGCATTCGCCTTTACCAGGTTGCCTTCCTTCACCTGAAGGATTCCGGTACGTCCATTGATCGGCGACGTGATGCGGCAGTAACTCAGATTCAGCTTGGCCGCCTCAAGCGCGGCACGGTCCGCATTCACGGCCGCCAGAGCGCTCTCGATTGCTGCCTGGTCGGCTTTCACGGACTCGTCCATGGCATTGGCATTGGTGCGGAACTGCTCGTTCTGTTCCTTCGACACGACGCCTTCGGTGGTGAGCTTGCTGTAACGGTTCGCCTGGGCACGCGTGTTCTCCGACTGCGCCTTGTCTTTCGCTAGGTTCGCTTCGGCCTGATGCTGGAGCGCGATGTCGCGCACGATCGTCGCCTCGGCCTGGCTCACAGCCTGCTCGTAGGGCCGCGGATCGATTTCAAAAAGAAGAGCGTCCTTCTGAACGTCCTGCCCTTCCTTGAAATAGACATGCCGCAGATACCCGCCGATCTGCGCTTTTACGGCGATGGTGGAATACGCCTCGACGTTACCGATGGCGTTGAGAAGCACTGGAACGGACTTCCGTGCTGCCTTGGCGACAGCAACTGGCACAGCGCCGCGTTCCACTTGCGGAGGCGCTACTTTCGTACAGCCAACGAGGATAAAGACAAGCGCCGCGGCAACACTGCCGAGGGTTCTTATTTGGTGCAATCTGGACTCCGTGGAATTTCTATTTACCAGTGTATCGTTCTAAATCTCTGCGGTTCGTTTTTAATACCCGGCCCATTGACGGCACGTACACGTATATCGTATACTCATGCAATGATGCCGAACAAAACCATCTATGTGAAAGACGTAGATCTGCCGCTCTTCGAGCAGGCCCAGGAACAGCTTGGCGAGAGCGTGTCGTCGGTCTTTGCCGAGTTTCTCCGGGACAGGGTTGCGAAGCTAACCCCGGAAGAAGGCAGGATCATTGAACTCATCAACCAGATCACTAAAAAACGCGAGGCAGTGCGGAAGGAGCGCGGCCTGCCCGAGTTCATCGAGGGCGAGTACGCGGAGGCCGAAGCAAATGCCGAAAAGGCTCTCCTCAACCTCCGCGCAGGCGACATACGGAGCGCGAAAACCTCCTATTACGTCGCAAACGCATACCTCGAATGGGCGGAGCATGATTTGAAACAGGCGAGGGCGCTTAGCGAAAAGATTGCAGCCCTGCAAGGATCTGAGGGGAAATTGAAGAAAAGACCACGCAAATGATTTTGGAGCCTTTGGAACTCCCGGATCGGCGGCCCACGCGGATGAGCCAACCACTCCCCCCCAAATGCCCCGTATCGCCGGGCATCGTTCTGAGATATAGTATTCCTAAAGGATTAAGGAGGCCACATGGTTTCCGCGCATTTCGTCGTTCCCGGGGTAGCCCTTCTCATCGCATACAATTTGTCGGCGCAGGTGCCAGCATCCACACCGGCGCGAGCGGATTTCCTGAGCGAAACCCGAGCTGAATCCATCCCGCCACCCAGGCCGGGCGTTCCGTCTCAACTTTCGCCGGAAACGAAAGGCGATATTCTCATGGCCCGCAAGATGTATCGTGAAGCCGCCGAGACATATCTCGAAGGTCCCGCCGATTCCGCCGTTCTCGCCAACAAAACCGGAATCGCCTACCACCAGATGCTATCGTTTGAAATGGCGAGGAAATATTACGACCGCGCGCTGAAGTTGAAGCCCGATTATCCGGAGGCCATCAACAATCTGGGCACGGTCTACTACGCCAAGAAGAATTTCCGGCGTGCTATCACGTATTATCGGCGAGCGTTGCGTTTGCAGCCGAAGTCCGCCTCGATTCTGAGCAATCTGGGAACGGCGCAGTTTGCCCGCAAGAGATATAAGGAAGCCCTGGAGTCGTACCAGCAGGCTCTCGCCATCGATCCGGAAGTCTTCGAACATCGGAATGCGAATGGCGTTCTCCTCCAGGAGAGAAGCGTCCAGGAGCGCGCGAAATTCCACTACTACCTGGCGAAGACATATGCCAAGGCCGGCAATTTCGACCGCGCGCTGATCTACATGCGGAAGGCGTTGGAAGAAGGCTTCAAGGAACGCGATAAATTCAGGGAAGACCCCGAGTTCGGCAAGATGCAGGAGCTCCCCGAGTTCAAGGAGCTGATCGCGTCGGAGCCTCGTGTTCTGTAGGCGTCTCCTACTGCTGATCATTGCGTTATCCGTTGCAAGCTGCTCGCGAAGGCTGGAATCAAAAGGCATTGACCGAATCGCTATTGTCGATTTCGAGAACCTTACCGGGGATTCCCAACTCGATTGGATAGGTAACGCTTGCGCCAGCGTGCTGGCGGCGCAGCTCAACGGTTCCAAACGGGCCGAGCCATACGAGGTCGCAAGCGTCCGCGAAATTCCCAGCGTTTCGGCGACGGAAACCGTGCAGGGTTATTTCACGGTGGAGAACGGGGCGCTTCACATCTCAACTGCCATCGATACTGCTCCGCCATCCGCCAAAGCGCGCAGGCTGCAGACGCAAGGAAGCCTTTCGGCCGGGATATTGCCCCTGATCGATACACTGGCGCATGAATTGGCCCCCGACGCCAAGGCATTCTCAACACGCAATGAGAACGCCGCCAGAGAATACTTTCAGGCAATGCTCACCCCCGCCGCGTCCGAGAGAATTGCCCACCTCGAACTCGCGGTGAAGGCCGATCCGAACTTTGCCCCCGCTTATCTCGCCCGGCTGCAAATCGCGCTGGGCAGCGGAGACCCCAGCGCCGCCAGAAGCATCCTGGCGGAAGCGCAGTCTCACGCCGCAAATTTTTCGGAGCTCGACCGCGCCAGGCTCGATGTGGTTCAGGCAAATGCCGACGGCGACACGAACAAACGGGCGGAAGCACTGGCCCGCGTAGCGAAGCTTCTACCTTCCGATGTCGAAGTCTGGCAGACGCTTGCATCGCTATACATGGCGCGCAAGGACTATGCGAAAGCCGTGCAGGCATATCAGGCGGCTCACGCGCTACGTCCGGAAGATATCCCGCTGATCAATTCGCTCGGTTATGCGCAAGCTTATGCGGGCGATCTGAACGGAGCCGTCAAAACTTTTTCCGATTACCGCCGGCTGGCTCCACAAGACGCCAATGCGCTCGATTCTTTGGGCGAGATACATTTCCTGACCGGCCGCTTCAGCGACGCCGAGCGTTACTTTCTGGAGGCGGAGAAGATGAACACGGCCGCGCTGGGCGGAGTGGAATTTTACCGGGCTGGCCTGAGCCGTTATCTGACAGGTGACGCGAAGGGAGCAAACGATCTTTTCCAGCAATTTGCCGCCTTGCGCGCTAAGGGTAGCGGCGCAGCCCTGCTACCGGTACAGCAGGCAGTCTGGAAATATCAAACCGGCGATACGAAAGGCGCCATCGCAGACCTGAGGCGAGTAGTGGACGCGAAGGAGACCTCTCCGGATCCCGCGGCCGCGGGTCATGGGCAACTTGCGATCTGGCTGCTCGAATCAGGGGATGCGGCCGGCGCCCGGCAGCACGCGGCGTCCGCCCTTCGGCTCGCGCGCTCACCGGCATCGCGGAACTTCGCGGGCATCTGCGCTTTCATGGCGAGTCCCGATGTCAGTCCGGCCGAATGGAAGCAACGAGTCGAGCGCGCGCTGCCCGGAGCCGCACAGGCCGGGGCCAGGAATCAACTGCTCGGTTACGCGCTGCTGCTGAACCGGCACTATCCGGAAGCAATCGAGGTATGGCGCCAATCTTACGAATCCGCAACGCTGGAAACCTTGTCCGAAGCACGAGTGATGTTGGCGTCCGCTTATGCGCTCGACGGGCAGCCAGGGGAGGCGGCCAAACTTCTGCAATCGGGAATTCTGCCGCCACGAAATCCGGATCCGAATTTGAACACGATGATGTTTGCCCGTTATGCCGAGCTACGCGCGGTGACAAAAAAATCTCAATAGAATCCCCGGAGGACAACAATTTCGATGCCTATCCTGGGCAGTTCCGGTGTGCCTTCAGCAACGCTGCCAGGAGATTCTCCATCTCATCCGGCTCGTATACAAAATAGTGCCCGCAGCGGGGTAGTGCCTGGAACCCGCTGCCGGGAATCCTGGCATGGAGATCGCGCGCAACTTCGATAGGTACGACCTTATCGTCAATGCCGTGGGTGATGAGCACGGTGCAGGCGGAAAGATGAGCGAGGTCGATGAGAGGGTCGGAGTAGAGCGCCTGGACTTCCTGCAGCAGGTAACCCGGACCCTGTGCGTAGCTCTCGCGGCGATTCTGGCGGAAGGATTCTTCAACTTCCGGCCGCGAGAGGATCCGCTGGTCTTCCGTGGAAAGGCCCCGTTTGACTTCCTCGAAGTAGCTCTCCCAATGGTTGAGCAGGCGGTCGCGGTGCATCTTTTCGATGCGGAGGAATGTGGCCGAGCGGAAGTTGGCCAGCTTCGCCGAAAGCAGGATGTGCCGGGTTTCCTGCGAGAAGCGCCGCCAGTTGGCGATCAGATGGGGCAGGCCCAGACTGCCGGCGAGAGAGATGGCCCGCAATCCGGGGAGTTGGCCGCAGCCGAGCGCATACGTTGCTCCGGCGGAAAAACCGAGGATGGAGAAAGGTTGCCCCGGCTCCAGAAGGTGGCCGGCCAATTGGCGCACGTCAGCCGCCCAGCCGGCAACCGTGCGGTCGCGTTCAGGAGTCGAAAGGCCGATGCCGGGACGATCGGGAGAGATGAGGCGGATGTTGAGTTTGGCGAGGAGGTTGTCGTCGGCGGCCATGCGCTCGAGCCGCGAACCCTGAAAACTGTGGAAGTGGAAAACCGGCGTACCGGTGCGCGGGCCGCGATCCATATAAGCCAAAGTGCGGCCATCGGGCAGAGTTAGCTTGCCGAATGCCGGATCGGATTCCCCGGGAGCGGGATGCAAACCGGGGATGCGCTGCATGAGCCCAGCGACGGCATCACGTAATTCCCCGATATCTGCAAGGGGGTCGCCCGTGGGCGTAACGGGCTTACCGATGCGGATGTAGATGCGAAAGGGCGGGTCCTGGCTACCGGTTGGCGCTTTTTCGTCCGCTCCGATGGCAGACAAAATGACGGTCTCAGGAGTCCAGTCCAAGCGCAGCCCACCGATCGCGACCGGAACCACGGGACAACTGCTTTTCATGGCTGTGACCACGGCGCCACTACTCCAGCCTCTCAACTGCAGGAGAGGATCGGCAATCGCGCGGCCGGCCGGGAATATGAGGACTGCATGGCGGTCGCTCTCGCGAAGGTATGCGGCGATAGTGTCCGACATACCCTGGCGGTGTCCCGCGGTCTGATCGCCCACCAGCAGAGCAATCCCGTAGTGGTGGAGCACCCAGCGTTCGGCACGCACCGCCCATGTGCGGTTGTCCGCGGTGATTACGATGCGCGGCACCCGGCCAGCGCGGTTAGCCAGCAGGTGGCCAAGAATGAATCCATCCACACCCGACTTGTAGGCATGATTCGCGGCCACCAGGTAGGAACCTTGGGGAAGATTCTCCAGGCCTTCGACGTCGATCCACCGTAGAACATATTTCGCGAAAAGCACGTGCATCAGGCGGATGGGCCAGCCCTGGGCGCGGATGTCCTCCGGGGCACCGACCAGTTGTTTTCGCAAAAGGAGATGAAGCGGAATCGCAGCCGCCGCGAAGCCCAGCGCCGCCATTCCGGCGGCCCGGCCAAGTTTACTCAGAAAGCTTTTGCCAGGTTTTCTTTGCACGTCGAGGCGCATGATCAGTATGGCAGGAAGTTGCGATCAGGAGGGGTTGGCTGAATAGTGTCTGAATTTCGGTCATGCTTCGTTACGTAGTTCTGCCCCGCGGAATTGGCTTAGCAAGACTTAGCAAGGCAAGCTCGCCGAGTGCTGTAGACTCTCGAGCGACCTTCGTCTCCGTCCGCTCAAGTGATTATCAACTCGGTGGATCCCCGCTGGTATCAGCGCACTGGTGTAATATCATTTCATCGCCATGCTATCTCGCCGTTCCCTCCTCGCCGCGGCCGCGGCCACCGTAGTTGGGTCCGCCGCCAAGCAACACATTCCCGTCGGTCTCGAGCTCTATTCCGTGCGCGACCAGTTGAAACAGGATCTCCCCGGCACCGTTCGAGCCGTCGCGAAAATGGGCTACGAAGTCGTCGAATTCTTTTCGCCTTACTTCGATTGGACGCCTGATTACGCCAAGGAAGTTCGGAAGATTCTGGACGACTCGGGCATCCGCTGCTGCTCGACTCATAACGGAGAAAAGTCCTTCACGCCGGAGAACCTCCCTCACGCAACGGAGCTCAACCAGATCCTCGGCAGTAAGATCATCATCATGGCCAGCGCCGGCCGCATCGAACATATCGACGGATGGAAGACCGTCGGCGAAACGCTTACCCGCGCCGCGGATCAACTGAAACCAGTCGGCCTGGGCGCCGGTTTCCACAATCACACGGAATTCAAGCTCCTCGAAGGCAAGCGCCCCATGGATGTGCTCGCCGCCAACAGCAGCAAAGACGTCACGCTGCAGCTCGACGTCGGCCCGTGCGTCGAAGCCGGCTCCGACCCGGTCGCTTGGATTAAGGCGAACCCAGGCCGAATTCGCTCCATGCACGTTAAAGACTGGGCACCCGGTCCCGACAAGGGTTTCAAGGTGATGCTCGGCGACGGCGTCGCGCCTTGGAAGCAGATCTTCGAAGCGGCCGAAAAGACCGGCGGGATTGAGTATTACCTCATCGAACAGGAAGGAAGCACGTACCCTGCCATGGAAACCGCCGAACGCTCGTTGGCCAACTGGAAGAGGCTGCATAAAGGTTAAATCATGCGAAAATCACTCCTGCTTTGTCTCTCTGTAGCGACGCTGTGGGCTCAGGATTATCCCGCCACCGCCATTTCGAATGGCGTCATCAACGCTAAGATCATGCTGCCCGACGCCGATAAAGGATCGTATCAGGGCACACGATTCGACTGGTCCGGAATCATCAGCAGCCTGGAGTATAAGGACCATCAATATTTCGGCCGCTGGTACGAGAAACACGACCCGAAAATCCACGACGCCATCACCGGCCCAGTGGAAGAGTTCCTCACCAGCCTGGGATACGACGAAGCGAAGCCCGGCGGAACATTCATTCGCATCAGCGTCGGAGTGGTGCGCAAACCCGAAGAAAAAGCGTACCGCCGGTTCGGAACTTACGACATCGTAGACGGCGGTAAACGGACTGTGCGCCAAGGCAAGGATTGGATCGAGTTCACGCAAGTCCTCTCGCCTACCTACGTCTACAAAAAGACCCTCCGGCTCACCAAGGGCAAACCGCAACTCGTCATCGAGCACTCGCTGAAGAACACCGGCGAAAAGGTTATCGATGCCGAACAATACAACCACAACTTCTTCGTCATCGACAACGAAGTAGTCGGACCGGATGTTGCCGTAAAATTCCCGTTCGATCCGAAGCCGGAAGCGGAGTTGAAAAACGGAGGCGAGGTCCGGGCCCAGGAAATCGTCTACAAGCGGGAACTCGAGAAAGGCGAAAGCGTCTTCTCCGAACTGAAAGGCTTCGGCGAAACGGCAAAGGATTACGACTTCAAAATTGAGAACCGCAAATCCGGAGCCGGAGTTCACATCACGGGAGACCAGCCACTAGAAAAGATGGTCTTCTGGTCGATTCGCACAGTAGCCTGCCCGGAGCCCTACGTAAAAATCCACGTCCCACCGGGAGCCGAACAAAAGTGGAAGATCACCTACGATTTCTACACGCTCAAGTAATCAATGTGTTTACGGTGACCGTGATCTTCTACCTAAAATTCCCTTGTTCTCAACGACACAACCGCAAGCTCCAACCCCACTCCAGGTGCTGAATGCTATCTCTGAATTCAGGGAAGCGCCGCTGCGGAATACATTTATTCGCGTTCATATGCGTCTATCCGCGGCCAAAGGATTTGCTTACGCTTCGCCGTAATTCCGGTACAGCCAGCCTGGGTCTTCCAACATTTCAGCCGTTCGCGGTCCGGCATGCGCGAGCTTTCCGCGATTCACCAATCCGACATGCGTGGCTAGTTCCAATGCTTCCCGAAGCTGATGCGTCGACATCACCACCGTTTTTCCCTTGCTCAACGCCTCTCGTAACAGCGCCTGAAGAACTGCGATCGCGCGGTCGTCCAGTGCGGTGAATGGCTCGTCTAATAAGAGCACATCGGGATCATGCAGAAAAGCCCGGGCTACTGCCAGCCGCTGCCGCATGCCGCGCGAGAACTCCCGTACCAGGCCCGTCGCTACGCGGTCCAATCCGGTCTTCGCCAGCCATTCCTCGGCCTTGCGCTTCGGATCGGGCAAGTCGTATAATCGCGCGAACAACATCAGGTTCTCGATGGCGGAAAGCTCCTCGTACACTCCGATTCCGTGTCCCAGAACGCCAATTTTGCGCCGTGTTTCGCTCCCGCGAATGTCGCCGCCGAAGATTTTCACTTGCCCTTTCGCCGGAACCGAGAGCCCCGCCAAGATGCGCAACATCGTCGTCTTGCCCGCGCCGTTGCGGCCGAGCAGCGCGAGGCAGCACCCGTTCTCGACGCTCAGTGTAATGTCGCGGAGCGCCGCGTAATCGCCGTAGAACTTCCAAACGTTCTCGGCGGCGATCACGCTCATACCGTTTTTCGATAGAGCAAAAAGAAACCGCAGAACAGGATCATGCCTACGAGGCCCAGCATCGGATAGAGGCGGTCGTAGATGCGCGGCTTTCTCGCTTCGATCTCGGGTTGGTCGCCTTGTGACGGCGCACGGCCGGCCGCTTCCGCGGGAGGACGCAACGAACCGGTCCCGGTAAACTCGACCTTATATTCGTCGCCTTGCACCTCGTAGATCGAGGCTTGTGTGCGCGGCTCCGTACCAAGGTTCTTCAGATTACCGCCGGCGAGGGTCACTCCCTTGGGCACTACAATACGCAACGGTCCACCGCCGTTCATTAACTTGCCCTCAAGAACGCCTGGCGAGCCCGCCGGCATCGCATATGCGAGATCGAAATGCGTCTCACCCGGCTTCACCGGATAGTTCACCGCGTACACGTTTGGAGTGTCCGTCTTCTCGGCGGTTCGCGCAATCGGCATTCCGCCGGGGCCCGTCACCTCGACATTCACCCGGCCGCCTGCCGCCGCGGGCAGATAAAAGCGGAAGCTCCCTTTGGGATCGAAGTACGTTGTCTTGCCGTCGTTGTGAAAGACCACCACTTCACTCACTCCGGTTTCGTTCGGACCCGGTTCCAGCAGGACCATGTCCTGGATGACTTTCGCTCCGCCTTTATTCGCCGAAGCCTCGAAGACGAATAGCCGCAAATCAGTGGACGGCGTGCCGGGAGGGATCATCTTGCTGTAGGTGACGCCCTGATAACCAGCCTGCAACAGATGCGGACTCCCCGGTTTCAGATCCTGATTGATGGAGAAGTGCCCCTGCGCATCGGCCTTCACAGTGCCTAGCTGCTCCATTCCCTGGCCAATGCGGAGGAGCGTCACGGTGGCATTCGGCTGCGGCTTGTTGGTCGTCTGATTCATGACGGTGCCGTCAACAGCGCCGAACATTGCCGCCGTAAAGAGCAGGAATGGACCTACCAACTTCATGCCTGTGCTCCTTTGGCCGGCTCGACAACCATCGGCTTGCCGCATTCTCCGCAGAACTTCAGCGGCTTGGGAAACTTCGCCTCGCAATGCGGACAAACCGTCGCGGTCTGTGCGGCGGGTTTCGATGCGGGCAGCTTGGCTTTTGAAGCGCCCTGCTCGATAGATTCAATCTCGCCCAGCACCGCGGCGAGCTGCGTCTGCAACTCCGTTTTCGTGCGCTGGTAGTCCTCATCGGAGAGCTTGCCGACTCGATACTCGAACTGCAGATCCCGAAGGTTTTCGTAGATCGCGGCCTTGCGCACTTCCAGATGGTGCGTCGGCGAAACGGGTGGCGCCTGTGGCAGGTCCTTCGGACGAATGAGAATGATGAACGCGAAGATGCCCAGGGTGAGAACGGCAGCGGCTGCAAGGAACATTATTCGTTCTTGGCCATGTCCTTTTCTATCCGGTCGCGATAGCGGTTCAGCATGGCGGGATCGATCTCAGGCAGTGCTCCGGCCGGCTGACGTTGATACCGTTTGATCCAGAACAAAATGGCGATGAGGCCGATGGCGATGGCCACGAATGGCATCACCCAGCTCAACAGACTGAAGCCTTCCGTGGGCGGCTGAGAGAGAGCCGAAACGCCGCTCTCCTTCACAAAGCTGGCGACGATAAACTCGTCGGACTGCCCCGCCTTCTGCATCTCGGCAATCTTCCGGCGGGCCGGCAGGCAATAACTGCACTCGAGCATCGCGCAATCGGCGACAGTGTTGTTGCAGACTCCGCAACGGCAGGCAAGCTTGGTGCCCACTCGCCTGATTTCGGGCGACACCAGGGACACTGGGTCGGGTTCCTGGGCGGCCGCAATTGCAGCCGCTCCAAGCCCGAGAGCGCTAGTTATGAATTTGCGACGCTGCATGAGGTTTTTTTGCAATTCCTATCACTTCGGTCCGAGCGTACTGCAAGCGCACCTTGCTCGGGACCAGACAGATCACGGTGCCCGCGAAGAGGATCCAGAACCCGATCCAGATGCAGGAGACCAGCGGGAAAACATAGGCCTGAATTACGCCCTTCGCATCGCCGTCGGACATGCCTGCGAAGTTGATATACAGGTCTTCGGTCAAACGCCGCCGGATAGCCACTTCCGATGTAGGCTGCTTGCTCGCCTTGTAGAAGCGGTGCTCCGGTTCCATGGTCTGGAGAACCTTGCCGTTGGTGGAGACTTCGATGATGGCCTTTCGTCCCACATAGTTTTCGTTATCGCTGTCCACCAGCTTCAGGAGCTTCAGGTCGTAACCCGCAATATGGACCGTGTCGCCCGGCGCCACTTGCTGCGTGGCGTCTTTGTTGAACGCCGATCCAGTGAAGCCGATGAACATCATGACGATCGCTAAGTGAACAACGTACCCGCCGTAGCGCCGAGTGTTGCGGTGGGTCAGTTCGACCGCCGCTGCGAGGAGGTTCTTGCCATCCTTAATACTGATTGCCTGGGCTCCTTTGTAGAACTCGGTGAGCACGCTAATCGCTACGAAGAGGCACAGTCCGAACGACATCAGCGCGTACGGATGCCGAATGCCGAACGCTACGAGAACCGCGATCAGAATAGCGGCGCCGGCGGTTGGCGCGATGAATGCCTTTTTCAGACTCTCAGCCGAGCTACGCCGCCATGCGACCAGCGGACCCACACCGGTGAGGAATAGCAGGAAGAGGCCTATGGGAATGTTGACCTTGTTGAAGAACGGGCCGTCGACGCTGATCTTCTCGCCCGTTAGCTTTTCCGAGATGACCGGAAACAGCGTACCCCAGAGGATGGCGAAGCAGCTTGCCAGAAGGATGAGGTTATTAAACAGAAAGCTCGACTCGCGCGACACCACACTCTCGAGACGCGCTTCGGTCTTCAGATATTCCAGGCGGTCCAGAATCAGATAGGTGGTTCCGGCGATGCCGATGCCGAGGAAGCCGAAGAAGTAGCCGCCGATCTGCGACTGCGCGAAGGCGTGAACCGATGCTACGAGACCTGTGCGAGTCAGAGTCGTGCCGAAGATGCAGAGGAAGAACGTGGCGGCGACCAGCACCATGTTCCAGATCTTCATCATGCCCTTTTTCTCCTGCATCATCACCGAGTGTAGGAACGCTGTTGAAGTCAACCATGGCAGCAGCGAGGCGTTTTCCACCGGGTCCCAACCCCAATATCCGCCCCAGCCAAGGACTGCGTAGGCCCATCCGGCGCCGAGAATGATTCCGGCGCTCTGGAAAAACCAGGTGACAATCGCCCAACGGCGCGTGGTGTAGATCCAGTCGTCGCCCGGCTGTTTCGTGATCAGCGAGGCAATGGCGAAGGCGAAGGGAACGGTGAACCCGACGTATCCCAAATAGAGCACGGGCGGGTGGATCAGCATGGTCCAGTATTGGAGCAGCGGATTCAGGCCTTGACCGTCTCCGACATCGATGATTCCCTTCCCTTGCATTAGCACCAGGAACGGACTGACGATGAATGTGATCAGGAGCAGGAAGAAGCCTTCGACCGTCATTAGAATGGAGACAACGTACGGCATCATGTCGCGGAACTTACGACGGTTCTGAAAGACCACAACGGCCGAGTAGCTGGCCAACAGGAAGGTCCAGAGCAGCAGCGAACCGGCCTGTCCGCCCCACCACGACGCGAACTTGTAATACGGGGGCATGGCGCGGTTGCTGTGCTCGGCCACGTAGGCCATGCGGAAATCGCCGCCGATGAGCGAGTAGACCAGGATACCGACAGCGCCCGCCACCAGAAACCAGACACAATAGACCGCACGCTCGGCGCTGAGCGTTAGGAACGGATTCTTTTTCCACTTGCCCACGAGCGAACCGAGAATCGAATAGATCGTGAGGCAGAAGGCAAGAACGAGCGACAGGGCGCCGAGGTTTTCCATAAATTCCTAGAGAGAGGCTTGTTTCTCCGCGTGAACGGGCTGCTTTTGAACTGGCTTGGCCTCGTACTTCGACGCACATTTGGCTTGGATCTTGGTCGCGTGGAAGGTGCCGTCCGGACGCATCTTGCCATCGGCCAAGGCTTGCGCTCCTGGGCGGAACGTATCCGGCAAAGGCTCGATGCCATCATAGACGACGTTTAACTTCAGTGCATCCTGATGGATGGTGAAGCGAACTTCATTGCCGGCGCGTACGATCGTCCCGTCCACCACATCGCCACCCACGCGCATCCGTTGGTCCATGGCTGCGTTGCCCAGCTTGTTCACTTCATCTATGGTCCGGTAATACGTCTTCGTTTCCTTGATCCCGCCGGCGGCAAGCCACCCGAGCGTGCCGATAATTACGGCCACCAGCAGGCCAAACTTCATGTACGTCTTCATGTACACCTCTGTACTCTCAGTATAACGCCAAGGCACTACACCCACGTGGTAATCTATCACCTTCCAGGCGATTCATGCGGCGATCCTCCAAGATACTGGTCGTGCTGGCGGCGATCTTCATGGTCGGCGGCTTTGCCAGTTTCGCCAATGCATTTTTGACGATGCGAAGCTGGCAGGGGGTTACGGGTGATGTCACCTATACGGACCTCGCCGCGTTTACCAAACGTGGTAAAGAGTACTACCGTGGGGAACTCATTGCCCGTTACGTGGTGGACGACAAGGTGTTCCGCGTACCGGCATCTCTCACGCGCAGCCACACTACGCGCGAGGAGGCCAAGCGCGAACTGGACGGACTGACACCGGGCAGGCAGGTGTGGCTCTATTGCAACCCGAAGGACCCCGCCGATATGCTGCTGGACGTCACGGCGCACCCCCGATTCTTTGCCTTGCCGGCGGTGCTCACTCTGATCGGCATTGTCTGCAGCGCCTTGAGCATTGCGTCGATTTTGAAGATGAACTGCTTCTGTCCCGGCTGCGCGGCCGGCGTGGAGCTTTGGGACAAGTACTGTTACGCTTGCCGGTATAAGCTACCGAAACAGAAAAAGATGATGCGCCTGTGAAGAAGGTTTTCCCCTGGGCCCTGGCAGCCATTTCCCTTGTTTTCTGTGGGTTAGCCGTTTGGAAGGCCGCCCATCCATTGATGGTCCTTACGACGTGGAAGACCACTCAGGCCAACATTTTGAACAAGGAGTTCTACCACTCGCACAACTCAGAGGGCTTTCTCACTTACGGCACAGAACTGACAATCCACTACGACGCCGGAGGGCATGCTCACGAGATCAAGGCGACGTCCGCCCACCTGCCGACCGAGTTTCCGGAGCCATTTCACTTCTACGAAGCGCTTCGGACGGATGTACCGATCCAGATTCGCTACGACCCGGCGAACCCGGAGAAAGTGGAGTTCGACACCACGCTGCGACCCGCCCTGCCCTACCTTTTCGCCGCGCTGGTCTTTGGGCTGGCCACTATTCCGGCCCAGCGGTTGCTACGGCCGAAGCGGCGGTGCGGCCAGTGCAATATCCAGTTGGAATCGTACTGGCGATATTGCGCTGAGTGTGGGGAGCCTCTTCGTGCCGCCGCTAAGTCTTCTCCCTCGCCGGCTTCACCTCAGCATTCTCCCGCAGATCGTTCGACGGATTCACTATGATCAGGTCGGTGGCGGTGATGCCGCTCACGATCTCTGTCTGTGCTCCGTTATCGCGGCCTAGCGTTACCTTTACGAAGTGAACTTTTCCATTCAGCAGGGTCGCTATCCTTGTGCCATCGCGTCCAGTAATGATGGCGTCGCTTGGGACCAGCAGCGGCGGCTGTTTGCGCTGGAGTTTGAACTCGACCTCGCCGTACATGCCTGGCAGGACTAGTCCCCCGGGATTCTCGAATTGAATCTCGGTTGTCAGCGTTCGGGAGGCTGGATTTAGCGAGTTCGCGGTTCGTGTTACATGGGCTGAGTACACTTTCCCCGCCAGTTCCCGGATGCGCAGATCGCAGCCCAGACCGACGTGAATGGATCCGACTTCGCTTTGTGGAACCTCTACCGTTACCTTGAGCGGATTGAGCTGTGTGATGCGGTAAAGCTCTCGTACGGCGCTGGTGCTTCCTCCGCTGGCTAACATTCCTAGCGTGACGTTGCGAATAGTGATCACACCGTCGTATGGCGCTCGAATCAACTGGAATGATTTGATCTCGGTGAGACGCTGAACGTTTGCCTCGGCCGCGGCGATGTTGTCCTTGGCTGCTCGCACGTTCGCTTCGGCGGCGGACACATCGGCCTTTCTGGCTAGAAACGTTGCGTTCTTTTCGTCGCCATCCTGCCTGGCCATTACGCCCTTGGTGACGAGTTGGCTCCAGCGCTGGGCGGTGACTTCGGCGAGGTTGAGATTCGCCTTGGCCTGTTCGAGTGCGGCTTCGGATTGAGCGAGGGCGGACCTCGACTGCTGCAGCGACGCTCGGGACTGCAAGAGCTGCTGATCGACTTCCGGTGATTCGATCTCGGCCAGAAGCTGACCTTGCTTCACGAGATCTCCGATGTCGGCGATTCTCTGCTTGACATAGCCGTCGGCGCGCGCGAAGATTCCGGTTTCCGTGACGGCCGCCACGTCGCCCGAGAGGATCAGTTGCGCTGTTACGGGAGCGACCTTCACTGGAACGATGGACACGATGGCTGAAGCCTCCTCCACCGACGTTGTGGCTTGCGCGATCTGCTTGGCGCGGGCCGTTCTTGGAAGATAGCCAATGGCAAAAAGAATTGCGAAGGTAATCGCCATCAATATCAAGAGCAGAGGAAAACGGGACATGCCGGAGCGGTTACTCATTGGAGCAGCTCCGCGCCGGGTTCGTGAGATTTCTCTTCATACTTTCGCATCAGACTGTAAACGATCGGGACGAAATACAAGGTAGCCACGGTGGCCATGATGAGACCACCGATGACGGCGCGGCCGAGCGGCGCGTTCTGCTCGCCGCCTTCACCCAAGCCTAGCGACATGGGCAGCATGCCGATGATCATGGCCAGGGCGGTCATTACGACAGGACGTAGACGGGTGTGGCCGGCGGCTAGCGCTGAGCCGAGCACATCGTAGCCTTCGTTCAAGCGCTCGTTGGCGAACGTCACCAACAGAATACTGTTCGAGGTGGCCACACCGATGCTCATGATTGCGCCCATGAGACTGGGTACGTTGATGGTGGTCTGCGTGATGTAGAGCATCCACACGATGCCGGAGAAGCAGCCGGGGAGCGCCATGAGGATGATGAACGGATCGAGCCACGATTGGAAATTGACAACCATGAGGCAGTAGACGAGAATTACGGCCAGAATCAGACCTGTGGCGAGCCCGATGAAGGACGATTTCATGGTCTGCACCTGGCCGGACTCTTCGATGAACGAGCCGCGCGGGAGATGCTTGCGGGCATCGGCGACGATCTTCTCGATGTCGTTGGCCACGCTACCGAGGTCGCGATCTTGAATGTTGGCGTAAACATCGAACACAGGCTGCACATTGTAGTGGCTGACCACTGCAAGTGTTGAGGCGCGCTCGAAGCTGGCGACGTTACTCAGCAGTTGGGTCTTGAGGCCCGGCGTGCCGACGATCGGCGTGTTTTGCAGCGCCGCGATGGAATCGACGCTGGTTAGCGGCGTCTGAACGGCGATGGGATAGTTCACGCCGTTTACGGGATTGAGCCAGTAGTTGGGAGCGACCTGTCCGCTGCCGCTGAGGGAGATGAGCATGCTGTTGGCGACATCGCGCTGCGTGAGGCCCATGCCGCCGGCTCGGATGCGATCGACGTTGACCAGGATCTCCGGCGCATCGAGTACCTGATTGACATGAACGTCGGCGGCGCCGGGGATCCTTTCGATCTTCTGCTCCATGTCCTTGGCAATTTTGTAGTTTGCTGCGAGGTTGCGGCCGATTACTTTGATGTCGATGGGGGCGGGCAATCCGAAGTTGAGAATCTGGCCTACGATGTTGGCTGGTTGAAAGAAGAAGGTTGCGTTCGGAAACTCGGATGGGAGCTTCTCGCGGATCTCTCGCACATATTTCCAGGTATCGCCTTGCTTCCGCTTATCGGTCAGGGAGACTAGAATTTCGCCGTCGAACGTTCCGATAGTGGCCGAGTCTGTGTAGGCGAGGGCTATGGGGATGGACGAGAGTCCGATGTTGTCGAGGATGGTGCCGAGTTGATCAGGTGGAACGATTTGACGAATTCGGTTTTCGACCTGGCTGAAGAGATCTTCGGTACTTTCAATTCGCATGCCGGCGGGGCCGCGGACGTGCAGACGGAACTGCCCGGCATCGACGAGCGGAAAGAAATCTTCTCCAATCTGCGTGGCTAGAAAGCCGGAACCGGCGGCCAGTATGAAGAACAGGGCGATGACTACGGGGCGATGATGGAGGGCCCAATCGAGCGATGCTTCATAGCGCTTGCGGAAGGCTTCGAAGGCTGCGTTGAAGACGTGATGAAGACGCCAGAAGATGCCGGTGCCGCCGGCGACGTGCCCGTCTTCATTTTCCTGGTAGGCGTGCATTTCGGACGGCAGCAGGTACTTCACCATCGTTGGCACAAGCGTTCGGGAGAGCAAGTAGGACGCCAGCATGGCGAACACTACGGCCATCGCTAGCGGCGTGAACAGATATTTGGCCGCTCCGGTGAGCAATACAACGGGGACGAAGACGATACAGATGGCCAGTGTGGAGACGAATGCGGGAACTGCGATCTGCGATGCGCCATCGAGAATAGCCTGGATGAGCGGTTTGCGCTGACCGAGATTGCGATGGATGTTTTCGATTTCGACGGTGGCGTCGTCGACCAGAATTCCTACGGCTAGCGCGAGACCTCCGAGTGTCATCACATTGATGGTCTCGTTGAGCAGGTACATGACGATCAACGACGTCAGGATGGATAGGGGGATGGAGATGCAGACGATGAGAGTGCTGCGCCAGCTTCCGAGGAAGAGCAGAATCATGAGGCCGGTGAGAACGGCGGCGATGATGGCTTCCTTGACTACGTCGTCGACGGCTGCGCGGACGAAGAGCGACTGATCGAACAGCGGTTTGGCGCTGAGCTCCGGCGGTAGCGTGGACATGATTCGGGGCAGGACTGCCTTGACGCGATTGACGATGTCGATGGTGGAGCCGCCGCTTTTGATGATGGGCAGGAGAGCGGAACGGTGGCCGTCCTGACGGACGACATTGCTTTGCGGGGCTGCGCCATCGTGCACCTGGGCGACGTCGCGGATGTAGACTGTGGCTCCATTGCTTTGCTTCACCGGCATGTCGTTCATGGCGTCGACGATATCCGGACTGCTGTTCAGACGAATGTTGTATTCGCGGTCGCCGATGCGCGCGGTGCCGGCGGGGAGGATCAGGTTTTGTGCGTTGAGGGCATTCGAAACATCGGTGGCCGAGAGCCCTTTGGCGTAGAGGGCCTGGGGATTGAGGTCGACCATGATTTGGCGCAGGCGGCCACCGGCGGGGAGGAGAACGGACGCGCCCTGGACGGTGGCTAATTGGGTGCGGATGAAGTTGGTGGAGAAATCGTAGAGCTCGCCTTCGGAGAAGCTCTTTCCGGAGACGGCGAGTTGGATGATGGGGATGCTGGACGCGTTGTAACGGACGATGAAGGGCGGGAAGACGCCGGCCGGCATGACTCGGAGGAGCGTTTGTGAGACGGCGGTGATCTGCGCGACTCCGGCTTCGACTTTGGCGTTGGGCTGGAAAAATACTTTGATGACGGTGACGCCGGGGAGCGATACGGATTCGATGTGTTCGATGTCGTTGACGGTAGTGGTGTACGCGCGTTCGGCGATGGTGCAGATGCGGCGCTCCATTTCCTGGGGCGAGATTCCGTTGTAGGTATAGATGGCGCTGACGACCGGGATATTGATTTCCGGGAAGATGTCGGTCGACATTCTGGTGATGGCGATGCCGCCCAGGATCGCGATGAGGAGAGCCATCACGACGAAGGTATAGGTACTGCGCAGAGCTAGGCGAACTATCCACATAGGCTGTCGACGGGGGCTTTCCTCATAGTAGCTTGACCGATTTGATGCGGCGGAGGAACGCGAAGAATCTGGGAACGCGAGGGCGAGGAGTCAGGAGATGGAAGTGTGGGAAGTGCGCGAATCCTGGAAGGCCGGTTTGGCGGGGCGTCAGGCGTCATTTTGAATTTTTTTTCGGTTGTGGAGTCCTTTGGCTCTGAATTCTTCGATGACGGCTTTGATTTCGGGATGGCCTTCCATTTCGCCTATGAGCCCCAGCCACCAGGGGTCGGACCAGGTGACAACGGTTTTGTGCGGGCGGTCGTAGCCTTTGGCTTCTCGCCATTGGATGAGACGGATGTAGTCTCCGAAGCTGAGACGCAGCTTTCCTGAGAGCATTTGCTTCTCCAGGAGCTTGCAGAGGTGGCGCGTGCGCTCGTCGAGCGTTGCTGTTGGCCCTGGTTGATCGGGTTGCCCGTGTTGCTCTGGTTGCTCGGGCGCCGGTTCGGAGTTTTTCAATTTTATTGGCATCTTTATTGGCATCGCGGGGTCCTTTTAGGCTCCATTTGGGTCCTCTTCGGGCATCTCGTCGGGCAAATCGAGGAGGCATTTCGGTTCGTTCCGATTTTTCCGGATGCGTGCTAGTTCTTCTTTGGAAACGAATGAACGGAAAGAGATTGGCTCGTCCGGGATTGGCTCGGGCTCGACTGGCTTTGGGGGGATTGGGGCTGGTTTGGCGTCTTTTGGGGCCCGGGCGGCCTGGAGACGGGCGAGATCGCGGCGGGCGGTCTGGTGCAGGCGGCGCATTCGGCCTTCGACTCTTGTGACCATGTCGAGAGCTTTGAGGTGGCCGTATTGCTTGACGAGTGAGTACGCCGTTTTGGATAGGGGATCGATTTCGTCGAAGCGATTCGTGATGTCGGCGTTGGTTTCCACCAGCGATAGCTCCATGACGGCTGTTTCGAGTTCCCAGTACCGTTCCTGGCGCCATTTTCCGGCTACTACTTCACGGACGAGGTCGGTTTCTTCGAGGCCTTGCGGGTTGAGTTCTTCGAGGTAGCCTTCGAGCATTTCGTTGAAGTGTGGCTCTTCTTCGGTGGTTAGGACGAGTTTCTTGGAGGTGAACCCGTGACGAACGGCGTTCATTTTGGAGATCTGCTTCCCCTCCCAAGTCTTAACCCCGCCCTTGGCACCGTTGATCCTATTCGCGTCCACTTGTCTCTGGGACATATGTGCACCCTGTTCCTTGTCGAAAGGCGCTTGATATTGCCGCGGTTCTTTCTTGATTGAACTTTAAGGCTTGGGGGTGCGGGCTGTGGTT
>Ga0105240_10002385_pt1 | contig 30289 bp, 22 predicted proteins | sample KBSC54metaG_FD_80426 | JGI IMG/M metagenome (GOLD analysis project Ga0105240, IMG submission 80426) | Corn rhizosphere microbial communities from Kellogg Biological Station, Michigan, USA - KBS C5-4 metaG | ecosystem: Host-associated > Plants > Roots > Rhizosphere > Soil | place: Michigan, USA... | reverse complement strand
GCGCCGCGATCGACGACCGGACCGGGATCGTGCCGCTCACGCAGGTGTCCTTTCTCAACGGGTTTCGCTCCGATATCGCGGCCGTGACTCGCGCGGCGCACGACCACGGGGCGCTGGTTTTCCTCGACGGCTACCAAGACTGCGGCAGTCGTCCGCTCGACGTGAAAGGTCTCGACGTCGATTTCTTCGTGACCGGCACTCTGAAATACCTGCTGGGTCCTCCGGGCCTCGGGTTCCTGTACGTGCGGCGCGAGTTGATCGAAACGCTCACGCCCACGATGACCAGTTGGATGTCGCAGCGAGACGTCTTCGCCTTTTGCACGACGCATCTCGACCCCGCCCCGCAGGCGCGCCGCTTCGAATGCGGATCGCCGGCGATTCCGAATATCTATCTTGCCCGCGCGGCACTGAAGGTGCTGACCTCGGTCGGGATGGACAATGTCGCCGCGCAAATCGAGCGGGTCGCGCAGGCATTCTACAAAGGCGCGCGCGACCTCGGCATCGCTTGCAAGACTCCCGCCGATACCGTGGGTCCGCTGATCGTTTTGCGGTCGAACGACTCGGCCGCGGTGGTCGCGCGCATGACGGAGCGCGGCATCGTGTGTTCGGCGCGGCTCGACGGCGTGCGCTTCGCGTTCCACTTCTACAACACCATGGACGACGTCGGCGCCGCACTGGCCGCACTCAAGGACAATATCGACCTCATGGTGCGCGTGTGAAGGACGCCGCCGGCGCGATCGAGCGGGGCGAGCAGCTTTCGCGGCAGCTCACTTCCGGCCAGTTGAGCATGATCGCGATCGGCGGCGCCATCGGCACGGGACTCTTCCTGGGCAGCGGGTTAGCCGTCCACACCGCGGGTCCCGGCGTAATCGTCAGCTACCTGATCGGCGCGGTGATCACGCTGCTGTTCATGGGCGCGCTTTCTGAAATGGCGGTGGCGCATCCCACGGCCGGATCGTTCGGCGTGTACGCCGAGTTGTACCTGAATCCGTGGGCCGGGTTCACGGTGCGGTACACGTATTGGGCCGCGCAGTGCATCGCGATCGGCGGCGAAGCGACGGCCATCGCGATCTATTGCCAGTGGTGGTTTCCGAACACGCCCAAGTGGCTCTGGATTCTGGGATTCGCGGTCGGCCTGCTCTATGTGAACGCGCGGAGCGTCGGTGCGTTCGGCCGCTTCGAATACTGGTTCTCCATGATCAAGGCGGTGGCGATCGGGATCTTCATCGTCTTCGGCGCAACCCTCGCCGGACGGCCGTCCCCGGCACTCGGCAACCTCGCGGGCGACGGCCGATTTCTCCCAATGGGATGGCGCGGCGTGCCCATGATCATGCCGGCCGGCGTGGCGCGAATCGTCAGGGTCGGGGAATTGGCCGGATCGCTGATACCCGGAGTACTTTGCGCCATGGCCGCCAGTCCGAAATCCAGCACCTTCACCACGCCCTGCGGAGTGACCTTGATGTTCGCCGCTTGAGATCGTGGTGGACGATCCCCTTGTCGTGCGCCGCTTCGAGAGCGTCGGCGATCTGGCGGGCATACTCCAGCGCCGTTTCGAGCGGCAGCGGGCCTTTGAGTTCCTCGCCCTCGACCAGTTCCATGATCAACGCGCGATCCTCGACGCCGTAGATGGCGGCGATGTTCGGGTGATTGAGGGCCGCGAGGGCCTGCGCCTCGCGCGTGAATCGGGCTAGTCGATCGGGGTCCGCCGCGTACAGGTCGGGCAGGATCTTCACCGCGACTTCGCGGTTCAGCTTGGTGTCGGTGGCGCGATAGACTGCGCCCATGCCGCCCTCGCCGAGATTATCCGTGAGCGTGTAGTGTGCGATTTGAGAACGCGGAGCCATGGCGTGAGTAGGTCACTCCTATCACTTTAAATGCACGGTTATGGTCCCGCCGCGTCACTATCTATATGCGATACGCAATCCGCTCGCTTCGACGCGCACCCGCTCTGGCTGTGGTTGCGATCGTCTCGCTGGCTCTCGGTATCGCCGCGAATGTCACAGTGTACAGCATGGTCCGCGAATTCGTGTTCGCCGATATCAGCGCGTATCGACTGGACCGGCTTGTCCGCGTCGATGCAGGGCTCACGTACGACCAATACCGCCAGTTCCGGCAGGCGGGGGTCTTCCAGGACCTGGCCTTCGACACGGGCTTTCACGACGCTTACTGGCAGACTGGAGATCACGCTGAAATCGCCTGGCAGATGGATACGAGTCCGAATTTCTTCGAGGTGCTCGGCATGGGTCCGGCGATCGGGCGCGCCTACTCGCAGGCGGACGAAGGCCGCCCGGCCGCGGTCGTCAGCTACGGCTTTTGGACCCGCCGGCTGCACTCCGATCCGGGCGTCGTGGGCCGCAGGCTGGTACTGAACGGGCGCGTATACACGATCGCGGCGGTACTGCCTCGTGACTACCGCAGTGTGATGGGTTTCGGCGTCTCGCCCGAGATTTACGCTCCGGCGCGTGTCGATAGCAAGCAGCGCTGCCGTCCGATCGGCCGTCTGCGCGACGGTGTCTCGCGCTCTCAGGCCCGGGTCGAGTGGACCGCGGTTGCCGAACGGCTGGGCGGTTTGGAATTTGCGCGCCGCGCGTCCGTGCTCAAGCCGCTGGGCGGCTTCGAGGCGCATGCCGCCAGCGAAGGCGACCCGCGCCTCTTCTTCATCTTTTTCGTCATGCTCCTGGGCGTTGCCGGGGCGCTGACGCTGATCGCCTGCTCGAATGTCGCCGGTCTTCTGCTGGCGCGCGGGGCCGGCCGACAGCGCGAACTCGCGATCCGCAGAGCGCTGGGAGCAGGCAGGTGGCAAATCGCCAGACTCGTCGTTGCCGAAGCGGTCCTGCTGGTGACCTGCGGGTCGGCCGCGGCGCTCGCGGTCGATTCTAACCTGCGCGGCTGGCTCAGTCACGTGCCCTGGCCGAACGCCTATGGGGTCCCGATCGAGTTCCATTTCGAGAGCGATCGCGCGTTGCTGCTCTATGCGCTGGCAACGGCTTTCGCGGCCATGTTGGTCTGCTCGCTCTTTCCGGCACTGTCGCGCCCCTTGAACTTCGTGGGACTGCAAGTGGCGCTGTCGGTTCTGCTGCTTACAGTGGGCGCGCTGTTCGCTCGGAGTTTTCTGCACGTCGCGCGGACCGGTCCCGGCTTCGATGCCGCCCATACGATGATTGCCGCCGTACACCCTGCGCCCGGACAGCGTAACTACGATCCCGTGTGGCGTGAGCGGCTCGTGCGGGCCGTCATGCAGGTGCCCGGAGTGGTTGGGGTCACTTCAACTGACACGCTCCCACTCGTGGGCGAAATGCCGATGGCCACGGTGCGGCGGGCAGATGGCGATACATCTCCGGTACTTGACGTGTACTCCCTGGGGGAAGGCGAACACTACTTCTCGACGCTCGGCATTCGACTTCTGCGGGGCCGCGACTTTGAACTCGCCGATGGCGAACGCAAACCTGTACCAGCCATCATCAATCGAACGCTAGCCCGGCGATTGTTCGGCGATCGGGATCCCATCGGCGCGCGGTTGATTCGCGAGAAGCAGGACACGCTCGAGATCGTCGGCGTGGCGGCCGACACGAAGCTGCGCACGCTCGGTGAAGGCGACATGCCGGCCATCTACACGCCGGATTACAACGGCCAACTTCTCCTGCGCGTGGCCGGTGACCCGGCGCTGTGGATCGCGCCCCTTCGCAGCGCGCTCGGCGCGGTCGACGACACGTCGGCCCTGGACATCCGCCCTTTGAGCGATGCGCTCGAAGGCGCGATGTTCCCCATGCGCATCGCGTCAACCGTGGTCGGGTGTCTCAGCGGTCTCGGGCTGGTCCTCTCGCTGGTGGGACTCTACGCGTCGGTCTCGTTCGCGGTACGGCGCCGCACGCGCGAGATGGGGATCCGCGCCGCCCTGGGTGCGACGCGCGGCAGAATCCTGGTGACGGCCCTTCGCGACGGGCTGAAGATCGTGATGGCCGGAACCGCCCTCGGACTTATCGCCGCCACGGCAGCCATTCGCCCGCTCGTCGATCTGCTGCCCGCCGGAGTTACGGCGTGGGATCCGCTGATGTTCGCGTCGGTGGGCGGGTTAGTGCTGCTTACCGCGGCGGCGGCAACTCTCGCACCGGCACGCCGCGCGGCGGCCGTCGATCCTTCCGTCGCACTGCGCGAAGAGTAATACCGGCGGTCTTCGCCGTCGGTTTGCGAATCGGAGCCGCGCGGTGTTAGCGCCTCCGCCTTTGGCGGCGGATCTCGGCGGGGTCGTCCATGGCGGGGCCGGGATTCTCGCCCTTGACGGTGCGCACCTGTTTCGGGTCGAAGATCCTGGGATCGACCGGCAGGACGTCGTAGGGCGTGAGGTCCGGCTCGCTGGTGAAGCAGTCGGCGAGCGACGGCGCGGCGGCGTCGTACAGATTCAGCGCCGGCATGTGCAGCAGCCAGAAGGCCGTCCGCAGCAGGCCGGGGAAACTCGTGTTGACGTGCGAGGTGTAGTTCCGCCGCACGTACGGACCGGCGGCGATCAGCACAGTGCGATGCGAATCGACATGATCCACGCCGCTCTGCGAATCGTCCTCGGTAATCAGCACCGCCATGCTGGACCACCACTCGCTGTGCGACAGAAACTCCATGATTCGACCAAGCGCGAGATCGTTGTCGGACACATACGATGCTTCGCTCGGATACCCGGCGCGCGGACGCGGCTTGGCGGTGTGATCGTTGGGCAGATGAATGAATAGCAATTGCGGGAGCGGCGCCTTCCCTGCCCCGTAGCGCTCGCCGATCTCGGCGATGAACTGGGTGGCGCGGTACTGGTCGGAGATATTCGTGTTGAAGCCCGGGTAGCGCCGCGAGGTGTTGCGGAACAGCGGGTCGGGCATCGGCATGTTGGTGAAGAAGCGGCCGCCGCTCGGCTCCAGTCCCTCGCCTTCGTCGATCCCCGCCAACTCGAACCCTTCGCCAAAATTGAAGAAGCTGACGTGATTGCGCTCCAGGTGATGCCAGATCGCACCCGCCTCCAACTGCTCTTCGGGATGCACGGACGAATCGCTGCCGGCGAACAGCAGCCGCCCCGGCGCGGTCGTCGGCAGGCGGAACGACTTCTGGCCGCCGTACGACGCCATCAGCGTGCTTTCCGTCCAGGCATTCGGATACGAGCCGACCAGCCAGTGATGGCCGTCCACGCTTACTTCGGAATCGGCGTAGAAATTGTCGCTGCTGCTCCAGCGCGTCGCCAGCGCGTGATGATTCGGCGTAACCGCATTGCCCCAGCGCGCCAGCGAAGGCTCGCCCGTGCGCGGCCCGTTGGCGGCGTCGGGCAGATCGCCGAAGACCTCGTCGTAGGTGCGATTCTCCTTGACAATGATCACGACGTGCTGCACCGGCGGCGGCGCGGGCTGCTCGGCGGCCGCCGTGAAGCCGTTGTTCGCCACGACCGCGGCGGTCAGGCCCGCCAGTTCGTCGCGCGCCGGCAGAGGGAATCGCGACACCGTGCCGCGCCTCGCATTGGCCAGCCGGTCGGCCGCGGTCGCATTCGGACCCGTGCCATGTCCCTTGGCGTTGGCCAAGAAGACCGTGCCCTTCGACACCTGCACGCGCGTGGGAAACCAGCCCGCCGGAATATGGCCCAGCAATTCGCCACTCCCCACGTCGATCACGCCGACCGCGTTGATCCCCGCCTCCGCCACGAGCAGCGTCTCTCCATCCGCGGTGAGCGCCATTCCGATCGGCAGCACGCCGCGGAGAGCCTCGTACCCGCGGACGCGCAGCGTGATGTCGGGCAACCGCGCATGCGTCCGAGCGTCGATCACGGACACGGTGTCCTGGTTGGCATTCGACACGTATACATATCGCGCCGACGCCGTCACGCCCGAAGGACTGCTGCCACCCATCACAGCGCCGCCAAACGGCAGTCCGGTGGCCACTTGCGCGAGCAGGCGCGGGGCCGCCGGCCGCGACACATCCACGATGGCCAGCGAGTTCGACCCTTTGTTATTAGGGTCGCCGAGTTCTTTCGCCGACTCCGCCGACGGGAAGCCGAACAGCGGAAACGGCACGCCTGTCTCGGGATTTTTCGGGGCTGCGCCCGGCAGCGCGCGATACTCGAACATCCCGAGATTCGTCACGTAGGCGGTCTTGCGGTCGGGCGATAATGCCACAGCAAACGGCAGCCGTCCGGTGCGAATGGAGCTGACCACCCGGCGCTTGCGGGTGTCAATGATGGCCAGCCGGAAGTTGGCCTGATCGATGGCGTACAGCAGGTGGCGCGCGGGATCGTAGGCCAGATCGCCTGTGTAGCTATCCTTCGTCGTGCCCTGATTCAGATCGACGAAGCGGGCACCCTTGCCGGTGCGCAGATCGACGCGGCGGATGCGGCCCGATTCGCCCTCGGACGCGTAGATCACCGCATCGCCATCGAAGGCCAGGCCCATGAAGATGCTGCGCCAGTCGTCGTCATCATCCGCATCGTCATCGCGCCGTCCGCGCGGCGCCACAATGCTTGTGAGCGGCTGGTCGTGCTGTTCGTTCCAGATCGTCAGGCCATAACGATTCGGCCCGCCGTCGGCCGTGACCACGATGTGTCCATCGGGACTCACGGCCAGTCCGAAGGGTCCGGGTCCCGTGAAATGCTGGGTGCCTTGAGGCGTGATCCGCCGGCCGCCCGGCAGGATGCTCGCGCCGGATTCCGCGCTACGATGCGGCGGACTGACGCCGGCGGGCGTCTGCGCGGAGAGCGCGGCGCAGGCAAGGAACAGGACGGCGAAACGATCAGCTCTGCATGCGAGTCGGTGGCACATGTTTTTCCTTTTTGGCGCCGGCGGCGCGGCGTTGCAGCAACACCTCCTGCGCATTCACCGGCTCCTTGCCGACCTTGCGAGCACGGTAAGCGCCGCTGGATGTCATTTGCCGCGCCTTCACGTTGTCGGCCAGGTAGACGGGCAGGACGCGATCGCAGATACCGCGGATGATTTCCGGCTGTTTCACCGGCACGAGCACCTCCACGCGATTGTCGATATTGCGCGACATCAGGTCGGCGCTGCCGATGTAGACCTCTTCCTCGCCGCCGTTGCGGAAGTAGTAAACCCGGCTGTGTTCCAGGAAGCGGCCGACGATGCTGATCACCTCGATGCTCTCGCTCACGCCCTTCAGTCCCGGCCGCAGGCAGCAGATGCCGCGCACCAGAAGCTGGATTTTCACTCCGGCGCGAGATGCCTTGTACAGCAGCCGGATGATCTTCGGGTCCGACAGCGAGTTCATCTTGAAAATCAGGTGGCCCTTGTTGCCGGCTTTGGCATGGCGGATCTCGCGTTCGATCAGCGCCTCCATGCGCTGCCGCAGATTGACGGGCGCCACCAGCAACTTCTGATAGTCGGCCTTATACGAATACCCGGTCAGGTAGTTGAAGAGATCGCTCACGTCGTCGGCGATTGCCTCATCGCACGTGAATATCCCCATATCGGTATACGTGTGCGCGGTGATGGCGTTGTAGTTGCCGGTGGCGATGTGGACATAGCGGGCGATGCGGTCCTGCTCGCGCCGCACCACCAACGCCACCTTGCTGTGGATCTTCAGTCCGATGAGTCCGTAGACCACGTGCACGCCCGACCGTTCCAGCGCGCGGGCCCACTCGATGTTGCTCTCCTCGTCGAAGCGGGCTTTGAGTTCCACCAGGACGGCGACTTGCTTGTCCTCCTCCACGGCCTCCAGCAGCGCCTCGACTACGGGCGAATTGCGGCCGACGCGGTAGAGGCAAATCTTAATCGCGAGCACTGCCGGATCGTGCGCCGCCTTGCGCAGGAACTCGATGACCGGCTGAAAGGAATCGAAAGGATGGTGGATGAAAACGTCGCGGCGCCGCATGACGGCGAACATATCCTCTTCGTCGGACGTCTCGGTGAGGTCTTTGGGGATGGCCGGAACGAACGGAGCATCCTTCAAATCGGGGCGGTCCAGACTGTACAGCGTCATCACCCGCTTGAGCGAAAGCGGACGCTCGGTGCGGTAAACGTCGGTCTTGGTCACCTCAAGATTGTTCTCCAGGATGTTGAGCATCGAGTTCGGCATTTCGCGCGTGACGCTCAGGCGGACCACCTGTTGGAAGCGCCGCTGCCGGACGCCTTCCTCGACCGTTTCCAGCAGGTCCTCGGCCTCGAGTTCCTTGATGGCGACCTCGGCGTCGCGGGTCACATGGAAGGGGTAGGATTCGACCACTTCCATGCCGGGGAAGAGCTGGCCGAGATTGGCCGCGATCACCTCCTCCAGCCAGACGAGGTCGATGCGGCGGGGCCGGGCGCGCTTGGAGACCGCCTTCGTGTTGCGGCTGACCGGCACCAACTGCGGCAGCGAATCCGGGACCTTTACGCGCGCGAAATGCTCATGCCCCGACTTATCGCGGATCAGCACGGCCAGGTTCAAACTCAGGTTGCTGATGTGGGGAAACGGCCGGCCGGGGTCGAAGGCCAGCGGCGTGAGCACCGGGAAAGCCGTCTTCTCGAAGTAGTCGACGGCGCGCTTCTTGTGCGCGTCGCTGAGGGCCGAGTACTTGTGCACGGCAATCCCGTGCGCGGCAAGTTCCAGGAGGAGCGACTCCATGCAGCGATGGGCTTCGTTCAGCAACTTCTTGACTTCGCGGCGGATGGCCACCAGTTGGGCGCGGGGTCCCATTCCGTCGGCGCCGGTCTCGGTGGTCCCGGCCTCGATCTGCGCTTCCAGGGCAGCCACGCGAACCATGAAAAACTCGTCGAGGTTCGAGCCCAGAATCGAAAGAAACTTCACGCGTTCCAGCAAAGGATTGGACGGATTGACGGCCTCTTCCAGGACGCGATTCTGAAATGCCAGCAGGCTCAACTCGCGGTTCAGATATAGCGACGGGCTCCTCAGATCGGGTTCGCCCTGGTGCGTGCCGGCTTGGGTCGCGGGGGGCTTTGTGGGCGCTAGCACTGGTTTAACGAGTTTTGGCATATAGACGCGCATATTTACTGTCTCATAACGCGAAACCCCATTGGTTACAATCGTATCCGATGCTACAATGTATCCCTTATGTACACTCGGGCTACCATGTTGCTGACACTCACGGTGACTTGCTTCTCTGCCTGGGCGCAACAGGCGGCGCAGCCGGCCACTCCCCCTGAAAAGAAGGATCACATGGAGGGCGCGCGCGAGCTATTCTATCTCAGGGTTGCTCAGAAGGATCCGCTGCCTCCCATTCATAAGACGGCCGTCAAGCCCGCCGCAACAACGCAGACGCCGGCCCAAACGGCTGCTTCTGTTCCCCCGCCGGTGACACCGGCCGTGGTGACCGTTGCGGCTGCCGCACCCGCGATGAATCTGGGACTGCGGTACAATCTGGTGCTCATCGATCAGCAGAACGGCAAGTCGGAAAACGTCGATTCCGAAAAGGTACTGAAGCACGGCGATTGCTTCTCGCTGGAGTTCGAATCCAACCGCTCAGGTTACCTGTACGTGCTCGCCAAGCAGTCGAGCGGACAATGGCAGCCGCTGCTACCGTCGGCGGAGATGACCGAGGAGAGCAACATCCTCGATCCCGGAAAGCGGATCCGGGTACCCAAGGGCTATTGCTTCGAGGTGAACGATCCGGCCGGCAGCGAGACGCTGTTCGTGGTGCTGTCGCGCGATCCCCGGGACTTCCAGAATCTGTCCGAGGGCATAAAGCGGCAGAACACGCCGGCGACTCCGTCACCCGTGCGCCGCCAGGTGGACACTACGCAGTATGCTGACGCCAGCATGGATAAGACCCTGAAGCAGATGGCGCAACAGTTCGGTACGCGGGATATCGCAATCCGCAAGGTCAATCAGCCGCTGAATGACCAGGAGCCTGCGCATTCCGTCTACGTGGTCAACACCTCGGATAAGCCGAGTTCCAGTGTCGTCACGCAGATCGAAGTGAAGCACAAATAGAAGCAAAACCGGCCACAGATTGTGGCCGAAGGTCTTTCTACTAGCGACCCTTCTTAACGGGTGCTACTTCCGGCCAGCCGGTGATCTTGTCCTTTTCGGCCATGACGGTGAGTTGGAAGGGGGCTTTGGTGAAGCTGTCGGCTACGCCTTCGAACTCGATCTCGGTGCCGGGGTCGGCCTCGCGGGCGAAGGCGGTGGCGACCTTAAGGACGATCTCTTCGGTGACAGCGTTGCTCATGCCGAGGACGATTTCGGTGGGCTTCTTGGCTGGGGAGCAGCGGATCACGGTGCCCTTCAGCCTCGGTAGACGTGAGGGACGGAGGGTCTCGGCGAAGTACTTGTCGCCATCGGGGCTGTCCAGTTGCTTGCGCATGCCGAGCCACGTGGCCAGCATGGGATTGCTCCGCAGCATCTCGGCATCGGCCTTGCGCGCCGCAATGGCCGCGGCGGTTTCGATCTTGAATTCGGCGGGCGGCGCGGCACTGCTCGCCGCCATCGTCCGCATCTGCTCCAGTCCTTCCGAATCGCCATGGAAGGAGGCGTACATGCGGTCGGCCAATTCGCCAACCTGCCTGCGCGTGGCCTCGGGGAGGGCCTGATCGTCTTTGATGGTTGCCGCGCGCGCAAGCTGCCAAAGCGCCCGCGAAGTCTTCTCGGGCTGCTTCTCGGCGGCCAGGGCCATGCCATACCAGGCCGTCATCTCCGCATTGTTCGGATTCTTGGCCAGGTAAGCCTGGAATTCGGTTTCCGCGGCCGGATAGTCGCCGGTTTGCCAAAGGATCCACGCCTTCAGACGACGTCCCAGCAATTCCACCGAGTCCTTCTGCGTCGCCCACTCGACCTCCGGCACAGCCTCCGGGCGCGTTCCGGACATCAGCCGGGCTGCCGCCTTCTGACCCAGAGCCCAAAGCTCGGCGCTCGGGTTCTTGGCGCTGGGAATGAGCAGCGTGCACCAATAGGCGCCGACGAAATTGTCGGGCTGTTCCGCCACCATCTCCTTGGCGACGTCGAGCATGTGATTGTTGTCCGCGAGTTCCTGGTAGGCGGCCAGGTACAGTTCGCGCCGGACCTGCCGCAGCTCGGACTGCGGATACTTGATCTTCCACTGGTCGAGCAGCGTGAGCCGCTTCTGCGGAGTGGCCTCGGCCCGAATGGTCAGAACGAGATCGTATTCGGAGCGGTCGGTCCAGGCTGCCCCGAACGCCGAACACGCCAATACCAAAACAAATGCGCCTCTTAGGATCCCCATAGCCCTCACCTGGACGTTACCGCTTCACCGTGACGGTGCTGACGGCGGCCGCGGTTATTTCGACCGCCTGTGTTCCCACGATCTGTCCGTTCTTCATCTCGCGGATTTCGTACTTGCCTACCGGAAGCTGCAGCCGCACTGGAACCTGCTGCGACATCACCTTGCCGTCGTAGACGACGGGGGTCTGGCCGGGCGCGCCTTCCAGTTGCACGAGGCCGAACTCGGCTTCCATGGCGATCTGAACGTCGCCGCCATTGGCGGCCACGGTGACCGGCTTGACCGACTGCTTATACCCCGGCAGCGTCGCTTGGATCGTCTGCCTCGTGGGCGGCAGGCTCATCACGCAGGGCGACTGGCAATGCTGGCCGGGATCGCCTTCGATCGCCAGTTCGGCTCCGGGAGGAGTGGTGTCGATCTTCACCGGCACGCCGGATGGCCGCTGGACTCCGCTGTTGTTCACCTTCACCTCGCCGATACGGCGGATGCGAATGTCGCGGCTGGCGCCGGTGGGGATCACTTCCACATGGAAGATTGCATTGGTGACCTGATCGGCTGCCGATTGGGCCGGGGCGACTTCGGCGGCCGCTTGCTGCGGCGCCGGGGAAGTGCTGACCACCGGAGGCGGGAAGGCGTCGGTCAATTCCTTGATCGGACGTCCCAACTCAACCGGCTGAGCACGGAGATAGCGCGAACCGGCGTCCCAATCCGGAACGCCGAAGTGGACGCCGCTGAAAACCTCTTCGATCTTGGGAGGCTGCGGAATGCCGGCCTTCAGTTCCACCGAGGCCTCCGGGTATACGATCCCCAACTCCTTCAGCATGGCGTTAGCCTTTTCGATGTCGGCCGAGGTGCCGCGCAACCGCACGGACTTCAGCAGCTTCAAGGCCTCAGACAATCTATCGTTGAGCAGGTAGCTGTTGACGCCATGGAAAGCCGCTTCGATGGCGAACGGATCCATTTTGATGGCGGCTTCATACTGCACGGCCGCGCCGGTGAAATCGCTCTTATCGTACGCCGCCTGCCCATCGCGGCGCGCCACGAGGTACGGCAGTTTGGCATTCGCGGCCAATTCCAAAGATCCGCCCGCCTTCTTTTGGATCACGCGATTCATCAGCTCGATGGCGGCGTCCCACTCTTCCCGCTGCTCGCGCCGCTTGGCTTCTTCCAGCCACTTCTCGGTGACGGTAGGATCGTTCTCGGTCTCGGCATTGAGGGGAGGATGAAAGTAGAACTTGCTGGTCAGGTTCGAAGTCGACCAGGGAATCTGCTTGGCGTCGGTGGCTGTGGAAACGCGCGCGCGAACCCGCGTGCTGATGTCGTCCAGAGTCAGCCCGGGCATCGTGAGGACATCGGACAGCGCTTCGGTGAACCAACTGTTGCGGCCGTTCGGATTATCCGCCGCGACCTGTCCGGGGCTGGTGGAATACGCGATATAGGTTTCCTTGCCGGCATTCTGCGGCTGCGCCAGTCCGCTCTGCAATGCCTGCTGCTGCGAGACCGGATTACTGCGGCACGCGTCGAGGATCACGATGCTGCGCTTGGACCGGTTCTTCAACAGGTCGAAGAACTGCGCCATGGAGAAACACTTGTACTTGGCTTTGATGACCGTGTCGGCTGCTTCGAAGTCTACGGGCACGAGGAAATTTTCGTTTTCGATCTGGATTCCGTGGCCGGCGTAGAAGAAGAGCGCCGTATCGTCGGGGCCGAGCATCTGCACAAAGTCCGCGACGGCTTCTTCCATCACGCTCTTGCTGGCGTTTTCTTTCAAGATGGTTTTGAAGCCGGCGTCCCGCAAGGCCTTGTCCACCGCGCGCGCATCGTTGACCGCATTTTGCAGCGGGCTAATTGTGTAGGCGTTATTGCCGAAAATCAGCGCTATGCGCTTGCCTTCCTCCTGCGGCGAGGCTCCCGCGTTCGCGGCAGGCAGGAGCAAGAGTCCCACCATCAAGAGGGTTGTCGCGATTTTTCGCATCATAAGCATCTCCGTTCGTAGGGGCCCTAGCGGAACATTACCGTTCTCGACCGATCGTCCAGAGTCGGATCTTTTTCACACATGGCGGACACAAGCCGGCCGCCGTTGTACGTGTACTTGATGTGCGACGCTCGTCCCTGACTCTGGATATCCTCGCCAGTCAGGCGGCCGTCCACATACTGCAAGGTGCGCTCGTATATTTTGGTGCGGCCCTGGTAGCCTCGCACTGCCGTCAATACCTGCCCGTCCCACTCGAATTCGACCATGGAATCGCCGGGCGCCGCCTTCGGATCGGCGATTTCGCGCGCCTGCGCGACGCGTCCATAATCGTCATACGTCAGGCGGAAGTAGTGAATCTTGTCCCAGACAAACGGTTCGAAGAACTTGTTGCCGGCGATCCCCAGGGTGATGTTCTTCCCGGCGAGCCGCTGCAGCGCCACCGGATCCACGTACGGATTGTTCAGCAGGACCGACGCGCTGCGGCGCACCATTTCGTCGGGATCGATGCCGGCCGGCGGCTTCTGCGCTCCATCGTCGTACGCCACCGCGGCCACCTGCGGGACTTTATCTTCGTAGGCGAACGAAATCTTCTTTTCGCCGGTCGCGTGCTGGGCGTTCTCGAAAGCCGGCGTGATGGACTTCAGCTTCTCGCCGTCCCAATCGAACGTGACCCTGAACTTGTTCGAGCCCTCGATGCGGTCCACATGCGGCTGGAAGGCCAGACTGACCGGGTCGTAATACACAGTCTGCGGAAGGCGCGCGCCGGATAGCCAGTTGGGCGAACCCTGCTCGGCGGCGCGATTGGACTCCTTGATCGTCGGCAGGAGACTGCGGACCTTGACGCGCTGCTCGGGATTCGCATCCAGCGTGTTCGCCACTTCCAGATAGCGCGTGAAGAAACCGCGGCTCTCTTTCGGATTCCGCACGATCAGGGCCGCGATGCCGGCGTTAAACAGCAGGTCCGGATCGTCGTCCTTGGCGCGGAGTCCCTGTACCGCCAAGTCGTGGGCTTTGCGGAAGCTGCCCTCGTCGGATGCTTTCTTCACCAGCACCTTGATATCTTCCAGGCTGCTGGTGCGCTGGTAAAGCAAATCGGCGCGGAGCTTGTTGGCCGGCCCACGCTCCTCTTCGACGGCACGCATGTCGTAGGCGTCCAAGGCTGCCAGCGCCTGCGCGTACTCATGTTGCGCGCCCAGAACATCGGCCTTGTGCAGGAGCACCTGCAGATTATCGGGATCGATGGCCTCGGCCTCCTGCACGCTCTTGAACGCTTCCTCCAGCTTGTTGGCCTCTTTGTACCGCGTGGCAAAGAGCAATGCCTGGTCGATGGCGTTGCGCTGTCCGGCGCTCAGTTGTTTCCGCTTGCCCTGCTTATCGATGGCCAACTGGCGCGAGTAATCGACCCAGGCCATCGAGACATCCTGCTGCAGAACTTTGTCGGACGGCTGCCGCATGGCCGCCAGTTTGAATTCGCGGTAGGCCGCGCCGTATTCCCGATCCTTGACCCGCTCTTCGGCGGTCTGCTTGTGCAGTTGCAGGCTGGCCTTTAGCGCGGTGGTCTGCAGGCTGGCGACCTCGGGAAACGCGTGTTGATACTTTTCAAAATCGCGATCGCCCAGCAGGTACGCGTCCCATTCCCTGGCCGAAGCGAACGCGCGCAAGATGGCGACGCGGCGCTCGAGCCAGGCCTTGCGGTCGGCGAGGGCCTTGCGCAACTGCTCCTGCGCGGCCGACTTGGGATACACGGCTTGGGAGAGCTCGGCGAACTTGAGTCCCTCTTCCAAGACGGCGACATCGGCCGTGCCGCTTTCGAACTGGTCGTAGCGCTGGCGCATCGCGTGTTCGATGTAGCGTTCCAGCGTGGCGATGGAAGCGTCGGTGGGATAAGCCTTGGCTACGGCGGCCATAAATTCCATTTGCGTGGCGAAGGCTTTGTTCTTGCCACCGATCAGAGCCAGACCCTGCATGTCGCGGCAGAGGCGCGCCAGCTCTTCGGTTCCGCCGGTCAGGTACGCCACGAAGGACGCGACCGGGACATCGGTGGGCTGCTTATCGTTGGCCGCTTTTTTGTATGCGATGTGAGCGACGGTTTTCCAGATGGCCACCGGATCGGCGGGCGCGGTCTTGGGCAGCCCGTCGGGGATGATGAAATTCAGAGCGCCGTCTTCGTAAATGGCAATCGCGCCGCTTTCGGAGTCCTTGATTAAGGTATTGGCCAGTTTGAGATTGGGGAGCTTGTTGTTCGGTCCGGCGGTCTTGGGCGAGGGACCGAGAGCGAGCACCTTATCCTTACCGTTGAGGACGATGCTGCCGGCCTCGGTGAAGAGGAATGATCTATCCGAGCGGGTGACCAGGATTCCCGCCTGAACGCTCACCGGTATTAATAAGGAACAGGCTAGCCAGAATCGAACAGCAGTCATTACAGTCTTCCCCCGATACGGTTGGTTAAGTGCGACACGCTCCACATGAGTTTATCCCTGACGGTAAACCGTTGGCAAGGCGGAACGTACTACCGGGCTTACCCTAAATTGCGCATTTTTCAGGCTTAAGGGGCCAACTTCGGTAGTATGGGGCAAAGTTCGGTTTTGGGATAGTACTCTACGTACAGTTTGGGGGTAGGGTCAGGAAAACCGCTGAGGGTGGCTCCGTTTTCCATGGCGGCCTCCCAGATTTACGCTTCGGCATTCTGGAGACGGTTGAGACGCCTGGAAATCGCGCGTTCGCGCGCCGCCGAACAGGATGTCCCGGACCTCCTCGATGAACCCCCAAACCCGGCGAAGACACGTCCCGTTGTGATCGTCTCACGGCAAGATCCTGACCCGCCAGGTCTGTTATTTTGTGTACGAAGCGCCTCTGCCGCGGCTTCCGAATAGCCGGTCAGGCGCCCCTACACAAAACAAGCGGCGGCAAAGACCGCCGGCGTTACTGAACGCTGACGAGGGCGACGTTGGGGCCGGTGGTGGGACTGCTGACGCCGCCGATGCGCAGGGTGACGGGGAGATTGTCGCCGGAGAAGTGGCGGCCGGGGACGCGGCAGTTGATCTGGTACACGCCGATGTCGCCGGGGACGAGACCGCTCCAGTCGACGATCACGCCGGTGTCGTTGCGGGTGGGGTCGCCGAAGAACAAAGTGACGGCGCTGGTGACGGCGAGCGGACTGGCGGGCGATACCTGTGCGGTGGTGGCGCGGCCGCCGGTCGTCGTACCGAGGCCCGTGGCGTACAGGGTCAACTGCTCGTCGCGGACCGCCGGGTTATCCTTATTCACGCGCTTGCCGTCGTGGTGGAAGATCGCGGGACCCTGCGAGTCGACGAAAACGGCCGGGGCGTATTTCGAGACGGCCACGTTGACGCTCGCGGACGCGGTTTGATTGGCGACGGAGCGGATCACCAGCGGATAATTTCCAGCCGCCAAGGTGAACGGCACCTGGGCGTTGATCTGTCCGGCAGATGTCGCCATCAGCGGAATGGGCGCGTTGTTCAACGTCACGCACGTGCCGCCCAGCAGGTTGGGCAACGGCGCCGACGCGGTGGCGGACGCAGCCAGGTTCTTGCCGAAAATCGAAATCAGCCCGCCCGGCGCGATGCGCGCCTGGAAGTTCGCGATGTTCACGATTCCCGCGTTGGTGGTCTGCGGGGCGGCCCCCGCGGGCGCCAGCGGAATCACACTCAGTCCCGATGTGGTCAGGACGAACGCCGTGGTTGCGGACGGATCCAGCGCAATGGTCCGCCCATTGGTAATGGCACGCGCGGCGCCGATGGCAGTGACTGGAGGTCCTTCCAATGCGGGCGAGGATGCGGTGGTGCGCAGAGTACCGGTGCCGAGATCGGCGGTGATGAGTTCGACGAGTCCGGCATCGGTCACGGTGGCGGTGGGGGTGGCGCGGATAGGCGTGGTGAAACGCAGGTAGCTGAGCGCGCCAACGGGTGCGACCGCGGCGACCGGGCGCGAAGTCGAGGTGGGCACGGGCAGGCCTCCGCCGGGCGTGGGCCCGATGGCGCCGCTGCCGCCCGCCAACAAAGTGAGGGACGAATCCAGCAGCCGGTCGTCGACGAGGTAATACTGGCCCGCGGGCGCGGCGGCGATGGGGCCGAAGTAGCCGGTGATCGGGGCGCTCAAGACGGTGGCGGTGCGGACGAAATCGTCGGCATCGGCGCTGTACAGCTAGGCGTTGCCGCTCGCGCTGAGGAGCAGGATGAATTTCCCGTCCTGGGTGGACGCCATGGTTTGGGGCCCGGGGACCGAAATGGCGGCGCCGAAGATGCCGGGATTCAGCGGACGGCGCGGCACCACGGTGTTGCCGACGACCTTCCAGAGGGTCCCGTCCGACATGACGACTTGCGGCCCGTTCTGACTGGACGCGATGATCTGGGGCGTCACTACGGCGAAGGCCGAGCCGAACGGCAGCGGCGGGAATTGCACGCTGGATACGGTGCCTTTGTCGAGATCGATGACGCTGATGCTTTCGCCGCCGCTGTTGGCGACATACAGCGTGCTTGTGTCCGTTCCGAATGCGATGGAGCGGGGCAACTGGCCGACGTTGAAGGCGGTCGTGAACTTCTTCTGCTGCATGTCGAAGACTTCGACGCGATTCATACCGGGGTTCGCCAGGTAGAGACGCTGGCGGCCGGCGTCGGCCACCATGTCGGTGAGGCCGGTATTGGTGGCGCCGGTATCGACGGGAAAGATTGTGCCGATCGCCTCGGCATTGCGATTGTTCTGGAAGATGCGGACGGTGGGGACGATGTTGACCGCCTGCGCCGCCAGGATGAGGATCTGGTCCGGTGTGGACGTGCCGAGCGTGCGCGCGGCGGCTGCGCTGAAACTGGCGGTCAGGTCGGCGCCGTAACTCTTGGAGGTGGTCCGGACGGTGGTCGAGGTCGCGGTGGTGGTCAGCAACTGCGCCGTGACGTTCAGCGCGGATCCGGTGAGGTTGCGGACCGGTATGACCGCGGTATTCTGTCCGGCCGTCACGCCGCATTGATCGGACGCGAGCAACGCCACGTTGCTGTCGGGCATGGCGATGGGCGCGGTGGAGGTCCCGAGGGTCGAGATGGGCAGGACGAGAAAGCCGGATTGCGAGAGCGCGTAGATGGCGCCGCCGTCGGCAGTGATCACCATTTTGCCGCTGAGATTCTGCGCGAGTTGCACGCCCAGTTGGATGCGCAGATTGTCGGGCGTGTCGATGAGCAACTGGCTGGAGTTGGACTGCGGCGTGGGGCTGAGGTTCGGCAGGATGTTGTACGCGGCGATGAGGGCCGTTCCGTCGGGTGTGAAGACTGCCCCGCCCTGGTTGGCCTGCAGGTTGAAATTGGCGTTGCCCACAAACTGGAAGGGCGAATTCGTGGCGCTCTGCTGGGCGACGATGGCCAGCGACTGCGTATCGAACAGGAACGGGCCGGAGAAGAATCGCGACCCGTCGGGCGAGACCGCCAGGATGGGCGTCATCGCCGGGACGGTGCGGCTGCGGAGCACGGTGGCCGCGGCGACGTCGTAGACGAAAACGGTGCGCGAGTTGTTGGCGAACTCGTGGACGCCGATGATCGTCTTGCCGTCAGCGGTGGGCTGCAGGCGCGCGTGGCCGGCAAGAAACGCCACGCCGTTGGGCGGAGGCACGGTGGGGACCGACGGAGCGGCGGGGGTGATCAGGACCGAACTCAGCGAAGTGGCGGCAGTGGGCGAGGGGTCGTAAATGGTCAGGATATTCTGTCCGGCGCTAGTGCCGTTGGTGCTGACCAGGACGCGGCCATCGGCGCCGACGGCCACTGCCTGGGGCGCCGCGGGCAGGGTCACGCTGACGGTCTTTCGCAGTGTGGTGAGGTCGATGACTTCGATGGAAGAAGTCGCGTAGCAGGCCACGTACAGGAACTGCGGGGCGCCGCCGGGGGTGGCCGGACGGGACACCGCCATGCTGGGGGGCGCGCAGTTGGTGTCGAGGTTGATGAAAGACGATGGCGCGGGCGTGCGGGAGGCCGTGCTGTACACTTCGACTTCGCTGAGGAAGGAATCGAGGACGTATAAACGCTTGCGCGATTCATCCAGGGCGATGTCCGACAAGGCTGTCGTGTGGTTGACGACCGTGCCGAAGGTGGCGCTCAGACACGGCGCAGCGCAGAGGATGAAGACGAGTGGGGCCCGCAATAACGACATCTGTAATCCTGTTTTTGGTTCAACCACTATAACCCACGGCGGTGCTGAAAGTCGCCGGGTGACTCCAGTCACATACTTCGCTTTGCGGAGGCGTGACAATCGGGTCATGACGACATTCACTCCTGAATTGACGGTCGGCGAAATCGCCGCGAAACAGCCTGGTACGGTGCGGGTCTTCGAGAAATACCGCATCGATTTCTGCTGCGGAGGCAAGATCCCGCTGGAGGAAGCCTGCGCGAAGAGCGGACTGGATACGGCCGCCGTGCTGGAGGAGATCGAAACGGCCGCCGCCGCGCCGCCGGCGGATACCACCGACTGGCAGAATGCGGATTTGGATCGGCTGATCGACCACATCATCGAGACCCACCACGGGTACATGAAGATCGCGCTGCCGCGGGTCGAACAGATGCTGGCGAAAGTGGCGTCGAAACATGGCGACCGGCTGCCGCCGCTGGGTGCGGTGTACGGACCGATGAAAGAGGAACTGGACGGCCATCTCTATAAAGAGGAGATGGTTCTGTTTCCGCTGATCCGCGGGCTGATCCGTGCGCAGAGGACGGGCAGCGCGGCGCCGACATCGCATTGCGGCGGCGTGCGGAATCCGCTGCGCGTGATGCTGATGGAGCACGACTCGGCGGGCGATGCGCTGGTTCGGCTGCGCGAGATGACGGGCGGCTATACGGTGCCAGAGGGCGCGTGCAACACGTTCCGGGCGCTGTACCATGAATTGGAAGAGATGGAAGCGGACCTGCACCGGCACATCCACCTGGAGAACAACATCCTGTTTCCGCGGGCGATTGCTCTGGAAGGATAATTTTGGGGCCGGGGATTAGCGGGAGCGGCTAAAGGGGAGCAAGCCCTTCGATCGACACGTTTCGATGGAGCGTGATCGGGCTATTGTCGACATCTTCGGGGGTGGGAAATGCGTCGCGAATGGTTTGGAAGGCCGTGCCGAGATGCGCTTGGCTGATCCCAGTCGCAAAGGCTTGGGGATCGCTGAAGAGAAGGCTCTCATACTCGTGAAGTTGATGAGTCGCCGGCCGGGACGGAGCTGCGGAATTGTGGCGGCGATATCGGCTGCCATGTGCGGCGCCCACTTGCCGGGTTCATCCTTGAACGTTTTCAGCCGTCTTCGCGTTCCTGGGCCCGAGCGTGGGGACTCAGTGCCTCTACATGTCGGGGGTGCGCTGGCCGGAGTGGTACTGCAACGGCGTCCGGTTTTACCGCGTCCTGCCTGGGTGCGAACAGTATCCGTGCTGGATGGAGATGCTGAGCGGGTGCGTGGAGCGGATCGCCGTGCAGCAGACGGCGCCGTGTATGGGCGAGGATTTGGAAGGCAGAATCCCCGACCTGTTGAACGGCGCAGGCCTGCTGCTCTCCGGCGATTTCTCATTCGAGAAGGCAATGGCGCTGCATCAGGCGCGCATTGCGGCGAGCTTCCCGCGCGAGCGATTCTTTCAGATCAGCTGAAGCGATTACGGGAGCGGTTTTAGCCGGATGTTGCGGAATGCGATCTCGTAGCCTTCGGCCTCGAAGCCGACATAGCCGCGGCGCAGTCCGACATTGGTCAGATCGCTGACGACCGCGCCATTGACGGAGAGAGTGAGGTGATCGTTCCCGGCGCGGATCTCGTAGAGGTTCCACTCGCCGGCGGGCTTCACGCGGTTTTCTTTCATTTCCTTCTGGAGGTTGAAACTCTTCAGAAGGCCGTCGGGGGTGAAGTTCTGGCCGAATATGTAGCCGCCGGCCAAGCCTGTCTGGGCCTGATACCAGATTTCGCCCCACTTCGAGAGGCGCACGCCGATGCCGCTGTTGTACCGCTTTTCGTCGGGGCCTCGCGGGGTGAAGCGCCATTCGACGGTGAGGACGAAATCGCCGAACTCGCGATCGGAGCGGAGCCACTCGTGGCCGCCGTCGCCGGAGCAGATGAGGGCATGCTGGGCGGCGTCGACACGCCACTGCTGTTTGGGTTTGAGTCCGTCAGTGGCGGGGATAGGGATGCGGGTCCACCCCTGAAGATTTTCCGGCGGAAGGAGATCGATTTCGCCGGATACTTGTGCGGCGAGCGGGCCGCAGGACAGGGCGACGAACGTCGCGAGTCCGAGAATACCGGGTTTCATGGAGATTCCAATGTAACCGAATTGCACCGGTTCGGCAGCAGGAGTTCCTAACTGTTCAGTCCGACCTTGCTCCGAACATCGAAAGTAAGTGGTTCCGCGCGGTTTCCTCATCCTTGATTTGCCGCCATTTCGCAAACACTTCTTCCGACAGCCGGATTGCATTTCTTGCGTCGGTTTCGACCAGCCTCCAGCCACCATCGTAGCCGGCTCTTTCCCGATCTTTCTGGAGCTGGGAGAAGGCAGTGATGACGTCTTGGAGCGCCGGTTCAACGGGTGTGGGATTCTTCTTGTCTTTGGGCGTGGACGCGAAGGATCGCCGCGCCGATTTCGGCTTGCTTCGTAACGGCTGAGGGAAGGTACATCTTCGTTTGGTTTTACAACGCAGGCAGTGCGCCTGACTGGCCGCGTACTCCCTGCCATACTGGTTGAAATGTATCGTCGGGACTTCCTGAATCGAACGCTGTTGGGGGCGGGTGCGGCGCTGCTGAAGATGGCTGCGCCGGCCGCCGCTGCTGCCGGCGACCAGTACACCGGATATGCCGGCATAGGCGACTATGCGCGGTCGAACGGCGATCCGTGGACGGTGCTTCAGGCCGGACACAAACTGCGCGACGGCGGTTACCAATCGCTGCCAGTCAACGACACCGGCGAGCAGTTCGATTTGATCGTGGTCGGCGGCGGACTCAGCGGGTTGGGCGCGGCCTACTACTATCGCAGGGCCGGCGGCGGATCGCGGCGCTGCCTGATTCTCGAGAACCATGGGATGTTCGGCGGCCACTGCAAGCAGAACGATTTTGTGGTCGGCGGGCAGCGGCTCACGGGACCCCAGGCGTCCAATGATTTCGGAGTGCCGCGGGCGGGGTCGGGCGGGCAGATGGACGAGCTCTTCACGGAGTTGAAGATCCCGCGCGAATTTCAGTGGGCCGAGTGGCCGGCGAAGCTCGATCGGCTGCGCGTGCCGCGGGACAACTACTCCCACATGGATGGCATTTACGACACGCAGGTCGATGTCGGCTACTTCTTCAACGGCAAGTGGACGAACAACATCTTCGCACATGGGCTGGAGGGCACGCCGTTCGCGGAGAACGTCAGCCGCGACCTGCTGAAGTGGCGCGCCACCACCGGCGGCAACGAGCAGGTGCAGCGGCGGCTGGACACGATCACGTACAAGCAGTACATCGAGGACGAACTCGGCCTGTGTCCCGAAGTTACGAAATTCGCCGAGCCCGTGACGGGCCTGATCTGCGGCGCGAGTCCCGACGCGGTCTGCGCGCGCGCGGCACACAGCCTGGTGCGGCCCACGACTTCGCAGCCTGGCATCTCGTTCCCCGGCGGCAATACGACGTTCGCGCGCCATTTGGTGAAGGCGCTCATCCCCGATTCCCTGCCCGGCGATCTGAGCTTTGAGAATGTCCTCGCCAACTCGGTGGACTTCAAGGCGCTCGATCGCAAAGACTCGCCGACGCGCATCCGCCTGGACGCCACGGTGATTCGCGTCCAGCATGAAGGGAGCGGCGTGAGCGTGGTGTACGAGCATGGCGGGAAGCTGTATCGCAGCCGCGCGCGCGCCGTGGTGGCGGCGTCGGCCGGATGGTCGAACCGGCGCGCGATCGCCGATCTCCCCGCCGATATCAACGCTGCGTACGGCGAGTTCTGTTACGCGCCGGCCCTCAGCGTGAATGTGGCGCTGCGACACTGGCGCTTCCTTTATAAGCTGCGCGCGCCGGCGGTGCGATACTTCGACGGCGAGTTTGGCTGGTCGTGCAACATCCGGCAGTCAATGGTGGCCGGGGGGTTCGCTCCGCCGCTGGATCCCGACAAGCCGGTCGTGCTCACGTTCTACACGGGCATCTACGAGGCTGGACGGCCGGCGAAAGAGCAGGGCGACATTGGGCGAAAGAAGCTTCTCTCGACCAGCTATGCCGAATACGAGCGCCGCATTCGCAAGCAGATGACGGTCATGTTCGCGGACGCGGGATTCAATGCACGCACGGACATCGCGGGCATCGTGCTGAATCGGTGGGGCCACGCGCGCGTGCTCCAGCCGCCGGGGTTCTACTACGGGATCGAGGGGAAGCCCTCGCCGCGGCAGATCGTGGAAAAGGGATTCGGCAAGATCGCGATCGCGCACTCGGAGTTGAACGGACATCAGAACGCGACCGGCGCGCTGGCACAGGGCAAGCGCGCGGCGGGGCAAGTCGGGTAGGGCTTACTTCAACATGTCCTCGATGGTGTGGCGGATCTCTTCTTTCACGCGCGTCAATTCTTCGCCGCTGCCGCTGCTGGGAAAGCCGGTGTGGACCGAGCGGACCTTGCCGTCCTTGCCCACGTAAATCGTGGTCGGATACGCGGAGAGATTTTCGATCTGCGGCACCGCAGTGTGCAGCGATTCGGCACTCGGCTCGCCGGCCAGCAGTGCCGGATACTGGATGTTGTACTTGCGCACGAAGGCCTTCAGCGGCGCCCAGGTGGGATCGGTCGCGCTTTCGAAACAGAACGCCGCCATCTGCAGACCTTTGGCGTGGTACTGCTGGTATAACTCCGCCAGGAACGGGGCCTCGTCGCGGCAGTTGGGGCACCAGCTACCGGTGATGCTGACCACGTACGGCTTGCCCGCGAAAGTATCCTCGGTGTAGTTCTTGCCGTTCACGTCCTTCAAGTTGAAATGGAATCGCTCTTGCGGATTCCTGACGTGCGCAAAGGTCATCGGGTCGAGCGGCGGCGTGAGATTTCGCTTGCGCGCTTCCGCCGGGCGCATGGCTACGAGCTTCTGCGCGCCCAATTGCAGTTGCAGCGTACCGTCAGCCTCCATCGTGCCCTTCAACAGCACCGGGCGGTCGCCCGAGAAGTGCGAGATCGCGAATTGCTTGCCGCTCACGGCGCCGACCAGCGTGCCGTCGTCGCCATCGACGCGCAGAATCGTGCCCTTCAGTTCGCTGTCCGATTGGCGCAGGATGAGTTGCTCGCCGGGTCCGGGGCGCTGCTCGGAATGGACTTCCCATTCGCCGCCGAAATTGGCCGCGGGACTGGCGGACGGCGGCGCGGGTTTGTGCGGCGTCGCCTCGATCTGCGTGACACGCTGCGTGCGCTGATTCACGTACGTTCCGGCGAGCGCCCCTCCCGACGACGTGAGGGTCAGCCGCGTATTCATGTAGTCCCACAGGGCCGTCAGCTTGTCGCCTTCGACGTTCATGGAGGTGGAGCAGACAGACTCGGTGTCTTCGAAGAAACAGACTTTGCCGCTATTCACATCCATGCGAAAGGGGACGCGGGCGGCGGGCGTGATGACGGCGCCATCCCACTTGCCATTGAAGTCGGCGGCCGTCAAAAGCGCGGGCGCCAGAATGAGGAGAACCAACTTACGGCTCATTGCCAGAGTGTATCAGAACGTTCCTGGGCGGCTATTCACAACTGTTTCGCCGGAGCGACACGGTAAAGCCCATCGCCACGACAGCTTGCGTTAACATCGTGGCGATGGCTATTCATCCACTGGCCGGTCAGCTTGCACCGCCTTCCATGCTGGTCGACGTTCCTCGGCTCGTCACGGCCTATTACGCGGAGAAGCCCGACCCCGCCGTTGCGACGCAAAAGGTCAGTTTCGGCACCTCCGGCCATCGTGGGTCGTCCTTCGACCTATCGTTTAACGAGAACCACATTCTTGCGATCGGTCAGGCCATTTGCGAGTACCGCAAACAGGAGGGCGTCGACGGCCCGCTGTTCCTGGCCAAGGACACGCACGCGCTTTCCGAGCCTGCTTTCTGCACGGCGCTCGAAGTGCTCGCGGCCAACGGCGTAACTGTGTGTATCGATCAGGACCTCGGATACACGCCAACTCCCGCGCTTTCGCATGCCATCCTGACTCACAACAACGGGAAGACCTCCGGACTCGCCGACGGGATCGTGATCACGCCGTCGCACAATCCGCCGAACGATGGCGGCTTCAAGTACAACCCGCCGAATGGCGGCCCCGCCGATACCGACGCCACGAAGAAGATCGAGAATCGCGCCAACGAGATTCTGCGCGACGGACTCGCCGACGTGCGCCGCACGACCTACACGCAAGCGGTACACGCGGCCGCCCGCTACGATTACGTGTCGTCGTATGTGAACGACCTCGGGTCGGTGCTCGACATGGGGGCGATCCGCGACGCGAAGCTCTCGCTCGGGGCGGATCCTTTGGGAGGCGCGGGTGTGGCGTACTGGCCGCGCATCGCCGAACATTACGGCCTCACGATGACGATCGCGCACGAGCTGGTCGATCCCACGTTCCGGTTTATGGCGCTCGATTGGGACGGCAAGATCCGCATGGACTGCTCGTCGCCGTACGCGATGGCGCCGCTGATCGCGATGAAGGACCGCTTCGATGTGTCGTTCGCGTTCGATACCGACAGCGACCGCCACGGGATCGTGACGCGCAGCGCGGGTCTGATGAATCCCAACCACTACCTCGCGACGGCGATCAGCTATCTGTATCCGAATCGTCCGCGATGGCGCGCCGATGCCGGGGTCGGTAAGACGCTGGTGTCGAGCAGCATGATCGATCGCGTGGCCACCGGATTGAGCCGCCATCTGGTCGAGGTGCCCGTTGGATTCAAGTGGTTCGTCGAAGGGCTGCTCGCCGGGTCGCTGGGTTTCGGCGGCGAGGAGAGCGCCGGGGCGTCGTTCCTGCGGCTGGGCGGCGGCGTGTGGAGCACCGATAAGGACGGGCTGATTCTGGGACTGCTGGCGGCGGAAATCCTGGCGCGCACGGGCAAAGATCCCGGCGAAATTTATCAGGGGCTGACCGGCCGGTACGGAGCGCCCGTGTACGAGCGGATCGACGCGCCGGCGACGCCCGAGCAGAAGGCCAGGCTGGCGAAATTGTCTCCGAATGAGGTGTCGGCGAAGGAGCTGGCGGGCGATCCCATCGACGCAATGTTGACGACCGCTCCCGGCAACGGCGCGCCGTTGGGCGGACTGAAGGTGATCACGAAACGCGGCTGGTTCGCGGCGCGCCCCAGCGGCACCGAGAATGTTTACAAGTTGTACGCCGAGAGTTTTGAGAGCACCGAGCACCTGCGGCGGATCCAGGAGGAGGCGCAGGCGCTGGTGAGTAAAACTTTGGGGGTCAGCTAGAGTCTCCACCACGGAGCCGCGCGCGTAAGCAAGCGAAAGAGGAACACCCTGCTGCGCGTTGTTTTCGGCTGATGCTGCGCGGTTAAATTGCCGCTGTCTTTCGCTTGCTTACGCGCGCGGCTCCGTTATGGCATTGCAACCCGAGCGCCGGCGGCGCACCGCGCGAGATGGCGTCGGGCGTGCGGTCGGCAGTGTTACCCTATGGGTATGGATCTACGTCCCTTACACGACCGCATCATGGTGAAAAGGCTTGAAGAGCAGGAGCAGATGCGTGGCGGAATCATTATTCCCGATTCCGCGAAAGAGAAACCGCAGCAGGCTTCGGTGGTTGCCGTCGGCAACGGAAAGATGCTGGAAAACGGGAAGCGCGTGCCGGTGGAAGTGAAGGCCGGAGATCGCATCCTGTTCGGCAAGTACTCGGGCTCCGAGATTAAGATCGAAGGCCAGGAATACCTGATCCTGAAGGAAGAGGAGATTCTCGGGGTCTTGGAATAGGTGTGTTAACCTAAGAATCTACACTAATATCAGGAGTTTGTTTCATGTTTTCAAGGTTGGGCATCAGGCCGCTACTGGCCTGCACAGCCCTTTTAGTGGCTAGCCACGTCGCTTTCGCTCAAACGAAGGTGGGGGTCATCGACATTCAGCGCGCTGTGTTCGAGTCGGCCGAAATCAAGAAGGCCAACGACGATATGCAGGCCACCTTCAAGCCGCGGCAGGACAAGATCAACCTGCTCACCAGCGAGATTCAGGCGTTGCAGGCGCAGTTGCAGAATTCGAACGGCAAGCTGACACCCGCGCAGGAAGCCGATATCCAGGCCAACGGCGCGAAGAAGCAGCGCGAGTTGAAATATGCGAGCGACGATCTGCAGAGCGATGTGGATGCGTTCCGCAACGAGACTTTGCAGAAAACGTCGGTGAAGATGAACGAAGTCATCAAGAAGGTCGCCGAAGCCAAAGGGTTGGACCTGGTGGTGGATACGCAGACGGCGCATTATTACAAACCGGCTCTGGACATCACTACCGAGGTGATCGCGGCGTACGACAAAGCGTACCCTGTGGCCGGGGCTGCCCCAGCGGGCAAATAGTCCGCGTGTCAGGAGGCGGATGGCCGGTTATCTGGATCAATACGGCAAGGGGGACGAGCGCCGGGAGAAGATCACGAAGCTGTTGATCTACTCGGTGATTGCGCTGATTGTCATCGGCGGCCCCTTAATGTTTATCTTTCATAATTACCGCCAGGAGCAGCAGGCCAGAAGGTTTTTTAATCTGCTGGCCGCCAAAGACTACAAGGCCGCGTACGCCTTGTGGGGTTGCACCGACGCCAAGCCGTGCAACGGTTATTCCCTCCAGAATTTCATGGACGATTGGGGTCCCGGTAAGGCTGACCCGACCAATTTTCGCATTACCAAGAGCCGCTCCTGCGGATCCGGCGTCATCCTGACGGTGGATTTCGACAAAAAGCGGGAAGAGAAGCTTTGGGTACAACGGGACGATCTGGTGATCGGGTTCTCACCTTTGCCGGGTTGTCCGGCTCCCCGTTGAACGGGCGCAGGCTACACTAAATTCAGGACGAGAGAGCGACGGGCATGGGAACGATAACGACAGGTCTGGAAGGCGTCATTGCGGGCGAGTCTGAGATTTGCTACATCGACGGTTATCAGGGCATCCTGAGCTACCGCGGGTACAACATTCACACGCTCGCCGACAACGCGAAATTCGAGGAAGTCATCTTCCTGCTGTGGAACGGGTGGCTCCCCAAGCAGGGCGAACTGGACGAGTTGAAGCGCCAGCTCGTGGCGGCCCGGCTCATCCCGGCCCAGATAGTCGAGTTCCTGCGCGGCGTGCCGAAGTCCAATCCCATGGACGTTCTGCGCACCGCCGTGTCCATGCTCAGCCTGTACGATTCCGAAGCGCAGGATATGTCGTCGGAGGCGAACCATCGCAAGGCCGTTCGCCTCATGTCGCAGACCGCCACGATCGTCACCACCTACGATCGGCTGCGTAACGGCAAGCCTGTGGTCGAGGGCGATCCGGCACTGGACTTCGCGGCGAACTTTCTCTACACGCTGACCGAACGGCGTCCCGACGACGTCATGGAGCACGCTTTCGACGTCGCCATGATTTTGCACGCCGATCACGAATTGAACGCTTCCACGTTCGCAGCGCGCGTGACGGCCGCCACCTTGTCCGACATCTACTCATCGGTGACCAGCGGTATCGGCGCCCTCAAGGGTCCGCTGCACGGCGGCGCGAACCAGGACGTGATCAAGTGGCTGCTCGACCTCGGCACGGAAGAGGAAGCGGTCGCGCGCGTGAAGAATACGCTGGCCCGCAAGGTGAAGATCCCGGGCTTCGGACACCGCGTGTATCGCACCGAAGATCCGCGCGCCACGCACTTGCGCGTACTCTCGGAGGAGCTCGGCAAGCGCACCGGACACGAGAAGTTGTACCGACTCTCCAAGCGCATGGAAGAGACCATCAAGAACGTGAAGGGGCTCAATCCGAATGTCGACTTCTACTCGGCGTCGGCGTACTATTCGCTCGGCATCCCGATCGATCTGTACACGCCGATTTTCGCGGTGAGCCGCATGTCGGGCTGGACCGCCCACGTGCTGGAGCAGTACCGAAACAATCGCCTGATCCGCCCGCGCGCGGAATACAAAGGGAACCCCGACGGGCAGACCTGGATCCCAGTGAAGGACAGGTAATGGATGAACGCGCGTACTATTCCGAGTCGCCGACGACGAAGCCAGCGACGTTGAATTGCCCGTATTGCAAGTCGCAGGAGTCGTACGATCTGCGCTGGATGGTGCGCAAGAAAAAGGATCGCCTGCCAGGGGGCGGCGACGAGCGGGATCGCGCCAAGTTCGCCAAAGCGCAAAGCTACATGGTGCTGCTCGACGATAAGGCGTCCTGCAAGCGTTGCCGGCGGAGCTTCGAAATTTCCGGCGTCAAGACGATGGCGTTCCTGTAGCGGCGGCTTCCTGCCCCTATTTTGTCACCAGCGTCTCGGGCGCTTTGGTGGTATCGCCGCCGTCGATCTTCACACCTTCGTTCAAGCCTTCCATGAGGAGGAATGCGGGCACGGGAGTGAGGACGCGTGCGCCGGAGATCAAGATGTCGTGGCACTCCTTGAATCGCAGGAGCGATTCGGCATTTGGATTTCCTTGCGCGGCGAGGCCGTTGATGGAGCAGTCCTCAACGCGCTCGAACACGACGGCCGGACGCACGTCGGGCTTCTCCACCTCGAAGCGCACGCCGGTCATCGACAGCCGCCGCACGTTCCGCGCCCACAATCCATAGGCCGGCAGCGTACCCAGTTCGAAATACTCGCCGGCTATCTTGGGCACGCCGGTGCGCGCGGCTTCCTCCTTCGTGCCTCCGCCGCCATACGTCACGTGAACGTTATTGAATGAGATGCCGTCGAGGTATTCGTCGCCGGCGCCGTTCAACGTGATGCAGGTGCGCGTTTCGCCGGGGCGGAAATTATTCTTGAACGGCATATCTTCGAACTGTGCGCCCTCGCTGACCACGGTGGCCTGAATGTTGCTGAAGGAGAGATTGCGGACCACGCCCTTGTCGAGCCCGACGGAGATGGGTCCAGTGACGTTGCGCATCACCAGGTTGTTGAACGAGACGTTCTCGACGCGCGATCCGGCAGCGGCCCTGATCTTAATGACGCAGCCGTAGGTGTCGTAGACGACGCAATTGGAGACGGCGATGTTCTCGGCCTGTCCGCCGCCGAAACGGAAGATCGCCCAGCGCGTGCTGAACGTGCAGTTC
>Ga0105240_10002383_pt1 | contig 30304 bp, 32 predicted proteins | sample KBSC54metaG_FD_80426 | JGI IMG/M metagenome (GOLD analysis project Ga0105240, IMG submission 80426) | Corn rhizosphere microbial communities from Kellogg Biological Station, Michigan, USA - KBS C5-4 metaG | ecosystem: Host-associated > Plants > Roots > Rhizosphere > Soil | place: Michigan, USA... | reverse complement strand
GGTCAGCATATTGAGCGCCGCAGTCAGGCTGGCCCGCACGCGGATGGCGGGGACAGCAGGTTGAATAGGATCTTGCATCTGGCGACTCACGGACACACATTCGACACCAAACGCATAGGTTGAAGCAAGCGGAAAATAGACATGGGGCGTGAAACGTAAGAGATGAAATTTTGATTGTTTTCTCACGCCCCATGTCCCATATCTCATGTCTAGATGAGAGAGATAATTCTTGATACGGAAACCACCGGGATGGACCCGCACAGCGGCCATCGGATCGTGGAAATCGGCTGCGTTGAATTGTTCAATTACCGTCCGACTGGGAAGACTTTCCAAGCTTATATCAATCCCGAACGCGATGTGCCGGATGAAGTTGCGCGCATTCACGGCCTGACCACGGAATTCTTATCGGATAAACCAGCCTTTACCGAAATTGTGGATGCATTTATCGCCTTCATCGGCGAAGCGCCGCTGGTCATTCACAATGCGGGTTTTGATATGAAATTCCTGAACGCCGAATTATCCGCATTGGGTTATGCGAAAATTCCCGGCGCGCGAGCGCGCGATACACTGCAGCTGGCGCGCAATAAATATCCCGGTCAGCCCGCCAGTCTTGATGCGCTGTGCCGCCGTTTTGGCGTCGATAACACAGGGCGCAATTTTCACGGCGCTCTGCTGGATTCCCATCTATTGGCGGATGTTTATTTCCACATGATGGGCGGCGCACAACCGGAATTATTTGATGTCAGCCGGAACACGATTTATGAAGAAGAAAACGCCGCGCCCATCGTTATCCGCGCCGCACGCAAATTCACTATTCCAGCCGAAGAAATCGTCGCACATGCAAAAATGGTTGAAGGCCTCGGCGAAAACGCGATTTGGAAAAAAGCGGGAACTAGGAATTAGGATTTTTGGAACCAGAAGGTACGAGGGCTATGGATACGTAGGCATTCAATTTTCTAAAATCCCAATTCCTATAACTCCTAATTCCTTTTTTGCTGCTGATAAATCGCCAGAAAATCCACCGGTGCGATCAGCAATGGCGGCAGACCGCCATGCATCGCCGCTTCGGCGATAATCTGGCGCACAAATGGGAATAACAGCCGCGGCGCTTCGATCGCCAGAAACGGTTCAAGTTCCGCCACCGGCACATTAGCAATACGGAACCTCCCGCCATAAGTAATCTCAACGATAAAGAATGGCTTATCGCTGCCTGCCACTGCCGCGTCCAGTTGCCCTGACGCATTGCGCTGCCCCTTAACGCTAATCTTTAACAAGGTCTCATAATCGCCATTGATAAGTTTATCCTGGTGTGCCGGGGGCGCACTCAGCGCGCGAATATCCACCTGGATATTCACCTCAACGCCAGGTGTGGCTGGCGCGGGCCCCTCTAGGGTGAAATTTTCGAAGGACAGATCTTTCAAATACTGCCCAAGTTGGAGGATGGCGGGATTAGTTGACATATGAACCCATTAATTGCGTTTCGGTGCGCGAATATGATATGCTATGGAGGTTCTGGCAAGGGTTCGGAGGAATGCGTGATTGATATTGTGATTTTGGCCATCATTGTCGCGGCCCTGGTGTATCAACTCTACCGCGTATTGGGTGAACGCAACGGCAATGAGCGTACGCCGTCCGCCACGGATCCCTTTGCCGCGCAGTCTTTTCGACCCTCCGGAGGCAGTCCATTGGACCGTGCCTTGAGTGCCAAACCGGTAACAGCCGAGGTTTTGCCCGGCGTTGCGGCATCGGACGATCCCTTATCGGTTAATCAGGGACTGCAACAAATCAAAGACTACGACCGTGATTTTGACGAGCAAGGATTTCTACATGGCGCGCGCGCTGCCTTTGAAATGATTATCAAGGCCTATGCGCGCGGTGATTTGGAGACCCTGAAAACCCTGCTGGCGCCAAAATTATACGATCATTTTGCCGAGGACGCCAAAGCGCGCGCGCAAAAAAATTATACCATGGAAACCACAATCTATAAAATTTCATCAGCGACGATCATTGCTGCGCGCATGATCGGCTTTGAAGCTGAGGTCAGGGTGGAATTTATTTCCGAACAAACCAGCGTCGTGCGAGACGCGGCGAGCAATATCGTCACCGGTGATCCGGCGGCGCACGAAGAAATCCGCGATACCTGGATTTTTCGCCGCGACACGCGCGGTGCTGATCCATCGTGGCATTTGACGGAGACGCGGGAGTAAAAAAAGCCTCAATCAGCCCTGAATTTATTTAGGATTTCATCCACAATAACGATTAATTAAGGGCTGATTTTCTTGAGATTGACAAATTATCTTGCTATAATTTATTAACTATATATTAACCAATTTATTTGAATATATAACTTAGAGAGCAAATAATCATGAAAAAAACTAGTAGTGTCAGCGCACTTTTGGGCACCGTTGCCACTTTGGCAGGTTCGTTGCTGGGACTTCATTCCATTCCCGCCCAGGCGCAAGCAAACAACTCAGGAAATGGCAATGCAGCCGCTAGTTCGTTGAGTAAGGCAGATCAGGCTAAATTGGACACTGAGCTGCTTAATGCTGCTTATACCTCTGGCAATGTAGATAAAATTAAATCGCTTCTTAAACAGGGGGCAAATCCAAACGCGCAAGACCGGGTAGGAAAAAATGTCCTTACAAATGCTGTAATCTCCGATGACCCGGCTATGGTGAAAGCGCTTATACAGGCCGGCGCACGTGACCTGGATAAGGATAATGCCTTAAATTATTTCATGGGAAATCCCGACGTATTAAAACAGTTACTTCAGCTATATTGGCCGTTCACGAACATAGATCGGCCCAATTCCGGTGGTAGAACGCCTCTATTTTTGGCTGTGAACCGTGGCAAGGCGTCAGCAGTGCAGGCCTTGCTGGCGAACGGTGCCAATCCAAATATAAAGGATAGAGAAGGAGCTATAGTTTTAGATTATGCAAAAGTGGGCGCAGAAAGTGCCGATGATCCGAACAAGAAAGCTGCCTATAATGTAATTATCAGCGCTCTTAAGGATGCGATGTTCTGTGAGGCCGCCAAGGCAAATGATATCGGCCAAATGAAAAAATTGGTATCTGAGATCAATCCAAATGCCCAAGATCCCAAAGGGAATACCATCCTTTTCCTAGCAGCAAACGTGCCTGGCAATGAAGATGTCGTGAAACATCTGCTTGTAAGAGGCGCACAGGTAAACGGGGAAAACGCAGCCAAGAAAGAAACGCCAGTCTTTGCTGCCATTGCCGGAGGCAATACGGGAATTGTCGATATATTGCTTAAGGCTGGCGCGGATACGCGGCATGAATGCACAGGCGATCCAAATGATTCAGCCTATATCGGGTTTCGCGGCATGACACCCTTAAATTATTTTGGAGGTGATCTTGCAAATCATGGGGGTTTTAACAAGGATATATTACAGTTGATGATATCTACGGATAAAAAGCAGCATCCAAACGCAAAAGTCGCATTGGTTAATATTGCCTCAAGTGCACGGGGATTAACGCCTTTGATGCGGGCTGCATTTGACCATAATGTGGAAGCGGTGCAAGCGTTGCTTGCACGCGGGGCAGATCCAAACATCAGAAGCCACGCCAGTGAAGAAGATCTCGCCATTGATCCTAAAAGAAAAGAATATGGCGTTGAATCGGCTTTGGATATTGCAAAACGAGAAAAAGAAGCCGCCACCTCAGGAATAGAAACGGACAATAGAATTATATCTGAAGAGTCAAAAAGAAAACAAGAAATTCTTGGGAAAAATCCAACGCTAACAGCGGGGCAGAAAGAAACCCTTGACTACATAGAGGGAGAAATAGCACGACGTGAAAGATACAGAGTTAAGAGCGAAGCTGATGCAGTTGCGGTTGCGAAAATCATAGAAATCCTAACTCCGATTATCACACCTGCGCCGGATCAAAGCGATAAAAAAACGGATGATAAAAAACCTACAGATAAGCCGAATCCAAACGGGGATAAAGCGTTGCTTCAAAATGCATACCAAGGCTATTCGCTTGCTTTTGCCCGAGATACAAAAGGGTTGCCTGGATCCCGTAGCAGGTTAGGTGGACGGCCGATGCCGGAGGTGGCAGCAGTGCCCGCCGCCGTTCTGGCCGCACAAAAAGTAGGGGCGACATTCATGCCTGGAGTGCCAAGATTGGGATAAATTAATAAAAAGACCAAATCAGGAATAACATGGAAAGATTAAGGTCTTGCTTATGACTGTTTGACGACCCATCTTTAGCTTATGTTTCTCTACCGTCCTTCCGCCGCGCGCGGCATCACGCAAACTTCCTGGCTGAACGGGAAGCATACTTTTTCATTCGGCCAATACCGCGATCCGGAATGGCATCATTTCGGCGCGTTGCGCGTGATTAACGAGGATATCGTTGCGCCTGGCGGCGGTTTCCCGCCGCACGACCATGCCGATATGGAAATCATCACCGTCGTGCTGTCCGGCGAATTGGCGCACAAGGATAGCCTGGGCTCCGCTGCTTCGATTAAACCCAACCAAATTCAAATGATGCGCGCCGGCACGGGTATTGAGCATAGCGAGTTTAATGCCTCATCAACCGAACCCGTGCATCTGCTGCAAATCTGGATTATGCCGCATACGCGCGACCTGACGCCGGATTATTGGGACCGGACACTAGATGAAAACGACCGGCGAGGAAAATGGCAGACGGTGATTGCACCAGAAAAGGAAAATATCCCCGATGCCTTTACCATCGCCGCCGATGCGCGCCTGTCGCTCACGCAATTAAGGTCGGGGCAATCAATCAGCATGCCCGCTGATAAAGGCCGTAAATACTGGCTGCAAGTCGCCAAGGGTAGCGCAAAATATAGGGATCAGAAACTATCGCAAGGCGACGGTCTGGGCATCACCGACGAACCAGCGCGCGATATCACGGCCAGCGAAGATTCCGAATTGTTGCTGTTTGATTTAGGATAACAGGAGTTTAGAAATGGAAACCCGACGGAACTCTATTTCCTAAAATCCTAGTTTCTATTTCCTGTTTTGCGTAGCAAAACGTAAGTCGCGCCATCGCCACCGTGTTTTGGGTGCGCCGGATGGATGGTAAGGATATGCGGTTTGAATTCACCGGCCATCAACCAGCCGGGTAACGAGGCACGCAAGACGCCGTGTAAATCTTTGCCTTTGCCTGTGATGATTAATAATAACCGCGCACCGCGCGTGACTTGCTTTTGTATAAACCGGCCCAATTCGCTATAGGCCTGATGCTGCATCATGCCGTGCAAATCCAATCTCGCATCAATCCACATTGTGCCGGCCTTCAGCGCCTCCATTTGCGCGCCGGAAATTTCATGTCCTCGTTTCTCGCGCGAATCTAATTTGTCCGCGCTAAAGCGCAGTTGGCCCACCAGATCCACACGCCCGGGACGTGGAATGCGGTCCCTTAAAGGATTAAAATTTTCTTGGTCGGATAAAATATTCGCGGGCTGCACCGCACGCAGCCGCCTTGTGATGCGTTCAGCTTTTTGTTTTATTTCCTGCCAATCAGCCATGTAAGTTTTTCGTGCAGTTGTTCCAGCGTGCCGTCATTTTCGATCACCGTATTTGCCCGTTCACGCTTTTCATTTTCATCCATTTGCGCAGCATCGATGCGGTCAAATTTTTCTGGCGTCATGTGTTCGCGCCTGGTGGCGCGTGCGCGGCGGACTTCCGGCGGCGCAGCGATTAGCCAAACTTCATCCAGCTCTTTTTCAGCCCCCGTTTCAAACAATAAAGGGATATCACAAACCACCATTGCCTCGTCCCTTGCCTCTGCCGCGGAGATGAATTGCGCGCGGTGATCTGCCACAGCAGGATGAATAATGGATTCCAATTTGGTTTTCAAAACCGGATTTTCAAAAATCATCTCGGCCAGTTTCTGCCGATCCAATTCCCCGCTCTTCATCACGCCCGGAAAATGATAGGCGAACCAGACCACCATTTCGGGCCAGCGGTAAATCTCATGCACGGCCGCGTCGGCATCATGGACCGGAATGCCTTGCGCGCGCAGCCAATCCGAGGCCGCCGATTTCCCGGCACCGATCGATCCGGTAAGACCGATTTTTTTCACGTGCTTAACTTTCTTTCCAAAATTTCGCGCAGCTTTATCATCTCACCTGCCTCAACGCCGTAAAACTGTTCAAAGGCCGCGGCGGCTTGATGAATCAACATGCCCAAACCATCTAGAATAGAATGCCCGCGTTTCTTTGCGGTTTTCAATAATTCCGTCATCAGGGGTTTATAAACGATATCCGCAACGACGGTATTTTTATGCAGCGTCGCCAAATTAAACGCCAGCGGCGGCTGCCCCGCCATACCAAGTGAGGTGCAATTCACAATGATATCCGCCTGATCATGTTGCGCCAACAGTGCCGCCGCCGTGCCCGCCAGACCTAATTCCGCCAAGAGTTTTTTCGCACGCGCGACGTCGCGATTTAAAATCGTAAAATCCAATACGCCCAAGTTTTTCAGTGCAAAAGCCACCGCCCGTGCAGCGCCTCCCGCGCCCAAAATAATCGCGGAATCGAATATTTGGTTCCCGGTCATTTCCAGCAAATGATCGGCGAAACCAGCCGCATCCGTATTGTCGCCGTAGATTTTGTTGTTAGCAAATACCACTGTATTTACAGCACCAATTGCGCGCGCCGCATCAGATAACTCGTCGCACAATTCCAAAACAGATTCTTTATGCGGCAAGGTCACGTTCAAGCCCTCATAGCCTTCATCCGAAAACTTTTTGATCGCGTTTTTTAAATTTTCAGGCAATACGTCATGCGCACAGTATTCGCCGTGCAGGCTCAATTCTTTCAGCCAATAGGTATGAATTTCCGGCGAGAGCGAATGGCCGATGGGATGGCCGATGACGGCGGCGGTTTTCATTTAAAACTCGATCAATTCTTCGCCCAACGCTTCTCGGCGGCGGTCGAGCAGGGTGATAATTTCCGCAGCCGTTTCTTCGATGGACCGGCGCGTGACGTCCACCACCGGCCAGCCGTGTTGATTGAACAGGCGCCGCGCCGCGCGCACCTCTTCTTCAATAGCGCCGACCTCAGCGTAGCCATCTAAATTCTGGGGGGATAGATTTTTCAATCTGGAGCGACGGATCATCGCCAAGTGTTCTGGATCAGACGTTAGGCCGACGATCAGCGGTTTTTTATATTCAGCCAGTCTGGCGGGCGGATCAATGCCAGGCACCAAGGGTACATTGGCGGCCTTGATGCCCCGATTTGCCAGGTAAATTGATGTTGGCGTTTTGGACGTGCGCGAAACGCCAAGCAAGATCACGTCGGCTTCCGCCAGGCGTGCGGGGTTTTGGCCATCATCGTGATCGAGCGCAAAATCCATCGCTTCTATGCGCTGGAAATAGGCTTCGTCCAAAGCATGCTGGCCACCCGCGGTGCTTTCAATCGGCTTATCCAAAAACTCCGACAAGGCATTCAGCGCCGTGTCCATTAGCCCGACATGGCGCACACCCAAATCGACGCAACCGCGCTCCAATTGGAACATCAATTCCTTAGCGCCAAAGGTCGAAAAAACCAGCCCGGGATTTTCCGCGATATTCGCCAGCACTTTTTCCAGCTGCTGCGGCGTGCGGATCAGAAACCAGTGATGGCGCTTAATGATGCTATGCCCGAATTGCGCCAAAGCGGCGCGTGTGACGCCCTTAATGGTTTCACCCGTCGCATCGGAAACTAGGTGCAGATGATGAATGGCGAGGTTGTCAGGGTTGAGTGGCATAAATCTGTGGATAAACCCTGGGATAAGTTCTGGCAATTGCCCGTGGGTATGGGTGTCCCAAATTATCCCTGCTTTAAAAAAGATGTGATGCAAATTATCCCTGTGGGATAAGTTTTGCCATTCATTTGGGAATAAGCTTTAGTTAATAAAGTTATCCCTGGATTGAATTTATAAAATTATTTATATTTTTCAGTGGTTTATGATTATTTTATTGCCTTTATTCCCAAAATTATCCCCTGTTTTTGGTCTTGGGATAACATCTGTAAAACCAGGGGATAAAAACTTATCCCCCTTATCGGACGTACTACATCATCATCAATTTTTTTAATACTTATATAATATATTAATAATAGAATTATTGCTTGATCTTTGGACGCTATAGGATTATAAGTTGCCATCTCGCGGGATATTCTTTCCTTACGCGAAGCTTCCATATTGGAACATTCTCAACCAATATCCCTTAACAAGCCCTTCAATCCCCATGAGCTATTAGATGAATTTTGATGAATTAAAGCGCAAATCCGCGCCGGAACTGCTGAAAATTGCTGAAGAACTGGAAATCGAAAGCCCTGCGAATTTGCAACGTCAGCAGATGTTGTTCCACATTTTAAAGGTATTAGCCGAGGAAGGCAAAACCATTGCTGGTTCCGGCGTACTGGAAGTCTTGCCCGACCGTTTTGGTTTTTTGCGTTCACCGGAAGAAAATTATCTGCCCGGGCCAGATGATATTTATGTCCCGCCGGAAATGATTAAAAAGTTTGGCCTACGGACGGGCGATACCGTGCACGGAAATTTGCGCCAGCCAAAAAACAATGAACGTTATTTCGCCATTGATACGATTGCTCAGGTCAACTTTGAAGATCCCGATCGCCTGCGGCATCGGATTGCCTTTGATAACCTGGTGCCATTTTATCCGAATGAGAAAATCAATCTGGAGATTGAGCAAAAGGCCGGTGCGAAGAATAAGGAAATGATTGGTCGCATTATCGAACTGGTCGCGCCGATCGGTAAGGGCCAGCGCGCTTTGATCGTAGCACCACCGCGTGTGGGTAAAACCATGATGTTGCAATCCATTGCCAATTCAATTACGGCGAACCATCCTGAAATTTACCTACTCGTGTTGTTGATTGATGAACGGCCGGAGGAAGTTACGGACATGTCCCGTACCGTAAAGGGTGAAGTGATTTCATCCACCTTTGACGAGCCTGCGACGCGCCACGTGCAGGTGGCGGAAATGGTGATTGAAAAGGCGAAACGCCTGGTCGAACATGGCCGCGATGTTGTTATCCTTTTAGATTCCATCACCCGTCTGGGCCGCGCCTATAACACTGTGGTGCCATCATCGGGTAAGGTTTTAACCGGCGGTGTCGACGCCAATGCGCTGCAGCGTCCGAAACGCTTTTTCGGTGCGGCGAGGAATATCGAAGACGGCGGCTCGTTGACCATCATCGCGACAGCATTGATTGAAACCGGTTCACGCATGGACGAGGTGATCTTTGAGGAATTCAAAGGTACGGGTAACAGTGAGTTGATTTTAGACCGGAAAGTTGCAGATAAGCGTGTCTTCCCGGCGATTGATGTCGCCAAATCCGGCACACGGAAAGAAGAGCTGCTGGTGGATAAGGGTACACTATCCAAAATGTGGGTCTTGCGCCGTATCCTGTCACCCATGGGCACGACCGACGCGATTGAATTCCTGCTGGATAAACTACAATCGACAAAATCCAATCAAGACTTTTTTGACAGCATGCAGAGTAAATAATCTCGCTTAAGGACCTGTTGGTTTTAAAGCTTGAATATTTTGCGTCGCTTTTTGAACCACCCCCGCAAGCTCATCACCCCCGCCAGGGGTTGTTAATCTTGCGGCAGCTGTCGCAAAAGGATGAAGGCTGTTTTTCAGCTCGACTTCTGTTCCGCGGACGAAAGGTAGGGCTGTTTCCCCGCTTCCTGAAAGTTGGGGCGTCACTCTTTTATCGCTGCGATTTTGCTCTGCCAATTCGTCCGCAGCAAGCGTGAAAGGTTGTTCGCCAAGGCCTAATTTTTCTCGAAGCGCATTCAGTTCACCGCGCTTCAATAATTGGGTTGCATCGACCTTGTTGCCCAGACCGTTTTCCTTTGCGGTCATGATATCATAAACCATTTGTTCTGCGGTCACACCTTTGACCAACATTGCTGAAGGGCGGCCATGCTCATCAAAAGCGGTAACGTTGTGAAACAAACCCTTGCCGTCAGAAACAAAACAGGTCTCTGCCTTACGGTTATGTTCGTCATTACGCTCACCATGCTCGTGATGCATATTGGGCATGTTAAATCGGATTACTTCACCCCGGGTATGATCGCGGCCATGAAGGTGGGTTAAAAACTTATCAAATTCAGTTGGGTCATGTTTAAAATCATCCGCTATGCCACGTGCCTGATAAGCATCTGCATATCCGCGTACGGACAGCACTTCAATGATTTTAGGTTCCTTTGGAACGATAGGCGCAGGATCTTGCGATTTTTGTGTTTCGAAAATCTTTTTACTAGCCACTTCATCAAGATGGTCTGATGCCCATTTCTTCATATCCGCATTATCAGGAGCCGCTGCTTTAACCGGTGCTGCTTTTTCTTCCGGCACTGCTTCAGGTTTGATATCTTTGGTCATCGCTTCCCAAGTCGCATTTTGCGCCGCTTCCCGAGAAATACTGCGCGCTTCCTGATATTTAATTTGCAGGTCACCTTCTGAGGTCGCATGGCTTTGGCCAGCGCCAGCAAGATTACCCCGTGAATGAAAATATGCTTCCGCATAAATACCGGCTTTAGGATTTTTCAATTTTGCCGCCTCAATCGCGCGACCAATGGCGTCCGACTCGCCTTTACTGCCATCTAGCGGAAGGAGTTTATATGAGACCGCCATGGCATAAGCGATCGGATATTTCTTAGGATCTGGGATTTCACGTTTAGGATCATTGCGAAAGAAAGAGAATTCTGCAAATTCCGCTTCGATAACTGTCATTTCAGTTAAGGCATTCACGGAAGATGAAGCTTTTAAAATAGCCTTTTTAACAGGCTCATTTTTTTCATCTGTTAAATAAGATCGAATATCAGACGCGATTTTAGCGGAATCAATGGTTTTTACATCAGGCGCAACAACTTTTTCAAACGCATCCTTTTGGTCTTGTTTTAAGTCAGCCAAAGCTGAAAAATTTAATAAGATATTCTTGAAAAATGAATCACGGCCGCTTCTCCATTCGCTCGCACCCAGAACGCCATTTTTTGCATGATGTGCATTTACAACTGCAAGGGTCGCTAAAGCACTTATAATTTGATTGAATGCCCCATCATTTGTTTTGATATCTTCAGCCATTATTACGTCTCCTAAAACCCAACCTCTTAAGTATATTTAACCATGCGGATGGTTACGGTTTTGTGACCGTCCGCAATAATTTTAGGGATTTCATAAAAATGTTATTAAGGCACCGCGGTTATCCTGCATGGTGCAAACCACGGTATTGGACGTCTGCAGCATGGAGGGAGAGAGAAGGCAGGCCTAGCCTGGCTGCGGGGCAACTGGTGCGGGGGTTTGGCCGGTATGGACGGCGGCGGCGGGTTGCTCTTGCAGCGATGCTAGGCCTTCAGGCGCAATCCGCCCATTTTTGAGGGATCCGCCCGTTAAGTCCAGCTCATAATTTCGCCACTTTATTTTCTCGGGGCCGCCATTGTTTTGTACTAGGCGTTGCATCTCGTCATTCGGCGTGCCGCTGAATGCGCTTGTCTTGAATTCCCCGGCCCGCTTAATTTCCTCGGCAGGACCGTGATTGCGGTTACTATTTAGGCTGTAAGTATTTAGAGGGGGCTTTGTTTGAAAAGCCGGTAATTCCTTGCCGGTTATTTGGTTGGGCTTATCATTTGCCTTGGCCGGTAAGATAACCCGGTATGCTGGTTTTCCAGTATCAGTGGGCGGTGGTGGCGGATGCGACGTCATGAAAAATCTCTCAGGCTTACAATTTCATTTAATCATGGAGATGATGAAGATTCGGTTACAGATGACGCTAATTTAGTAGAATTTTTTATTTTTTGTGACCAGCCTAGCTAGGGGCTATAAAGAACGGTTATTCTCCGCGCCATTGCGGCGGATTTTCCAGGAACCTCGCGACCTCTGCGCGGTCGTGGGGGGATAAATTGGCCGTCGCCAAAACCACATCCAAGGTTAAAAGGCTATGGAGCATGACGCCGCAATCCTGCGCCGCTGCGCATGTTTCATCATTATCATAGGACAGCATGACCAACAGATGGGCGAGCCGGGCACCCGCTGCGCGTAGGGCGGGACAAAAGGCAGAAACGGACGATCCGCGCGAGATTAATTCATCAAACAATAACACGCGCTGGTCGGCAACATCCGCACCCTCCACCTGCTGACCTTTCCCATGTCCCTTGGCTTCCTTGCGCACATAAGCCAAGGGTTTATTCAAACGTTCGGCTAGAATAGCAGCCATGGGAATACCCGCGGTGACGCCGCCGGCGATGACGTCAAAATTCGCCGCGCCGATTTCTTTTTCAACAAGCGCCACTAAACCGTCCACGAGCTTGCGGCGCTGCTCTGGAAATCCAATCACCGCGCGGCAATCGACATAGATGGGCGAGAGAATGCCCGAGGTCCAGCGGAAGGGCTGCGTTACATTCACGCGCAGTGCGCCGGTGGAGAGCAGGGTTTGGGCGAGATCAGGTGTGAGACGTGAGGCGTAAGGCATGAGAGGTTGTTAGCAGACCAGCAGACCAGCAGACCAGTGAAATTTGATGCAATTTTTCATTCAGTTGTTTATAGATTATACAATGTTTTCTCACACCTCACACCTCACGCCCCACACCTTTGGCGGCACAGCCGCCGAACGGCGCGACTGGCGCTGGCAAATGCGGCACCGCCTGAAAACGCCGGAAGATTTCGCGCGTGCCTTTGATTTATCGAAATCGGAACGCGCGGCAATTTCCCATGCGGTGGACCGCCTACCGATAGCTTTAACGCCGTATTACGCCTCCCTGATGTCGCGCACGGATCCAGAAGATCCGCTGCGCCGTGCACACATTCCGCGTGAAGACGAATTCCAAATCTCGGAAGGAGAAAGCTCAGACCCCTTGGGCGAGGAACAACACCGTGTCACGCCCAACTTGGTGCACCGCTATCCCGATCGCGTGATGTTCATGGTGACCAATCAATGCCCGGTCTATTGTCGTTATTGTATGCGATCACGCCTGGTCGGCAAAATGGACCGCGAACATTTGATCCCGATGTCGCAATGGGAACAGTCCCTTGCCTATATCCAGTCTACGCCGGCCATTCGCGAAGTTTTGTTGTCGGGCGGTGAACCGCTTGTGCTTGGTGATGAACGTCTCGCCTGGTTGGTGAAGGCATTGTCAGCCATCACGCATTTGGATGTCATTCGTTTTTCCACCAAGACGCCCGCCGTGCTGCCGCAGCGCATCACACCGCAACTGATCAAGTCATTAAAAACAGACAAGGCTGTTTGGATGGGGTTACATTTGCTGCATCCGAATGAATTTACACCGGAATTTATCCGTGCCGTGGAACGCCTATCGCGCGCCGGTATCGTGCTCACCACACAAGTACCGTTATTAAAAGGCGTGAATGATGATGCGAAAACCATGAAAGCCCTGATGCAATTATGCGTGCGTCATCGCATTCGGCCTTATTATTTATTTCAATGCGACCCCATTTATGGTTCGGCTTATTTACGTGCCCCCATTGCAAGAGGGCTTGAGATTATTGAAGCCCTGCAAGGCTCACTGTCGGGCCATGCGGTTCCACATTATGTGGTGGACGTGGCTGGCGCGGGTAAAATGCCGCTGGCACCGCAGCGTTACAGGGGCAGTACAGATGGCCATCATCATTTCATTAATTTTCGGGGCGAGACCGCACAGTATTTTGATTCAGAAACCGGCACGCTTTATGACTCAAAAATGGAAAATTCCGGCGCGCAGTAAAAATTGATTTCCGGCCATTGCAAAAATGCCACAGTCATAAAATCCAAAATGAATCTTATCACGGCAGGATTCAATAAAAATAATTTTTCCTTGTCTTGCATAAAATACAATCATACATGACGTTTCATCACATCATTGCGCGCATGCTATCAAAGTAAATTTATGCACAAGAGAAAAATTTGTGCGGCGAATGAATAATCCACTTGCACTTCCTTACCGTCTCTGAGCCTTGGCGCGAATCGCGTATACTGTTGTTGGTTGTTACAACTCAGGAGGAACCAACCATGGCAGTAAAAAAAGCAGCAGCGAAAAAATCCGTTGCTAAAAAACCCGCAGCTAAGAAAAAAACTGTTGCGAAAAAAGCAGCAGTGAAAAAACCTGCTGCGAAAAAGAAAACCGTGGCTAAAAAGCCAGCGGCAAAGAAAACCGTAGCTAAAAAGAAGCCAGCGGCAAAGAAAACCGTAGCTAAAAAGAAGCCAGCTGCGAAAAAGAAAACCGCAGCTAAAAAAAAGCCCGCGGCTAAAAAGAAAACGACGAGCTCTAGATCAACCGGAACTTCCGGCTTTGTAGGCCTGTTCTAAAAATTTGCTCTTCGGAGCTGAGTGCCCCGGGAAGCTTCGGTTTCCTGGGGTTTTTTATTAAAGAAATGGGCCGCGGCCGTGTAAACCGGGATTGTTCCATTGCTTTCCCGCTGATTATTTAAGCTTATGAATGAATTAAGGCATACTAATGCCCCCGACCGTTTAAAACCAAGAAAAATATTTACTTGTCCCGTGCTGCGTGGGCCCTATTTGTAGCACATGACTTACCGCGAACATATCTTTGTCTGCCTCAATGAACGTGCGCCGGGAGATCCCAAAGGCGATTGCTGTCAGCGCGGCGCGCAAGCGCTGTTTGACCGGCTCAAGGTCGCGACACGCGGTCATAAAGATCTCCGCGTCAATCGCGCTGGCTGTTTGGGCCGCTGCGAAGAAGGGCCGGTGATTGTGCGTTACCCATCGGGTGAATGGCTGGCGCCTGCTGATGCGGAAAGTTGTATGGCGCTGGCGCAAACGATTTTATCGAAAGCATAATCCACATTCTAACAGATGCGGGAGTTATAGCGCGGGTGGGGTTCCTCGCGAGACTACGCGTATGTCTACCAAGTATTTTTTTCTTATCTCCCCTATAGTGCATGGTCCATCCGGATCATTCTTTGCATTTGCGAGCGCCACTTCATTGGCCCTGTCAAACGCCGCTTTTGCTTCTTTATCCTGATAATTAAGTGCATAACATATCCCAACACTTGTCAAATCAAGCCTTTTGCGTCGTTGTTCGCCCGGATCATTCGATCGCCATGCTGCTGCTTGTTCATAACACGTGATCGCCTGCGGCCAAGCCTTAAGCTCCAGATAGCAAAACCCGGCGCGCCCCATATGGAAAGCTTTCTTTTCAGTGTCCGGTATCAGCGCCGCCAAATTTAAATAGGCTTCGGCTGCCCGCGCGAAATCTCCCCCGGTCTCAAAGTTTCTAATTGCATCTGCCAGAACCCTCAGTACGCGTTGCGGTTCCGATAAGTGGGGGAGCATTAGAATACTACATTCCGCCACCCCGATCGGATTTTCCAAACTCCTGTAATAGCCTATCGCCCTGGTTAATAAGGTGATTTTTTTATAAGGCAGAGCTTCGGATTCAGCAGCATTTTTAGCGCATCGTGCCGCGGCTATCAAATTTCCACCGCCTCTGTAACCGGCCTCGGCTTGCGTCAGGGCAATAACTTTTTGCTGTGGGCTGCGCCGGTATTGGGCCGAAGATTCGGAACATTCAGCGGCCTTTTCAGGATGATTTAAATTTCTGTAACACCTTGCAGCGAATGAGAAGTAATCAGCCTTAATATCATTGTTAGTTTGATATCTGGCTGCTTCGAGGTAATAAATTACCGCTTCTGGGTAAGCTCCAATTTTTTCAAGACATTCGGCCGCTTTTACAATTCTTTCACGGTAGGATCCGCTCCCCGAGATTACATCAGGGGCATTGGCTGACTTTAAATAATACTCTGCTGCAGGCTTGTAATATTTCGTGGCCTTTTCATGCTCGCCTAGATTGACGCAGCATCTTGCGGCGCATGAGAAGTTAAAAGCCTTGTATAAAGGCCTATATTCATATTGCGCCGCTTCGATATAGTGGGTTAACGCACTTTGGTAATCTGGGATTTGTTCAAAGCATCCAGCCGCCTTCGAAATGTTTTCACTGTAATGTCTGACATTCCCTATTTTATCCGAGGCGTTCGCGCTATTCAAATAACGCTGTGCCGCCTCTGCGGCGCGTTCGCCGTTCCGGATTAAATTGCTTTTCATTATAGCTAGACAAAACGCCATTTGCGGACGGGAAGTCAAGAAATTTTTACCTGCACATGTAGCAAGCCTCAGAACTTCTGGTCTTTCTACTGGCCGGTCTGCTAGTCTTTATGTATGACAATTACGATCTTCGCCCTTTCAACGCCGCCTGGGATTGGCGCGCTGGCGATTGTGCGCCTGTCAGGTCCGGGGGCGTTGGGCGCGCTGCAGAGCCTGTCGGGCCAAATGAACTTCACGCCGCGTCAGGCGACGCGTGTGATTTTATGTAACCATCATCCTGGCCCGGCTGTGCCTGACCATTGGTCCGGCACAAAGCCGGAAAGCCGGTATCCGGAACAATTAGACGACGGTTTGGCCGTTTATTTCCCCGCGCCGTATTCCTTTACCGGCGAAGACATCGTTGAGCTTACTCTCCATGGTGGGCGGGCGACGACGCAAGGCGTTTTAGGTGCGCTGGGCGCCATGTCAGATTTGCGTCTGGCCGAGCCAGGGGAGTTCACGCGCCGTGCTTTTGAAAACGGTAAGATGGATTTGACCCAGGCGGAAGCCATCGCCGATTTAATCCACGCTGAAACTGTCCAACAGCGCCAGCAAGCCTTATCGCAATTATCCGGCACGTTGTCTGATCTGTATCAGGGCTGGGCTGCGCGCCTCACTGCCCTGCTCGCCCATGCTGAAGCGGATATTGATTTCGCGGATGAAGATTTGCCTGCCGATATTCTGGCCGCGCAACATCAGGCCATCGAAAAACTAATTTCAGAATTGCAGGAACATTTATCCGATAACCGCCGCGGCGAACGTTTGCGCGATGGCATCACCATCGCCATTGTCGGCGCCCCCAATGCGGGCAAATCAACTTTATTAAATGTCTTGGCGCAGCGTGATGTCGCCATTGTCACTGACATCGCCGGTACGACACGCGATGTGTTGGAGGTGCATTTCGATTTGGGCGGTTATCCGGTAACATTATTGGATACCGCCGGTTTGCGCGAAACATCTGATGTCATTGAATCCGAAGGCATCCGGCGCGCCCGTGAGCGTGCTACGCGCGCTGATTTGAAATTGTGTTTGTTTGATGCGGGCGCTGAACCCGATGAAGCCACGCGCGCGCTGATCGATGGGAGTGCGATTGTTGTGATGACGAAGCTGGAGACGGGAAGCTGGAAGTCAGATAAAAACCCCTTTCTAGCCCCTAGCCTCCAGATTCCTATTTCCGCTCACACCGGCGCAGGCATCGCGGAATTACTGCAAACCATCACGCAAAAACTGGAAGAGATTTTTCATCAACCACGCGAGGCGCCGTCTCTGACGCGTGCGCGTCACCGCACCGCCTTGGAAGATGCTATGGCCGCATTACAGCGCGCCGCCGCCGCACAAGTCCCCGAACTACGCGCGGAAGACTTACGTTTAGCTTTGCGTGCCATTGGCCGCATCACCGGCCGCGTTGATGTCGAAGATTTGCTCGACCAGATTTTTTCTGAATTTTGTATTGGGAAGTGACAGTTTGGTTTAGCGGAGCACGGTAGCATAGCGAGCCGATGCATAACTGCTATCCGGGATCCGGGCATAATTTCCACCTGTATACCTTATGGTCACTTATGCCTGGATATGGGCTCACGCTTGCGTTTCCAATCGCTACGCCCTTGGACGCTCGCGGGCCAGGATGAAATCACCCCTTCACCCCTGCCATTTTCTGCAATAACTCATCCAGTTGATCGAGCGAGGAAAAATAAACGCCCAAGACGCCCGAACCATCCGTCGCGGATTGGATATCGATTTTCAAACCCAACAATGCACCCATTTCCGCTTCCAGTGCCAATACGTCGGCATCCTTTGGCATTGGATAATCAATGTCGGAAAATCCGCCATCACGCTTGGCGCGCTTGCGGTCGTTTAATTTTTGCGGCGTCATGCGCTTAAGCGGCGATAATGTAGGCGGACGTTTCAATCGTGCCACAAAACGCTCCAATTGCCGCACCGACATACGTTTTCGCAATGCGTGTTGCGCGATGGTTTCCGCCTTATCCAATCCGACCAGAATGCGCGCCGCACCCGCGGGCAGATCGCCGCGCGCGACCATGTCACGCACGCGTTCCGGCAATTGCAGCAGGCGCATGATATTGCTCATGTGGCTGCGCGATTTGCCAACGATGTTGCTGAGCTCCTCCTGGGTATGGCCGAATTCAGTCATCAGGCGTTGATAACCTTCGGCTTCTTCAATCGGTGTCAGATCCGCGCGCTGAATATTTTCGATCAGCGCGATTTCGAGTGTCTGGCGATCGTCCAATGATTTGATGATGACGGGCACTTCGTGCAACTGTGCCTGTTGCGCAGCGCGCCAGCGGCGCTCACCCGCGATGATTTCGTATTTGCTATCCTGGCCTGGCGCCGCACGCACAATCAATGGCTGTAAAATACCATGCATGCGGATGGAATTCACCAGCGCCGTCATATCCTCCACAGCAAAAGTTTTACGCGGCTGAAACGGTGTGGGGATGAGCGCAGTTATCGGCAAGGTGCGCGGGCCCTGAGAAGAAAGACCGGAGACTGTTGAAGAGATTTCGGAGGTTAAGGCTTCTATTTTTTCATTTCTAATGGCTGGTTTTTGTTCCGCGTCTCCGAATAAGGCATCCAGCCCCCGGCCCAATCCGCGTTTGGGTTTTTCTGAGAGGGTTGTTTTTGCGGCGGCGGTGACAGATTTTTCCATAACATTCTCGTTGGCTGATTTTGAAAGGATGGCGCTCATGGGAACAGACTTTTGTTATAACACAAATTTTGATAAATAGGAACAAATTCTTTTCATCAGGCGGCAGCCGGAACCGTATTATTTTGCCGAACCAGAAATTCTTTTGCCAATTGAATATAGGCAGCAGAACCCGGGCATTTGTAATCGTAAATCATCACCGGCTTACCGTGGCTGGGCGCTTCGGAGACGCGTACATTGCGCGGGATCATAATGTCGTAAACCTGGCCAGGGAAATGCGCGCGCACATCGGCCGCGACGCCGTTCGCCAAGGAATTGCGTTTATCATACATGGTCAACAAAATGCCCTCCATAAATAATGCAGGGTTTAACGCGCGGCGCACACGTTCAATGGTGCGCGATAAATGCGATAATCCTTCAAGTGCATAAAATTCGCATTGGAGTGGCACTAGCACGGAATTCGATGCAACAAAGGCATTGAGGGTCAGGAGGCCCAGCGACGGCGGACAATCAATAAGAATATAATCATATTCAGTGACCGCCTGTTGAAAGGCGGTTTTAAGGCGGAATTCGCGTTCCGGCAGGGCGACCAGCTCAATCTCCGCGCCGGATAGGTCCATGGTGGCGGGAACGAGGTCAAGCCCCGGAACTTCAGTTTTAACAATAACATTGCTAATGGCCAGATTATCAAAGATTAATTCATAAACGCCGCGGGCACGCTGGGCGCCGGGAATACCCAAACCAGTTGAGGCATTCCCCTGGGGATCCAGATCAATCACTAGAATTTTTTTATAAATTGCCGCCAGAGCAGTGGCGAGGTTAACCGTGGTTGTGGTCTTGCCAACGCCGCCCTTTTGGTTGGCGACGGCAATGATTTTAGCTGGCATGGTAACTCCTATTTCTTAACTACGTCATAAACTTTCAGGACGCAACCCCGCGGATCTGACGCGGAGTGGATGATTTCATGCTTAAAATACCAGTTTTTAGCCGATTCGGACAATTCTTTTTTCATATCAAATGGTTTAAGCAGTAAATAAACTGTTTTTTCATGGCGCAAATGAGCCGAGATACACAAGGTTTTTGCCAAATCAGCAAAGGCGCGGGAGGTGATAATATCTGCTTTCAGGCTCACACCCTCTATTCGCTTATTATGAATCGCGGGGCGGAGTGTTTCACGTGAAACATCATGACTCTGTGCCGCCCCAAATGTTTCACGTGAAACATCGCGAAGGAAAGCACACTTACGCTGGTCAGATTCGATTAGATTAACATTTGGGATGCCTGCCAAGGCCAGGACCATGCCTGGAAAGCCTGCCCCAGAACCCAAATCTGCCAGGCAAAATGCTTCACGTGAAACATTTTCGCCAGGTTGGCTTGGAAGATCATTAATAATACCAACCAATTGATAACTATCAATAAAATGCCGATTCCATAGATCCGGCAGGGTTGAATCTGCAACTAAATTGATCCGACACTGCCACTGGCGCAGCAATCGTTCATATATTTTTAGGTCATCCAATGTTTCACGTGAAACATCTTGGATAAGATTATTTCCTTCTGACATGTCGCAGCAGAGCCGTGATGGCGGCTGGGGTGACACCCTGAATCCGCGCGGCTGCGCCGAGGGTGGCAGGTTGGGCGGTGGTGAGTTTGTCTTGAATCTCACGTGACAGGCTGCCGACGGCAGCATAATCGAGATTGACCGGCAAAGTCAGAGCTTCGTCGCGGCGATAGGCCAGAATATCAGCCTCCTGTCGGCCCAGATAACCGGAATAATGGGCGTCGATTTCAATTTGTTCCCGGCTTTCGGCGTCTATATCTAGCAATTCCGGCCAGATGGCTGTCAGGCTTTCCCAGGCAATATCGGGATAGCGCAACAGATCAAAGGCTGAGCGGCGAATACCGTCTTGGTTTACCGGTAAACCCATTTTGGCCAATTGCGCAGAGGTGCCAGACAGACGCGCACATGTTTCACGTGAAACATTTAGGCGCTCAGATTTTTCTTCCCAAGCTTTTTGACGTTCAGAACGTGCTAGGCCCAATTCAATTGCTAAAGGCGTCAAGCGCTGGTCTGCATTATCCGCGCGCAAATTCAGGCGGTATTCCGCGCGCGAGGTGAACATGCGGTAGGGTTCATTGGCCCCCCGCGTAATCAAATCATCCACCAAGACACCCATATAGCCTTGGTCGCGGCCGATGGTGAGTGCGGGTTTGCCGCCCAAAACTAAAGCAGCATTAGCGCCGGCTATTAGGCCCTGTGCGCCAGCTTCTTCATAGCCGGTGGTGCCGTTAATCTGACCTGCCAGATATAAACCCGGAAACTTTTTTGTTTCTAAAGTTGCATTTAATTCGCGTGGATCAACATAATCATACTCAATCGCATAGGCAGGCTGAAACATAGTTGCCTTTTCCAACCCAGGAATGGTTTTCAACATCGCTTCCTGCACGTCCACTGGCAACGATGTGGAAATGCCGTTGGGGTAAATGGTGGGATCGTCCAGGCCTTCAGGCTCTAGGAAAATCTGGTGCCGTGATTTATCAGCAAAGCGCACAATCTTGTCTTCAATTGAAGGACAGTAACGTGGGCCCGTACCGGAAATCTGACCCGAATACATGGCGGATTGATGCAGGTTATCCTGAATAATCTGATGTGTTGCCAAAGTCGTATAGGTCATATGACACGGTACCTGCGGCACCAAAATTTCAGATGTCAGATATGAGAATGGAATAAGCTTTTCATCACCCGGCTGCAACGTGCATTGCGCGAAATCAATGGTGCGGCCGTCCAGGCGCGGCGGCGTCCCCGTTTTCAGGCGACCAAGACGCAATTCTAGTGCAGCCAGGCGTTCCGATAGTTTAAGCGCAGGTGCATCACCAACGCGACCAGCAGGAATTTTTTCCTTTCCGCGATGAATGAGCCCATTCAGGAACGTACCACTCGTCAATACAACTGCGCCTGCATGGATCGCTGTCCCATCTGCAAGAATAACGCCGCTGCAGCGCTGATTAACAACGATCAAATCCTCAACCCCGCCTTCGCGAATTTCCAGATTGGGGTAATCAAATAAAATATCCCGTACTGCTTGGCAGTAGAGTTTGCGGTCGGCCTGGGCGCGCGGGCCACGCACTGCTGCACCTTTACTGGCGTTCAACATGCGGAACTGAATGCCTGCCTGGTCGATTGCGCGCGCCATAATGCCGTCCAGCGCATCAATTTCACGTACCAAATGACCCTTTCCCAAACCGCCAATCGCAGGATTGCAGGACATGATACCAATCGTTTCACGCTTATGTGTTACCAACAGGGTACGCGCACCGATACGCGCCGCAGCGGCCGCCGCTTCCGTGCCTGCATGGCCGCCGCCAATGATGATGACATCATAATTCATGCGGTTAAAGTACCGCGTCTGTTACTTAAAAAGCAAGGATTTTGGAGATTAGTGTTCCCGATATTTATTGGCGCTAGATTAAAGCTGGAACATAATAGCTAGGCCATTATTTGTACCATTAAGTGGGCTAATGGCGGCGCATTGTTGTGCCGCCCAGTACACGGGTGTACCATTGATACCAAATCCCTGCGAAGAAGAAAGATTAGCCGGGCCGTATAACAACAAACCTAGTTGTGTTACAGTGGCTTTTGCCCCCATATAACTTAGAATCTTGACGCATGCATCTCTAGGAACAGAGGCTATACTCAACAAGAACGTGGGGGCACCATTAAGGGTTCCAAGCGTGCGAAAAGTATATTGTGCAACAGTGCCATCGGGCATGGCGAAGGGCTCAATAGCAATATAGCCAGAAGGCGTTGATCCAGAAGTAGGAGTTCCTAGTGCATCAATGGGGAAAATATTGGCGATTATTGCACCCTGCGTCAAATCCGTACTATTGGGCACGGAATTATTAGCAAATACCTCATGACTGCGCGTGATGATATGCACAATTTGTGACTGTAATTTTTCAACTTTGGCATTGTACAGGGTTTGGGCGCCGTAAAACCAGACACTGGCGATGATAATGCCGACGATGCTTAAAACGATTGCGATTTCCAGCAAGGTAAAACCACGTTGGCCTAGGCGGCGAGGTAATAAGTTAAGTGGCATAAGACATCCTTACGGTGATCTTTTCATTTTACATGAAAACGACATGCTTTGTCACGCATTCTCTTATGCGCCGCGGATAGAGGTGATCAAACGTAGTACTAACTGACTGACAAGCAACTCATCAGGTGTGCCGGTTTGTTTGCATTGTGCCTCAAGCCGCCACAATTCGCCGCGCAGGCGCGACAGATAGCGCAGAGAAAATCGAGCCAACTGCGCACGAAAGGCATTCTCGCGACGGAAAAAGATTTTGGGCTGTAGGGCATCCATGGCAAATTTCATATCTTCACCGCCCGAAATGCGAAGCTGCGTAGCATAAAGACGTCCCGCATGACGGCCCAGGATGCGCAGGATATTCACTGGTGCCTGCCCCTCCGCCATTAATTTTTGCACCATCGGAATCGCGGCTGGCGTGCCAATGGCGTCAATGAATTCATCTTCTTCCAAAACCGCACCGCCTGCAGCAACGGCCTTCAGGCTTTCCAAACCGACTTCGTTATTCTGTTCCAGCCTCCCTAGGTAGGTAATCAGTTTTTGTATTTCCTGTTGCACCAACCCGCGGTCGCCGCCCAGATTCTGACCGAACCAGGTTGCTGCATCACGCGTCATGCGCCAGCCCGCAGCGTTCAATTCACGCGTCACATATTGCACGATCTGCCCGGCGTCTTCGACGTAACAGGGAATGGCGGCGGCGTTATTCGCGGCCTCGGCCAATTTGCGCAAGTTGCTTTTAGGCCCCAGTTCGCCTGCCTCTATCACCAGGATGGCAGCGTTATTCGGCGATAATAAAAGCTGTTCCAGCGCCTTAGCGCATTTCTCATCCGCATCGCGCAGCCAAATTAAACGTTGCCCGCCACCCAGTGCCAGCATCGCGCATTCGCCTGTCAGGCGGGATGGATCTTTGATGACATCATCACTGTCTAATATTGTCACGGCAAAGGGATCATTCAGATCGGGCGCAAAGCGTTCAGCCATCGCGCGCGCACGCGCCGTCACCAAACCCTGATCGGGACCGTAAAGTAAAAAGATATGACAGACCGGCGGCGGAGCCGATAAAAACTTGTCGATGTCACGGGTTTGGAGCTTCATAAGCTACTTACCAAAAATCTCCGACGATAAAGACGGCGGCACCTTGGGCGGCGCGACCGGCGTTGGCAGTTTTTGTTCATCCGCCGGGCGATCGAAAAATAGCGCCAGCATATCTACCAGACGCCGAGATAGATCATCGATATTGCGCTGCTGGGCATCTTGCTGGCCGATCAGGGTGGAAAACTGCGAGTCTAGAATATTATAACCTGAAGTCGTGGAAATATCTTGCTTCCACACCACTTGTTGCTGCGCGGTATCAAACAATTCCGCATGCAAGGTATCACGCAATTGCTGGCGCGTGATAGTGGCGCTGGATGTAATCGCGATACCAATTTGTGCCTCAGTCAACCCAATATTTAAAGCATAACGCGGTGCGGCGACAGGCGTGGGCATGCGATCGAGCAACGCATTGCGCAGCGCCTGCCCGGATTCATCCTTGATTAAGGTAATGCGGACGTTAGTGAGTTGCGGCAAGGTTGCATGCGGCGAACCTTGCGTGCTGTACATCGGATGAAAACCACAGGCGGTCAGCGAGCCAGTAAACCAGCAAATCAGCAAACCAGTGATTAGGCCGCGATTCATTACGAAATCGCACCAAGAGGCGCGACAAACGTTTTGCCCTGTGCTTCAGCCACGGGGGCGTTGGTGAGTTTGCCGGCGTGAATATTTAATCCTGCGGCCAGGGCCGCATCGGTTCGCAAGGCATGAATCCCGCGTTCTGCTAGCGCTAGAGCATAGGGCAGGGTGACGTTATTGAGCGCAAAACTACTGGTGCGCGGCACGGCGCCCGGCATATTGGTAACGCAGTAATGAATGATGCCCTCCTCCATATAAACCGGATCATCATGCGTAGTGGGACGCGAAGTTTCAAAACAGCCACCTTGGTCAATCGCGATATCAACCATGACGCTGCCGGGCTTCATGATTTTCAACTGCGCGCGCGTCACTAATTTCGGCGCCGCCGCGCCGGGCACCAGCACTGCGCCAATGACTAGATCGGCATGAGATAAATAATGTTCCAGCGTTTTCGCGCTGGCATAAAGCGTCTCCACGCGGCCCTGATAAATTTGATCAATCTCGCGCAGACGGTTCATGTTTTTGTCCAATACCGCCACATGCGCGCCCATGCCGACCGCGGTTTGCAACGCATTGCCACCCGCAACGCCCGCACCGATAATCAAAATATCCGCGGGCGCCACGCCAGGCACACCGCCCAGTAAAATTCCGCGTCCGCCCTGGGCACGTTCTAGATAATGCGCGCCCACCTGGATCGACAGACGCCCGGCGACTTCGGACATGGGGGTGAGGAGCGGCAGGCGGCCATCGGCGGTTTGCACGGTTTCGTAGGCGATGGCAGAACAGCCGGATTTCAGAAGCGCCTCCGTTTGCACGGCATCAGGTGCAAGATGCAAATAGGTAAACAGGATTTGCCCGGCGCGCAGCATCGCGCATTCAGAAGGTTGTGGTTCTTTAACCTTTACTATCATATCGGTGCTAGCGAAGATTTCTGGTACCGTTTTCGCAACCCGTGCACCCGCGGAAACATATTCGTCGTCCATAATGCCTACGCCCGCGCCCAGCGCGGTTTCAATGGTGACCTGGTGGCCGCGCGCGGTTAATTCCTTAACGCTGCCCGGCGTCAGGCCCGTGCGGTATTCATGATTTTTGATTTCTTTGGGAACGCCGACGTGCATTTGAATCCTTCCAATAACATCTAATTAATACTGAAAAATCAATTGCCAAGATAGGGCCGATTAACCCCTAAAAACCTTTAAGAGTCTCTAAATATGTCCCGAAAAGAAAAAATATTTATTTTAAGGGAAAAAATGGATTATATACTTTATTAAGGCCGAATAGCGGGTAATTGGCCTTGATAGCCGGAAGCTTTTTATGTCTCAGTATGGATCGGCCAGATATTTTGATCAGCCTGGTTTGGGGCGGCATATTGTGGCGCCCGTCTATCGGACAGCCTGCACCATCCGGCAAAAATTATTTCCGCTTATCGATGCTTTCGAGGATGGCGAATTTATCGGAGACAACCGCCATGCCAAAGAAAGCCGCCACGCGCCATTTGCTGCGAAGGAATATGGCAGCCTTCTAAAATGTGTAAAAACTGGAATGACAATGTGTCTAAATTTGTCAAGAAGTCTGGCGCTTAACGTTTCATATGAAATTGCGCTAACGACCGTCGGGTTAATCGAATTGGGAATTGCCGTGAGGCTGTCTTATAACGCCGAAACACATAAGATGCATGAGCGCCCGATTGTTTTAGGTAAATCTCCGGCCATAAGTCCTAAATGGAAAGAAAGATCGCATAAATCGCGAGACGCAGCGATATTGGCGCGTCAAGAGGAAGTCAATCAAATACGAAGCGATTATTCAGGACTTGGAGCCATCATCCAAATTGACGGCCCCCTAAGCCTTTAAATTCTTACGGCATAATCAGCACGGCTGTGCCAGTAGGCACGTCATCCCAGATCTTTTGCATTTCATTGTTGCTGACCGCGATGCAACCGTCCGTCCAGTCTCGGGTGGGATGGCCGACCTGGGATGCGCTTTTATGGTTAGGCAGGCCGTGGATCATGATCATGCCGCCCGGCGGCTGGCCGCGTGCCGCTGCATCCTGAAGGTCTAAATCATTCGGATAATTGATCTTAAGCGAACGGTAATAATGACTGCTCTCATTGCGCTGGCTGATGGTGTAAACACCCTCAGGTGTGCGGCCGTCGCCTTCAAATTGTTTGCGCCCAATAGGGTTAAAGCCTAGGGCAACGTGATACTTCGCCAGCGTTTCGCCATTGGACCACAATTCCAACACGCGGTCGGCCTTATGCACTACCACCAAATCCGCTTTTTCAGGCTGCGCGCAAGCCATAAGGGGCGAAATTAAAACTAGGGCCGTCAGGGTGACTAGCATCGTGCGGCAAAGCAAATTAAAACCTTTTGTCATGATGTGCAAATTAATCCGATTCGCGGCGGTGTTTACCGCTATTTTCTGTCTGAATGCTATTCATCTGGCGCAGGCCAAAACGCTGGCGGTGCCTGTAGCCGACAGTATCGTGGGTAAGGACAAGGTTTTTACCACCAGTGGGGATGAAGATACGTTTGCCAGTATTGGTGAGGCAACCGATACTGGTTTTGTCGCCATGCGTGCTGCTAATCCTGATATAAACCCTTGGGCGATTGACGGCGGCACTGATGTGATTTTGCCTGGCGCGGTGATCATTCCGGGCGACATCCCGCACAATGGCATCGTCATTAATATCGGTGAAATGCGGCTTTATGATTTTACGCAAAGTTCTGCCGCGCCGGAAGTTTATGCGATTGGAATCGGACGCGACGGTCTGACCACGCCCGTTGGTGATTATCACATTGGCCGGAAAGCCAAAGATCCTACCTGGTATCCGACGCCCCGCATGCTGGCCGAAGATCCGACGTTGAAACCTGTTGTGCCGCCGGGCCCAGATAATCCACTCGGTAAATACGCCATGTATCTGGAAGGCACGCAGTACCGCATTCACGGCACCGATAAGCCCTGGAGCCTCGGGCGCCGCGCGTCCTCGGGTTGTATACGCCTTTATGCACCGCAGATTGATGAACTGTTTCATCACGCTTCGGTGAACACGCAAGTTCACATTATTTCGCGGCCGATCAAGGTCGCGGTGAAGGACGGTGCGGTTTATTTGGAAGCGCATCCAGATGAAGATATGGCCGATGCGTACGAAAATGATTATGCCATGGATTTCAAAGTGCCGCCGGACACAATGAAAATGATTATGACGACGGCGGGCGATTTGCGCGGGCGGTTGGACTGGAACAGGGTGCGCGATGTCTTGCTGCTGCGCCCGGGTTATCCGGTGCGGGTTTCTTCATAGTTTTTATTTCGTTATCCCCGCGAAATCGGGGATAACGTATTTTCCTATAGTCCTAAGGCGCAGGCTTCAGTCCCATATTTGATCCAAGTGTAAAGCTGTTTGGAAATTGATGCGCCCGCAGCGGAGAAATAATGTAGCCGGCCATCGGTTTTTGGCCGCGGTCTACCCCTGCCGTTTCCTCTTCCAGCCTTCTTAATCCTGTCTGCGCTTCCTCTAAAGACACACAGCCGATATTAGATAAATTAGGCGCATCTCCATGGTTGTCAGGCTTTTAATTCTGCTTCAACATAATAGTCATAGCCTGCAAAGGTCAAAGTTTTAATGGTTGCAAGAAACACTTTGAGCCCCTATGGCATGGGCTCTCATGTCCTATCCCTCACCTTTAAAAGTCCTCCTCCTCGGTTCCGGCGGGCGGGAGCATGCGCTGGCCGATGCGATCAAAAAATCGCCGCTTTGTGCGGAACTGCATTGCGCGCCAGGCAATTCGGGGATTGCGGAAATTGCAACCTGTTATGACGTGAAGGCAGAAGATGTCGCAGGTGTCGTTGCGCTGGCGCAGAAATTAAAAATTGATTTTGTCATCGTGGGCGGCGAACCGCCGCTGGTCGCGGGCGTCGTGGATGCACTGGCCGCCGTTGATATTCTCGCCTTTGGTCCCAACCAGGCCGCAGCGCAACTCGAAGGTAGCAAGGCCTTCATGAAAGACGTCGTAGTGGCGGCGAAAATTCCCACCGCGACCCATGCAGTTTTCACCGACGTGAAATCCGCTAAAGCAAATATTCAAAAACGTGGCGCGCCGATTGTGATTAAAACCGATGGCCTCGCGTTCGGTAAAGGCGTGACGGTGGCGATGACTTTGGATGAAGCCCTGCGCGCGGTGGATGAGGCGATGACGGATAAAGTCTTTGCTGAGGCCGGCGCAAAACTCGTGATTGAGGATTATATGGAGGGGCCAGAGGTTTCGGTGTTTGCCCTCTGTGATGGCACGCGCGCGGTTTGTCTGGGCGCAGCGCAGGATCACAAGCGCGTCTTTGATGGCGATGAAGGGCCGAACACCGGCGGCATGGGCGCCTATGCGCCGGTGAAAATCGCGACGCCGGAATTTTTGCAAGATGTGCTGGACCATTTCGTGACGCCAACATTGATGGAAATGCAAAAACGCGGTGCGCCGTTTAAAGGCATTTTGTTTGCGGGCCTGATGGTGACGGCACAGGGACCCAAATTGATAGAATATAATATTCGCTGGGGCGATCCGGAAACCCAGGTGATCGTACCGCGCCTGAAAACCGATCTGCTGCAATTATTTTATCTGGCGGCGGAAGGCAAATTGGATGAGGCGCCGAAGGTGAAATTTTCCAATGATTACGCCCTGTGCGTCGTGATGGCGGCGAACGGTTATCCGGGTGATTATGAGAAGGGTTCGGTTATTCGGATAGCAGACGGGCAGACGAGCAGACGAGCGGAAGAAGAAAAAGTAAAAATTTTTCACGCAGGAACTAAAAGAAATTCACAAAACGAAATCATGGCCTATGGTGGGCGGGTGTTAAATGTCGTGGGCTTTGGTGCAGACCTGAAAGCCGCGCAACATCACGCCTATGGTGCAGTTAAAAATATCACCTGGCCGGAAGGTTTTTACCGGAGCGACATCGGCTGGCGGGAGTTGCAATAAATTCATATTTATGTCATTTCATGCACATGAAACGCTTCCCGCTCCTTCTGCTTATCTTCTCTCTCTTTCTAACTGGAACGATTATTATGCCAAAGAAAACCAAAGCCGCTGATCCGGTCCAAGCAAGCCCCCCTACTCTGACGGATCCAGCCAATACCGTGATTATGACTTTGGCGGGCGGCGATGTTTATCTGCAGTTGCGTCCGGATCTGGCGCCCGCCCACGCGGCACGCATCAAGGAATTGGTTGGCCAGGGTTTTTATAATGGCCAGATTTTCCACCGCGTAATTGAAGGCTTTATGGCGCAAACCGGCGATCCGACCGGGACCGGCATGGGCGGCAGCGGCAAAAAATTAAAGGCGGAATTCACGCCGGAGCCATTCGTGCGCGGCACGGTGGGCATGGCGCGTGCGTCATCGCCCGACAGTGCGGACAGCCAGTTTTTCATCTGTTTCGCACCTGCAAGCTTTTTGAACGGACAATATACCGTGATCGGCAAAGTCATTTCTGGTATGGAACTGGTGGATAAGCTGCCACGCGGAGAACCGCCTGAAAAGCCAGGCAAAATTATTACCATGAAAATGGCAAAATAAGAGCTTTTGCGCTAAGTGTCTTGTCATTAAGATAAAATTAACTAAAATTGTTTACAATGGATTCGGGTTACATAGGTAACCCAGGTCATCAAAAACACACGCTGTTCAGGGGGACAAACTAATGCAGCTTCGCACACAACTTCACACTCAAAAGGGTTTTACCCTGATTGAGATTGCGATCGTTCTGACGATCGTCGGCCTGATTATCGGCGGGATCTGGTTGG